>Ga0208005_1000009_pt1 | contig 79198 bp, 53 predicted proteins | sample DEB19_08_DNA_3_FD_184530 | JGI IMG/M metagenome (GOLD analysis project Ga0208005, IMG submission 184530) | Aqueous microbial communities from the Delaware River and Bay under freshwater to marine salinity gradient to study organic matter... | ecosystem: Environmental > Aquatic > Marine > Coastal... | reverse complement strand
AGGGGCGGTGTACCGCCGCACGCACACGCACGCACAAAGCCGCCGAGGGACCCGCCCCAGCAAAATTCGGGTCTATTCCACACGCACGACCGATCAATTGTGCAAACCGTCCCACACGCAGGGAGGTTGTGTTATACCCCCCTCTTTTCCCACACGCACGTATGACACGCACGACGTGACACGCAGGACGCGAGCGTCATGACGTGGGTGTCAACGCGTTCTGTCAACTTTGTTGACAGATGCAGACCGACCCCTTAACTTGTTGTCTCATGGTTGGCGGTAGCCTTGCCCAAAGCATAGTGCCGCTCTCCCATCGGCAGCCTAGCCGCCCTAGGCAACGGATGACACGGAGGTACGGAACATGGCAGGAATCAAGAAGATCGTCGTAGACGATCTGCAGCGACAGGTTGCTGAACTCAAGGCAGCCTTGGCAGCACAGACAGGGACACGCACACAGGCTTCGGCAAAGCCGAAGAAGAAGTCTGCTAAGAAGCCTACGGCTTCGGCATTTGTCAAGGCTGCATCGGCTACGCCGATCAAGTCTGGCAAGGGCAAGGCTTACACCATCACCCTTGGTGATGTTGTACTGAATTGCAACGAGCAGACACGGGGAATTATCAAGACGACGGCTACCCTTGGTAGCCAGACTCGCCACTTGGTATTCCGACCAAGCACCAACTCTGCTATGCAGAGTGGGGCTTATATCGCTTCGGTTCTCCGAGGCAAGGGACTCTTTGCTTAAGCAAAGAGCAAGCAAGCGTCATGACCCAGCCCCTTATGGGGCTGGGCATGCGCACAATTGGAGGTTAGGGATATGCATTACATTGATTGCCCAATTAGCGAGGGCAAGGATTGTACCTGTAGGAATTGCCAACACTATTCTTATAGAATAGTGAGGGACGAGGATGGCAGGAGAATTGTCTGGCTATGCTTTGATTGCGAAGCAACAATTTGGAGGGAGATTGATTATGTATGAGCAGATCCACACAAATGGAGCAACCACCACTTTCGCGAGGGTCTATGAATTGAAGCGTCCCGAAGGGACGGTCTGGATCTTTGAGAAGATGGCAGCGGATATTGTCAATAGCGAATGTGAAACATTCGGTATTGAGGAGTTTGAACTGCAGTATTATGCAGAGGAGCGGCTGCAGCAGGCAATTAAGGAGGGCGTATGATTTGGCTTGAGGATATTGTTGAAGCAATTGGCAAGGTGTTCGTACTAGTAGGCTTTGCCTACCTATTTGCCCATGTAGTTGTATGGGTGTTTGGAATTGGGAGGTAGCATGAAGGTGCAACTTGAATGGATTGACGGACAAGAGCAGGAATTGTACGAGAAATTGTACGAGGACGCAATTACTACCAACAAGGGGTATCGGAAGTTTGATTTGCATGGGCTATGCAATATCCTTGGCTACTGTGATTGTGCCGAGGCAAGTAAGCCAGAAAGGGAAGGTCTATTGGATTGTGAGTAGGCAAATCGGCATCAGCGCAACGGATCGCAATCAACCAGTGGTTGAATGTTTCCGCTGCAAGAAGGAAGCCAATTGGTTGGGCGTGGAATTCACGCACACACAAACAGACAAGGAGGTGGAATTTGTAGAAGCGTACTGCGATAATTGTGGGCATCACGACACCCACGTAGGGAATTGCTGCCACCTAGGAAGAGAGCAGCGCAAGAAGAGGTAAATTATGTACCGCATGTACACAATTAAGGTGAACGAGCATGGTGTTCAGTTTCAATTAATGGATCTTAATATATCAAAGCATGACTTTGATATGGAGGATCAGATCGCATTCTATGCACAAGTTGTGCATGACCTGCGGCTGCGTTGCGACAATTGGGATGGGTGTCCAGACAGGGAGAACTTTGACAGGGAGTATTGCACCTTGGCTATGGACAGGACAATTGAGCAGCGCGCAAGAATGGTTGAGGAATTGATCAAAGATTGGGTCAAGTCCAATAGCGTATGGCAAGTCTCGCTCAAGTATGGCGAGCAATTCAGGCAGATCACCTGCTTTGATCTGACTGGAGAAGCAATTATGCAGGTGCAAATTGAGGAGGAACGATGAGGGAATACGGCAATTATCGTATGCTCATGAACAAGTACAACCAATTGTCCAAGTACATGCGTAAGGTACGCAATTGGATGGAGGTGTACCAGAATAGAGCGCTCGCAATTGACGCAGGGTGGAGTGATATTGTTGAGATTGAACAATATTACACGACGCTTGAGATGCGTAAGATCTCGCACGATCTTGCGGAACTTGATCCGCAAGGGGTATTGCGACGCAAATATGAGGAGGACAACAATGGCAGCCGATGAATTGCGCATGCAACTACAGGACATCGTTGATCGGCTCGTGGAAAACCACGATCCAGAAGACGATGACAACCAGTTCCTATCAATTGATTTGGAGCGGGTTGCAAAAGTGTGGATCACCTTTGGTGGTCCCAATATCTGGATTGAATTGCGGGAATATTCCAAGTCCGTAATTCATGGTGCATGGGGTTCCGACACAGCCAAAGTATGGCTGACCGATGAGGAAGAGGCAAGCGTATTGGCAGCGCTTGGCGCATCGGATATTGCGGAACTGTTGGATGGATTGGAGGCACGAGGATGAGTATTGAGCAGGATATTCTGGACGCAATTGAGGCTGGCGTAGCAGCGGGGAGGGACGCAATTCCTGAACCAATGGTCGTCAAAGATACACAGTCCGATAGGAATTGGTACGTGTCCGAGGGTCCATGCGGATTTGCATGGGTAGAATTCAAGGGCAATACCAAGTTTGCTCGTGCTGTCAAGAGGATCTTTGAGGGCAAGGATCGCAATGGGTTGGTGTCATATGGCAACGCCTACCCTACAGGCAAGCAACTCTGGATCACAGCGTTCGGTCAATCATATGATCGGAAGTCTGCTATGGCAGGTGCTATCGCTAGAGTATTGCGTGAGCGTGGGTACGCTGACGTATGGGCAGGCGGGAGGTTGGACTGATGAGTTGGCACACAGACAATTGCGACATATGCAATATGGACTTCGGTCCATTCGGGATGATCATTTGTCCTGAGTGCATGAAGTCATATTGCAATGAGTGCAATTCAACAGGGCATGATTGTGAGGTGCAAGATGATGAGTAAGATGAAGGAGTCGGTTGACTTCTGGCTTGACAATCATGGGTCGCTTGGGATTCTCCGCCCATATTCGGAGCGAGCAAAGGAGTGGATGGATGAGCGCAAGTTAGAGAACACATTCGGGCAGGACAATTACCTGTTCGGATTTGGTGGTATGGTAATTGAACCAAGGTACTTCAACGCAATTGTTGAAGCGCTGACAGACGAGGGATACCTCGTCGGATAGGAGGACATATGAGCAGCAACTATTTCTATAGCGATTACAGCGACATGAACGATATCGCATCAGCAATTGATGACGCTATGTCAGCGTTGCGTGAGGCGGAATCAGTGGTCAGCAACTTTGAGGATGTGGATATTGATGATATCGTATCCGAGAAAGTTGGCGACCAGATTGAGGAAGTGCGCGACCAGTACAAGGAATTGTACGAGTCCGCGTTCGCCGCAACTAACTCCGTCGTTAAAAACACTGAGGATGAGATTGACACTAACGTGGCAATTAAACTCTTCAATGTAATTACTTGGCTGTTTGATAACGCAAGCAGCGACCCATATCGCAGCAAGTACCACGTCCTGTCTGGTATTGAGCAGACGCTACGTGAGTACAAGGACAAGCGATTTGAAGAGTTGCAGGCAGCAGAGGCAGCGAAGTCTGCCCCTGATACGGCAGCGTACTAATGGTAATCGCGCTGCTATTGGCAGCGCTGAGTGGCATCGTCCCTCCCCCTATTGCGGGGGAGGGACGCGCTACTTGGTATGACGCAACACGGAATAACGCTTGGTATACCAGAGGCGGCAACCGTATGTACGGAGCCGTTGGTAATTGGAGATGGGGAGACACGCCGTATGACGTGATCGTAACTAATATCCAGAATGGCAAGCGAGTACGAGTCGTCATCACCGACTATTGCGAGGCTTGCGACGAGGGTAGAAACCTGATAGACTTATCGCCAGAGGCGTTCAAGAAGTTGGGCTACCCCCTATTAAGAGGAGTCATGTGGGTACGAATTACGTACCCAAATAGAAAGGACGTATATGAAAAAGTTTCTTGTAAGTGTCAAGGTTCCTTCGGTCAGCACCTCTATTTGTGTTACCGCTAATGACGAACGCGAAGCGCAAGTCATAGCAGATTCAGTAATTGCAAATGCAGATCCTAATCTGTATGAGGGATTGCTTGATTCCTTTTACGATGAGTACGCAGACGTAGAGGAAATCATGGAGGACGACAACAATTGGGGCGAGAAGATGCCCAAGTTCAAGGCTGCATATAGCAGTGATGGTTCCATCATTGGCTATGAGGAAGAGATTGTAGACAAGTCTTGACGCGGGGCGATCAAGCCTATACAATTGGGGCAACAGTGGTGATGATCGCCTTGCTGTTGTACCTGCAGATATGTACAGGATAGGAGGACATATGACGTTTGATCCATTAGCATACACATACCAAGGACAATACTATTGCACCACCTGCGGTGAGGCGCTGCCTGACGACGGTGAATTGCAGCCAGTATTTGGATACCATTGGAGCGAGATGGCTGAAGCCAACCCGCATGGTGAGTTGTGTACTGAATGCAACACCGTTCTAATTGAGGGATGGTGTGAGGCGGCAGACGCAGGCAATATAGGCAATGGCTTCTGTGGCGATTGCGATTTGAGTGGACGCGTAAGTCTGGAGGATCAGTATGAAGATCAATAGTATTACTCTCACGAACGAGGACGCTGCCGACATTGTACACTGTGCAGTTGAGGGCGGCACTAACTATTGGGCAGAGGTACGCAATTACAATTGGAAGGACTGGTACGAGAAGGATCCGCTACGATCAACGCCTCGCTATGATGGCGAGCGTATCAAGTTGGATCTACCAGAGGACTATGTATTTGTAGAGATGCGTGAGGATGACGAGCAGGTAGAACCAGAGAGGGCTATCAACTCGTGGGTTCCAATTACGCGTAAGAATTTGGAGAAGGGTGTGATCTATCTTATTGAGAACATGCCGCACCTAATTCATGGCGTATCAAATCGTGGCGAAGGAGACATTGAGTTTGACTTTGATGGCACGTCATGCGACGTGATTATCCAGTACGCAATGTTTGAGGAGGTCATCTATGGATGAGACGAAGTATATCAACGACGAGATGATTAAGCCACTGATCGGGTGGACTGTTGTCGGTGGCGTAATTGACAACAACGTCACGAAGGGATGGGGACAGGCGTTCCCTATCCTGATACTTGAGCGAGAAGGCAAGCGTGTCTACGCCACAATTACGGCGGACGACGAATGGAATGAAGGCGGGAGGATCATGATTGATGCGGACTAAGAAGGTGGGAATTGCCTACCTTCCTGTGCTGTTGTCGCTCACATTTGAGGGCGACCCACTGGATGACACGAAGATGGCGGCTAAAGAAATAATGCTGTCAGTCTTTGAAGAGTTGCAGGGAATGCAGTATGAGGTCGGGAATGCGACGTTTGAATTCTATACACTAGACTGGTTGCCTGGTTCTTACATGGATCAGGTGCAAGAATTTGAAGTGGAGGATGATGTTGACGACGAAACTACGGAAGAAACTGAAGAGCCAAGTTAGTCAAATGTCTGAGATGTTCGCGATAAGTATTGCGGAATGCTCAGTACATGGCGAAGGCAATCGGGAATGCGAATGCGGTACGCTTGCGTACCATTACGACTATCTCGTGAATGCATTACGCGCTACGGATGCACTACCTGTAGGCAAGAGTGGCAAGCAGTATTCGCGCAGACGTAAGTATCGCCCGATCCATGCAGCCCCACACTTTGCGAAGCCTGGGCTTGTCCAACAGGCGGACGAGTCCTACTTGAAGGCGCTTGACTTAGGTCATGATGTTGAGGTAATCTGGGATGACTCATGTTGTGCTGCGATGTACTGCAGTGAATGCGACACATGGGGATTCACGATGTATGATTACCTTGATGACCCAGAGGGAGCCGTTGAGGAAGGAGAAATGTATCTGAAAGAATGTGGATCTTAGTATATAATATTAGATCTATATATAATAGAAAGAGGACGTATGAATCAAACACCACCGAGGTACGAACAGGCTGAGGAATCCGTTATTGGCAGTGTCCTGATTGATCAGGAATGCGTAGATGATTGCATCTCCGTACTCACTTCCGATGACTTCTCCAAGCCAGAGCATGCCAAGATCTGGCGTGCTATTGAAGCGCTGCACAAGCGTAGTGCAGCAATAGATATCGTCACCGTTAACGAGGAATGTGGCGGCGACATGGGCAGCGCACTGTCTCTCCTAATTGAGAAGACACCTACGTCTGCCAACGTCGCAACATACGTCAAGATGGTGGACGAAGCGTCAGTCAACCGCACGATCATCAAGACCGCTGCCAAGATTGCAGAGATCGGGTATCAGAACATGACACCTGACGAGGCGATCAATGCTGCGGAGCAGGCGATCATGCGCATCCGCAATGCGAAGGCGACGAATTCGTTTGCAAGTATGCAGACGCTTGTCAACAACGCATTGACCAAGGGTGAGGATGCTGCTGTTAAGGCAGGCATCAAGCCACTGGATGACTTGACTGGGGGCTGGCACAACTCTGACCTGATCATTGTTGCAGCACGTCCAAGCGTAGGTAAGACGGCACTCGCCGTCAACCTTGCGGTTGAGGCTGCGCTATGGCAGAAGAAGAGCGTGGCAATCTTCTCACTAGAAATGTCAGGCGAGCAGATTACTTCTCGCATGTTGGCAGACGAAGCGAAGATTGACATGAAGCGTATCAAGTCGGGCGACCTCACCATTGAGGAGCGTGCCAACCTGACCGCTGCTGCCGACCGTATTGCCAAGGCAAGGATTTGGATTGACGACTCAGCGTCGTTGACACCATTGGATATCCGCTCTCGCTGCCGTAAGTTGCGGCGTGACGTAGGTCTGGACATGGTGATCATTGATTACCTGCAGTTGTTGCAATCCAATCGTCAGTCGCATGATGCTAACCGCGTGATGGAAACGTCGGACATTAGCCGTAGCCTTAAGGCTGTGGCTCGTGAGTTCCACGTGCCTGTCATTGCGCTGTCGCAACTCAGTCGTCAGTCTGAGTATCGTGAGGGTGGCGAGCCTCGGCTCTCCGACCTGCGAGACAGCGGCTCTATTGAGCAGGATGCGGATATCGTACTTATGCTATGGCGACCGAAGACTTCTGAGGAAGAGACGTACTTTGATACGGTCAACTTCAAGGTAGCCAAGCATCGCAACGGACCTATCGGGGACTTCTCCCTGCTATTCAAGCGGGAGACAACATCATTCAGGGGGATGCATGAATAGCATCAGCGACGCAATGAACATGTCGCTGCGCAAGAAGCAGGAGGTGGGTCGCCCATCTCTTGCCTTCTGGCGTGGCTCGCTCATGGGCGGATGCCTACGAGCGCACTGGTACAATAGCACTGGCGAGGAGGGGAAACCTTTTGATGATGCCACCCTGCGTCTCTTTGAGCGTGGGCATGTCGTCTCGGATACGGTGAACAAACTCCTCGCTAGTAGCCCAGCCTTCACATCATTTGAGTCAGAGGTTCCTGTAGCAATTGAACGCTACGATTTCGCTGGCAACATTGATGCGGTGGTTCAGTGGGCAGGCACAGGACACGTGGAAATCCTTGAGTACAAGAGTGTCAGGCAGAGGGCGCTCGCCTATCTCAAGGAGGTGAAGCCTGAGCATGCGATTCAGGCGGCGCTCTACTCCAACGGTCTGACCTTGCAGCGGGTAGCCCAACACAGGATCCCCGCTCGTGTGGTATACTTCTCTGCAGACGACCTTGAGACGAGGGAGTTCCTACTAGAGGATCACTGGTACGAGAGGGCGTGGCGTGTGCTAGAAGTGGCACATAAGTTTAAGGTGGCGAACAGGATTCCACCAAGGATTCCAGGCGCTACAGAAGGACGCAAGTATCCATGTGGGTACTGCAACTATCAGGCGAAATGCCTAGGAGGACAATCATGACAGGATCACTCCATAAGAAACTGGCTGAGGTATTGACCGCAGTCGGATACATTGAGAAGGCGGGGACCAACGCTTCTCAGGGCTACAAGTATGTGATGGCTGCACAGGTAGCGGACAAGGTTCGCGACGAGTTTGCCAAGCGCAATCTCACCATGCTTCCGACAAACATTGAAGTCGTTGAGTCTGGTCTCACCCCAAGTCAGAAGCAGGTACTGACCACGCTACGAGTTACGTGGACAATCACCGATGCTGACAGCAATAGCAGCATCTCGTTCCAGTCCGTCGGCTCTGGTTCCGACAGTACGGATAAGGCTGTGTACAAGGCAATGACAGGCGCACTTAAGTATGCGCTGCTCCTTGGATTCCTAATCCCAACTGGCGATGACCCTGAGCATGAGAGCGGCGACAAGGTTGTTGCCGATGCAGCCAAGCGGATCTTTACAGAAGATCCAAAGGCAATCAGGACAGCAGAGAAGAAGGCGTTGGCATTTGATCCTAACGCCATTGAGTTCTAGGAGGTTACATGCCAGGTAAGAAGAAAAAGGTTTCACTAGTTGAAGGATATGCAGGAATGTTTGAGCGTTACAAGAACGCAAAGCAGAAGAGCAAGCACGAGAAGAGCGAGTCCAAGTCAGACATGGCTAAGGAATCTAAGCGAGAGAAGTTGCTTGCAAAGAAGAAGGGCAAAGGCAAGAAGTAATGCCAATGAAGAAGGGGTCTTCTAAGAAGACCATCTCATTCAACATTAGTCGGGAGGTCAAGCGTGGTCACCCGATTAAGCAGGCAATTGCAATGGCATTGTCTGCAGCAGGTAAGTCTAAGCCTAAGAAGGCGAAGACTAAGAAGCGAGGAGGACGGTAATGGATCGTATTGATATCTGGCTTTCAGACAAGAAGGCTCCGACCCGCAAGGTCACAAAGAACGGAACTAATGTCATGGAGTTCTATGGCTCATGGCAGACGGAAGCGTATGACGCATGGATTAGCGCTGGCAAGACTGGCGCTGCACCAGAGCGCTACGTGTATGTCAATGTCAGCGTCTTTGACGAAGGCTTGATGGCACATGTAGAAAAGGTATACGCCAAGGTCACTGGTTCTGAGACGCGAGACGCACGACCGCATGCTCACCTTGTGGGCAAGTGGCGACAGGGCGGTAGTCGCGAAGTGAATGGCAAGACATACGCTGACTTCACAGCCAACGAAGTCTCGCCACTTCTATACCATGCAAAGAGTTTCCCAAATGGGTGAGGTCATTGCGTCGCTATTTATTGGAGGTGTTGTCGGTGTTCTATTTGCGTTCGTTCATGTTCCAGTTCCAGCCCCGCCTACGGTTGCTGGAGTTGCTGGAATCCTTGGTCTTACACTGGGGTATGCGGCTATCGCGTCGTTAACTGCATAATGGATTCCCGCAAAGGACGGCTCAATCGTTCAAGAGGAATATCTTTTGAGCGAGAGATTGCGAAAGCAATCAAGGGCAGACGGACGGGAATGTATGGGGGGAAGGATGATGTAGCCAGTGATGATCTTGTCGCCCAGACGAAGGTAGGCAAGATGTTTCCAGAACGTATCTGGGACTGGCTCATCACCGTTCCTGCTAAAGCAGACCAGATCAAGAGCGTCATTATTGGTGACGCTCCTGGGGCTGGCACAAAGAGAAGGGTCATCATTGTGATGGACTTTGAGGATTTTAAAAGGAGATATCTAGATGCCACCAAAGAGGACTGAGATTGCAGAGGTATGCACCGACTGGATGTACGCATTCCGTTACGCAATCCTTGTAATCGCAGAAGCAAAAGGTCTACCAATGGAAAAGGATACCAAGGTGGACGAAGCAACAGTTGAGCAGGCGCTGCGCGTAAGCGAAGCGACGCTTGGAAAGGTACGGTTTCCATAATGGCAACCAACCCAGATAGTATTGAAGATAATCCAAACCCAATTAGGGTAGTGGTTAATAGTGTAGTGACAAAGGCACGAGGCTGGAGTCAGAGGATCTTGTTCGCAATAGCGACCGCAATCATTGCGACTGGTGCGTCACCGCTTGACGCTATTGGTGCTGCACTCATGGTTCTTGTGATCTATGAGGTGCTTAAGTGAATGTGAAGGAGTACCAAGAATTTGTGCGAGCAACAAGTGGAGCATACAGAGAACTGTCTTCGCGAGAAGGAAGAGTTGCTGCGGCTGCTCTGGGACTCGTTGGCGAGGCAGGGGAAACTAGTGAGGTCATCAAGAAGTGGCTCTTTCACAGGCATCCCTATGACGCTAATGCCTTTATCAAAGAACTCGGAGACGTACTCTGGTATGTCACAGAACTATGCAATGCGACTGGCATCGCGCTTGAAGAAGTCCTTCAGGCTAACGTTGTCAAACTAAAGGCACGCTACCCAGATGGGTGGTCTGCAACGGATAGTATTACACGCAAGGACGAAAGTGTCCAAGGTGTCTAAGTACGTCGGGAATATCCGACGTACTATTTCCAATCCATCTGAACCAACCTATAGAAAGGTCGTGGTCAAGATGCTTGAGGAACATCGCTTGCCGCGTGATATCATTGGAGCAATCCATCTAGGGATGGAGATTGCGCTTGATGCTGTTGAGGCGGAAGCGAGGAAGGAGGACTTAAATGTCCAACGCACTAACTAGGCAGATCATTGCCATGAAGGAAGAAGGTAAGTCCTATACGCAGATCGGCAAGGTTGTCGGGATGAGCAAGGACGCAGTACAAAAGGTGTATAAGCGATACCTAGAGGATGATGGCACAGCGATTACCGCAGCCAAGATCCCACCGTCAATGTCGGCGAGCAAGTCTCCAAAGGGATATGTCGGACCGACGATTGCGTTCTATGATATTGAGACAACCTACTCCGCATGGAGCAGGATCCTTTCGGTATGTATCGTAGACGGATTCGGAAACCTTGAGGTCTTCCGACTGGATGATCCTAAGTATAAGGGCAAGTCGTGGACAGACGACTCAGTTCTTGTGCGTGCTGTCAAGGAAAGCCTTGAAGGATACGACATTATTGTAGGATGGAATAGCAAGTTGTTTGACTTGCCTATCATTAACGCACGTCTCCTTGCTTCGGGGCAAGAGCCATGCGATCCGCTGATGCACATTGACCTGATGTACAAGGCGACTGGTTCGGCAGTACGTGTCGGACGGAAGTCACTTGACAACGTATCCAAGTACTTTGGCGTAGAGAATAAGAAGACTCCTCTTGACCCGCGCATCTGGGATCGCGCTGATCATGGAGACAAGGGTGCTTACGAAAGCATCATTGAACATAACATTGCAGACGTATACGTCACACGAGATGTATACGGTAAGTTGAAGCGCCTCGTGCGCAATATCCACCGAGGAGGGTGATGATGGATCAGATTCTAATCAACACGGTAATCCCAATACTGGCTACCGTTATCTCAGGCTTTGTTCTTCTGGTGGTACGCAATACCAATCAGTGGATCAAGGCTCGTACAACAGAGGAACAGTACCGCTTCATTGAGCAGGTAGTAACTACCGCAGTCAATGCAGCAGAACAGTACCTTGGCAGCGGGGAAGGGGAGCAGAAGAAGCGACTCGTCCTCACCGCCGCAACACAGGTTCTTCAGAAGCGTGGAATTGATGTTGATGCAGATCAACTAGACATTGCTATTGAAGCAGCCGTTCGTAAGGAATTCGCGAAGTAACCTGTTATACTTCGCGCTAACTGAGCCGCCAGGGTCGTCCTCCCCTGGCGGCTCCTACATTACCTTGTCGGTAATGAGGAGATAGTTAATAGAGTAGACATCTTCACAGCGATCAACGTAGCCATACTGCCACGTGTAGTACCTAAGGATTGCTTCCTTAGTTTCCCTTTTGCGCAAGCGCTTGTAGTAACGCGGCAAGCGCAGCGCCGATGCTGGTGGCGATACCTGCTTTCCACTTCGTGTCAAGTTCAGCCTTCACTTCCACCTGCCTCGTAACAGCCTGCGCGATCTCAACGTCACGAAGGCGCTCGTCAATTTTAGTGAGACGTTCCGATAGATCCTTTAGGTCCTCACGGATTTCTGAGCGAAGGTCTATGATAGCCTCCATAATAACTGATGCGCTACCCCTTGTCATACAGATACCTTGAACGACGTTCGCTGCTGTGGAGAGAAGATGAAGGAGATGTTCTCTGATCCGTCTTCATTGCCTGCCCACTCCTGACGAGTAAGTACAAACTTATCTGTTACCGATACGTTGCGGCGATTCAAATAGATCTGAATAAGATCGCCGACTTTATATCCGCTAAATGGGGTAATCTGAGTAGCAACCACCGCTAGGTTAAACTCAACTACTTGGTTCGGGTACTTATTATACAACAAATTTGCAGCAAATTGAATATCATTTCGCTCATCATCAATACGCTCAAACACTTCAATCAATCCATAGTTATCGTAGATAGGATTGTTGAGTGCGCTCTTGACACCGAAGAGCGACGTTGACGTTGTAGCCGACGTATCGTAGGAATAGTTAATGATGGATGCGCGGCTTGCGATCTTACTCGTGAACGGCTCATACCTAAAGTTATTTACGCTATCGCCATACTTTAGCCAGAACTTAGGACTTGGGATCTGCGCCTCACTGTGATGTCGGTACTGGATCCCTTGGTTTAGGTTCTTTGGGTTATCGGCAGGCAGCCCGATGTTTGGATCCTCAATGACTACTATATCTGTCGTACCAGCCATGAGGATGTCAGCAAACTCAGCAAGCGTGTCAAGATATGACTTACCGTCGCACATGATGCTGCGTTTCTCTGTTACTGTTCGCAGGGTTCCAGATGATGGATTGCTGCTGACATCTGTAGTGTTGTCCAGAATATTACGTGTAGCCTGGAATGGTTCAAACATCGTTCGGCTATATCGGTTAACGATAGCAGTCCCAGCATCTGACGTGCTTGAGAAGATTGCCTCACTTGACGTGTTGTTAATGTTATACGAAAACTGAGTTGTGCTTGGCACTCGCGTAATAAGGAACGTCCCATTGAGGAACGAGATTGCCATGTCTGATACAGTAACTACATCACCAACTACAAACGTATGCGCCGCACTTGTTGTAAGTGACACCTCAGTACCTTTGGTTGCATCGGCTACGCTAACTCTTGTTGTTACTGACTTTGTAATTGTTTGCTCTACGCCACCAGCAGCAGGCAAAAGAGAGTCGTGAATCTGATCAAGCCTAAATCCGTTGGCTGCAGTACCGTCACCAAAGGTATAGTAGCCGCCACGCATCGTCACGTCTACCGAAACAAAGAGTCGGGACAGCATTCCTAGTTTGTCAATACCATAGACGATGACCTCGTTAGGGCTGCTTGCCGTCTCAGTGACTAGTCCCTCCCCTATGATGATGAAGTAGCCAGCCTTCTCGTCCCACCGACATGCCCTCCAGAACGTCCGTAGAGGCACAATTCCGCCAATCTGAGGGTGGTTGGATGGCAACGTGAGGAAGAACTCCCCCGCGCCGTTAACCTGCTGGGAAATCCCGATCTTCTTGCCATCGTGAATAATGGCAGATGCAAGCCAGTTTCCATCGGCGCTCTTTTTTGGGGTTGGATTGAAAGATGGCGTGATGCTTGGGTTGGTATCAGCCTTATCAATTTCTAGTCCAGCCGTGACGGTATCTTGAATCTGGTAGAACTCTACCCTAAACTTGTTGCGAGCGAACGTAGATACTGATGCATAGGTAGGGTTACCACCACCTCCACCGCTAGGTGGAGGCTCAACGTTTGCAGCCTGAATCCTAAACTTGGCGATCTCTTGGCTTGCCCCACTACCATTTGTAAGACTGCTGTATGGTCCATACGTTCCTGGCAGTGTATCTGCAGTCTTAACTCTCCAGTACAAATCAACATCCTTAGGAACATTATTAAAGTCAAGAACATATGTTATTGTTCCAGTAGGACTTCCTGTAGTAACCTTTACTTCTGACCATACTGGAGATCCACTAAACGAAGAGTTATTAAATACTTCTATTGTATATTGCTGACAATAGTCACCATCTGGTTCATTAGCATCAATAAATGAGAATCGTAAATTACATTGCGTAGTTGTTGACGCACTGAATGTTTTAATTGCAGTAGTTGATCCGTACGTTCCACCATCAGTTGCAATGTCTTGGATAACTAGATTTGGTGCTGATGGTGCTTCTGGTGGTACAACGTAGTCAATAATCAAAGTAATATTGTCATAGAACGATGCCGCTGACATGTTGCTACTTGGTGTTGTTAGTGCTGGAGCATATGTACCACTTGTATCTGTACTCATGCGCATATAGAATCCAAGGTTTGTTCCAGCATTTGCAAACCAGTATTGAACAATTGAAGTAACGTCTACGGAGAAAGTATCCCCATCTCCTGTAGTGCTAGTCATAGCCACAGTCCCAGCGCCTGTCGCTGTATGGATTGATGTTGACAAGTTCCATGCGGCAGTATCATAGTCTGCAGTTGCTCGGCACACCAACATACTTCTGCTCGCTGTACAGGTCTGGTTAACCTGATCATTTGGAGTTACATCAAAGTATGTTAGATTAAGAGTTGCTGAAGTGATAGACTGCATGACGCTGAAGTCAATGTCTGTAAAGAATCCAGAGCGGCACTTTGTAGTCGTCGCTTCATCCCATCCAACTGGAAGGAAACTGTTGCTAGTAGTTGAGTTAACTGGCAGTCTTCCGCTAAATGCGTTGCTCGCAAAAGACGCAGTACGACTAGCCCTACTTGCCCGATGACCTCGGTAGTTTGTTGCGCTGATCGTATCGGTAGCCATTTAGTACCACGCCTCCCTCCACGAGATACTTGCAGTGTACCCAGTGGTAATCGGATTGTTTGAACCATCAGTACAGGTAATAGATACAGTTGAAGGCGTACCTACGGTATGGTCATCGTCTGGGTCAATAAGACCAAAAAGCGCACCAGAGTTAATAACTATATATGTTTGATTAATAGTATTTAGTACAGTGCTATCTGCCTTAGTAAACCTAGAGTCATAGACAATCTGATCATCATAGTTAATAAGGATACGGTACTTATAGGTCGCATTGTCACCAATGCTTCCTACTGGGAGGGATAGGGTAAGAGGAGTACCGTTAAGATTAATAGTAAACTTGACGATTGCAGCATTAGTTGTTGGAGTTACTCCATACGTCTTTTCAATAAGCAACTGTGCATACGCTGGCGCTGATCCGTGATTGTGGAGATTAACTGCTGTACCAGTAATTCCGACAGCGGACTCTTTGAGAGTGTCGGAGAACTTATACGGAGACTTCATGATGAAGGCAAGGATGATGCCAGTGCTATAGCCAGCCTCGTCTGATCCACTAAACATACCTGGGTTTGTCTCAACCTGTGGCATCTGTGCTGGGCGGCAAACAGAGTAGCACTCAATCTTTCCTGTAGGGAAGTTTGTTGTATCGTCGGTGATTACCGTAAACTTAAGTCGTCGGAAACCATCGCTTGACTGAAACTTCTTCGGGACAAATCGCATCATCTTTGTGATCTTTTCCAACTTGCCAGCAAGATCTTGGCGCGTAGACCCATATACGTCTACTCCAACTTGAATCAAGCGACGACCAATGTATGCATCGGCAACGTCAACGCCATCTCGTGTTGCACGTGGATCTTCGTATCCAATTGGATTTGCAGCACCAAACGCAATACTCTTTACGCGATATCCAGACAATGGCTGGTTCGGAGTAAACGTAGATGTATCTGTGATCGTATTAATATCAAGGAATACACCACTTGGTTGTTCCCAATAAATAGATGACTTAAGATCAATCATGAAATTTGACGTACCCTTCGGATGCGCGAAGCCTCCATGCGCCATCGCGTGCGAGCGGATGATGCCAAGATGGACAACTCACTGATGGTCATATCGCTTGCACCAGACGCAATCTGCCACTGCTGGAAGTCTGCGCGGTCAATCATCAAGCGCTGCAGAGCCTCTGCCTGAGCATAAATACGAACAGCGTTCTTCTCCGAGTCGCTAATATCTGCGACAGTTACGTCATCAGAAAGTAGGCTATGTCGTCGGTATCCCCAAATCTTTAGCGTTAGTCGCTCGTATGTGTTTGCACCAATCACAACTGGATAAGTTGGATACGAATAGCCAGCAGGAATATGCACCCTGCCGTTAAACCACTGCCATCCATTACCCCATCCATCGCCAGTGCTAATTGGCAGCGTCTCATAGAATCGGTTAGTAGAATCAAGTACATCTACGCGGAAGATATTCCTAAACGTCTTAGTTGGTACGAACGATAGGCTTAGTCCCATATTCTGCCCAGAAACCTGCGGGAATGTGAACTGGTAATCCTCTGTATCCTCAAGCGGGGACAAGTCGGAGATAGCGTCAATACCAGCATTAATGAGGTCATTGATCTCATCGTTGCTCCATGTCTTACCGTCTGGATCCCGAAGGTCCCTACGAATCTCTAGCCGAATATCTTCACGATTCATTCTATCTCCTATCGGATCAGGGGGCTGACCCGCCAGCCAGCCCCCATCACCTATTACCTAACTAGACCTTAGGCATCAAGGGTTGCACCAGTCTCAAGGCGAACGTATCGTGCGCCAGTGAGATCAAGCAACTTCGCGCCGAAGCGCATCTTGAAGCCAGCGAGCGCACGCTGCGCAAGTGGGTCATTGTGATCGCCACCAGGCGACACAAAGTACGCCTGAAGGGTCTGCGAATCGCCGACGGTATAAGCGTCAGGACCAAAGAAGAAGGACGAATAGACGTTAGCGTCATCCGCACCTGACTCCTCAAAGGTCTTCGCATTGGACGACACGAGGAAGCGAACGCCAGCGTAGCGCCCGATCTCGCCGTTAAGAAGCGGGGTGTTGTCCACGTACTTCGTGGAATCCATCCAGCCACCATTGGCGGTGTCAGTCAGAATGTCATACTCCTGGAACGGATGAAGAATGCAGCGGTAGAAGCCGTCAGCAAACGTAGGAACGTTTGCAGCCTTCAGCGTCGCAACCATCTTCTTAACAAGAGCGCCAGTGATCACGTCCGTCTGAGCAACCTCAGCGCGGGACGTAGCATCGCCAGCATACTTAACGTTGGAACCAGCGGCGAGAACATCCTTCACCACGATGTCCATCGTCTCAGCAGCCTGTCGCGCAATGCGCTCCGAAGCGATTGAGATGAGGTCATGCGGCGAGTCCAACTGCGCAAGGTCGGTGACCGCAATGGTCTTACCGTACTGCGTAGCGGTGAAGTAGTCGCTGCCGATTGAGAGAGCCTGAGTCTCAGGCGTTTCACCCTCTGAGAGAGGGGTCGTGTCTGGGGTCAGGTCAGCGTAGCGAGCGAAGCGGATGGTGTTCGTACCCTTCACGAAACGCCCAGGAACATAGTTCCCTGGCATCACGTGAACAAGTCGCCCACGCAGTTCTTCCTGCGCCTTAGCAAGAACAAGTTCCTGGACTAGAGCGCTGAAGCCCGTAGTCGTCGTGCTAGTAATAGCCATAATTTACTCCTTTAGTCGGCAAACGGATTGCCGAGTTTTTCAATATCCGAGATGATATCGTTAATGCCGCGCTTACCGCCTTCAGCATTTCCCTTTCTCGGATTGTTAGGTTCAATAAATACGTCCGCCTTCTCTTTAGCCGTTTCCCTGCTAAGAGCCGCCATGTACTTTTCAAACGCTGCGGCTCGCGCATCGTCAGAAAGACCTGCGGTATCAGAAAGGAACTGACTATAGTTCGGGTATGCATTGCGCAGCCGCTCCATTTTAGCAGCCTCCTTTGCATCGTTCAGTTCTTGTTCAAGCGCAGCCAGCCGATTCTGAGCCTTTTCAAACTCGGACATGTTTGCGTTCTCATTCTCTGCCTTCCACTTCTTCAAAGACTCTGCCTCCTTGCGGAGGTTATCCAGTTCTGCCTTCGCAGACGTGAGCGCTTGATCTTTACCAGCCAAACGCTTCTTCCAAGTGGTGATGTCATTCTCATCCTGAGTGGTTTCTGGAGCAGGCGCAGCAGGTGCTGCCGCCTCCACCTTCGGCGACTCAGGAACAGCCGCATTCACGACTTCGGTTTCAGCCATTTTCTTTCTCCTATTCTACCAAATCGTTTTACTCATTGCGAATAAAACGACCAAATCCCTCTAGACTACTCAGCACCCATTGCTGAACTGATTCAATCGGACCGCCCTCCATCCCTTGCACTTGATTAATAATAGACGATGCTTGACCAATTGCCCCTGGAATACCAATGCGCTTGGTCGCTCGCTCAGTAGCATAGAGTCCTGTTCCTACTCCTTCGCCAAGAGCAGCAATTGGGTCTTGAGAGTTTGCGTATGTATCAATACCCTTCTGGATACCAGTCACGATTGCTGAGTTTGCACTTACTGTAATGTCTGTTGGCAAGCCAGGAATGAGTGTCTGCGTAAGGAAGAATAGTAATGGGTTACTCTGAAGGACATCTTCTGTCATGTTGCGAGCAAGTGCCTGTCGTGCGCGATAGGCTGCAGCAAATCCAGTAAGCGGAGCAAAATCGCTCCAAGCCTTAACGCTGAATTTGCCTCCAGATGCAACCTTAAGTGCAAGGTTATATGGGCTTAGTCGGCTAACAAGACCCATTGCAGATGATGTGCGCGTTGCGTAAAGTAGACGCATGTACTCTGGCAATACCTTTCCGAACATGTATGACGTTGGGTACAGCGAGAAGAATACATGGTTCATTGTGCGTTCAGCAAACGAACGCTGTGTATTGTAGAAGTGAACACGCATTGACTCTTGCTCTATCTGCTGCTCAATGCCATCCTGAATTGTATTCCATACCGACTCTTCGCTAGTGCGCGCTTCACGAATTGCCTGCAGATGATCGGCAACCTTCTCAACATCAGCAGCGTCAAGAGCGCGCTCTCCCTTTAGCGCCTTCTCTGCAAGGATAGTAAGTTCTGGAAGCATCTCTCCGCGACGTTGTGCTACAACAAATAGGGAAGCCATCTCTGTTGCGACTGGCTGTGGAACATTCAACTTAGTCATCAACTCTTCCTTGATCAGTTTGCGTCGTGCTACAGCAACCTCAAGTTCTGCTGACATTGCGACCTTTGCCGCATCAAGATCTTGGAAAATGCTTTCAATAATCTTGTTCTTGTTTCGTGATCCATCTGATAGAGATGATGCGCGCTTAATTGCTGACTGAACAAGTGCAAGTGATTCGTCTGAGTATCCTACTGCCTTGCCACCAGCATGAACAATGCCAAGTACTTCAGCCAAGCGCACACCGCCAGCAGATGCTCCTCGTTCCTTTATATCCTTCTTTGTCTCACGCACTGCCTGAGAAAGGTTCTTAATTGGATCATCGTCAAACTGCCGACCAAAGCCAAACCCAAACGGCTTATTGCGTTCAATGAACTGTCGTGCTGTTGCGCGACCTGATCGCAACTGTGACTGCTGATGCAGGTAAAGCATGGCTGCTCCACGAGCATCTCCACCAGCATCGTCAAGCCACATCTTCCACTGTTCTGGCTGTTCTGAGAACATTCGTGGGAGATCATCTGCCAGTCTCCGAACATTGCTATCAGCGGTTAGAAGCCAGAAGTCATTTCCCTTAGAAGCCCTTACGACATCTGCCTTACGCTCAAACCACGAGCGCCCCTTCCACATGTTCTTTGCAAAGTTCTCTCCTGCACTGCCAGCATTCAAAAGTGTATCTGTTGCACTAAATCCAAAGTACTGATTAAGCATTGCCATGTCCTGAGCAAACTTCAACTCTGGTCGTTCGGCGACAGAAAGATCCTGAACAATCTTGACTGCATCAAGACGAATCTTTTTCCCATTATGCATCACGTCATAGTATCGCTGCGTTCCAAATCGGATATCCCTGTTTCCAACCTTGATCTTCCATTCTGGGAAAACACCGCGTAGTCCATTAAAGAACTTTGACTCTACGAGTTCCTGACCTTGGAAGATTGGATTTAGTTCAAACTTCAACTTAGGATATAGGTGATCTGTCCATGTAACGAGCCACTTCTTTACCGTCGCGTTAAGTACTGGTTGCGCACGCAGTGCCTGCTTAAACGCACCGCTTGCATATTGAGCAGCACCCACAACCTCAAGGTCGCCTTTTGCTGCGTAGTAAATCATATCCTCAAAGTCTCCCTTGTGTACCATTGCCCTGAACTCTTGCAGCGCATCAGCACCTCGTTGAGCGACACGATCTTCAATAAACTTCACAAACTCTACTGCATCCTTATCACCATTCCCAGATAGTGCAAGTGCAACTGTTCGTAGTGATCCTCGCTTCTCAAATGCGTAGTCCATCATGGATCGGTGAATGTCTGCGATAATGTTCATGCTCAGTGTCTTAGACGTACCGCTTGCAAGTCGGGTTGCGGCGTACTCGTTCATGCGGTCAAGGGTATTCTGCATTGTCTTAAGCGTTGATCGGTCAGAGAACATGGCATCAACAAACTTGCCCATCTTCGTACGATCCCCGATCACTACATCCATACCATCATCTGTTAGTGGAACCCAGACTGATACCTTAGGCTTAATTGCAGATCGTGATCCCTTCTGTAGCACGTCTGGCTTTGGAAGTGAAACTACTCCTTCTGGCTCAAGGATTAAGCGATAGCCAAGGCGCTCAGTATCATTAACCAACTTCTGGTACTCTGGCACATCCTCAAGCACGTTAGTAAACTTAACTGGTACTTCTTCTGCCAAGTCTGTGAGCGAGTTAATCTTATTCATAAATGAATTCATGACATTATCATCAACAGTAATTTTTCCAGTTCCTACCTGAGCAAACTCAGCAGCCATGTTGTCAAAGTCTTCAATGGCGTTTGCGATAATTGCACGCTTCTGATTAATATCATCAGTCTCTTCCAGTGCCTTAAGGATGCGCGCTTTGTCCTGCATCGTCATTGTTCGTGCGCCAACTACGCTCATCCTTCCGACCTGTGCGCGCACAAGTGGTCGGAACTTTCGGTCAACATTACGCAAGAATGCAGTTGTATCTGACATGCGTCGGAGTGCCTTAAGATTTCCAGACAGTTCCCGCGCAGCATATCCAAGATGCATAAAGTTTGCTGCGCTTACTGCTTGAATTGCAACACGTCGGCGATTTGCAGCCTTTGCTGATTCCTGAATTCCAATGGCAGCCTCGCCAAGAAGTTCATCAAACAATCGGTATGCGTCGTCGCGCCCAAGCATGAATGACAACTTCTCAGCGAAGTGGGACTTGGCTGCAAGTTCTCCCTTGTCAACAATGATTGCAGCCTGTCGTCCTTCATAGACAAGGATGTCATCAACTTCGCGATTCACAGATCGGCTATTAACAACAATGCTTTCATCCAAAGCATTAAGCAGACCGCCCTTGCCAATCTTCTCTCCGATCTCTCCAGAAACTGCGCTATCAAGTAATAACTTTCGCTCACCAGCAGCCCAGTCACTTCCCTTACCTTGTGTCATCTTAGAGTCGCGAAGATCAATTAGTCGGTCAAACTCGTCATCAATCTGCGCGTCTGTAAGAATTGCTGCACGTTCGTCTAGGGAGGTTGCGCGTCGGAATTGCTCTCGTGCTGCAGTATCTGCCTTATTTGCTGCATTATTGACAGCAGTAATGCGAGCCTCAATAGCCGACGCATTACGAGTAATAGAATTATTTACAAGATGATTTCCAGCAGCGCCACGAGTTGTGTGTGCGGCAGCAAGTGAGAGCGCATCATCAAATTGATTTCCAACTCCAGCGCTATCAGCAAACGTTGCAATCTTCCTAATGGTGCTTACACCCAGCGAAGCAATGATTGCAGAAGAAGCCTTGCCAAAGATAATCTGAGCAAGTGTCTTCCCAGCACCACCCACCTTATTCCCAATCGTTGAGTATCCCTTTCCTAAAGAACGCCAAACACGGTTCTTAATAAACGCCTCGTCGCTAGTGGTCAATGGCGTACGAGACTTAATATTTCCCATGATGTCCCGCTGCGTATATCCACCCATCTGATGCAGAATATTAGAAGCCCTTCTGGTCCTTTGCCATACCCCTCCAGCCGCTGGCATAATGACATTCATGGGGTCAGCAAAGATTGAAAGGATCAGGTCATGTGCGACTCCACCAGTAACTGCAACGCCGTCTCGGTACATTTCGTCCGCAACTTCGTCAACAGAAAATCCACCACTGTTAATCATGTTAATATACTTCTGATCAATCTTAGAGTCTGGTGTTGCAAGCGATCTTCGCAGTCTCCACTTCCCTACTTCGCTTTGCATAATTCGGTTAGGCGTGTCATAGAAATTGAACAGTGAAGAAATTCCTGTGCCAATGCCGCCAGCAATAGCACCAGGCACTCCAAGGATTCCCTCGTCCTGCTGTGGTTGAAGATTTGGATCATTGCCAAGCAGGTCAAATCCAATCTTTCTGTCCTTATACGTGCCAGCACTGGATGTCCCCGATGTCCCAAGGTCTGGTGCTGGGGCTTGATCTCCTGCGAGATCTAGTTTATCTGGATCTGGTACATAAACCATTTATAGCGAAATCTTACTTGGTGAGTTCCTAAAGAATCCACCACCGCTTTTACTTGTAGTTCCTGACAAATACCCGCCGACTCCCCATGCAGTATCTCGTGTAAAGCCAGTGCCAGTTGGGTCACGTGGAGTTGCGATTTTTGGTGGGGCAGGAGGGTTATATGGCTTTGGAGGCGGAGGAGCAGTTGGCGACGTGCCAGCGGCTGGAGCCGTTGGCAGCGTTGCCTGTGTAAGTAGATATGAACTTACTGGAGTTGTCGGAGTTGTAGCAGCCTGTGTCAGAGGAGTTGCTGGCTTTGCCTCTGGACCAGTCGTCGTGACATACCCACTTGATCCAATACTTCGTGTAGGTTCAGATGGAGTTGGCGCAACTACCCTTGGCTTCCATCCACTAATGCCAGCACCTGAGTCGCTAACACCAGCAGATGCAACCTTAACTTCCTTGGTAATTCCGCTTGTAGGATCCTTAATCTCAAGGTCATTTGTGTCAATAAGACGAAGTGTACTCTTCAAGAACTCTTCTCCATAGACACGACCAATATCAATTACGTTGCCATCGTCATCTGTGGTTGTAACCATGCGACCATACCCTGGCACGTTTGAAACAGTGTATTCACGATTCTTAAACCAGTTTCGGATCCTATCGTCGGTGGCAGATTGATCTTCGCCACCGCCAATTCCAGATCCTTTATCAGTAGTAAACTCTCCATTTCGTACTTCATAAATTGAGAGTACTCGTGTCGTCATATTACTAAATAGTGTCTGAAGATTTGCTGGTACATTAAATCTTGCTGCATCAACTCCGCCAGCAAGAAGTGACTTTAATGACTCAGCAGTATAGCCAGCGGCTGAAAGAGCCTTATTAATAGTATTCGTATCAAAGAATGCCAACGAATTACCATTATTTGTGATTTTACCAGCAATAACTTTTCCATTGACAATAGAGAAGAATCCAATCTTAGACCCCTTTGAATCATACGCTGGTACGATTTGATTAACGACATTCCTTCCGCGCTCATCCTTTGCCATAATTCCAGTCTGATCCCAACTTGGAACTTGGTACGTATTTCCGAATTCATCTTTCCACCCAGAAACCGCTGGCGGCATTGTTGTCTCGTCTCCAAGGACATTCTTGTAGGTAACTAGAGCAGATGAATCTGTCCCATCAGTCCATGCATAAATTTGCGCTGGGGAATCAATAAAGTTTCTCCACTCGGATCCATCAGTAGTATTAACTGGGAAGTTCCCACTTAACTCTCCATAGAAATCCATTCGCTCTTCGTCATAATTACCAGTAGTAAAGAACTTAGATTCAGTAATAAGATTATCGTAGATTGATGACCCGCTACCAATGCTACCTGCAATAGTATTTAGCGTAGTTCCAAATCGCTCATACGCTCGTCGGATTGCAAAGATATCTCCATTAGATGAATCAACGTCCTGCTCCAACTTTTTGCGAGCAGCATCGTACTTGTCCTCAACTGAGAACACGTCTGAATTCTGCACAAACCCAAGCATGCCTTCAGCAATATCCTTAAAGTGATTTGCCCACTCCTTCATGCCGTCTTGCTTGTTTGCATACTTCACCATACTCATGGCAGTATTGTATGCATCCTTAATGTGTCCACCCATAGACGATGTATCAAATGAGATCTTCTGACCATCTTCTCCAACGAATGATCGGTCGCCGCCATTGTTGCGTGCAATTGCATCAAGATAATCATCAAGTTCATCAATCGTTACGACACGAGAAGACATCAAATCCTTCATAGACTTGTAGCCACTAAGGTAATCGCTCTGGCTTCCCTTTAGTACCTTTGCTCCAAACTTATCAATTTGATCAAGAACTGCACCAATCTTATCGTCACCCTTCTGAACCTTTTCACCAGCAACCTTAGCCGCAGCGTTCTTTTCGTAGGTTGCAATGTTTCCCTTAGTTGTGTCCAAGTACTCAAGGATCTTTAGGTACTCATCCGTTTGTAGAACATCATACTTAGACTTTTGCATAAGATCTGCGGCAGATTCGTATGCCTTGAGCATGAGTCGCTCAGACTGAAGTTTGCCAGCATCAGTTGCATCTGATATCTTAGAAGCATCAAACTGTGCTTTCTTAATGATTGTAAATGCACGTGAGATTTCAAGGGTAGGACCGAACTCATCTGCCATATCTGGATTACCAGCAATCACACCCTCAACAAGAGAGACGATGCTATCTGAATTTGCTGCAATGTCAAAGTTAATAACCTTGCCATCTACAGTTACCGACTTACCATCCTGGTACTGAGTAAGCAAAAGGTTAACGTAATTCCTCGTCTGTGTTGCAATAGCCGCAGTAAGAGTTTCTTTCTCAGTTGCTGTGATCGTGGGGTCAGACAATACGTCCTTCATTGTCTTAATTAAAATTGCATAGTCCTTCGTTGCAGCATCTTGAGTTCCAAGAAGTGTAATTGCCTTATTTACACGTCGCGTTCGGTCTTCCTGCCGAATAAGATCAATGTATTCCTTAATGTCATTTGCCGCCTCACTACCAGCGCCAACAGTTGCAAGTAGTGCTTGCAGTTTAGCAACGGCAGTTTCTGCTGTAACAAGTGATCCTTCAAACGTAGTTTCATCACGATATGCCTGGAAGATTCTTCGGATCTTATCGGACAGGATCTGTCGGGCAAGCGAGCCAATGCTGCCGCCGAGAGTATTCCCAGTAATTACCCGACCAAATGATCCGTAAATCTCAGCCATCTATTAGATCCCTTCTGGGGCTTGCCCCATCAATTGTTCAGCGCCAAGCGCTGGACCAGTTCCATTCTGCGGTTGACCTTCTGCAGCGCCAGCAGCATTAAGGGCTTGGTCGTTCTGACCTGGAACCATCTGCTGTGCTGGATTCTGCTGTCGCATAGCATTCATTGCCTGTTCAATTCCTCCACCCTGCTGCTGTTGTCCAGCCTGCTGCATTTGCTGCATCTGCGTAATAACTTGCGTCATTGTAGCAACTGCCGCTGGGTTGAGTGTAGCATCTGTCTGCTCGTCGCGAATAATATCCTTCTCTCCATTTGGATCTTCCACGCCAACGCGATCCATTGCGCGCTCTGCGCTCCAGATGCGGTTCTGTACAAGATTGATCGCGGTGCTTGCAAGTTCCAGTGTATCTCGTGGGGTAAGTTCTGGAGGCGTAATCTCAAGTCGGTACTGACCGTCAAAGATAATCTTAACATCAGCATTCTTCTCTTCCCATACCTGAGCGCTCAACTTCCATACATTCTTGAGCCACTGGTAGAGCAACTTGCGCTTTGGGGCAATGCGCTGCTCATAGTTCGCAATGAGTGAGGCGATAGCGCGGCTTGATCCAAGCACGCCAGACGGAGCAATACCAAGGAGCAACTCGTTAAGACCAGAGATAACCGTCAACTCACGGTCAATGCGTCGGTTGTAATCTTCAATCTGCATCTGCGGAATAAACGGTTGAATCGGCTCAATGCGATTGCCAGCACCAGGAGTTGCAATGCGACCTGGCTTTGGAATTGCGTTAGCAGGTACTTCCTCTGGAGCATCCTGACCAATCAACTGGAACATCTGACCACCAACAATCTGGTGAATAAACTGCGCCTGATTGGTGATTCGCTCGTCCTTTTCGCGCAGCAACTGCTCAATGTCATAGAGTTCTGGCTTACCATATGGCGATCCTGGGATACGACTATTTGTCAGAATAATGTATGGGATCTGACCATTGTATTCTGGATGCTCTTCATCCTTAATAATCTGATTTGCAACGAATACCGCGTTGCGTACCATTGGAGCCTTGCCCTTTCCACGTGGAACTTTGTACCAGTAGTCGTATACCTCAACCTGCATTCGCTCGTAATCCGTCTGCCGTCGCATAAAGTTGCGTTCAAACGAATCTCGGAATAGTGTCGCAAGCGGGTCGCTATGCGTTGAGTTAGTCACATATGGATAGAAGACCTCGCCTTCCTTTGCAGGAATAACATCAACTCCAAACTCCTCCATTGCTGCGGTTGGAGAAATGCCATAGCAGTACAATGCCCAGTCAATGCGCGAGTAATCTGATGCACCATATCCAATCTGTAGATTCTCTGGTGACGAGATAACCTGCACTCGTGGAATTTCTGAAATTGGATCCCAATATACTTTCGCAGCGGTATCACCATAGAGAGCCTTATACAATGCAGCGTCCTCAAGAACAAGATCCATCTCTGTTTCTTCCCACCATCGGAAGAACAACTTCTCTCGTTCTGATGCTACCTGTCGGTCTTCCTTATCTGTGCCGTTAGGTACATAGTTAATAACTGGTCGTACTGCCTGCAGTGATGCTGGAATATTTACATACGATGCGTGTGCGTTAACTGAGACGTGGGCGCGACCAGCAAGGCGAGCGGAGGGGTCGTTCGCCCAGTGGTCAGCGCCGCCGACAGTAAGTGTATTACTGTGGTAGAGATGATCAAACCTTCGGAAAAGATTGCGTCGTCGGTCTGCTTCGGACTGAGTTGACGACTTACGGTTAAGAATTTCAGTATATAGTTTTAGTTGATTATCATAATCTTCTGTACCCTCAAGTGCCGCACGCTTCTTAAGAGAGTCAATACTTGCCTTGTATGTATCTGACAACTTCTGTTCAAAGTATCGTGTCCTTGCACTAGCAATAGTATCTACGCCCTTTGAACCAAGTCGGTTCATTTCAAATACTTGTGGATCAGTTGTGATCTGACCAGCAACAGCCTTGCCTCCGCGAGTTAGCGCTGGATCATTTGTAAAGAGACTAGGACTCTTCTTTGCCATCAGTTCGCTCCAAAGTAATTGAATTCTGCATCAGCGACCGAATCACCTGCAGACCGTACAGCGTAACGAATAGCGACAGCAAGAGCCATGACCGCATCCGTCTCCAGTTTCCTATCATCTAGTTTATACCCCAAGAGTTGTCTCCTCAATTCCAGCCATACTCCTGTACGCGGAAACTTAATCATCTCTTTATCAATAACAGCCTTTAGGTCTGATAGTATTTCAAGTTTCTTAGCCTTAGTCCCAGAGAAGTCTACCTGCCTCAGGGGTCTAATTATACTTAGTTCTTGAGCAAACATCTTACCACCAAATCCTGTACTATCTAATATAGTAGTACAGGTAGCCCCCTGATTATACAACAAGTGGGTTTCACGAAGCATATTTACCACGTTTGTGATGGTCTGACGACCCCCCCTACGCCTAGCACGTACCCCCAACATCTTGCGTTTGTCGGTCATATTGATGGTTACCGACCATGTAGCATCCGAAGAGATACCTGGATCGCAACCTTGGACGTAGCGATTCTTATTGATGGGAGGACTCTCTTGCTCAAGATCGTTAACGAACGCCTTGTCCACCTGCTCGGACGAAAAGTAGGCTTCTCTGGCTTCAATGAAGTATCCGTCAATATTCTGCGGAACAAGATGTTCTACCTGCTGACGGATGATATTGTCAAAATTCTCCTTGGAAAGACCAAACCCAATATTGTCACGCGTAGACATGCGGTAGGAGATGAACTGGGGATCTTTGTCTGGATTGTCGGGATTCCCCATCTCCCAGAGGTCGGCATAGTCGTTGATCCCTTCGGTGGGAGTGGAGATGAAGTGGAGTTGTCCACCAGTGGAGAGTCGTCGCAAGTTGAGGACTTCTTGGTAGATGAGCATGAGGTAGGGGTCAAAGGCAGCCTCGTCAAAGGAGATGCCATGCATGTCCTTACCAAGAAGAGCCTTAGCCTTGTCTTGCGTGGTGCGGAAGTGGATACTTCCTCCGCCGACAGCCTTGTTGAATTGAACCCAAAGGTACTCCCCGCGATACTTCTTATCCAGCGAGGCGATTGGTCCCAACTCCAAGAAAAGCGGACAACCCCTCCCTTTTTGGGCAGGGTGGATCCCTTGGGTAATCATGGAGATCTCCCTAAATACGAGTTCAGCGGTCTCTTGCTGGATTCCAACATGATACCAATCATAGGGAGCGTTGATCCATCGCAACGCATCCACAGCGTCATCGGGCTTCGGAGGCTGGATCCCTAGTTTATAAAACGCTGAATGAAAGATGACAAGCGCCATTGCAAGCGTCTTTCCAGCGCGGTTGCCAGCAGACACGACAGTAGTAAGATAGCGAGGAGACCATCCGTTCTCTGATCGCTCAGAGCATCCAGAAGCCCATCGCCTCTGCCCCTCATTCATCTTTACCCCTAGGAAACGTTCTGCAAAAAATGCGGGATCTGTGCGACCCCTATGCAGATCTCCTAGTAGACTTTGACTTGGTGCTTTGATACTTGGCAAGTAATGCCTGTCCCTTTCTATAAAGTCTTGCTCGTCCAGCGTCGCTTGTCGGTACTGGTTCGCCCCACGCAGCGGCGCTTAACGCCCTCCGCGTTGGCTTTCCATTCGTTCCAACCATTGCTCCAGGCGCTCCAGGTCCAAACATCCTAGATAGGAAAGAACCTTTTCGGCGCATCTTTTCTGGAGTGTCAGCAGCGCCAGTGACACCCTTCTTAATGTTATGACCAGCCGCTCGCAGCGAGGCACGACCCTTGGCGTTGAGTCCGCCCTTAGGGTCTTTGCCAGCCGCTCGCTGCCACGCAGGAGATTTACCCACGTGGCTTTCTCGTCATCTTATTCCAAGGATCAGTTGCAACCTCTGAAACGATATTCCGCTCAATAGGTGCTTGTGTAATTCGTGGTGTGCCGTCCCGAAGTGGCGGATCCCACTTATCAATCCTTGGGTCGCGTTTAGCGACCTTTGCGGGATTTACGAGTTTTCTTGGTCCGAATACCATCTTGACTCTCCTTAAATTCAGGTAGTGGAAGCAACTTATCCACTACACAGGAAATTGCATCTGCTGCTCTTTCCGTTTCAACATCCCAAATTTTCTCAACGATTTCGTACGCCTGACTTCCAAGCGTATGCTCCAATGTGTCTACCACTCTCTCAACACTAGCATAGTGAAGATGCATAAGTTCGTGAGCCAGAATCTGCCGTTGCTTCTCTGGCTTCTCCTTAAACAGATCATTACTGACCCTGATTGTAGCCTCCCATAAATTACTGGAAGCCTCTACATCAGCCCATGAATCATCTGGCGGGAGGTCATCACTTACCTTGACCGTCCACTGCTTGAGGTTGAGGAGCGGCAGCGCATCATTAAGATATGCGCTTACCTGCTCCCTCAACGTCATGGGTTTCTCCTATCGCTTCTTCCTAAGTTCTGCTGCTACCAACTGCGCAATTGCGCTAATCGCTGCACCAGACAGACCGCCAGCAATTCGTGATCGGCGGCTTGCGCCAACCGTACCGCTTGCAAGTCGGGTTCGTGCAGTAGCGGCATCAAGGATGTCTCCAGAGGAGCGAGCCTGACGAGCCTTTCGTGCAATTGCCTTTCGGCTCTGAAGAAGTTTCTCTTCTGCTCGCGTCATGCCAGCAGCCTTGCTTGCCTTTCTTCCCATTGCTTCATACTGACCATTTCGTGGAATGCCACCCTTATTCTTTGCATGGTACTGATCATACAGTGCATCTGCAGTTGCGCGACGCTTGTTCAACTTTGTCTGCGAAACGGAAGGAAGTTTATCCCCAGCCTTCGCATAGGCGTACATCGCTGCAGCATCACGGTCAGTATTGCTGAACTTAGGTGCGCTCTTAGTCGTCAATCCCTGTGACCAAGGGTCGTCTGGGCGAAGTCTTCCTGCGAGATTGGACTCGTAGTTAGAGGTCACACTTCGGCGTGCCTGGATATCGCGCTTGCGATTGCTAATTGCACTACCAGCCTTATAACCAGCAGCAGCACCTGCGCCTACGAGCAGCGGATTAACGCTACCGTCGCTTCTTCGTGGAAGCATCTTCTTTGGACGCTTCAGTGAAATTGGTTTACGCTTTGACTTTGGCATGTTACTTCTTTCCCTTCTTCTTCAACTCTCCACTGAGCCAGCCAGTAGCAAGAGTTGCTACAACTGGAATAATACCTGCAAGCGGCTTACTGCGCGAGGAAACCATTCTTGCGCGCTGAGAAACAATTTCTCCTCGCAATGGCTTTGCGCCACGTACTTTCTTTGACGGCATTGAGTCATACTTCGCTGCAGCAACGTCTTCAATAACATGAATACCCTTATTCTTTAGGGTGCTTCGGTTTGATCCGCTCTGAACATAAGAACTTGGAATCATGACTCTTGCATTCTTTCCAATTGTAACAAGAGCCTCTGCATTAAGACGACCAGCAGTGCGACCAAATGCAATCTTCTTACCCTTGATTCGCGGCTGGTTTTTTGCAATTCTTACGAGTTCCTTTGCTACAGCAATCTTGCGACCAGCCTCGCGACCAGCAGCCTTTCGCTTTGCCTTCTCCGCCTGAATAATATCGCGCCTTCGTGTCTCAAGGCGACTCTTTCGGATAGCAATACTACGAGCCTTTGCCTTAGCAAGATTTGGACTCTTTCTACCAGCGTCTCCGCTTGCAGGTTTAGGCTTCGCAGCAACAGGTTTCTTCTTTACTACTGGCTTTCGCTTCTTAGGCTTAGTCTTTTCTGGCTTAGGCAAAGCCCAGTCCGAATTATCTCGCGCCTTGAGATCATCCTCAAGACTCCACTCGTAGCCAGGTCGCGGCTTATCTGCTGGATGCTTACGCTTCTTTGGCATATTCAATTACTCCTTGCTCAACTTCTGTTGCGCTACCTTCAATAATCATTGCACCGCCCAAAACTTGAGCGAGCATAATAGTGAGATCGCGATCAACAGACTTTTCGTTCCGTCGGTCCATGATCTCTTGAGCGCGCAACCCTTCCGCGAGGGTCGGAGTGAGCGCTCCGTCTTCAACCATTGCGTAGACCTGATTGGCTACTAGCGACGCAAGGTCGCCCTTAGCCTTAATAGTCTTCGCCTGCTTTTCCAGCACCTTCTGAGCCGCTATTCTAGCAGCCTCGTGGCGCTCCACTAGGTGGTCGCGCTTGTGCTTTCCAAGACTTACCCTACTAATATACCCCCCATTTTCCTTGAGCCAGTCCGCAATACGGATATCTGGTATACCCTCTTTCATTTTCTTGTTAATTGCCTCTACGAAGGGGCTACGGCAGGCTGCGCACTGCGTTAGAACAGGGGCTAGTTCAGCCACGCTTAATGATGACACAGCGCGTAGCAGGTGCATCTCCCTTGCTTGAAGCGATAGCCTTAAGTTCCTGCTCTGTAATAATCACAGCAAACTTCTCCTTGCCCTTGCCAGTGAATGTTGGGTCGGCAAACTGGAAGCCCTCCTCTGGAGTCCATACAGCACAGACCATATGCCCATAGGTAGCACCTGCGTGACGACCAACAAATCGTTTATGCCATGCACTGATTGCCTGAGGGGGATATCCTCGTGGAGCCTCTACATTAATAATAACTGCATGTCCACGCTTAAGTGCGTCAATGACATCCTGCCAGTCCTTAGCATAGCGAGCATCTGCTCCGAGTACCTTTACGGTCTTTGCTAGTTCAGATAGACTAGATCCGTTGTCACTAACTCCCTGTTTCTCGGTAAATCCAGTTGCTTTAGCCTTTGCTGCAATTCCCTGAGCAGCAGTAATATCTTTGCTAAGAACCCACGATGCGGCGCATGCTGCAGATGACGGTCCGCAATCATCTAGTATTCCACCTTTTTCTTCGTGGTCAAGTTGTGAACGGATAATTAATTTACTCATCTATCTTACTCAAATCAATAAGACCATTGTTAATGTTGTTAGTAAAGTCATTACAATACCATTCAACCTCTTCGGAATTGGCATATGGACCTACTTGCCATACGACAACGTTATCTTCGTCAAAGATTTTTCCAGTAAAATCTGGATATGTTTCGTATCTATACATTATACGCTCATATTGATTAAACCGTTGGTATACGAACCAGTAAATAGAATTGGGTTTGTTGCCCCTTCTGGATTTGCTACCCTGATTTGGACTCCAGCCGCCGTAGTAAATACCTTAACCCATGAGCCAGATGGGTCGCTCGTATTACTTCTCCAAATTTCTCCAATACTATTTCCAATAAACCAATGTCCACGATAGAATGTAATTCCAGAAGCGTTTGAAGTAGTTCCAGTAATAGTTTTTGATGTCCATGTTACGCCATCATTTGTTGAATATGCGTATGTTCCACTTCCCCCGCCAATCATCCATGTTGAAATAGATGATTCATAATATACTGCTCTGCATCCTTGAGTCTGTGATATCGTAGACCATGCAGACGCAGAAAGTGTAGCATTTGTACTTCTAAAAAATTCGGTAGACCCACCAGTAATAACACACGTTGGACTTGCAGCAACCGAGTGCAACTGAACCGTCATATTCTGGTTTGAACTAGTGTTTGAGGTCCACGTTGTCCCATTTGACGATAGTGTATATGTTCCATTAGTTCCAACAATAATCCATCTTCCTGCATGCGGAGCATATACTCCAGCCCGTGAACCAGAAAGAGAAGCCTCAGTTAACGATCCTCCAAGTGAAGACGCCACTTTTGGTCCAGCAGTAACTGAAGCGCTATCATTTGGATAGATATATAAACTATTAGAAATGCTTGGCACAGCATTAACAATATTTGTTCCCCATTCCATCTGGGCATCTGTATATCTAGTAGATCCACTTGCCATGTTTAATGAGTCAAATGAAATTACTCCAGCACCAATTGTCGCAAATACATGTTTTCCTCCAGCATACATGGCATTGCCAGTACTCGTTTGCCCAGCAATAGCAGTATTATGGATAACCCAACGAACTCCAGGACCAGTGTGCGATGCGGTAGTTCCTGGAATCATGCGAGAGCAAGATCTCCCACTGCTACCCAAACACCAGGAGTAACATTTGCTGCTGTTCTCTTAATGACTGTAGCCGAAGACCACTGCGTTCTTAAATATAAACCAGTAGAGGTGTTTACAGTAACGCTACTTCCAACGATTTGTGTTTTTCCAGCACCAGTCTGCAGAATATGAATTTGCGTACCTGCAGCGAGACTGTTTAATGCAGTACCAAATGTTACGGTATTTGCTGCGGCGTTATTCATTTCAATTAACTTATTGTCATCAGTTGTTGCAACTGTATAAGACGTTCCAGTTTGTGCATTTTGAGTTAAAGCACTACTTGATGCAGCAACCGTAATTGTTCCACCAAGTGATACCGAAGTACCATTAATGGTAATTGCTGAGTTGGTAAGATCGGAGTTTGCAAGTGTTGAAACAGAACTTAGTACACCACCAGCACTGGTCTTGACAACTCCAGCCGTTGTGAGCGGCGTAGTGACAGTTCCAGTAAACGTTGGTGATGCCGCCGTTGCATACACTGCGTGCGTATGTGCTGTCGCAGAATACGTGCTTGCGGCAGCAGTCTCGGTTAGATACTGGGTATGAGGATCTGCAGCGGCAACGTGTGTTGAGATTGCTGATGATGCAGTTCCTGCAGGATCGTAGACTCCAGAGTGATCATGCGAAGACGAGGCAATCCCTGCGGTTGCAAGAGATTCCTTCTTCCACATACTGCTCGTAGTATCCCACTGAATAATATCTCCGTCTGATGGGCTGCCAACGCTCACGTCGTGCAACTCATTAAGTTCGTATCCATTCTGAACCTTTACAAGGATCTTACCAGTGCTTGCGTTTGCCTTAGTTACAATACCGAGGTATACGCCGTGTGCTGGCTCTGGAGGTGGACTTCCGTACCACTTCTGTCCAGAAGTTGTTGATAGCCACACAGAGTCTCCATCTTGAACTGTGTACGATGGAGAAACTGCTAGTTGCGCTACACTCACTGTTGATGTATCAATATTTTCAATAAGCCCATTTGTAATAACTTGTACATCAGTCTGGTTTGCTGATGCATTTGAGTTTAGAAGTCCAAGTGTCTTGCTAGACGTTACTTCTGTGTCAGCATCTGCATACGAAACAATCGGATTATTTCCATTGACGCTTGAGATATATACAACTTCACCCTTAGTTTTTGGGGTTGCGTCGTTTTTTACATACTCAAGGAGGATGGTCGCTGTTCCAGCGCCAGAGTGGACGTGATCGCCAGCGGCGACTGTTCCAGTTGTCGTGCCAACACTTACGCCAATGTTTGCGCTCGTACTAGTTCCGCTATTTGTAATTGGAGCAGTGACGGCAATAACGCCGCTTGGTCCCTGCGCACCTGTAGCCCCAGTTGATCCTGTGGCTCCTGTAGCACCAGTGGCTCCAGTTGCACCTGTTGGACCAGCAGGACCAACAATAGGACCAGCATCAATCCACGATGAAACGCTCCAAACGTAGAGATGTCCATCTGCAGTTACAATGTAGGCATCTGCATCTACGTTTCCAGTTGATGGCAAATTGGCTATAGTAGCAACAGTACCAAGGATACTAAGTCCCTCTCCCTGTGGACCCTGAGGTCCAGTATCTCCAGTGTCGCCCTTATCTCCCTTGTCGCCCTTAGCGCCAGTCGCACCAGTCGCACCAGTTGCACCAGTTGCACCAGTTGCACCAGTTGCACCAGCAGGACCCTGTGGACCAGTAGGACCTTGTGGACCAGGCGCTCCGTCCTCACCGTCAGCGCCACCAAATGCACCTACGAGAACCCACGATCCAGCAGTCTTCTCGTAATAGTTATTGCTAAGTGTGTCAATGTAGAAGTCATGATTTTTGCCAAGCGTGTTGCTGGGTACGCCTTCGCCTGTGAGCCACTCCGTACCGAGGTATGGATGTGTATGTCCGACGAGCGACACTGCATCACCGTCTTGCGTCAGCGCCCCAACAACGTTAAGGTCGCCGTCCGTCTGCAACTTGTTTACGTCTGATCGGTAAAGTTCAACATCGTAGTTTGGAGTATTGCCAAACCCAATTCCGTCTTGGATATAGAGATCCTTCATGTGCAAATCGGCGAATGCTCCGTCTGGAGTGCGAAGTTCTGCGTACGCAGTTGTTACTACCTTGGCATGATCTCCAGTTGCAGTGACGCGATATGAAGCCTCGCTACCAGCGTTCTTGGCTACAAAGTAATTGGCGGTAACATCATCGGCAACCTCAACGTTGCTGTCAATAAGAAGTGGACCAGTCATTGTATCGCCAGCGGTTGCAACATATCCCTCATGGTCATGTGTCATATCGCCATGCGTATGGAAAGCCTCAGTGATCTCAAAGCCCTCAACGACGTTCGTAAACTCTGCTGTGAGTTCGTCTACAAGGTAGTCGTTAACATAGAACTCAGTAAGAGCATCGCCAACCCAGACGTTGCCATTCCACTTAATATTTACTGGTACTGATGCACGCCACTTAGCCATTAACGCCTACCCTTCTTACTTTCTTCTAGTTGCGACAAAATGTAGTTCGCTCCAAACGATGTTGCAAGCCCCATGATTCCGCCAGCCTTTGCCAACTTAATGACATTCTTTGTCGGCTTGAGCGACTTCGCAAGCAAGCGAGCATTCGTCTTGCTGCCAGCCGCCTTGAGCGCATTAAGGTGCAGCGTCTCAATCTTGCTTAGTTTACCAGATACTGGAGCCTTTGGTGTTCTTGCCTTTGACACGCGTACTTTTCCTGCGGCTTCAGCATCCTTAACAATTCCCTTGACGGTTGGCTTCTTAAATACAGGCTCTGCCTTCTTTACGCCACCCTCAACTTCCTTCTCAAGACGCTTTGCCTGCTTGACCGATGCAGCCTTTGGCTTTTGCACTGGAGTAGGCACTTCTCCGCGAAGGGCAGCGGCACGCCGACCAGCGGCGCGTGTTTCCTTAGACCTGCTCTTTGCGCGAGCGGTATCAATCTGCTTCTTCGTTGCCTTTGGTCGTCGCGTACCTGTAATGTCCTCGCCAAGTACGTTATACTTTCGGTTACCACCAGAGACCTTTGGCTTACCAGCACTCTTTCGGATCTTTCGTTCAACTTTCTTTTGCTTACGAACGATCTTTACCCTGCCAGCAATCTTCGCAAGTTCACGAGGATCCATCCCCTTGAAGTGTGGCTGTTCTGCAAGTATGCCAACATATCCGCTCTTTGTAATATTGCGAGTCTTGAGAGCATCAACGATATACCGCTGCGCAATTTCAACATCTCGCTCAAAGTTTTGCTGTGCGCCAATTCCAGAGAGTTTCTCAAGTCCCTTTGTTTGAGTCTTGGTTCCGCCAACCTTAGCGCGTACAACTCGCGTCTTGCCAGTCTTTGGATCAACCTCTTCACCAAGGGTGACTGTCGTCTGTTCTGCCTGAACTGCTTCTTCAAGACCCTTAGCAAACTTTGCCTGCTTTTCTGCACGTGGATCAAAGATCTTGCGTCGCTGTTCAGTGCGTCCGCGAACATCTCCAATTTGTGTTTCACCCTTCTTCCTCTTTGCAACTGGCACTCGTGCGCGACCAGTCTTGCCACGTCCCTTTGTAATACGTACACGGCGGTTACCCTTGCCACCCTTGATCAACTTACCCTCGGCATCGTACTCGTTGCCCTTACCAAACTCCTTACGGATATTGAGTGATCGTCCAACAATCGCCTTTACCCCACCCTCAACAGCGGATCCAAACGCAGAAGAGATTGCAGCAATTGCGGCAGCACCCTGACGCGAGTTAGCAACTCGTTCAGTTACAATATGTTGTCGCACCATCTGGTCAATGACTCCAGGGATAAGATCCTGTGGAACTTTTGACTTCTTAAGTGCAGCAATGTTGAGTTTTACCTTCTCGTCAATTGGAAGTGTTGACCAATTTGGCGTACCCTTCTTAAGCGCTCGGAAGATGTCGCGCTGTAGTGCGTTGCCAGAATCAAATGCAAGTTGCGCAGGACTCATGCCACGCGTCGTATTCATACGAGGGGTAAGTTTAGCGCGCTTCTGCTTCTTTGGCTTGCCCTTTGGAGTTGCCTTTACCTTTGATTCTGATTTCGGAGCGGATTGGGCAGTGTCGGAGATGACGCGATCTCGTGGAACTTGGAATGTGCGACCATCTTCAGTAGTGAATGCAACATTATCTCCACTTGTCGTCAGTTGAGTATAGGAGACATCAATACGCTTTGGCTGTTCGCCTTCAAGAACAGGCTTGGACCAATAGGAAATCTGTCCTCCGCTGCTATTCTTCTTGGTCTTTGTTACTGCCATGACGCTTCTCCTTCTTTTCTCCTACAAGTTTCTTCTTTTTAGGAATCTTCTGGAACTTTATCGTATCTTCGTCCCATTCAATACCTGGATCATACCAGATTTTGGGGCTATTCTTCGGCTTTGATTGCATATTGTTCAATATCCTGATATTGGGTCAGGAATAGTTGCCTAATCTCCGCGTCAGTTAGCGGATTTTCAGCAGTAAGTGAGGTAGTTATACGCTCATTGAGGGGTGGAAGCATGCGGGTCTGCGCCTTAATTGACTCTGGATCTTTAGAAACCCCAGCAATCCACATGGTCTTTTCAAACCAGTCAGTAAATGCTCCGTAGTCAAATAAGAATACGCGGACTGTCTGTTTCTTTCCACCAGTAACAACTTCTTGCGTCGCTGTTGTTGGAGATAGGAAGAATCCCTGAGCAAGTACTGCCTTTACTTCTTCAGTCCTAGGACCAAATGTCTTATAGGTAATCATTGGTCCTTCATTTGTAAGCCATTCTTGCGCACCCATCTCCATTCGCAGTTGCTGCTTCTGCTCTGGAGTGCGGACCTTAGCATTATCCCATCCAAATGTCCTGATCATATCTGAAATTGGCGTTGCTCGGTATAGGGCATCTCCAAAGTTTTGACCGTATACAGATGTATAGTATGCCCCAGCGTACCTCGCAGTCGTACCAGCGGCTCCTAATACGCCAACTGGTACTTCTACTGGACCAATAGGAGTTGATTCTACTCCCCTTGCTGATGCTTCCGCAACTGACATTTCAATATCGGTTCCTGGATTTGTATTTGGCTGTCCGCTTGTGATGGCATCAAGAATAATTGGAAGAGCAAAAAATGCAATTCCCATTGCGATCCATCCAGCAGGACCAGCCCCGACCAATGGGGCAAGGAAGGATGCTGCTCCTCGTTGAACAATTCCCATTGCTGCAGTATCCACGAGACCGCCAATAGTCTGAGCAACAGCAGAGCCAGAAAGATCTCGTGCTAGATCTTCTGGTGATGCATACTTCAACTTTAGTGTTGGATCTGCTTCCCACATAGCGCGAGCGTCATCCTCAGAGGATGCAATGGCACTGATTGTGCCTCCAATAAGAATTGCGTTATTTACTGCCATGAATGCTGCTCCGCCCCATCCAGCCTTTGTCGTTGGCAACCTAAACCGTCCTGGCTTCTTAAGTTCAGTAGCCTTTCCTTCAATTGTTAGTCCCTGTTCTCCAACTGGGACAACTGCACGAGTTCTACTTACTCCTGCAGTTGCAGCCTGCGCTGCGGCTGCTGCTGGGTTTGCTGCTCCACGTGGTTTGCGTGCTGGCAGCGGCTTAAGTGCTGGGGCAGCCTTAGGTGTGGCTACACGCGATTTCTTTGCTGGGGGGTTCTTTGGAAGATCCTGTCTGGTTCTAGTAACCGATGGCTTCCATCCTTGGCGTGTTGCCTGCTGAGGTGCGCTGATATTCCGCGTACTGCTCTTCGGCACGCGTGGGGCAAGTTGGGATGAGTCAGGAGTGGCGGCTCCAGACCCATACCCCTCATATGATCGGGGTTGCGATATTGGTTTTACCATTCACCTTCCGCCTTTAAGGGTCTCGTTAGTATTCTTTTTAATCCTTATATACGGATTAATGGGTCAATTATACACCATCCTTGACTACTTTTTGCTCTCGCTTAATTAAAATTTTTTTAAATTTTCTTAATATCAGGGGTAAATATACTACTGTTGGGTCATTTCAGGGGACCCTTTAAGGGTCTCTCCATGGTGATTGTGAAGGCATCTTAACTCTCCCTTCTGTGAGGGGGCTGATAACCCATACTTACAGGCTGGAAGACCCGCGTCGGGGTTATCAGAGGGGGTGTTCAGTGCGGAGGTACGGTGTACCGCCGCACGCACACGCACGCACAAAGCCGCCGAGGGACCCGCCCCAGCAAAATTCGGGTCTATTCCACACGCACGACCGATCAATTGTGCAAACCGTCCCACACGCAGGGAGGTTGTGTTATACCCCCCTCTTTTCCCACACGCACGTATGACACGCACGACGTGACACGCAGGACGCGAGCGTCATGACGTGGGTGTCAACGCGTTCTGTCAACTTTGTTGACAGATGCAGACCGACCCCTTAACTTGTTGTCTCATGGTTGGCGGTAGCCTTGCCCAAAGCATAGTGCCGCTCTCCCATCGGCAGCCTAGCCGCCCTAGGCAACGGATGACACGGAGGTACGGAACATGGCAGGAATCAAGAAGATCGTCGTAGACGATCTGCAGCGACAGGTTGCTGAACTCAAGGCAGCCTTGGCAGCACAGACAGGGACACGCACACAGGCTTCGGCAAAGCCGAAGAAGAAGTCTGCTAAGAAGCCTACGGCTTCGGCATTTGTCAAGGCTGCATCGGCTACGCCGATCAAGTCTGGCAAGGGCAAGGCTTACACCATCACCCTTGGTGATGTTGTACTGAATTGCAACGAGCAGACACGGGGAATTATCAAGACGACGGCTACCCTTGGTAGCCAGACTCGCCACTTGGTATTCCGACCAAGCACCAACTCTGCTATGCAGAGTGGGGCTTATATCGCTTCGGTTCTCCGAGGCAAGGGACTCTTTGCTTAAGCAAAGAGCAAGCAAGCGTCATGACCCAGCCCCTTATGGGGCTGGGCATGCGCACAATTGGAGGTTAGGGATATGCATTACATTGATTGCCCAATTAGCGAGGGCAAGGATTGTACCTGTAGGAATTGCCAACACTATTCTTATAGAATAGTGAGGGACGAGGATGGCAGGAGAATTGTCTGGCTATGCTTTGATTGCGAAGCAACAATTTGGAGGGAGATTGATTATGTATGAGCAGATCCACACAAATGGAGCAACCACCACTTTCGCGAGGGTCTATGAATTGAAGCGTCCCGAAGGGACGGTCTGGATCTTTGAGAAGATGGCAGCGGATATTGTCAATAGCGAATGTGAAACATTCGGTATTGAGGAGTTTGAACTGCAGTATTATGCAGAGGAGCGGCTGCAGCAGGCAATTAAGGAGGGCGTATGATTTGGCTTGAGGATATTGTTGAAGCAATTGGCAAGGTGTTCGTACTAGTAGGCTTTGCCTACCTATTTGCCCATGTAGTTGTATGGGTGTTTGGAATTGGGAGGTAGCATGAAGGTGCAACTTGAATGGATTGACGGACAAGAGCAGGAATTGTACGAGAAATTGTACGAGGACGCAATTACTACCAACAAGGGGTATCGGAAGTTTGATTTGCATGGGCTATGCAATATCCTTGGCTACTGTGATTGTGCCGAGGCAAGTAAGCCAGAAAGGGAAGGTCTATTGGATTGTGAGTAGGCAAATCGGCATCAGCGCAACGGATCGCAATCAACCAGTGGTTGAATGTTTCCGCTGCAAGAAGGAAGCCAATTGGTTGGGCGTGGAATTCACGCACACACAAACAGACAAGGAGGTGGAATTTGTAGAAGCGTACTGCGATAATTGTGGGCATCACGACACCCACGTAGGGAATTGCTGCCACCTAGGAAGAGAGCAGCGCAAGAAGAGGTAAATTATGTACCGCATGTACACAATTAAGGTGAACGAGCATGGTGTTCAGTTTCAATTAATGGATCTTAATATATCAAAGCATGACTTTGATATGGAGGATCAGATCGCATTCTATGCACAAGTTGTGCATGACCTGCGGCTGCGTTGCGACAATTGGGATGGGTGTCCAGACAGGGAGAACTTTGACAGGGAGTATTGCACCTTGGCTATGGACAGGACAATTGAGCAGCGCGCAAGAATGGTTGAGGAATTGATCAAAGATTGGGTCAAGTCCAATAGCGTATGGCAAGTCTCGCTCAAGTATGGCGAGCAATTCAGGCAGATCACCTGCTTTGATCTGACTGGAGAAGCAATTATGCAGGTGCAAATTGAGGAGGAACGATGAGGGAATACGGCAATTATCGTATGCTCATGAACAAGTACAACCAATTGTCCAAGTACATGCGTAAGGTACGCAATTGGATGGAGGTGTACCAGAATAGAGCGCTCGCAATTGACGCAGGGTGGAGTGATATTGTTGAGATTGAACAATATTACACGACGCTTGAGATGCGTAAGATCTCGCACGATCTTGCGGAACTTGATCCGCAAGGGGTATTGCGACGCAAATATGAGGAGGACAACAATGGCAGCCGATGAATTGCGCATGCAACTACAGGACATCGTTGATCGGCTCGTGGAAAACCACGATCCAGAAGACGATGACAACCAGTTCCTATCAATTGATTTGGAGCGGGTTGCAAAAGTGTGGATCACCTTTGGTGGTCCCAATATCTGGATTGAATTGCGGGAATATTCCAAGTCCGTAATTCATGGTGCATGGGGTTCCGACACAGCCAAAGTATGGCTGACCGATGAGGAAGAGGCAAGCGTATTGGCAGCGCTTGGCGCATCGGATATTGCGGAACTGTTGGATGGATTGGAGGCACGAGGATGAGTATTGAGCAGGATATTCTGGACGCAATTGAGGCTGGCGTAGCAGCGGGGAGGGACGCAATTCCTGAACCAATGGTCGTCAAAGATACACAGTCCGATAGGAATTGGTACGTGTCCGAGGGTCCATGCGGATTTGCATGGGTAGAATTCAAGGGCAATACCAAGTTTGCTCGTGCTGTCAAGAGGATCTTTGAGGGCAAGGATCGCAATGGGTTGGTGTCATATGGCAACGCCTACCCTACAGGCAAGCAACTCTGGATCACAGCGTTCGGTCAATCATATGATCGGAAGTCTGCTATGGCAGGTGCTATCGCTAGAGTATTGCGTGAGCGTGGGTACGCTGACGTATGGGCAGGCGGGAGGTTGGACTGATGAGTTGGCACACAGACAATTGCGACATATGCAATATGGACTTCGGTCCATTCGGGATGATCATTTGTCCTGAGTGCATGAAGTCATATTGCAATGAGTGCAATTCAACAGGGCATGATTGTGAGGTGCAAGATGATGAGTAAGATGAAGGAGTCGGTTGACTTCTGGCTTGACAATCATGGGTCGCTTGGGATTCTCCGCCCATATTCGGAGCGAGCAAAGGAGTGGATGGATGAGCGCAAGTTAGAGAACACATTCGGGCAGGACAATTACCTGTTCGGATTTGGTGGTATGGTAATTGAACCAAGGTACTTCAACGCAATTGTTGAAGCGCTGACAGACGAGGGATACCTCGTCGGATAGGAGGACATATGAGCAGCAACTATTTCTATAGCGATTACAGCGACATGAACGATATCGCATCAGCAATTGATGACGCTATGTCAGCGTTGCGTGAGGCGGAATCAGTGGTCAGCAACTTTGAGGATGTGGATATTGATGATATCGTATCCGAGAAAGTTGGCGACCAGATTGAGGAAGTGCGCGACCAGTACAAGGAATTGTACGAGTCCGCGTTCGCCGCAACTAACTCCGTCGTTAAAAACACTGAGGATGAGATTGACACTAACGTGGCAATTAAACTCTTCAATGTAATTACTTGGCTGTTTGATAACGCAAGCAGCGACCCATATCGCAGCAAGTACCACGTCCTGTCTGGTATTGAGCAGACGCTACGTGAGTACAAGGACAAGCGATTTGAAGAGTTGCAGGCAGCAGAGGCAGCGAAGTCTGCCCCTGATACGGCAGCGTACTAATGGTAATCGCGCTGCTATTGGCAGCGCTGAGTGGCATCGTCCCTCCCCCTATTGCGGGGGAGGGACGCGCTACTTGGTATGACGCAACACGGAATAACGCTTGGTATACCAGAGGCGGCAACCGTATGTACGGAGCCGTTGGTAATTGGAGATGGGGAGACACGCCGTATGACGTGATCGTAACTAATATCCAGAATGGCAAGCGAGTACGAGTCGTCATCACCGACTATTGCGAGGCTTGCGACGAGGGTAGAAACCTGATAGACTTATCGCCAGAGGCGTTCAAGAAGTTGGGCTACCCCCTATTAAGAGGAGTCATGTGGGTACGAATTACGTACCCAAATAGAAAGGACGTATATGAAAAAGTTTCTTGTAAGTGTCAAGGTTCCTTCGGTCAGCACCTCTATTTGTGTTACCGCTAATGACGAACGCGAAGCGCAAGTCATAGCAGATTCAGTAATTGCAAATGCAGATCCTAATCTGTATGAGGGATTGCTTGATTCCTTTTACGATGAGTACGCAGACGTAGAGGAAATCATGGAGGACGACAACAATTGGGGCGAGAAGATGCCCAAGTTCAAGGCTGCATATAGCAGTGATGGTTCCATCATTGGCTATGAGGAAGAGATTGTAGACAAGTCTTGACGCGGGGCGATCAAGCCTATACAATTGGGGCAACAGTGGTGATGATCGCCTTGCTGTTGTACCTGCAGATATGTACAGGATAGGAGGACATATGACGTTTGATCCATTAGCATACACATACCAAGGACAATACTATTGCACCACCTGCGGTGAGGCGCTGCCTGACGACGGTGAATTGCAGCCAGTATTTGGATACCATTGGAGCGAGATGGCTGAAGCCAACCCGCATGGTGAGTTGTGTACTGAATGCAACACCGTTCTAATTGAGGGATGGTGTGAGGCGGCAGACGCAGGCAATATAGGCAATGGCTTCTGTGGCGATTGCGATTTGAGTGGACGCGTAAGTCTGGAGGATCAGTATGAAGATCAATAGTATTACTCTCACGAACGAGGACGCTGCCGACATTGTACACTGTGCAGTTGAGGGCGGCACTAACTATTGGGCAGAGGTACGCAATTACAATTGGAAGGACTGGTACGAGAAGGATCCGCTACGATCAACGCCTCGCTATGATGGCGAGCGTATCAAGTTGGATCTACCAGAGGACTATGTATTTGTAGAGATGCGTGAGGATGACGAGCAGGTAGAACCAGAGAGGGCTATCAACTCGTGGGTTCCAATTACGCGTAAGAATTTGGAGAAGGGTGTGATCTATCTTATTGAGAACATGCCGCACCTAATTCATGGCGTATCAAATCGTGGCGAAGGAGACATTGAGTTTGACTTTGATGGCACGTCATGCGACGTGATTATCCAGTACGCAATGTTTGAGGAGGTCATCTATGGATGAGACGAAGTATATCAACGACGAGATGATTAAGCCACTGATCGGGTGGACTGTTGTCGGTGGCGTAATTGACAACAACGTCACGAAGGGATGGGGACAGGCGTTCCCTATCCTGATACTTGAGCGAGAAGGCAAGCGTGTCTACGCCACAATTACGGCGGACGACGAATGGAATGAAGGCGGGAGGATCATGATTGATGCGGACTAAGAAGGTGGGAATTGCCTACCTTCCTGTGCTGTTGTCGCTCACATTTGAGGGCGACCCACTGGATGACACGAAGATGGCGGCTAAAGAAATAATGCTGTCAGTCTTTGAAGAGTTGCAGGGAATGCAGTATGAGGTCGGGAATGCGACGTTTGAATTCTATACACTAGACTGGTTGCCTGGTTCTTACATGGATCAGGTGCAAGAATTTGAAGTGGAGGATGATGTTGACGACGAAACTACGGAAGAAACTGAAGAGCCAAGTTAGTCAAATGTCTGAGATGTTCGCGATAAGTATTGCGGAATGCTCAGTACATGGCGAAGGCAATCGGGAATGCGAATGCGGTACGCTTGCGTACCATTACGACTATCTCGTGAATGCATTACGCGCTACGGATGCACTACCTGTAGGCAAGAGTGGCAAGCAGTATTCGCGCAGACGTAAGTATCGCCCGATCCATGCAGCCCCACACTTTGCGAAGCCTGGGCTTGTCCAACAGGCGGACGAGTCCTACTTGAAGGCGCTTGACTTAGGTCATGATGTTGAGGTAATCTGGGATGACTCATGTTGTGCTGCGATGTACTGCAGTGAATGCGACACATGGGGATTCACGATGTATGATTACCTTGATGACCCAGAGGGAGCCGTTGAGGAAGGAGAAATGTATCTGAAAGAATGTGGATCTTAGTATATAATATTAGATCTATATATAATAGAAAGAGGACGTATGAATCAAACACCACCGAGGTACGAACAGGCTGAGGAATCCGTTATTGGCAGTGTCCTGATTGATCAGGAATGCGTAGATGATTGCATCTCCGTACTCACTTCCGATGACTTCTCCAAGCCAGAGCATGCCAAGATCTGGCGTGCTATTGAAGCGCTGCACAAGCGTAGTGCAGCAATAGATATCGTCACCGTTAACGAGGAATGTGGCGGCGACATGGGCAGCGCACTGTCTCTCCTAATTGAGAAGACACCTACGTCTGCCAACGTCGCAACATACGTCAAGATGGTGGACGAAGCGTCAGTCAACCGCACGATCATCAAGACCGCTGCCAAGATTGCAGAGATCGGGTATCAGAACATGACACCTGACGAGGCGATCAATGCTGCGGAGCAGGCGATCATGCGCATCCGCAATGCGAAGGCGACGAATTCGTTTGCAAGTATGCAGACGCTTGTCAACAACGCATTGACCAAGGGTGAGGATGCTGCTGTTAAGGCAGGCATCAAGCCACTGGATGACTTGACTGGGGGCTGGCACAACTCTGACCTGATCATTGTTGCAGCACGTCCAAGCGTAGGTAAGACGGCACTCGCCGTCAACCTTGCGGTTGAGGCTGCGCTATGGCAGAAGAAGAGCGTGGCAATCTTCTCACTAGAAATGTCAGGCGAGCAGATTACTTCTCGCATGTTGGCAGACGAAGCGAAGATTGACATGAAGCGTATCAAGTCGGGCGACCTCACCATTGAGGAGCGTGCCAACCTGACCGCTGCTGCCGACCGTATTGCCAAGGCAAGGATTTGGATTGACGACTCAGCGTCGTTGACACCATTGGATATCCGCTCTCGCTGCCGTAAGTTGCGGCGTGACGTAGGTCTGGACATGGTGATCATTGATTACCTGCAGTTGTTGCAATCCAATCGTCAGTCGCATGATGCTAACCGCGTGATGGAAACGTCGGACATTAGCCGTAGCCTTAAGGCTGTGGCTCGTGAGTTCCACGTGCCTGTCATTGCGCTGTCGCAACTCAGTCGTCAGTCTGAGTATCGTGAGGGTGGCGAGCCTCGGCTCTCCGACCTGCGAGACAGCGGCTCTATTGAGCAGGATGCGGATATCGTACTTATGCTATGGCGACCGAAGACTTCTGAGGAAGAGACGTACTTTGATACGGTCAACTTCAAGGTAGCCAAGCATCGCAACGGACCTATCGGGGACTTCTCCCTGCTATTCAAGCGGGAGACAACATCATTCAGGGGGATGCATGAATAGCATCAGCGACGCAATGAACATGTCGCTGCGCAAGAAGCAGGAGGTGGGTCGCCCATCTCTTGCCTTCTGGCGTGGCTCGCTCATGGGCGGATGCCTACGAGCGCACTGGTACAATAGCACTGGCGAGGAGGGGAAACCTTTTGATGATGCCACCCTGCGTCTCTTTGAGCGTGGGCATGTCGTCTCGGATACGGTGAACAAACTCCTCGCTAGTAGCCCAGCCTTCACATCATTTGAGTCAGAGGTTCCTGTAGCAATTGAACGCTACGATTTCGCTGGCAACATTGATGCGGTGGTTCAGTGGGCAGGCACAGGACACGTGGAAATCCTTGAGTACAAGAGTGTCAGGCAGAGGGCGCTCGCCTATCTCAAGGAGGTGAAGCCTGAGCATGCGATTCAGGCGGCGCTCTACTCCAACGGTCTGACCTTGCAGCGGGTAGCCCAACACAGGATCCCCGCTCGTGTGGTATACTTCTCTGCAGACGACCTTGAGACGAGGGAGTTCCTACTAGAGGATCACTGGTACGAGAGGGCGTGGCGTGTGCTAGAAGTGGCACATAAGTTTAAGGTGGCGAACAGGATTCCACCAAGGATTCCAGGCGCTACAGAAGGACGCAAGTATCCATGTGGGTACTGCAACTATCAGGCGAAATGCCTAGGAGGACAATCATGACAGGATCACTCCATAAGAAACTGGCTGAGGTATTGACCGCAGTCGGATACATTGAGAAGGCGGGGACCAACGCTTCTCAGGGCTACAAGTATGTGATGGCTGCACAGGTAGCGGACAAGGTTCGCGACGAGTTTGCCAAGCGCAATCTCACCATGCTTCCGACAAACATTGAAGTCGTTGAGTCTGGTCTCACCCCAAGTCAGAAGCAGGTACTGACCACGCTACGAGTTACGTGGACAATCACCGATGCTGACAGCAATAGCAGCATCTCGTTCCAGTCCGTCGGCTCTGGTTCCGACAGTACGGATAAGGCTGTGTACAAGGCAATGACAGGCGCACTTAAGTATGCGCTGCTCCTTGGATTCCTAATCCCAACTGGCGATGACCCTGAGCATGAGAGCGGCGACAAGGTTGTTGCCGATGCAGCCAAGCGGATCTTTACAGAAGATCCAAAGGCAATCAGGACAGCAGAGAAGAAGGCGTTGGCATTTGATCCTAACGCCATTGAGTTCTAGGAGGTTACATGCCAGGTAAGAAGAAAAAGGTTTCACTAGTTGAAGGATATGCAGGAATGTTTGAGCGTTACAAGAACGCAAAGCAGAAGAGCAAGCACGAGAAGAGCGAGTCCAAGTCAGACATGGCTAAGGAATCTAAGCGAGAGAAGTTGCTTGCAAAGAAGAAGGGCAAAGGCAAGAAGTAATGCCAATGAAGAAGGGGTCTTCTAAGAAGACCATCTCATTCAACATTAGTCGGGAGGTCAAGCGTGGTCACCCGATTAAGCAGGCAATTGCAATGGCATTGTCTGCAGCAGGTAAGTCTAAGCCTAAGAAGGCGAAGACTAAGAAGCGAGGAGGACGGTAATGGATCGTATTGATATCTGGCTTTCAGACAAGAAGGCTCCGACCCGCAAGGTCACAAAGAACGGAACTAATGTCATGGAGTTCTATGGCTCATGGCAGACGGAAGCGTATGACGCATGGATTAGCGCTGGCAAGACTGGCGCTGCACCAGAGCGCTACGTGTATGTCAATGTCAGCGTCTTTGACGAAGGCTTGATGGCACATGTAGAAAAGGTATACGCCAAGGTCACTGGTTCTGAGACGCGAGACGCACGACCGCATGCTCACCTTGTGGGCAAGTGGCGACAGGGCGGTAGTCGCGAAGTGAATGGCAAGACATACGCTGACTTCACAGCCAACGAAGTCTCGCCACTTCTATACCATGCAAAGAGTTTCCCAAATGGGTGAGGTCATTGCGTCGCTATTTATTGGAGGTGTTGTCGGTGTTCTATTTGCGTTCGTTCATGTTCCAGTTCCAGCCCCGCCTACGGTTGCTGGAGTTGCTGGAATCCTTGGTCTTACACTGGGGTATGCGGCTATCGCGTCGTTAACTGCATAATGGATTCCCGCAAAGGACGGCTCAATCGTTCAAGAGGAATATCTTTTGAGCGAGAGATTGCGAAAGCAATCAAGGGCAGACGGACGGGAATGTATGGGGGGAAGGATGATGTAGCCAGTGATGATCTTGTCGCCCAGACGAAGGTAGGCAAGATGTTTCCAGAACGTATCTGGGACTGGCTCATCACCGTTCCTGCTAAAGCAGACCAGATCAAGAGCGTCATTATTGGTGACGCTCCTGGGGCTGGCACAAAGAGAAGGGTCATCATTGTGATGGACTTTGAGGATTTTAAAAGGAGATATCTAGATGCCACCAAAGAGGACTGAGATTGCAGAGGTATGCACCGACTGGATGTACGCATTCCGTTACGCAATCCTTGTAATCGCAGAAGCAAAAGGTCTACCAATGGAAAAGGATACCAAGGTGGACGAAGCAACAGTTGAGCAGGCGCTGCGCGTAAGCGAAGCGACGCTTGGAAAGGTACGGTTTCCATAATGGCAACCAACCCAGATAGTATTGAAGATAATCCAAACCCAATTAGGGTAGTGGTTAATAGTGTAGTGACAAAGGCACGAGGCTGGAGTCAGAGGATCTTGTTCGCAATAGCGACCGCAATCATTGCGACTGGTGCGTCACCGCTTGACGCTATTGGTGCTGCACTCATGGTTCTTGTGATCTATGAGGTGCTTAAGTGAATGTGAAGGAGTACCAAGAATTTGTGCGAGCAACAAGTGGAGCATACAGAGAACTGTCTTCGCGAGAAGGAAGAGTTGCTGCGGCTGCTCTGGGACTCGTTGGCGAGGCAGGGGAAACTAGTGAGGTCATCAAGAAGTGGCTCTTTCACAGGCATCCCTATGACGCTAATGCCTTTATCAAAGAACTCGGAGACGTACTCTGGTATGTCACAGAACTATGCAATGCGACTGGCATCGCGCTTGAAGAAGTCCTTCAGGCTAACGTTGTCAAACTAAAGGCACGCTACCCAGATGGGTGGTCTGCAACGGATAGTATTACACGCAAGGACGAAAGTGTCCAAGGTGTCTAAGTACGTCGGGAATATCCGACGTACTATTTCCAATCCATCTGAACCAACCTATAGAAAGGTCGTGGTCAAGATGCTTGAGGAACATCGCTTGCCGCGTGATATCATTGGAGCAATCCATCTAGGGATGGAGATTGCGCTTGATGCTGTTGAGGCGGAAGCGAGGAAGGAGGACTTAAATGTCCAACGCACTAACTAGGCAGATCATTGCCATGAAGGAAGAAGGTAAGTCCTATACGCAGATCGGCAAGGTTGTCGGGATGAGCAAGGACGCAGTACAAAAGGTGTATAAGCGATACCTAGAGGATGATGGCACAGCGATTACCGCAGCCAAGATCCCACCGTCAATGTCGGCGAGCAAGTCTCCAAAGGGATATGTCGGACCGACGATTGCGTTCTATGATATTGAGACAACCTACTCCGCATGGAGCAGGATCCTTTCGGTATGTATCGTAGACGGATTCGGAAACCTTGAGGTCTTCCGACTGGATGATCCTAAGTATAAGGGCAAGTCGTGGACAGACGACTCAGTTCTTGTGCGTGCTGTCAAGGAAAGCCTTGAAGGATACGACATTATTGTAGGATGGAATAGCAAGTTGTTTGACTTGCCTATCATTAACGCACGTCTCCTTGCTTCGGGGCAAGAGCCATGCGATCCGCTGATGCACATTGACCTGATGTACAAGGCGACTGGTTCGGCAGTACGTGTCGGACGGAAGTCACTTGACAACGTATCCAAGTACTTTGGCGTAGAGAATAAGAAGACTCCTCTTGACCCGCGCATCTGGGATCGCGCTGATCATGGAGACAAGGGTGCTTACGAAAGCATCATTGAACATAACATTGCAGACGTATACGTCACACGAGATGTATACGGTAAGTTGAAGCGCCTCGTGCGCAATATCCACCGAGGAGGGTGATGATGGATCAGATTCTAATCAACACGGTAATCCCAATACTGGCTACCGTTATCTCAGGCTTTGTTCTTCTGGTGGTACGCAATACCAATCAGTGGATCAAGGCTCGTACAACAGAGGAACAGTACCGCTTCATTGAGCAGGTAGTAACTACCGCAGTCAATGCAGCAGAACAGTACCTTGGCAGCGGGGAAGGGGAGCAGAAGAAGCGACTCGTCCTCACCGCCGCAACACAGGTTCTTCAGAAGCGTGGAATTGATGTTGATGCAGATCAACTAGACATTGCTATTGAAGCAGCCGTTCGTAAGGAATTCGCGAAGTAACCTGTTATACTTCGCGCTAACTGAGCCGCCAGGGTCGTCCTCCCCTGGCGGCTCCTACATTACCTTGTCGGTAATGAGGAGATAGTTAATAGAGTAGACATCTTCACAGCGATCAACGTAGCCATACTGCCACGTGTAGTACCTAAGGATTGCTTCCTTAGTTTCCCTTTTGCGCAAGCGCTTGTAGTAACGCGGCAAGCGCAGCGCCGATGCTGGTGGCGATACCTGCTTTCCACTTCGTGTCAAGTTCAGCCTTCACTTCCACCTGCCTCGTAACAGCCTGCGCGATCTCAACGTCACGAAGGCGCTCGTCAATTTTAGTGAGACGTTCCGATAGATCCTTTAGGTCCTCACGGATTTCTGAGCGAAGGTCTATGATAGCCTCCATAATAACTGATGCGCTACCCCTTGTCATACAGATACCTTGAACGACGTTCGCTGCTGTGGAGAGAAGATGAAGGAGATGTTCTCTGATCCGTCTTCATTGCCTGCCCACTCCTGACGAGTAAGTACAAACTTATCTGTTACCGATACGTTGCGGCGATTCAAATAGATCTGAATAAGATCGCCGACTTTATATCCGCTAAATGGGGTAATCTGAGTAGCAACCACCGCTAGGTTAAACTCAACTACTTGGTTCGGGTACTTATTATACAACAAATTTGCAGCAAATTGAATATCATTTCGCTCATCATCAATACGCTCAAACACTTCAATCAATCCATAGTTATCGTAGATAGGATTGTTGAGTGCGCTCTTGACACCGAAGAGCGACGTTGACGTTGTAGCCGACGTATCGTAGGAATAGTTAATGATGGATGCGCGGCTTGCGATCTTACTCGTGAACGGCTCATACCTAAAGTTATTTACGCTATCGCCATACTTTAGCCAGAACTTAGGACTTGGGATCTGCGCCTCACTGTGATGTCGGTACTGGATCCCTTGGTTTAGGTTCTTTGGGTTATCGGCAGGCAGCCCGATGTTTGGATCCTCAATGACTACTATATCTGTCGTACCAGCCATGAGGATGTCAGCAAACTCAGCAAGCGTGTCAAGATATGACTTACCGTCGCACATGATGCTGCGTTTCTCTGTTACTGTTCGCAGGGTTCCAGATGATGGATTGCTGCTGACATCTGTAGTGTTGTCCAGAATATTACGTGTAGCCTGGAATGGTTCAAACATCGTTCGGCTATATCGGTTAACGATAGCAGTCCCAGCATCTGACGTGCTTGAGAAGATTGCCTCACTTGACGTGTTGTTAATGTTATACGAAAACTGAGTTGTGCTTGGCACTCGCGTAATAAGGAACGTCCCATTGAGGAACGAGATTGCCATGTCTGATACAGTAACTACATCACCAACTACAAACGTATGCGCCGCACTTGTTGTAAGTGACACCTCAGTACCTTTGGTTGCATCGGCTACGCTAACTCTTGTTGTTACTGACTTTGTAATTGTTTGCTCTACGCCACCAGCAGCAGGCAAAAGAGAGTCGTGAATCTGATCAAGCCTAAATCCGTTGGCTGCAGTACCGTCACCAAAGGTATAGTAGCCGCCACGCATCGTCACGTCTACCGAAACAAAGAGTCGGGACAGCATTCCTAGTTTGTCAATACCATAGACGATGACCTCGTTAGGGCTGCTTGCCGTCTCAGTGACTAGTCCCTCCCCTATGATGATGAAGTAGCCAGCCTTCTCGTCCCACCGACATGCCCTCCAGAACGTCCGTAGAGGCACAATTCCGCCAATCTGAGGGTGGTTGGATGGCAACGTGAGGAAGAACTCCCCCGCGCCGTTAACCTGCTGGGAAATCCCGATCTTCTTGCCATCGTGAATAATGGCAGATGCAAGCCAGTTTCCATCGGCGCTCTTTTTTGGGGTTGGATTGAAAGATGGCGTGATGCTTGGGTTGGTATCAGCCTTATCAATTTCTAGTCCAGCCGTGACGGTATCTTGAATCTGGTAGAACTCTACCCTAAACTTGTTGCGAGCGAACGTAGATACTGATGCATAGGTAGGGTTACCACCACCTCCACCGCTAGGTGGAGGCTCAACGTTTGCAGCCTGAATCCTAAACTTGGCGATCTCTTGGCTTGCCCCACTACCATTTGTAAGACTGCTGTATGGTCCATACGTTCCTGGCAGTGTATCTGCAGTCTTAACTCTCCAGTACAAATCAACATCCTTAGGAACATTATTAAAGTCAAGAACATATGTTATTGTTCCAGTAGGACTTCCTGTAGTAACCTTTACTTCTGACCATACTGGAGATCCACTAAACGAAGAGTTATTAAATACTTCTATTGTATATTGCTGACAATAGTCACCATCTGGTTCATTAGCATCAATAAATGAGAATCGTAAATTACATTGCGTAGTTGTTGACGCACTGAATGTTTTAATTGCAGTAGTTGATCCGTACGTTCCACCATCAGTTGCAATGTCTTGGATAACTAGATTTGGTGCTGATGGTGCTTCTGGTGGTACAACGTAGTCAATAATCAAAGTAATATTGTCATAGAACGATGCCGCTGACATGTTGCTACTTGGTGTTGTTAGTGCTGGAGCATATGTACCACTTGTATCTGTACTCATGCGCATATAGAATCCAAGGTTTGTTCCAGCATTTGCAAACCAGTATTGAACAATTGAAGTAACGTCTACGGAGAAAGTATCCCCATCTCCTGTAGTGCTAGTCATAGCCACAGTCCCAGCGCCTGTCGCTGTATGGATTGATGTTGACAAGTTCCATGCGGCAGTATCATAGTCTGCAGTTGCTCGGCACACCAACATACTTCTGCTCGCTGTACAGGTCTGGTTAACCTGATCATTTGGAGTTACATCAAAGTATGTTAGATTAAGAGTTGCTGAAGTGATAGACTGCATGACGCTGAAGTCAATGTCTGTAAAGAATCCAGAGCGGCACTTTGTAGTCGTCGCTTCATCCCATCCAACTGGAAGGAAACTGTTGCTAGTAGTTGAGTTAACTGGCAGTCTTCCGCTAAATGCGTTGCTCGCAAAAGACGCAGTACGACTAGCCCTACTTGCCCGATGACCTCGGTAGTTTGTTGCGCTGATCGTATCGGTAGCCATTTAGTACCACGCCTCCCTCCACGAGATACTTGCAGTGTACCCAGTGGTAATCGGATTGTTTGAACCATCAGTACAGGTAATAGATACAGTTGAAGGCGTACCTACGGTATGGTCATCGTCTGGGTCAATAAGACCAAAAAGCGCACCAGAGTTAATAACTATATATGTTTGATTAATAGTATTTAGTACAGTGCTATCTGCCTTAGTAAACCTAGAGTCATAGACAATCTGATCATCATAGTTAATAAGGATACGGTACTTATAGGTCGCATTGTCACCAATGCTTCCTACTGGGAGGGATAGGGTAAGAGGAGTACCGTTAAGATTAATAGTAAACTTGACGATTGCAGCATTAGTTGTTGGAGTTACTCCATACGTCTTTTCAATAAGCAACTGTGCATACGCTGGCGCTGATCCGTGATTGTGGAGATTAACTGCTGTACCAGTAATTCCGACAGCGGACTCTTTGAGAGTGTCGGAGAACTTATACGGAGACTTCATGATGAAGGCAAGGATGATGCCAGTGCTATAGCCAGCCTCGTCTGATCCACTAAACATACCTGGGTTTGTCTCAACCTGTGGCATCTGTGCTGGGCGGCAAACAGAGTAGCACTCAATCTTTCCTGTAGGGAAGTTTGTTGTATCGTCGGTGATTACCGTAAACTTAAGTCGTCGGAAACCATCGCTTGACTGAAACTTCTTCGGGACAAATCGCATCATCTTTGTGATCTTTTCCAACTTGCCAGCAAGATCTTGGCGCGTAGACCCATATACGTCTACTCCAACTTGAATCAAGCGACGACCAATGTATGCATCGGCAACGTCAACGCCATCTCGTGTTGCACGTGGATCTTCGTATCCAATTGGATTTGCAGCACCAAACGCAATACTCTTTACGCGATATCCAGACAATGGCTGGTTCGGAGTAAACGTAGATGTATCTGTGATCGTATTAATATCAAGGAATACACCACTTGGTTGTTCCCAATAAATAGATGACTTAAGATCAATCATGAAATTTGACGTACCCTTCGGATGCGCGAAGCCTCCATGCGCCATCGCGTGCGAGCGGATGATGCCAAGATGGACAACTCACTGATGGTCATATCGCTTGCACCAGACGCAATCTGCCACTGCTGGAAGTCTGCGCGGTCAATCATCAAGCGCTGCAGAGCCTCTGCCTGAGCATAAATACGAACAGCGTTCTTCTCCGAGTCGCTAATATCTGCGACAGTTACGTCATCAGAAAGTAGGCTATGTCGTCGGTATCCCCAAATCTTTAGCGTTAGTCGCTCGTATGTGTTTGCACCAATCACAACTGGATAAGTTGGATACGAATAGCCAGCAGGAATATGCACCCTGCCGTTAAACCACTGCCATCCATTACCCCATCCATCGCCAGTGCTAATTGGCAGCGTCTCATAGAATCGGTTAGTAGAATCAAGTACATCTACGCGGAAGATATTCCTAAACGTCTTAGTTGGTACGAACGATAGGCTTAGTCCCATATTCTGCCCAGAAACCTGCGGGAATGTGAACTGGTAATCCTCTGTATCCTCAAGCGGGGACAAGTCGGAGATAGCGTCAATACCAGCATTAATGAGGTCATTGATCTCATCGTTGCTCCATGTCTTACCGTCTGGATCCCGAAGGTCCCTACGAATCTCTAGCCGAATATCTTCACGATTCATTCTATCTCCTATCGGATCAGGGGGCTGACCCGCCAGCCAGCCCCCATCACCTATTACCTAACTAGACCTTAGGCATCAAGGGTTGCACCAGTCTCAAGGCGAACGTATCGTGCGCCAGTGAGATCAAGCAACTTCGCGCCGAAGCGCATCTTGAAGCCAGCGAGCGCACGCTGCGCAAGTGGGTCATTGTGATCGCCACCAGGCGACACAAAGTACGCCTGAAGGGTCTGCGAATCGCCGACGGTATAAGCGTCAGGACCAAAGAAGAAGGACGAATAGACGTTAGCGTCATCCGCACCTGACTCCTCAAAGGTCTTCGCATTGGACGACACGAGGAAGCGAACGCCAGCGTAGCGCCCGATCTCGCCGTTAAGAAGCGGGGTGTTGTCCACGTACTTCGTGGAATCCATCCAGCCACCATTGGCGGTGTCAGTCAGAATGTCATACTCCTGGAACGGATGAAGAATGCAGCGGTAGAAGCCGTCAGCAAACGTAGGAACGTTTGCAGCCTTCAGCGTCGCAACCATCTTCTTAACAAGAGCGCCAGTGATCACGTCCGTCTGAGCAACCTCAGCGCGGGACGTAGCATCGCCAGCATACTTAACGTTGGAACCAGCGGCGAGAACATCCTTCACCACGATGTCCATCGTCTCAGCAGCCTGTCGCGCAATGCGCTCCGAAGCGATTGAGATGAGGTCATGCGGCGAGTCCAACTGCGCAAGGTCGGTGACCGCAATGGTCTTACCGTACTGCGTAGCGGTGAAGTAGTCGCTGCCGATTGAGAGAGCCTGAGTCTCAGGCGTTTCACCCTCTGAGAGAGGGGTCGTGTCTGGGGTCAGGTCAGCGTAGCGAGCGAAGCGGATGGTGTTCGTACCCTTCACGAAACGCCCAGGAACATAGTTCCCTGGCATCACGTGAACAAGTCGCCCACGCAGTTCTTCCTGCGCCTTAGCAAGAACAAGTTCCTGGACTAGAGCGCTGAAGCCCGTAGTCGTCGTGCTAGTAATAGCCATAATTTACTCCTTTAGTCGGCAAACGGATTGCCGAGTTTTTCAATATCCGAGATGATATCGTTAATGCCGCGCTTACCGCCTTCAGCATTTCCCTTTCTCGGATTGTTAGGTTCAATAAATACGTCCGCCTTCTCTTTAGCCGTTTCCCTGCTAAGAGCCGCCATGTACTTTTCAAACGCTGCGGCTCGCGCATCGTCAGAAAGACCTGCGGTATCAGAAAGGAACTGACTATAGTTCGGGTATGCATTGCGCAGCCGCTCCATTTTAGCAGCCTCCTTTGCATCGTTCAGTTCTTGTTCAAGCGCAGCCAGCCGATTCTGAGCCTTTTCAAACTCGGACATGTTTGCGTTCTCATTCTCTGCCTTCCACTTCTTCAAAGACTCTGCCTCCTTGCGGAGGTTATCCAGTTCTGCCTTCGCAGACGTGAGCGCTTGATCTTTACCAGCCAAACGCTTCTTCCAAGTGGTGATGTCATTCTCATCCTGAGTGGTTTCTGGAGCAGGCGCAGCAGGTGCTGCCGCCTCCACCTTCGGCGACTCAGGAACAGCCGCATTCACGACTTCGGTTTCAGCCATTTTCTTTCTCCTATTCTACCAAATCGTTTTACTCATTGCGAATAAAACGACCAAATCCCTCTAGACTACTCAGCACCCATTGCTGAACTGATTCAATCGGACCGCCCTCCATCCCTTGCACTTGATTAATAATAGACGATGCTTGACCAATTGCCCCTGGAATACCAATGCGCTTGGTCGCTCGCTCAGTAGCATAGAGTCCTGTTCCTACTCCTTCGCCAAGAGCAGCAATTGGGTCTTGAGAGTTTGCGTATGTATCAATACCCTTCTGGATACCAGTCACGATTGCTGAGTTTGCACTTACTGTAATGTCTGTTGGCAAGCCAGGAATGAGTGTCTGCGTAAGGAAGAATAGTAATGGGTTACTCTGAAGGACATCTTCTGTCATGTTGCGAGCAAGTGCCTGTCGTGCGCGATAGGCTGCAGCAAATCCAGTAAGCGGAGCAAAATCGCTCCAAGCCTTAACGCTGAATTTGCCTCCAGATGCAACCTTAAGTGCAAGGTTATATGGGCTTAGTCGGCTAACAAGACCCATTGCAGATGATGTGCGCGTTGCGTAAAGTAGACGCATGTACTCTGGCAATACCTTTCCGAACATGTATGACGTTGGGTACAGCGAGAAGAATACATGGTTCATTGTGCGTTCAGCAAACGAACGCTGTGTATTGTAGAAGTGAACACGCATTGACTCTTGCTCTATCTGCTGCTCAATGCCATCCTGAATTGTATTCCATACCGACTCTTCGCTAGTGCGCGCTTCACGAATTGCCTGCAGATGATCGGCAACCTTCTCAACATCAGCAGCGTCAAGAGCGCGCTCTCCCTTTAGCGCCTTCTCTGCAAGGATAGTAAGTTCTGGAAGCATCTCTCCGCGACGTTGTGCTACAACAAATAGGGAAGCCATCTCTGTTGCGACTGGCTGTGGAACATTCAACTTAGTCATCAACTCTTCCTTGATCAGTTTGCGTCGTGCTACAGCAACCTCAAGTTCTGCTGACATTGCGACCTTTGCCGCATCAAGATCTTGGAAAATGCTTTCAATAATCTTGTTCTTGTTTCGTGATCCATCTGATAGAGATGATGCGCGCTTAATTGCTGACTGAACAAGTGCAAGTGATTCGTCTGAGTATCCTACTGCCTTGCCACCAGCATGAACAATGCCAAGTACTTCAGCCAAGCGCACACCGCCAGCAGATGCTCCTCGTTCCTTTATATCCTTCTTTGTCTCACGCACTGCCTGAGAAAGGTTCTTAATTGGATCATCGTCAAACTGCCGACCAAAGCCAAACCCAAACGGCTTATTGCGTTCAATGAACTGTCGTGCTGTTGCGCGACCTGATCGCAACTGTGACTGCTGATGCAGGTAAAGCATGGCTGCTCCACGAGCATCTCCACCAGCATCGTCAAGCCACATCTTCCACTGTTCTGGCTGTTCTGAGAACATTCGTGGGAGATCATCTGCCAGTCTCCGAACATTGCTATCAGCGGTTAGAAGCCAGAAGTCATTTCCCTTAGAAGCCCTTACGACATCTGCCTTACGCTCAAACCACGAGCGCCCCTTCCACATGTTCTTTGCAAAGTTCTCTCCTGCACTGCCAGCATTCAAAAGTGTATCTGTTGCACTAAATCCAAAGTACTGATTAAGCATTGCCATGTCCTGAGCAAACTTCAACTCTGGTCGTTCGGCGACAGAAAGATCCTGAACAATCTTGACTGCATCAAGACGAATCTTTTTCCCATTATGCATCACGTCATAGTATCGCTGCGTTCCAAATCGGATATCCCTGTTTCCAACCTTGATCTTCCATTCTGGGAAAACACCGCGTAGTCCATTAAAGAACTTTGACTCTACGAGTTCCTGACCTTGGAAGATTGGATTTAGTTCAAACTTCAACTTAGGATATAGGTGATCTGTCCATGTAACGAGCCACTTCTTTACCGTCGCGTTAAGTACTGGTTGCGCACGCAGTGCCTGCTTAAACGCACCGCTTGCATATTGAGCAGCACCCACAACCTCAAGGTCGCCTTTTGCTGCGTAGTAAATCATATCCTCAAAGTCTCCCTTGTGTACCATTGCCCTGAACTCTTGCAGCGCATCAGCACCTCGTTGAGCGACACGATCTTCAATAAACTTCACAAACTCTACTGCATCCTTATCACCATTCCCAGATAGTGCAAGTGCAACTGTTCGTAGTGATCCTCGCTTCTCAAATGCGTAGTCCATCATGGATCGGTGAATGTCTGCGATAATGTTCATGCTCAGTGTCTTAGACGTACCGCTTGCAAGTCGGGTTGCGGCGTACTCGTTCATGCGGTCAAGGGTATTCTGCATTGTCTTAAGCGTTGATCGGTCAGAGAACATGGCATCAACAAACTTGCCCATCTTCGTACGATCCCCGATCACTACATCCATACCATCATCTGTTAGTGGAACCCAGACTGATACCTTAGGCTTAATTGCAGATCGTGATCCCTTCTGTAGCACGTCTGGCTTTGGAAGTGAAACTACTCCTTCTGGCTCAAGGATTAAGCGATAGCCAAGGCGCTCAGTATCATTAACCAACTTCTGGTACTCTGGCACATCCTCAAGCACGTTAGTAAACTTAACTGGTACTTCTTCTGCCAAGTCTGTGAGCGAGTTAATCTTATTCATAAATGAATTCATGACATTATCATCAACAGTAATTTTTCCAGTTCCTACCTGAGCAAACTCAGCAGCCATGTTGTCAAAGTCTTCAATGGCGTTTGCGATAATTGCACGCTTCTGATTAATATCATCAGTCTCTTCCAGTGCCTTAAGGATGCGCGCTTTGTCCTGCATCGTCATTGTTCGTGCGCCAACTACGCTCATCCTTCCGACCTGTGCGCGCACAAGTGGTCGGAACTTTCGGTCAACATTACGCAAGAATGCAGTTGTATCTGACATGCGTCGGAGTGCCTTAAGATTTCCAGACAGTTCCCGCGCAGCATATCCAAGATGCATAAAGTTTGCTGCGCTTACTGCTTGAATTGCAACACGTCGGCGATTTGCAGCCTTTGCTGATTCCTGAATTCCAATGGCAGCCTCGCCAAGAAGTTCATCAAACAATCGGTATGCGTCGTCGCGCCCAAGCATGAATGACAACTTCTCAGCGAAGTGGGACTTGGCTGCAAGTTCTCCCTTGTCAACAATGATTGCAGCCTGTCGTCCTTCATAGACAAGGATGTCATCAACTTCGCGATTCACAGATCGGCTATTAACAACAATGCTTTCATCCAAAGCATTAAGCAGACCGCCCTTGCCAATCTTCTCTCCGATCTCTCCAGAAACTGCGCTATCAAGTAATAACTTTCGCTCACCAGCAGCCCAGTCACTTCCCTTACCTTGTGTCATCTTAGAGTCGCGAAGATCAATTAGTCGGTCAAACTCGTCATCAATCTGCGCGTCTGTAAGAATTGCTGCACGTTCGTCTAGGGAGGTTGCGCGTCGGAATTGCTCTCGTGCTGCAGTATCTGCCTTATTTGCTGCATTATTGACAGCAGTAATGCGAGCCTCAATAGCCGACGCATTACGAGTAATAGAATTATTTACAAGATGATTTCCAGCAGCGCCACGAGTTGTGTGTGCGGCAGCAAGTGAGAGCGCATCATCAAATTGATTTCCAACTCCAGCGCTATCAGCAAACGTTGCAATCTTCCTAATGGTGCTTACACCCAGCGAAGCAATGATTGCAGAAGAAGCCTTGCCAAAGATAATCTGAGCAAGTGTCTTCCCAGCACCACCCACCTTATTCCCAATCGTTGAGTATCCCTTTCCTAAAGAACGCCAAACACGGTTCTTAATAAACGCCTCGTCGCTAGTGGTCAATGGCGTACGAGACTTAATATTTCCCATGATGTCCCGCTGCGTATATCCACCCATCTGATGCAGAATATTAGAAGCCCTTCTGGTCCTTTGCCATACCCCTCCAGCCGCTGGCATAATGACATTCATGGGGTCAGCAAAGATTGAAAGGATCAGGTCATGTGCGACTCCACCAGTAACTGCAACGCCGTCTCGGTACATTTCGTCCGCAACTTCGTCAACAGAAAATCCACCACTGTTAATCATGTTAATATACTTCTGATCAATCTTAGAGTCTGGTGTTGCAAGCGATCTTCGCAGTCTCCACTTCCCTACTTCGCTTTGCATAATTCGGTTAGGCGTGTCATAGAAATTGAACAGTGAAGAAATTCCTGTGCCAATGCCGCCAGCAATAGCACCAGGCACTCCAAGGATTCCCTCGTCCTGCTGTGGTTGAAGATTTGGATCATTGCCAAGCAGGTCAAATCCAATCTTTCTGTCCTTATACGTGCCAGCACTGGATGTCCCCGATGTCCCAAGGTCTGGTGCTGGGGCTTGATCTCCTGCGAGATCTAGTTTATCTGGATCTGGTACATAAACCATTTATAGCGAAATCTTACTTGGTGAGTTCCTAAAGAATCCACCACCGCTTTTACTTGTAGTTCCTGACAAATACCCGCCGACTCCCCATGCAGTATCTCGTGTAAAGCCAGTGCCAGTTGGGTCACGTGGAGTTGCGATTTTTGGTGGGGCAGGAGGGTTATATGGCTTTGGAGGCGGAGGAGCAGTTGGCGACGTGCCAGCGGCTGGAGCCGTTGGCAGCGTTGCCTGTGTAAGTAGATATGAACTTACTGGAGTTGTCGGAGTTGTAGCAGCCTGTGTCAGAGGAGTTGCTGGCTTTGCCTCTGGACCAGTCGTCGTGACATACCCACTTGATCCAATACTTCGTGTAGGTTCAGATGGAGTTGGCGCAACTACCCTTGGCTTCCATCCACTAATGCCAGCACCTGAGTCGCTAACACCAGCAGATGCAACCTTAACTTCCTTGGTAATTCCGCTTGTAGGATCCTTAATCTCAAGGTCATTTGTGTCAATAAGACGAAGTGTACTCTTCAAGAACTCTTCTCCATAGACACGACCAATATCAATTACGTTGCCATCGTCATCTGTGGTTGTAACCATGCGACCATACCCTGGCACGTTTGAAACAGTGTATTCACGATTCTTAAACCAGTTTCGGATCCTATCGTCGGTGGCAGATTGATCTTCGCCACCGCCAATTCCAGATCCTTTATCAGTAGTAAACTCTCCATTTCGTACTTCATAAATTGAGAGTACTCGTGTCGTCATATTACTAAATAGTGTCTGAAGATTTGCTGGTACATTAAATCTTGCTGCATCAACTCCGCCAGCAAGAAGTGACTTTAATGACTCAGCAGTATAGCCAGCGGCTGAAAGAGCCTTATTAATAGTATTCGTATCAAAGAATGCCAACGAATTACCATTATTTGTGATTTTACCAGCAATAACTTTTCCATTGACAATAGAGAAGAATCCAATCTTAGACCCCTTTGAATCATACGCTGGTACGATTTGATTAACGACATTCCTTCCGCGCTCATCCTTTGCCATAATTCCAGTCTGATCCCAACTTGGAACTTGGTACGTATTTCCGAATTCATCTTTCCACCCAGAAACCGCTGGCGGCATTGTTGTCTCGTCTCCAAGGACATTCTTGTAGGTAACTAGAGCAGATGAATCTGTCCCATCAGTCCATGCATAAATTTGCGCTGGGGAATCAATAAAGTTTCTCCACTCGGATCCATCAGTAGTATTAACTGGGAAGTTCCCACTTAACTCTCCATAGAAATCCATTCGCTCTTCGTCATAATTACCAGTAGTAAAGAACTTAGATTCAGTAATAAGATTATCGTAGATTGATGACCCGCTACCAATGCTACCTGCAATAGTATTTAGCGTAGTTCCAAATCGCTCATACGCTCGTCGGATTGCAAAGATATCTCCATTAGATGAATCAACGTCCTGCTCCAACTTTTTGCGAGCAGCATCGTACTTGTCCTCAACTGAGAACACGTCTGAATTCTGCACAAACCCAAGCATGCCTTCAGCAATATCCTTAAAGTGATTTGCCCACTCCTTCATGCCGTCTTGCTTGTTTGCATACTTCACCATACTCATGGCAGTATTGTATGCATCCTTAATGTGTCCACCCATAGACGATGTATCAAATGAGATCTTCTGACCATCTTCTCCAACGAATGATCGGTCGCCGCCATTGTTGCGTGCAATTGCATCAAGATAATCATCAAGTTCATCAATCGTTACGACACGAGAAGACATCAAATCCTTCATAGACTTGTAGCCACTAAGGTAATCGCTCTGGCTTCCCTTTAGTACCTTTGCTCCAAACTTATCAATTTGATCAAGAACTGCACCAATCTTATCGTCACCCTTCTGAACCTTTTCACCAGCAACCTTAGCCGCAGCGTTCTTTTCGTAGGTTGCAATGTTTCCCTTAGTTGTGTCCAAGTACTCAAGGATCTTTAGGTACTCATCCGTTTGTAGAACATCATACTTAGACTTTTGCATAAGATCTGCGGCAGATTCGTATGCCTTGAGCATGAGTCGCTCAGACTGAAGTTTGCCAGCATCAGTTGCATCTGATATCTTAGAAGCATCAAACTGTGCTTTCTTAATGATTGTAAATGCACGTGAGATTTCAAGGGTAGGACCGAACTCATCTGCCATATCTGGATTACCAGCAATCACACCCTCAACAAGAGAGACGATGCTATCTGAATTTGCTGCAATGTCAAAGTTAATAACCTTGCCATCTACAGTTACCGACTTACCATCCTGGTACTGAGTAAGCAAAAGGTTAACGTAATTCCTCGTCTGTGTTGCAATAGCCGCAGTAAGAGTTTCTTTCTCAGTTGCTGTGATCGTGGGGTCAGACAATACGTCCTTCATTGTCTTAATTAAAATTGCATAGTCCTTCGTTGCAGCATCTTGAGTTCCAAGAAGTGTAATTGCCTTATTTACACGTCGCGTTCGGTCTTCCTGCCGAATAAGATCAATGTATTCCTTAATGTCATTTGCCGCCTCACTACCAGCGCCAACAGTTGCAAGTAGTGCTTGCAGTTTAGCAACGGCAGTTTCTGCTGTAACAAGTGATCCTTCAAACGTAGTTTCATCACGATATGCCTGGAAGATTCTTCGGATCTTATCGGACAGGATCTGTCGGGCAAGCGAGCCAATGCTGCCGCCGAGAGTATTCCCAGTAATTACCCGACCAAATGATCCGTAAATCTCAGCCATCTATTAGATCCCTTCTGGGGCTTGCCCCATCAATTGTTCAGCGCCAAGCGCTGGACCAGTTCCATTCTGCGGTTGACCTTCTGCAGCGCCAGCAGCATTAAGGGCTTGGTCGTTCTGACCTGGAACCATCTGCTGTGCTGGATTCTGCTGTCGCATAGCATTCATTGCCTGTTCAATTCCTCCACCCTGCTGCTGTTGTCCAGCCTGCTGCATTTGCTGCATCTGCGTAATAACTTGCGTCATTGTAGCAACTGCCGCTGGGTTGAGTGTAGCATCTGTCTGCTCGTCGCGAATAATATCCTTCTCTCCATTTGGATCTTCCACGCCAACGCGATCCATTGCGCGCTCTGCGCTCCAGATGCGGTTCTGTACAAGATTGATCGCGGTGCTTGCAAGTTCCAGTGTATCTCGTGGGGTAAGTTCTGGAGGCGTAATCTCAAGTCGGTACTGACCGTCAAAGATAATCTTAACATCAGCATTCTTCTCTTCCCATACCTGAGCGCTCAACTTCCATACATTCTTGAGCCACTGGTAGAGCAACTTGCGCTTTGGGGCAATGCGCTGCTCATAGTTCGCAATGAGTGAGGCGATAGCGCGGCTTGATCCAAGCACGCCAGACGGAGCAATACCAAGGAGCAACTCGTTAAGACCAGAGATAACCGTCAACTCACGGTCAATGCGTCGGTTGTAATCTTCAATCTGCATCTGCGGAATAAACGGTTGAATCGGCTCAATGCGATTGCCAGCACCAGGAGTTGCAATGCGACCTGGCTTTGGAATTGCGTTAGCAGGTACTTCCTCTGGAGCATCCTGACCAATCAACTGGAACATCTGACCACCAACAATCTGGTGAATAAACTGCGCCTGATTGGTGATTCGCTCGTCCTTTTCGCGCAGCAACTGCTCAATGTCATAGAGTTCTGGCTTACCATATGGCGATCCTGGGATACGACTATTTGTCAGAATAATGTATGGGATCTGACCATTGTATTCTGGATGCTCTTCATCCTTAATAATCTGATTTGCAACGAATACCGCGTTGCGTACCATTGGAGCCTTGCCCTTTCCACGTGGAACTTTGTACCAGTAGTCGTATACCTCAACCTGCATTCGCTCGTAATCCGTCTGCCGTCGCATAAAGTTGCGTTCAAACGAATCTCGGAATAGTGTCGCAAGCGGGTCGCTATGCGTTGAGTTAGTCACATATGGATAGAAGACCTCGCCTTCCTTTGCAGGAATAACATCAACTCCAAACTCCTCCATTGCTGCGGTTGGAGAAATGCCATAGCAGTACAATGCCCAGTCAATGCGCGAGTAATCTGATGCACCATATCCAATCTGTAGATTCTCTGGTGACGAGATAACCTGCACTCGTGGAATTTCTGAAATTGGATCCCAATATACTTTCGCAGCGGTATCACCATAGAGAGCCTTATACAATGCAGCGTCCTCAAGAACAAGATCCATCTCTGTTTCTTCCCACCATCGGAAGAACAACTTCTCTCGTTCTGATGCTACCTGTCGGTCTTCCTTATCTGTGCCGTTAGGTACATAGTTAATAACTGGTCGTACTGCCTGCAGTGATGCTGGAATATTTACATACGATGCGTGTGCGTTAACTGAGACGTGGGCGCGACCAGCAAGGCGAGCGGAGGGGTCGTTCGCCCAGTGGTCAGCGCCGCCGACAGTAAGTGTATTACTGTGGTAGAGATGATCAAACCTTCGGAAAAGATTGCGTCGTCGGTCTGCTTCGGACTGAGTTGACGACTTACGGTTAAGAATTTCAGTATATAGTTTTAGTTGATTATCATAATCTTCTGTACCCTCAAGTGCCGCACGCTTCTTAAGAGAGTCAATACTTGCCTTGTATGTATCTGACAACTTCTGTTCAAAGTATCGTGTCCTTGCACTAGCAATAGTATCTACGCCCTTTGAACCAAGTCGGTTCATTTCAAATACTTGTGGATCAGTTGTGATCTGACCAGCAACAGCCTTGCCTCCGCGAGTTAGCGCTGGATCATTTGTAAAGAGACTAGGACTCTTCTTTGCCATCAGTTCGCTCCAAAGTAATTGAATTCTGCATCAGCGACCGAATCACCTGCAGACCGTACAGCGTAACGAATAGCGACAGCAAGAGCCATGACCGCATCCGTCTCCAGTTTCCTATCATCTAGTTTATACCCCAAGAGTTGTCTCCTCAATTCCAGCCATACTCCTGTACGCGGAAACTTAATCATCTCTTTATCAATAACAGCCTTTAGGTCTGATAGTATTTCAAGTTTCTTAGCCTTAGTCCCAGAGAAGTCTACCTGCCTCAGGGGTCTAATTATACTTAGTTCTTGAGCAAACATCTTACCACCAAATCCTGTACTATCTAATATAGTAGTACAGGTAGCCCCCTGATTATACAACAAGTGGGTTTCACGAAGCATATTTACCACGTTTGTGATGGTCTGACGACCCCCCCTACGCCTAGCACGTACCCCCAACATCTTGCGTTTGTCGGTCATATTGATGGTTACCGACCATGTAGCATCCGAAGAGATACCTGGATCGCAACCTTGGACGTAGCGATTCTTATTGATGGGAGGACTCTCTTGCTCAAGATCGTTAACGAACGCCTTGTCCACCTGCTCGGACGAAAAGTAGGCTTCTCTGGCTTCAATGAAGTATCCGTCAATATTCTGCGGAACAAGATGTTCTACCTGCTGACGGATGATATTGTCAAAATTCTCCTTGGAAAGACCAAACCCAATATTGTCACGCGTAGACATGCGGTAGGAGATGAACTGGGGATCTTTGTCTGGATTGTCGGGATTCCCCATCTCCCAGAGGTCGGCATAGTCGTTGATCCCTTCGGTGGGAGTGGAGATGAAGTGGAGTTGTCCACCAGTGGAGAGTCGTCGCAAGTTGAGGACTTCTTGGTAGATGAGCATGAGGTAGGGGTCAAAGGCAGCCTCGTCAAAGGAGATGCCATGCATGTCCTTACCAAGAAGAGCCTTAGCCTTGTCTTGCGTGGTGCGGAAGTGGATACTTCCTCCGCCGACAGCCTTGTTGAATTGAACCCAAAGGTACTCCCCGCGATACTTCTTATCCAGCGAGGCGATTGGTCCCAACTCCAAGAAAAGCGGACAACCCCTCCCTTTTTGGGCAGGGTGGATCCCTTGGGTAATCATGGAGATCTCCCTAAATACGAGTTCAGCGGTCTCTTGCTGGATTCCAACATGATACCAATCATAGGGAGCGTTGATCCATCGCAACGCATCCACAGCGTCATCGGGCTTCGGAGGCTGGATCCCTAGTTTATAAAACGCTGAATGAAAGATGACAAGCGCCATTGCAAGCGTCTTTCCAGCGCGGTTGCCAGCAGACACGACAGTAGTAAGATAGCGAGGAGACCATCCGTTCTCTGATCGCTCAGAGCATCCAGAAGCCCATCGCCTCTGCCCCTCATTCATCTTTACCCCTAGGAAACGTTCTGCAAAAAATGCGGGATCTGTGCGACCCCTATGCAGATCTCCTAGTAGACTTTGACTTGGTGCTTTGATACTTGGCAAGTAATGCCTGTCCCTTTCTATAAAGTCTTGCTCGTCCAGCGTCGCTTGTCGGTACTGGTTCGCCCCACGCAGCGGCGCTTAACGCCCTCCGCGTTGGCTTTCCATTCGTTCCAACCATTGCTCCAGGCGCTCCAGGTCCAAACATCCTAGATAGGAAAGAACCTTTTCGGCGCATCTTTTCTGGAGTGTCAGCAGCGCCAGTGACACCCTTCTTAATGTTATGACCAGCCGCTCGCAGCGAGGCACGACCCTTGGCGTTGAGTCCGCCCTTAGGGTCTTTGCCAGCCGCTCGCTGCCACGCAGGAGATTTACCCACGTGGCTTTCTCGTCATCTTATTCCAAGGATCAGTTGCAACCTCTGAAACGATATTCCGCTCAATAGGTGCTTGTGTAATTCGTGGTGTGCCGTCCCGAAGTGGCGGATCCCACTTATCAATCCTTGGGTCGCGTTTAGCGACCTTTGCGGGATTTACGAGTTTTCTTGGTCCGAATACCATCTTGACTCTCCTTAAATTCAGGTAGTGGAAGCAACTTATCCACTACACAGGAAATTGCATCTGCTGCTCTTTCCGTTTCAACATCCCAAATTTTCTCAACGATTTCGTACGCCTGACTTCCAAGCGTATGCTCCAATGTGTCTACCACTCTCTCAACACTAGCATAGTGAAGATGCATAAGTTCGTGAGCCAGAATCTGCCGTTGCTTCTCTGGCTTCTCCTTAAACAGATCATTACTGACCCTGATTGTAGCCTCCCATAAATTACTGGAAGCCTCTACATCAGCCCATGAATCATCTGGCGGGAGGTCATCACTTACCTTGACCGTCCACTGCTTGAGGTTGAGGAGCGGCAGCGCATCATTAAGATATGCGCTTACCTGCTCCCTCAACGTCATGGGTTTCTCCTATCGCTTCTTCCTAAGTTCTGCTGCTACCAACTGCGCAATTGCGCTAATCGCTGCACCAGACAGACCGCCAGCAATTCGTGATCGGCGGCTTGCGCCAACCGTACCGCTTGCAAGTCGGGTTCGTGCAGTAGCGGCATCAAGGATGTCTCCAGAGGAGCGAGCCTGACGAGCCTTTCGTGCAATTGCCTTTCGGCTCTGAAGAAGTTTCTCTTCTGCTCGCGTCATGCCAGCAGCCTTGCTTGCCTTTCTTCCCATTGCTTCATACTGACCATTTCGTGGAATGCCACCCTTATTCTTTGCATGGTACTGATCATACAGTGCATCTGCAGTTGCGCGACGCTTGTTCAACTTTGTCTGCGAAACGGAAGGAAGTTTATCCCCAGCCTTCGCATAGGCGTACATCGCTGCAGCATCACGGTCAGTATTGCTGAACTTAGGTGCGCTCTTAGTCGTCAATCCCTGTGACCAAGGGTCGTCTGGGCGAAGTCTTCCTGCGAGATTGGACTCGTAGTTAGAGGTCACACTTCGGCGTGCCTGGATATCGCGCTTGCGATTGCTAATTGCACTACCAGCCTTATAACCAGCAGCAGCACCTGCGCCTACGAGCAGCGGATTAACGCTACCGTCGCTTCTTCGTGGAAGCATCTTCTTTGGACGCTTCAGTGAAATTGGTTTACGCTTTGACTTTGGCATGTTACTTCTTTCCCTTCTTCTTCAACTCTCCACTGAGCCAGCCAGTAGCAAGAGTTGCTACAACTGGAATAATACCTGCAAGCGGCTTACTGCGCGAGGAAACCATTCTTGCGCGCTGAGAAACAATTTCTCCTCGCAATGGCTTTGCGCCACGTACTTTCTTTGACGGCATTGAGTCATACTTCGCTGCAGCAACGTCTTCAATAACATGAATACCCTTATTCTTTAGGGTGCTTCGGTTTGATCCGCTCTGAACATAAGAACTTGGAATCATGACTCTTGCATTCTTTCCAATTGTAACAAGAGCCTCTGCATTAAGACGACCAGCAGTGCGACCAAATGCAATCTTCTTACCCTTGATTCGCGGCTGGTTTTTTGCAATTCTTACGAGTTCCTTTGCTACAGCAATCTTGCGACCAGCCTCGCGACCAGCAGCCTTTCGCTTTGCCTTCTCCGCCTGAATAATATCGCGCCTTCGTGTCTCAAGGCGACTCTTTCGGATAGCAATACTACGAGCCTTTGCCTTAGCAAGATTTGGACTCTTTCTACCAGCGTCTCCGCTTGCAGGTTTAGGCTTCGCAGCAACAGGTTTCTTCTTTACTACTGGCTTTCGCTTCTTAGGCTTAGTCTTTTCTGGCTTAGGCAAAGCCCAGTCCGAATTATCTCGCGCCTTGAGATCATCCTCAAGACTCCACTCGTAGCCAGGTCGCGGCTTATCTGCTGGATGCTTACGCTTCTTTGGCATATTCAATTACTCCTTGCTCAACTTCTGTTGCGCTACCTTCAATAATCATTGCACCGCCCAAAACTTGAGCGAGCATAATAGTGAGATCGCGATCAACAGACTTTTCGTTCCGTCGGTCCATGATCTCTTGAGCGCGCAACCCTTCCGCGAGGGTCGGAGTGAGCGCTCCGTCTTCAACCATTGCGTAGACCTGATTGGCTACTAGCGACGCAAGGTCGCCCTTAGCCTTAATAGTCTTCGCCTGCTTTTCCAGCACCTTCTGAGCCGCTATTCTAGCAGCCTCGTGGCGCTCCACTAGGTGGTCGCGCTTGTGCTTTCCAAGACTTACCCTACTAATATACCCCCCATTTTCCTTGAGCCAGTCCGCAATACGGATATCTGGTATACCCTCTTTCATTTTCTTGTTAATTGCCTCTACGAAGGGGCTACGGCAGGCTGCGCACTGCGTTAGAACAGGGGCTAGTTCAGCCACGCTTAATGATGACACAGCGCGTAGCAGGTGCATCTCCCTTGCTTGAAGCGATAGCCTTAAGTTCCTGCTCTGTAATAATCACAGCAAACTTCTCCTTGCCCTTGCCAGTGAATGTTGGGTCGGCAAACTGGAAGCCCTCCTCTGGAGTCCATACAGCACAGACCATATGCCCATAGGTAGCACCTGCGTGACGACCAACAAATCGTTTATGCCATGCACTGATTGCCTGAGGGGGATATCCTCGTGGAGCCTCTACATTAATAATAACTGCATGTCCACGCTTAAGTGCGTCAATGACATCCTGCCAGTCCTTAGCATAGCGAGCATCTGCTCCGAGTACCTTTACGGTCTTTGCTAGTTCAGATAGACTAGATCCGTTGTCACTAACTCCCTGTTTCTCGGTAAATCCAGTTGCTTTAGCCTTTGCTGCAATTCCCTGAGCAGCAGTAATATCTTTGCTAAGAACCCACGATGCGGCGCATGCTGCAGATGACGGTCCGCAATCATCTAGTATTCCACCTTTTTCTTCGTGGTCAAGTTGTGAACGGATAATTAATTTACTCATCTATCTTACTCAAATCAATAAGACCATTGTTAATGTTGTTAGTAAAGTCATTACAATACCATTCAACCTCTTCGGAATTGGCATATGGACCTACTTGCCATACGACAACGTTATCTTCGTCAAAGATTTTTCCAGTAAAATCTGGATATGTTTCGTATCTATACATTATACGCTCATATTGATTAAACCGTTGGTATACGAACCAGTAAATAGAATTGGGTTTGTTGCCCCTTCTGGATTTGCTACCCTGATTTGGACTCCAGCCGCCGTAGTAAATACCTTAACCCATGAGCCAGATGGGTCGCTCGTATTACTTCTCCAAATTTCTCCAATACTATTTCCAATAAACCAATGTCCACGATAGAATGTAATTCCAGAAGCGTTTGAAGTAGTTCCAGTAATAGTTTTTGATGTCCATGTTACGCCATCATTTGTTGAATATGCGTATGTTCCACTTCCCCCGCCAATCATCCATGTTGAAATAGATGATTCATAATATACTGCTCTGCATCCTTGAGTCTGTGATATCGTAGACCATGCAGACGCAGAAAGTGTAGCATTTGTACTTCTAAAAAATTCGGTAGACCCACCAGTAATAACACACGTTGGACTTGCAGCAACCGAGTGCAACTGAACCGTCATATTCTGGTTTGAACTAGTGTTTGAGGTCCACGTTGTCCCATTTGACGATAGTGTATATGTTCCATTAGTTCCAACAATAATCCATCTTCCTGCATGCGGAGCATATACTCCAGCCCGTGAACCAGAAAGAGAAGCCTCAGTTAACGATCCTCCAAGTGAAGACGCCACTTTTGGTCCAGCAGTAACTGAAGCGCTATCATTTGGATAGATATATAAACTATTAGAAATGCTTGGCACAGCATTAACAATATTTGTTCCCCATTCCATCTGGGCATCTGTATATCTAGTAGATCCACTTGCCATGTTTAATGAGTCAAATGAAATTACTCCAGCACCAATTGTCGCAAATACATGTTTTCCTCCAGCATACATGGCATTGCCAGTACTCGTTTGCCCAGCAATAGCAGTATTATGGATAACCCAACGAACTCCAGGACCAGTGTGCGATGCGGTAGTTCCTGGAATCATGCGAGAGCAAGATCTCCCACTGCTACCCAAACACCAGGAGTAACATTTGCTGCTGTTCTCTTAATGACTGTAGCCGAAGACCACTGCGTTCTTAAATATAAACCAGTAGAGGTGTTTACAGTAACGCTACTTCCAACGATTTGTGTTTTTCCAGCACCAGTCTGCAGAATATGAATTTGCGTACCTGCAGCGAGACTGTTTAATGCAGTACCAAATGTTACGGTATTTGCTGCGGCGTTATTCATTTCAATTAACTTATTGTCATCAGTTGTTGCAACTGTATAAGACGTTCCAGTTTGTGCATTTTGAGTTAAAGCACTACTTGATGCAGCAACCGTAATTGTTCCACCAAGTGATACCGAAGTACCATTAATGGTAATTGCTGAGTTGGTAAGATCGGAGTTTGCAAGTGTTGAAACAGAACTTAGTACACCACCAGCACTGGTCTTGACAACTCCAGCCGTTGTGAGCGGCGTAGTGACAGTTCCAGTAAACGTTGGTGATGCCGCCGTTGCATACACTGCGTGCGTATGTGCTGTCGCAGAATACGTGCTTGCGGCAGCAGTCTCGGTTAGATACTGGGTATGAGGATCTGCAGCGGCAACGTGTGTTGAGATTGCTGATGATGCAGTTCCTGCAGGATCGTAGACTCCAGAGTGATCATGCGAAGACGAGGCAATCCCTGCGGTTGCAAGAGATTCCTTCTTCCACATACTGCTCGTAGTATCCCACTGAATAATATCTCCGTCTGATGGGCTGCCAACGCTCACGTCGTGCAACTCATTAAGTTCGTATCCATTCTGAACCTTTACAAGGATCTTACCAGTGCTTGCGTTTGCCTTAGTTACAATACCGAGGTATACGCCGTGTGCTGGCTCTGGAGGTGGACTTCCGTACCACTTCTGTCCAGAAGTTGTTGATAGCCACACAGAGTCTCCATCTTGAACTGTGTACGATGGAGAAACTGCTAGTTGCGCTACACTCACTGTTGATGTATCAATATTTTCAATAAGCCCATTTGTAATAACTTGTACATCAGTCTGGTTTGCTGATGCATTTGAGTTTAGAAGTCCAAGTGTCTTGCTAGACGTTACTTCTGTGTCAGCATCTGCATACGAAACAATCGGATTATTTCCATTGACGCTTGAGATATATACAACTTCACCCTTAGTTTTTGGGGTTGCGTCGTTTTTTACATACTCAAGGAGGATGGTCGCTGTTCCAGCGCCAGAGTGGACGTGATCGCCAGCGGCGACTGTTCCAGTTGTCGTGCCAACACTTACGCCAATGTTTGCGCTCGTACTAGTTCCGCTATTTGTAATTGGAGCAGTGACGGCAATAACGCCGCTTGGTCCCTGCGCACCTGTAGCCCCAGTTGATCCTGTGGCTCCTGTAGCACCAGTGGCTCCAGTTGCACCTGTTGGACCAGCAGGACCAACAATAGGACCAGCATCAATCCACGATGAAACGCTCCAAACGTAGAGATGTCCATCTGCAGTTACAATGTAGGCATCTGCATCTACGTTTCCAGTTGATGGCAAATTGGCTATAGTAGCAACAGTACCAAGGATACTAAGTCCCTCTCCCTGTGGACCCTGAGGTCCAGTATCTCCAGTGTCGCCCTTATCTCCCTTGTCGCCCTTAGCGCCAGTCGCACCAGTCGCACCAGTTGCACCAGTTGCACCAGTTGCACCAGTTGCACCAGCAGGACCCTGTGGACCAGTAGGACCTTGTGGACCAGGCGCTCCGTCCTCACCGTCAGCGCCACCAAATGCACCTACGAGAACCCACGATCCAGCAGTCTTCTCGTAATAGTTATTGCTAAGTGTGTCAATGTAGAAGTCATGATTTTTGCCAAGCGTGTTGCTGGGTACGCCTTCGCCTGTGAGCCACTCCGTACCGAGGTATGGATGTGTATGTCCGACGAGCGACACTGCATCACCGTCTTGCGTCAGCGCCCCAACAACGTTAAGGTCGCCGTCCGTCTGCAACTTGTTTACGTCTGATCGGTAAAGTTCAACATCGTAGTTTGGAGTATTGCCAAACCCAATTCCGTCTTGGATATAGAGATCCTTCATGTGCAAATCGGCGAATGCTCCGTCTGGAGTGCGAAGTTCTGCGTACGCAGTTGTTACTACCTTGGCATGATCTCCAGTTGCAGTGACGCGATATGAAGCCTCGCTACCAGCGTTCTTGGCTACAAAGTAATTGGCGGTAACATCATCGGCAACCTCAACGTTGCTGTCAATAAGAAGTGGACCAGTCATTGTATCGCCAGCGGTTGCAACATATCCCTCATGGTCATGTGTCATATCGCCATGCGTATGGAAAGCCTCAGTGATCTCAAAGCCCTCAACGACGTTCGTAAACTCTGCTGTGAGTTCGTCTACAAGGTAGTCGTTAACATAGAACTCAGTAAGAGCATCGCCAACCCAGACGTTGCCATTCCACTTAATATTTACTGGTACTGATGCACGCCACTTAGCCATTAACGCCTACCCTTCTTACTTTCTTCTAGTTGCGACAAAATGTAGTTCGCTCCAAACGATGTTGCAAGCCCCATGATTCCGCCAGCCTTTGCCAACTTAATGACATTCTTTGTCGGCTTGAGCGACTTCGCAAGCAAGCGAGCATTCGTCTTGCTGCCAGCCGCCTTGAGCGCATTAAGGTGCAGCGTCTCAATCTTGCTTAGTTTACCAGATACTGGAGCCTTTGGTGTTCTTGCCTTTGACACGCGTACTTTTCCTGCGGCTTCAGCATCCTTAACAATTCCCTTGACGGTTGGCTTCTTAAATACAGGCTCTGCCTTCTTTACGCCACCCTCAACTTCCTTCTCAAGACGCTTTGCCTGCTTGACCGATGCAGCCTTTGGCTTTTGCACTGGAGTAGGCACTTCTCCGCGAAGGGCAGCGGCACGCCGACCAGCGGCGCGTGTTTCCTTAGACCTGCTCTTTGCGCGAGCGGTATCAATCTGCTTCTTCGTTGCCTTTGGTCGTCGCGTACCTGTAATGTCCTCGCCAAGTACGTTATACTTTCGGTTACCACCAGAGACCTTTGGCTTACCAGCACTCTTTCGGATCTTTCGTTCAACTTTCTTTTGCTTACGAACGATCTTTACCCTGCCAGCAATCTTCGCAAGTTCACGAGGATCCATCCCCTTGAAGTGTGGCTGTTCTGCAAGTATGCCAACATATCCGCTCTTTGTAATATTGCGAGTCTTGAGAGCATCAACGATATACCGCTGCGCAATTTCAACATCTCGCTCAAAGTTTTGCTGTGCGCCAATTCCAGAGAGTTTCTCAAGTCCCTTTGTTTGAGTCTTGGTTCCGCCAACCTTAGCGCGTACAACTCGCGTCTTGCCAGTCTTTGGATCAACCTCTTCACCAAGGGTGACTGTCGTCTGTTCTGCCTGAACTGCTTCTTCAAGACCCTTAGCAAACTTTGCCTGCTTTTCTGCACGTGGATCAAAGATCTTGCGTCGCTGTTCAGTGCGTCCGCGAACATCTCCAATTTGTGTTTCACCCTTCTTCCTCTTTGCAACTGGCACTCGTGCGCGACCAGTCTTGCCACGTCCCTTTGTAATACGTACACGGCGGTTACCCTTGCCACCCTTGATCAACTTACCCTCGGCATCGTACTCGTTGCCCTTACCAAACTCCTTACGGATATTGAGTGATCGTCCAACAATCGCCTTTACCCCACCCTCAACAGCGGATCCAAACGCAGAAGAGATTGCAGCAATTGCGGCAGCACCCTGACGCGAGTTAGCAACTCGTTCAGTTACAATATGTTGTCGCACCATCTGGTCAATGACTCCAGGGATAAGATCCTGTGGAACTTTTGACTTCTTAAGTGCAGCAATGTTGAGTTTTACCTTCTCGTCAATTGGAAGTGTTGACCAATTTGGCGTACCCTTCTTAAGCGCTCGGAAGATGTCGCGCTGTAGTGCGTTGCCAGAATCAAATGCAAGTTGCGCAGGACTCATGCCACGCGTCGTATTCATACGAGGGGTAAGTTTAGCGCGCTTCTGCTTCTTTGGCTTGCCCTTTGGAGTTGCCTTTACCTTTGATTCTGATTTCGGAGCGGATTGGGCAGTGTCGGAGATGACGCGATCTCGTGGAACTTGGAATGTGCGACCATCTTCAGTAGTGAATGCAACATTATCTCCACTTGTCGTCAGTTGAGTATAGGAGACATCAATACGCTTTGGCTGTTCGCCTTCAAGAACAGGCTTGGACCAATAGGAAATCTGTCCTCCGCTGCTATTCTTCTTGGTCTTTGTTACTGCCATGACGCTTCTCCTTCTTTTCTCCTACAAGTTTCTTCTTTTTAGGAATCTTCTGGAACTTTATCGTATCTTCGTCCCATTCAATACCTGGATCATACCAGATTTTGGGGCTATTCTTCGGCTTTGATTGCATATTGTTCAATATCCTGATATTGGGTCAGGAATAGTTGCCTAATCTCCGCGTCAGTTAGCGGATTTTCAGCAGTAAGTGAGGTAGTTATACGCTCATTGAGGGGTGGAAGCATGCGGGTCTGCGCCTTAATTGACTCTGGATCTTTAGAAACCCCAGCAATCCACATGGTCTTTTCAAACCAGTCAGTAAATGCTCCGTAGTCAAATAAGAATACGCGGACTGTCTGTTTCTTTCCACCAGTAACAACTTCTTGCGTCGCTGTTGTTGGAGATAGGAAGAATCCCTGAGCAAGTACTGCCTTTACTTCTTCAGTCCTAGGACCAAATGTCTTATAGGTAATCATTGGTCCTTCATTTGTAAGCCATTCTTGCGCACCCATCTCCATTCGCAGTTGCTGCTTCTGCTCTGGAGTGCGGACCTTAGCATTATCCCATCCAAATGTCCTGATCATATCTGAAATTGGCGTTGCTCGGTATAGGGCATCTCCAAAGTTTTGACCGTATACAGATGTATAGTATGCCCCAGCGTACCTCGCAGTCGTACCAGCGGCTCCTAATACGCCAACTGGTACTTCTACTGGACCAATAGGAGTTGATTCTACTCCCCTTGCTGATGCTTCCGCAACTGACATTTCAATATCGGTTCCTGGATTTGTATTTGGCTGTCCGCTTGTGATGGCATCAAGAATAATTGGAAGAGCAAAAAATGCAATTCCCATTGCGATCCATCCAGCAGGACCAGCCCCGACCAATGGGGCAAGGAAGGATGCTGCTCCTCGTTGAACAATTCCCATTGCTGCAGTATCCACGAGACCGCCAATAGTCTGAGCAACAGCAGAGCCAGAAAGATCTCGTGCTAGATCTTCTGGTGATGCATACTTCAACTTTAGTGTTGGATCTGCTTCCCACATAGCGCGAGCGTCATCCTCAGAGGATGCAATGGCACTGATTGTGCCTCCAATAAGAATTGCGTTATTTACTGCCATGAATGCTGCTCCGCCCCATCCAGCCTTTGTCGTTGGCAACCTAAACCGTCCTGGCTTCTTAAGTTCAGTAGCCTTTCCTTCAATTGTTAGTCCCTGTTCTCCAACTGGGACAACTGCACGAGTTCTACTTACTCCTGCAGTTGCAGCCTGCGCTGCGGCTGCTGCTGGGTTTGCTGCTCCACGTGGTTTGCGTGCTGGCAGCGGCTTAAGTGCTGGGGCAGCCTTAGGTGTGGCTACACGCGATTTCTTTGCTGGGGGGTTCTTTGGAAGATCCTGTCTGGTTCTAGTAACCGATGGCTTCCATCCTTGGCGTGTTGCCTGCTGAGGTGCGCTGATATTCCGCGTACTGCTCTTCGGCACGCGTGGGGCAAGTTGGGATGAGTCAGGAGTGGCGGCTCCAGACCCATACCCCTCATATGATCGGGGTTGCGATATTGGTTTTACCATTCACCTTCCGCCTTTAAGGGTCTCGTTAGTATTCTTTTTAATCCTTATATACGGATTAATGGGTCAATTATACACCATCCTTGACTACTTTTTGCTCTCGCTTAATTAAAATTTTTTTAAATTTTCTTAATATCAGGGGTAAATATACTACTGTTGGGTCATTTCAGGGGACCCTTTAAGGGTCTCTCCATGGTGATTGTGAAGGCATCTTAACTCTCCCTTCTGTGAGGGGGCTGATAACCCATACTTACAGGCTGGAAGACCCGCGTCGGGGTTATCAGAGGGGGTGTTCAGTGCGGAGGTACGGTGTACCGCCGCACGCACACGCACGCACAAAGCCGCCGAGGGACCCGCCCCAGCAAAATTCGGGTCTATTCCACACGCACGACCGATCAATTGTGCAAACCGTCCCACACGCAGGGAGGTGGTGT
>Ga0208005_1000001_pt1 | contig 248791 bp, 172 predicted proteins | sample DEB19_08_DNA_3_FD_184530 | JGI IMG/M metagenome (GOLD analysis project Ga0208005, IMG submission 184530) | Aqueous microbial communities from the Delaware River and Bay under freshwater to marine salinity gradient to study organic matter... | ecosystem: Environmental > Aquatic > Marine >... | reverse complement strand
GCTCAAACTTGCTGTAGAAAGCATTGGCCGCGTCTTCTGGTGTGTTGGCATTCTTGATGGCGGCGTATGCCGGTTTCTCTGTCGTCTTAAACTCTTGATCAATGAAGGCTAGCTGCGTGGCGTAGTCTGACTGATCAGTTCCCTTGCCGGCCGCAAACTGACGGAGCGCAGTCTGTCTAGCACCTCTCCACTGAGCTATGCCGTATGCACCCTGTCCACCACCCGCTGAGTTGAACGCGTTCGTGTTGAGTCCTGACTCCGCGACGAGGTTACCCATGATGCCGGCGGCCTGAGCGTCGCTGTAGCCCATGCTCTTGAGGTAGTTATATCCCTCGCACGCGTCCTGCTTGAGCTTCGGCAGGTCTTTCTTGTCAAGGTTGTCGTAAGGACCCGGAGGAATGTTTCCGTCACTCATGTTGTTGCCCATGAGGATTCCTAGGATGATAGGATACTGACACGAGACGCCGTCCATAGCGACGCCCATGACCGTGGCTCCAGCGAGCGCGCCAGAGGGAGAGTACCCAGACCCCTGAAAGCCACCCATGTTCGTCGGCATGAGGACCGGCGCCCACGGTATATCACTCGTCTTTAGCTCGAGAGGGTCTTTCGAGTGCAGGCCGTGAATCCTGACCCTCACCCTTCCCTGCTGAAGGGGGTCGTTGGTGTCCTCGACGACTCCTATGAACCAGACGACGTCGTTGACGCCTAAGAATGTATTTCTCACGGTGCGCCACCTCCACCCTTGACTACAGTCTCAAGCACGTTAGCTGTCCCATTAGCGTAGAACGGGTTCTGCTTGACGATCTTGCTGGCGTAAGACTCCTTGTACAGGTTCATCTGCATCTTGTAATAGTCACCCTCGATGACGTGGTTGACCCTCCCGACGAAGTAGTTGCCGTTCAGGTACTTCTGCATCTGCCTTCCGGTAGACGCCTCGGCAGCCGTCGGCTGAGGGATCTGGATGTTGACTACGTCGCCCGCCTTGATGGTAGCGTCGCCGTAGATGCTGCACACCATAGGAGTCTGCTGCAGCATCTCGAGATAGGCGAAGTGCTTGGACATCTCCTTGACAGACAGGAGGGTGGTGTTGTTGTCGCGAGAGCTGTCGTCAGGAAGGAAGTACGACTTGTTGAACACGTAGTGCTCGGTCGAGTCTGGAGCAATGCTCTTCAAGAACTCCTCGCTGTTCTTTAGTCCGCCGTTCTGGTCAAGGTGTGTGAAGTTCTGAAACTCGTCGAGTATCTTGAACTGCTCGGTGTTGAAGACCTTGGTGTTGAAGTCAAAGAACATCATCTTGGTGTTGTACGTCCCTCGCCTCATCGACTCTAGCGTGTCGTTTAGAGATACGTAGCTGATGTTGGTGATTGTCCTAGTCTTATAGAGAAGGTCTTCCTCGTCTTTCTTGTCCTGAGTCGGTTGGTAGTACAGCTTGATGGCCTTGTCCCTGTTCTCCTTGATCAGACCCTCGAGCGTGTAGAAGTTGAACCCGTCGGAGTTCTCAAAGAAGAGATATGAACTCGTCTTGGTGTTCGAGCTAAAGGCGTTCTTTCGAAAGAACTCGATCATCTCGAGTGGGGTCAGGTACGGCAGAGCGAGAGTCTTCGTCTCAGTAGACTCTTGTATCTTCAGCTTCTTCTTGCTGTTCAAGAACACCTGGTCCTCGATCACCTTCTTGACGTAGTCGGTGACCTTGCCGTCCCTGAACCCGTAGCTTATAAGCTTCTTGGCGTTGGTGATCTGCTCGACGCTGACAAACTTGAGAGTGACCGCGGTGTACCTCTGAGAGTCGTCGAACGAGAGACCCTCGATGGCGTAGATGAAGAACTCGAACTCTCTCTTCTTTGAGTTGTCAAACGGCAGATAGAACTTTATCGAGAGGTACTCCTCTCCTAAGATCGGTAGCTCCTCAAGCGCGTTCATCTTGTCGAGGAACACGATGTGGCCGTACATCGTGTTCTTGAACACGTCTTCATGGATCTTCAATGAGATCAAGTCGTCGGTGATGTTGAACGACCTGGTCTTGTTGAAGTCCTGAACTAGGATCTTCTCTACTACTACCTGACCCGGCCTACTCATTTAACTTCTTCACCAACTCGTCCTTAGCCTGCATGAGATACTGCTCGTTCAACAGCACGATCTTTAGTCTCGATGTATTCTCTTCGAGCTCCGTGTCAAAGGCGTTTACCTCAGTGTACACGTATGTAGACAGATCGGCATCCTCGTCAAACGTCTCCTTGTTGACTACTATGCCGTAGTGATCGACGTTCCTGTCGTCTCCCGGTATGCTGGTAACTTTATATTCAGTGATCTCGGCGATCGCGGCCTGTTGCGATCCATACTTCTTCTCGACGTAGGAGTTGAAGTCGTCGGTCGAGAGATACCAGTCGTGGTAGGGATCAATCACGTCGTTCGCGTAGTTAACCAGCCACGCCTGCTCTGGATCCTTGTATGCCAGGTATGAGACGATGTCCTGTCTGTCTCCGTCCCTGAGAGTGAAGTCAAGGAGTCCGGTCGTGTCGACCACAGCCTGCTTGTTCAGCTTCGTGCGAGTCAGGAGGTTGATGACCTCCTTGCCGTCGTAGTCTACCCTAGGAAAGTATGTGAAGAAAGACATTACGGTCTCACTTGTGTCTGGTTAGACGTGTTGGTAGAAGTAGCCGAGGTAGAGACGTCCGTGAAGTCCTCCCTCACCCACGCCTCTGTCTCCATGATGGACAGGTTTAGCTCGTACGACGTAGGGTACCCTACGTCCGCGAAGAACGACGGGGTGTTACCTGCTGACCTGTTGATCGTGAAGTTAGTGACCACCGACGTCTTGTACTGGAATATGTTGGCAGCGGTTCCGACGATCTCGACGTCCACCTCGTCTGGGTACTCTAGGAACACGCCGGTCTTCGACGGATGCATCTTCTTCTGTATCTCGCGGATGAGCTTCTCGAGTGTCTGGGACTCCTCTAGACTCCTCGGCGAGAGCTTCCAGTTGAACGAGTGACCCCTGAGAGGGGTGCCGGTGAAGGACGAGACGAGGTGCGGGTTGACTATCTGACCCCTGACCTGCGCGACGATAGACTGAGGGGTAGAGGCGATCCCGAACAGGGCACCGGCTATCTTCTTGACGTTGCCCGCAGAGATCGCTGCCTCGACAGTCTTGTACGCCTCACCGAGCTCGGTCTTCGCAGCGTTGAACACGCCGGTTAGATCAACGTTCGGGTCGGCCATCGCCCCCAGGGTCTTCTTAGCGTTGCCGATGAGGCCTAGCTCGGACTGAACGAACTGAGCGTCGAACTGCTCCTGAAGGTTCGAAGGGATCGGAAGTATGATCGACCCGGTCGAGTTGCGCTTCTCAGAGTTGTTCGTGAACCTCTGGTACTTGTAGAACCGGAAAGTCATGTAGTGCTGTCCCGGATCTTTAGGATAAATAATTCCAGCGCTAGCTCCGCCTGGGTTTCGGCGAGCGTCGAGCTGCTGCTGTACTACTGTCTTGGCCATCTATGGGTACCTAATGAGCTACAAGGGCCGGTTTAAACCGAGGAATCCTGCTAAATACAAGGGGAATCCGGACAATATTATTTATCGGAGTCTGTGGGAGTTGAAGCTCATGAGGTACCTAGATCATCACACTGATGTTCTAGAGTGGGCCAGCGAGGAGTTCTATATACCGTACGTCAGTCCCGTAGACAAGAGAGTCCACAGGTACTTTCCTGACTTCTGGATACGAAAGAAGAACCCAGAGGGAAGCGTCGAGACGTACGTGGTAGAGGTCAAGCCGGCCAGTCAGTCAAAGAAGCCGATCATCGAGGGAAAGATGACTCGAGGTCAGAAGAGAGACATCGTGGCGTACGCCATCAATCAGGCCAAGTGGAAGGCCGCCGAGGAGTTCTGCTCCGACAGGAAGTGGTCGTTCAAGGTGTTCACCGAGAAAGAGCTGGGAATTAAGTAATGGCCATTAAGTCGACCGCCTCTATCTTCAGCAAGGAGCTAGGAGCGGCTATTCAGAACCAGGAGCTGCCTAAGAGAGCAGTGGACGCCAGGGACTGGCTGCGTAGCCAGGCTCAGGAGGTGCGTCGAGTCAACCCGAGCGGCATCATAAGTCGCAACTCGCAGCTGCAGACGAACATAGTGATGCCTGGCTTCATGTACCTGTTCAACTACGACCCGAAGACCAAGGCAGACCTCCCGTTCTACGACACCTTTCCCCTCGTCTTTCCGTTCAAGAAGATGCCGGACGGGTTCATGGGACTGAACATGCACTATCTCCCGCTTCAGTACAGGGCTAGACTCATGGACGCCCTGTACGACTTGTCATCCAACAAGAGGTACGACTCTACCACGAGACTCAGACTGTCCTACCAGGTGCTCAACGGGGCGGCGAAGTTTAGGTACTTCGAGCCGTGCGTCAAGAGGTACCTCACTAGTCACCTAAAGTCTAGACTGCTGCAGATAGACTCTAACGAGTGGGACACCGCGCTGTTCCTCCCGCTCGAGAGGTTCCAGAAGGCGGGCAAGGCGGCCGTCTACGCCGAGAGCAGACGAATCATAGGAAGAGGATAAATGGCGACCTTCTTAGGCCCAAACCAGATACTCAGCGACACCGAGCCGAGGCAGACCAACCTCGACGTCGTCAAGCGAATCACCGTGCAGCAGAACAGGGCCGAGAGGTCCCAGCTTAACAACTCCATTCAGAAGCTGAAGTCGAACGTCCTCTCGTCGATGCAGGGGATCTCGAGCACCAGTAGGTTCCTAGTGAACATAACTCCGCCTAAGTGCTTTGGAACTGGCGGAGAAGATCAGGTAGCTCAGACCGACTCCGAGCAGGACGAGGTCCTAGGAGACAGCGCCCAGTCTGGCTTCTCTCGAGTCTACCTTCCGTTCCTGTGTAGCGCGGTCAACCTTCCCGGTCTGACACTCGACACACAGGACATCTATCACTATGGGTACGGCTACAGGTCGAAGATGCCGACGGGACAAAACTTTCCCGACGTGACCTGCACGTTCTACGGTGACAGTCGCCTTCTAGTTCAGAACTTCTTCACCAAGTGGCTGCAGTCGATAGTTAACTTCAACGGCGCTTCTCCGATGAACGGCACGACTACCGTCAACGGCGCCTCTCCATTTGAGATTTACTATAAGGATGGAGACAAGGGCTACCAGACGACGATCGACATCACCGTGTTCGACGTTAGGTCCGAGACGGTAGCTACGTATAAGCTTCACAACGCTTTCCCGGTGACTGTGAGCGACGTGTCTCTAGCGTGGGAGAACTCGGACCAGATCTACCAGCTCACGGTCACGTTCTCGTACGACTACTGGACCTCGACGTTCACTAAGGAGAACTCCATCGAGAGCGACCAAGAGAGAAACATCAACACGCTGGTGTCGGCTCTTACTATAGGTGGTGGTGTAGAGGCCAGGACGTACCAGCCGAGTCTACCGCCAGTGTACGGCACAGCCCCGACGTATAGCTACTACAACATATCGAACATTGTCGACACGCTGGCAACTAACACTCTGCTGGCCTTGTTAAATAAGTTTGGAAGAATACGATAGAGCATGAGGAGTCACTATGCTACCTAAGATTGATGTGCCTGTTTTTGAGTGCTACCTACAGTCCCTCGATGAGAGGGTGAGGTTCAAGTCGTTCACCGTCAAGGAGGAGAAGATACTTCTCGTGGCCAAGGAGGAGGACGACGTCAAGAAGATGATCTTGGCCGTCAAGCAGGTTATGAACAACTGTTTGATAACTAAGGTTGACCTTGACCGTCTGGCCTTCTTTGACTTTGAGTTCTTGTTCTTGAACATCAGGAGCAAGTCGATTGGTGACGTCATTCCGGTTGGGATAGTAGACGTAGAAGAGAAGCAGACCTATAAGATAGACGTCAACATTGGAGACGTCAAACTGGTAGAGACAGTAGGGCACGACAGGATCATCAGGCTGACCGAGACAGTCGGACTCATAATGAAGTATCCGACTATCGAGTCGATCCTCGACATAGCAAACGCCGGTGAGTTAGACGACGACGTGGCGTTTGAGGTCATCAAGGGGTGCATAGAGTCGGTGTATGAGGACGACAAGGTCTACGACCTGAGGGACTCTACCAAGGAGGAGGTCGACGAGTTCTTTAACTCTCTGTCTTCCGAGCACTTCACGAAGATACAGAAATTCTTCGACACGATGCCTAGACTTAAGCACGAGGTCGAGTATGTTAACAAGTCTGGAGTAAAGAAGAAGTACGTCTTGGAGGACGTAAGTGATTTTTTTTAATATGTCTCTCTCATAACACGCTGTCGAACTACTACAACTTGAACTTCATACTCATGCACTACCACAAGTACTCGATAGCAGAGTTGGAGGCCATGGCACCTTTCGAGAGAGACCTCTATGTATCGCTTCTTGAGTTCCATCTCAAGCGAGAGAAAGAAAGCAGGAAAGAGTAATGGCACTTCCTAAGCTAGTAGCCGGAGCGGCAGCAGTACCAGTCGGACTCGGCAAGATGGGGATGAGGACGGCGGCATCCATGATAAGGGGCGCCGTCCAGCCGTTCACACCTCGTGGGATAATCGAGGGCATCAAGGGCAACCTAGGAATCGACACCGGCCCTGCCATGATCGGCATTGAGGCCATCAAGGACGCGTACGCGCGACTGGCAAGGAAAGAAGACGAGGCTAAGGGCGACAGACTAAAGGACTCGGCTGAGAGAAAAGACACTCAGGACGTCTTGGCTGAGAACACCAAGGAGGTCAAGAAGGGAGCGAAGGAGGCTAAGAAGACTACGGCCGCCGTCGTCGATAATAGACCCATTCTAGAGAAGATCTCGAAGACTCTCACTGGAATGTCAAAGTCACTAGAGAAGATAAGTAAGTCACTCTCTCCTGACAAGAAGATCAAGATGATGGGCGAGGGAGGTGGTCTAGGCGGACTGCTCGGAAACATATTCGGTGCAGATGGACTTCTTGGCAGCCTACTCGGCGGCGTCAAGAACTTGTTTGGAGGAGGAGGCGGGCTGATGGGAATGCTCGCCGGTTACCTCGGTCTTAAGACAGTCGGTAAGCTAGCCGGTGGAGCCGTGAGAGGAGCTGGAAGACTCGCGGGAGCCGGTCTCGGCGCTATCGGCAAGGGTGTCGGAGCTCTTGGAAGAAAAGCTGGAGCTGGAATAATGACCGGTCTCGGTGCCATCGGCGCCGCCGGCCCAGTGAAGTCGCTGATCGAGAAGTTCACCGGTAAGGCTGCAGGTGAGGTCGGAGAGAAAGCAGCTCAAAAAGCCGGAACCGAGGTAGCTGAGAAAGCTGCCACCAAAGCGACCGGCGAGGTCGGTGAGAAAGTGGCGCAGAAAGCCACTGGAGAGCTCGGTGAGAAAGCAGTGAAGGCTGCCGGTCTAGAAGCTGGGGAGAAAGCTGCTAAGGGTGGAATCGGCTCAAGAATTGCTGCAGCCATTGGCAAGCGTCTACCTAAGGCACTCGGTGGAGCAGCGGTAAAGCAGATACCTCTTCTTGGACTGGCAATTGCCGCCGGCTTCGCTATAAGCAAGCTGGTGGAGGGAGACACGACCGGCGCTGCTCTCGCGGCCGCTGAGGGTCTACCGGTGGCCGGCATTCCAGCCGCGGTGGCTGGAGTCGCGCGAGACGTCTACAACGACGTATACGGGACTCCCGACAATAAGTATCCGTTCGATACCGACATGACTCAGAATCCCGAGCTATTCAAGCAGAGACACGGTGAGATCTACAACGAGGTAAAGAAAGCAGCGGACGACTTCCTATCGGGAGGAGCCAAGCCGGCTGAACAAGTCAAGCCTACTGAAGGCGTGCCACCTGCAGAACTAGCAAAGCCGACAGAGACTCCGGCCGCGCCGCCAGCTGCAGAAGGTCAGAAGACTCCTCTGAGTGAGCTGATGCAAAGAGACGTACCGGTGTGGACTCCGAGCTCTCCAATAATACCCGGACAAGAGAGAAGAGGGGCCAGCGGAATAGACTTAGATGGTCTAGCTACCGTAGTTCCTGGAGCCTCGCTGGCTACTCCGAGTCAGCCTTCTGCTGGAAGACCAGTAATTCAAACTTCTCCCACTGCCGATGGTATCACTCCTCAGACGCGCGCCGTCGACCAGCTCTCTCTGAGCGCGGCACAGGCTCCGGTCGTCGTTAACAACTTTATGAACAACGCGCCGACTATCAATAACCAGACGGCAGGCGGCGGAGGAGGAGACCTAAACGTGGCTGCCGCGGCCAGCGGCTATAGGACTCCAGCCGACATAGGGTCCTACGCGAAAGCAGCGTTCACCACCATATAACTAAGGGGGCCGAAGCCCCCTCAGTCTCAGTCCTTAGCCAGGTTCTTAAAGAACGACATGGCGTCATCATCGTCATCATCATCAACAGGACTGGACGCCTTAGCGAGCTGAGGCGCGGGAGCAGACTTTGGCTCCTTGCTAGCTAGCATCTCATCTACCGCGCTGGCGCGCGACTGACCGCCGGAGGTCGGAATCCCACCCTCGAGAGCCAGCACTCGCACCAGCTTAGCCTTGAGCTCCTCGTACGACTTGAAGTTCTTCGGGTCGAGGAACTCCTGCAGGGAGTGCTCAGACTTCCAGATCTTCTCGAGCTTCTCGTCGTCGTCCAGCAGAGGGGCGACTCGGTCGAACTCAGACTTGTCGTAGTTGCGGTAGCCCTCTACGTTGCGGATCTTCAGCTTGAAGTTGGCGCCGTCCCAGATGTCGAACGGGTTGATAGGCTTCTCGTCCTGGAACCCAGGGTTCATGATGTCGTTGATCTTGTCAAAGATCTTCTTACCGTAGCGGTAGAGGAACACCTTGCCGTTGTTCTCGGGATGAGCCGGGTCGTTGACCACGTAGATGTTAGAGACGAAGTAGAGGCGACGCTTCTGCTTGCGAACGATCTCCTTGTTTGCCTCGATGCCGGAGTTCCAGAGCTGAGTGTTGTACTCAGACACCGGGTCGTTCTTGCCGAGAGTAGTCAGCGACTTCTCGATGTACCAGCCGCCCGGACCCTGGAAGCCGTGGTCCCACAGTCGGACGAACGGAACGTCCTCGTTAGGAGGGGCAGGAAGGAAGCGGATGACGGCGTAGCCGTTGCCGGCCTTGTCGACGTCTGGAACCCAGAAGCGGTTGTCGTCAGACTCGCCCACGACGGTCTTGTTGAGCTTGCCCATCTCTGTTGTGATGGTGTTCATGAAGGAGTCGCGCGAGCGCTTGAGTGAGGAAAAGTCAGTAGCCATTGTATTGCTCCGTATGTTTGGTTCGTATGTAGGTTTTGCTATGTGTGTGGTGGATGCCCACCATTAATATATATACCACTTCACATATTTTGTAAACACTTTTCTTTAATTATTTTCTCACACTTCTCGTGGTCGTACTCGAGGAAAGACTCATACTTCTGAATGAGAAGGGAGTGGTGGGACCAGATCACGTCATCGACCATGTTCTTGCTCCAGTACTTGAAGCACCTGGTAACCGACAGAACGATGATGAGAGTCTCCATCGAGATCTCACCGCGCAGGTACATCTTGAACAGAGGCGGCTGACCGCCTTCTGGAACGGTGCACGCGGACTGCAGGTCCTCTACTTTCTCGAGGTCCTTGCGGAAGGAGTAGGTGAGCGACTGCTTTCGCTTGAGCCAGTCGCGGTAGATGTCCTCGCTCTGAGAGTCGTTGACGATCTCACCGATCCAGGTGTTGACTCGATCCTTGTGAGTGAGGTTGGCCACTAGGTAGTCGACGACGTCGTTTCGCTTGGCCAGCTTGTGAAAGAAGAACTTGTCAGGTCGCTTCTCGAAAGCCTCGACGGTCAGTCTTACCTTACCGTTGTACTTCTTAAAGTTGTAGTCCGGCCTCGTGAAGTGTTGCTTCAGGGCCACGTACGTAGAATACGCTTCGAACGGCGTCATCTGTTTCCTCAGATAGGAAGGCGGGCTGTCTTCTCCACGAGGCGAAGTCCCTCGCAGTCTTTCTGTAGCTTTGACTTTATGGCAGGATGTTTCTTGACTAGGGTCGCGACTGACTCGACCTCAAGGTTATTCTTCTCGACGTAGAGGAGGATGGCGTCGAGGTAGTTAACGTTATATTCACTAACCAGCGTCTCGATCTCCATGAAGAAGTCGGTCGGCTGACGTACAGAGTTTATCTTCATATTGTAACTCTATCACTTTCCTATAAACTTGTCAACTATCTTTGACGAGATCTCTGGGATGTTCTTCTCGAGGAACTCTAGGACCGGGTAGCACCCGAACCCAGCTATCATGAGGACCCCGTCCCTATAGGCGAAGTCCTTCGGAAGGAAGCTTCCTATGAGGTTACCCACGAAGAAGCCAAAGAAGAGTGTTATGAACAGGAAAGTATACGAGAACTTTCTACCGTTCCTGACTGCGTATATCACGTGGGCGAGAGCGCCGAACATGGCCATGAAGCCGCTGAGAAGATATACCTTCATTACTGTCCAAGCCGAGTCGTGGTCGTACATTAATAATCCCTAGATGCTACTGCTTTTGTTTTAATTTATAGGTAGCTTTTAGATGATAATGTAGGACAGTAAACTACATGCCTGTGTATTTCAAGTCGAAAGGGTGGGGGGATTCTGTTTCCAAGCTCCCCCCGAGCTCATTTACGCTGCTAGAGCGTAAGATGGGGCAAAGTTATCGTTTGCACCTAAGAGCGGTCTTCGGTCTCCACGCACCTTTACTACGCACGTCGATCCTGTTTCGCCCCCAGCAAAGATACACCGCTCTTACGACGCCCCACAAAATGTGGCTCCAGCAGTTCAGAACGACTCAGCGGTCTTATTCGATGTATCCATGGTGGAGGCGGCGGGTACTGCCCCCGCGTCCGAAACGTCTATTCTTTACGTCTCAACGACCTTGACCATACCTTATTTATAAAACACTTAGCTTAATATGTCAACCGTTCTTTTGAAGCATGGCCTCTATCTCGAGATACTTCTTTACGATCGTGTGCTGCTCGGTCAGCACTATTAGCTTGTTTCCGATATAGACTGAGTACTTCTTTCCATTCTTTACGACCCTGATGATAGGCTCAGCGGCCGATCGCTTCTCGGTAGCTCTCTCTGAGTCTGATGAATCCGTGGATGTGGTCATCTCTCTTCTCCATGAAGATCTGTGGATCGTCGTGCTCGACCGCGATTGCGATAACCAGTCTGGTTACTGGCTTCATGGTGAGCTCCTCGTACATCACGGCGTAGGCCGAGGCCTGCATGAAGTAGTTCTGGATCCACTCTCGACGCTTTGGTTTAGACGAGGTCTTGAAGTCGACGATCGAGAGCTTCCCGTCCCACTCGGCCACGCAGTCGACTCGACCGGCAACCTGCAGGTAGTTGGAGTAAAGGGGCACCTCCTGCATTCGAACGTTGTCTAGGTGGGCGTCTAGCTCGGGCTTGAGTGACATGAACATGTCCCACGACAGCATGTCCTCCTGCTGCACCGGCAGGTTGTTGATGTAGTCCTCGCACAGCTTGTGCATCTTAGTACCGCGATCGGCCGCTCGACGAGAGATCCTGTTGGCCTCCTCCTCACCGACTCGCTTCCTCCACTCCATCAGCGACTCCTTGCCTAGGTGTCCTAGGACGGTGGTCACAGACGGATAGAGGAGACCCTCCGGCGTCTTGTAGAACCGGCCGGCCTCCTCCTGTATGGTGTCCATCTCCTCGAGAGAGGAGCTCAACGGTACGTGGTTGAACTTCTTAGACGAAGCCCATCCTTGACTTGTTGATGATGTAGTCGCGAACGAGGCCGGACCGAACGATGTCCTCTTCATGAAATTCGACGTGCTCAAAGCTATCCAGCCTCTTCAATATTGACATAAAGTCCATTAGACCCTGCTTCTCATCCTTGTACTTCAGGTCGCTCTGCCTGAAGTCGCCGCACATGATAAGCCTTGAGTTGTTACCCATCCTAGTGATGAGGGAGTCAAGCTCGTGAAAGGTCATGTTGTTGACCTCGTCGATCACCACCACGCAGTCGTTGAGGGTTATGCCTCTGACGAACGAAGTGGTCATGAACTCTACGGCACCCTTGTTCTTTAGGATGTCGTACGAGTCGCCTCTGCCGAAGAGCTCATTGCAGATGCTGTAGTAAGGTAGCTCGTATACCTTGGACTTCTCTTTCTGGTTTCCAGGAAGGAAGCCCATGTCTCTAGTCGGAACGACCGACCTGATGACGATGACTTTCTCATATTCTCGATCATTCAACACTGAGTCAAGAGCGAGGTAGAGAGATATGAAGGTCTTTCCAGTTCCAGGTAGTCCGTGAAGAAGAAGGTTTTGCCCCTCCTTGTAAGTGTTGAACGCCTTATACTGGCTGTCGGTGGAAGGCCTGATGTGTCTTAGGTTCAGGCCAGACTTTTCTCTCTTTAGCAGCTGCTGAGCTATTTCCTCGTCGCTTATGATGCCCTGTCTCTTTAGTTTTCTTATCTTAGATCGAGAAAGTGACTTCATCGAATCTCCTTACCAGGTATTGACGTTTCCTTTTGGATGAGCCTTCTTCACCTTGTTAAGAACATCTCTAAAGCCGGAGTCGGGCTTCTTCAGCCCTAGGCGCGTGGGGTCGGCGATGTTGACCGTCTTGATGACCTGCTGAAGGTGAGGGTGTCTCGCCTTGTACTCATCAAGCTCGGACATGGGCATCGTAACGTCGAACTCCCTGTCGGCCTCTGTGTCGTAGAACGTGTAGTTAGCCATTAAGAGCTATACCGTGTTCCCTCTCCCAGAACAGCTTGATCTGCTCGGGGTCGAGGTAGTCGTATCCCTTCTCATACATCTCTCGGATGACGATGCGCTCGAGCTCAGTCAGGTCGTCGCGCTCGTATTCCTTGATCTCAAAATCAGCGGCCATAGCTATCTTCAATCTCCATGAGAGCCGCGATGTTCTTGGACTTGATCGCGGAGTTTATCTTCTTGTTGAGGTTCTTTTGCTTCTGCTTCTTAACGTCCTTAAGCGAGACATTAAACTCGTCAAAGTCGTCGTAATCGCCGCGATAGTTCGCGCGGTAGCCTTTTCTCTTCATGTAGGGACTAGTCCTGGAAAAGCTTTTTGGATAAGCTTCAAGTTGATGGTCTTATAGGGAGACTTCTTGTCCTTCATGGCGATAAGGAGCTCGGCGTCTTCCTTATGAACATACTGTAGAACGTCTATGAACAGACTCTCACGCTTCACCTTCGTCAAGTTCTGATTGCCACCCTTGACGAAAAGGTACAGTCTCCTCGCCTCCTGGTAGAGGTTACCGTACTCGTCGAACTCAGACGGCTTGTACGGAGGCGCACCAGGTGGGAGAAGAAACTCGATGTCGGGATGAAACATATGGACCAGGATAGTCCTTAGGGTTGGGTTGTCGTGTCGACGCAGGAACTCTATACGAGCGTCTGGCGTCGGCTGCTGTGACGCCTCCTTAAGGATGGAGGCTATGGTTCTTTTCTGCATTATTTAGAACTCACTAATGTTTTCCATCAAGTTCTTCAACTTGTGAGTTACGAAGTAGTTAAACATCTTTGACCGGTCCTTACCAGCCTGCTCCCTATATTTATTAACGATCGTCTCTCTGATGTCGGCCGGGATGCACTTCAGGTCGATGAGGGTCTGGTTACGCTTCCAGCCACGGAGAGTCTTCTCATCCAGACCGCTGACGTCGGAGCTTATCCACTGCTCGACCTTCTTGGATGAGATTGGCGTCTGGCGACCACCCTCCACGAAGACGCCGTCGGCCGACAGGATGTTGGGTACCCCGTCGCCGCGGTCGCCGCGGATGATGTGTTCCTTAAGGAAGGTCTCTGGGTCGTCGTGGCGGACGAACTTCTTCTTGACCGGGTCGAACTGCTTGACGCCGATGTGGCTGTGCAGCTGGATGAAGTCCTTGTCACCTGAGATGATGAGGGTCTTCTCACCAAGGTGACGCTCATCCTGGATGAGAGTGGCTATGATGTCGTCGGCCTCTGCCCCGTCGACACGAACCACACGGTACGGGAAGAAGGTGCTGAGCTCGTCCTTGATCCGGTCAAAGACCTCAAAGATCAAGTTCCAGTTCAGCTCGCTCTCCTCGCGAGCCTTGCGACGGTGAGCCTTGTAGTAAGGGAACACCTGCTTGCGCCACGAGTTACGTCCGTCGCTGGCGATGACTAGCTCACCGTACTCGCCCTTGAACTTGCTGTTCAGGGACCGAATGGTGTTGAGGACCATGTGCCGAAGCAGGCCCTCCTCTAGATCGACGTTGTGGTGGCCGTTGAGCTGAACCATCAGCGTCGAGATCATGACTTGATTGAGGTCTAAGATCATCATGTTGTAAACATCTCCTGTCTTATTATAATAAGACAGCTCTATAATAATGTCAACTGTTTCTCTGCTTGTAGTTGTAGAGAAGCTCGCCCGACTCCTCGTCGTAGTCCTCGGTCATCTCATAGAGAAGCTCGAACACCTCGTGGGTCGGATGGTCCATTCCCGAGAACCTACACATGAGACCGATGAGAACCTCGCGAAGGAGCATGATGTCCTTCGGAAAGTGCTCGGAGATCTCGTCCTCGTTGTTCTTGTTCAACTTGAGGAGAGCGATCTTGGTGACTATCATCTCGAGAAGCTCGTCGGCTATCTCGGAGTAGTACGCCGTCCTAATCAGCTTGATCTTCTCAGCCATGTCCTCGGCGTTGAGTGGAAGATCTGAAACGTCGAGTCGTGCGTTGCGTCCTGGAAAGTTTAGTACGTCTGTCATGTAGTGCCCTCTGGTGGCTATGCCATATTTATGTAGCCACCAACTCCAGGTGATCTTCTACTACTTGAACTCTCACCATCTCGCCGTCTCCGCTCCACCTGATATAGTCGCGGCCTCCGTCGACGAACCCACCTGGAATTGTAACGAAGTCGTGACGGTATCGAGAGTAGTACAGCCTCCCGCCGACTATTACGCCATTGAACGGCTCGGTGGCAGTAATACCGTCGGCAATGGTCCACTCGTCGCAGTTTTTGAAGAGCGCGAAGTAGTTAGAGCCCTTGGGATGAGCTTTCTCGGTGTAGAAGATGGCCGCAGGAAAGTTGTACCACTGACCGCTCTTGCTCTGTATGCAGGAGTCGAAGACGAACTTAGCGTCGTACATCTTCTCGATCGCGTCGATGGTGTCTGCATAGATGAGCGTCGGCTCCATGTGCTCAAGTCTCATCTGTCGACTGCCATCAGTTTGAGGTAGCACGTCTTTAATTCCTCTATCAAGAGTTCGTTGTATTGGCGAAGGTACTTGATCTCCTCGATGACTCTCACCATGTCGACGTCACCGGTCTTCTTGTACTCTCGCTTAACGATGTCTAGAGGATCTGTTGGGGAAGGTGCGTCCATTACGTCACCACCTTGAGTAGGATTGTGTTCTCGTTGATACGCTCCTGGAGCGACTGGTTACCCTTGAGCTCGTCCATCACCTTCTTAAGGATGATCTTACCGCCCTGCATGATCTTGTCGACTACCTTCTCGGTCTGTCGACCGGTGCCTCGTGTCATGCTGGTCTTCTCGTCGTAGTTGACTATGGACGAGCGCTTCACCTTGAGGCCACCGCGGTCTAGGGCTCGGAACACAGTGACGGTGCGGTACTTTGTGTTGAAGCACCAGAGCTCCTGGGCTCCTAGGATCTTCTCAGGGTTGATCGAGGCGAGCTTGTACTCGGTGGACTCCTTCATGTACTTCAGGTGCTTTAGCTGCTTCTCGAGAGACACGGCTCGAGGCTTGCGAGGTGCACGCATCTTCTTAGTGACGCCGGCGTATCGCTCTGCCTGCTCGACCAAGTTCTCAAAGAAGGCGAGACGGTCGCGCTGCTGCTTCTTACTCATGTGTGAGTAAGCTTCCTTGAGCTGCTCGCAGCCGCCGTCGACTAACTCCTGAAACTCAGCGACGATCGGACGATAGTAGGCGGCGATCTTGTTGGCGTGCATCGCTGGGATCTCTGACTTCTTGAGCCAGTCATATAGCTCGACGGGTTCTCCCGAGTCGATCATGGCCTCTACGTCGCCGATGATGTCGTGCACCTTGTCGCGTATGCGATCCTGGATGGACACGACGTTAGTCTTCTCCTCGGTCTCGGGCTCCTCGTCACGTGCCTTGAGCAGACACTCGGCGAGACTCTTCTCGAGGAACGGCTTAGATGAAGCAGGAAGCTTGAAGCCGCGACTGATCATGCGAGCGATGGCCGCAGCAGTAGTAGGAACCCAAGTGTCTGATACGCGATCAAACTTCTTGGCCTCAGCTCCGCGCTGGTTCGACTTGAGGTAGTCCTTGATGAAGCCGCGACGCTCCTTGGTATCGACCATGTAGTTGTACCAACTGAGACACTTGGCGTACTCGGCCTCGGTGATCTCAGCGTCAGACTTGCTGATCGGCTCCTCGCCGAGGTACTTCTCGTTAACGAGATAGGACTCGGACCGCGTGACCCGAGGCTTCTTCTTCGATCTCATCTGCAGCAGGCTCTTAGCCATCAGTTAGACTCCAGCTTACGGGTAGTCTGATCGTGGTCGATCATGATCCTGAGCATGTAGAAGAAAGACAGGACTTTCTCGACCGAGGCGTTCATGTCCGGCTTGTCACAGAACAGGCAGTAGACCTCAAACAGGTCCGGAGCGCTGTGCTCACAGGTCGTGAGGTCGATTGACTTAAGCTCGTGGCCGTACTTGTCGACAGACATGTCTTTTCTCCTTTTCACCATATATTGCTATTATATAAAAGTCTAGCAATAATGTACACCGAAAAGTTTCTCGAGTACGGCAGGGTCGCCGTATGTCGAGTACTGACCGAACTCTTGAGAGCCCTTGTAGTCCCAGACTCCGAACTTCTGTCCGTCGATCTCGAACCCCCAGGAGCTGACCACCTTGTCCGGATCGTCCTGAACGTTCGGACCAAATCCAAGGATCCGAGTGATGGTCGCGACGTTGATGTCGTAGAGGGTGCCGGTGCGGCTCTGGCCGGGTTGGTCGATTGGAGTGATCTTCATCTTATTTCCTCACAGATACATGATTGCGGAAGGACGAAGGACGGCAGCGGCACCGACCTCTAGCTCGTAGATAGCCAGCTCGTCGATGGTGCACTCACCGCGGCTGTTCAAGCGAGAGGCTTGATACACCTCGGCCGCGGCGACAGCGTCTTCTTGAGAGGCGTAGAGACCGATAACGGCCTCACCCTCGTAGTCGAAGCACTCACATAGTACGAACATGATGTAGTCTCCTAGAATATGATAAGCCAAGAAGCGGAACACGGGATGTCAGATCCCGGTACGTGTAGATGAGCGGGAGCGTAGAAGACGATCCCATGCGACTCAGGCCACTCGGCGATAAAGTCAAGAGCTTGCGGGATTGTGATAGAGTGAGTCATGTTATCCTCTCAGCGAACGTTGACGTAGATCTTGGTGTCGTGGCCGTAGCCCATGCGAACGAGACGCTCGCGTACGGCGTTGACGATGCCGATGAAGTCGTCGATGCCGGTGCGGAAGTCCAGAACATACGGACCGAAGGGGACGAGTGAGACTGTAACGCGATTCATGACTTTCTCCTATCAGTCGAAGTAGACGGTCATCGCACGGTCCTTGCCGTACGAGATGTTGATGTACGTGTCAAAGATGTCACCGTCTTTAGGGAGGTAATTCTCTAACAGCTTGCAGAAGCGCTTCAGACGCACGTCGAACATAGGCTCACCGCGCTCCACGTACTCACCGGCGCAGCCGCAGCGGCAGATACGGTCCCGGCCGGTATAGATCCGGGTGACTTTGTGGGAATTGAAGATCATGTCAAAGACCCTTAGTTGAGAAAGTTGATGGAGAAGTTGGTGTCAGTCAGTGAGTCGATAAGTGATTTGAAAGAGTCGAGCTTGTCGTTGGAGATAAGGAAGAGTTTGTTAGAGGTGTCATATTGGATGTCGAATTGGTCGATGATAGGGATGATGTCGTGGGAAAGGTCAGATTGAGTGGTTATAAACTCGAAGGGGATCATGTTTGTTTCCTTGTCCATATTCTTATAGTAGTCCATCTTACAAATAATGTACACCAAAAAGTGATGTTTTTATGAAAAAAAATGAAAAAAATAGCCCTTACAGATCAATGGCTTAGGAAAAACCGTGGATCTATAAGGGCTTATAAAAAGCTATGGTATTTCAATGGCTTAGAAAAAGCTATGGTATTTCAATGGCTTAGTTTTATCACTTTTTGGTTGACATTATTTCTCAAATGGACTACTATAATACCATAAGGAGTACAAAATGAGAACAGACTGGAGTCACCTAACCTACGTCACCCGCCAGAAGGTCGGCCGTGACTGGCATAACACCTACAAGGGGTTCTCTTCTGAGGAGGAGGCCAAGGATTATGGTCGCCACTACGAGGAGAGCTGGTACGTCTACTTTCCTAAGGTCCTTCGGATCTGGAAAGAAGACGACCAGTGGTTCCTGACCATGCGAGTCGCAGACTCCTGCGACTAGTCAGTCTTGTAGCTGATCACATTCTCTGAGACTACCGGCAGGCGTCGTGACTCGACGTCTGCGTACCTGTGCTTGAGGTCAGTCAGTAGAGTCATCCACTGGAACGTGACGTTGTTCCAGTTGTAGCGAGAGTCTGCGTAGGCCTTGACGAACTTCGTGTAGCTCACCGTCTGCTCGTTCTGGGCGATGCCAATCGCGTGATCCAGAGAGTTGTAGAACTTCTGGGCGTGCACCTGCGGGTCTGAGTCACCTTGGTACATCATCGTGATCTTACCGGTAGTGTCGACTAGACCGCCGTAGTTAGGAGTCACGACCAGACAGCCGGCCGACATGGCCTCCATCGTGGCCACTGAGTTACACTCCATCCAGATCGACGGGTAGGCGAAGATGTGAGCCTTCTGCAGGTGCTCTCGCACGACCGCGTTCGGCTGGAACCCGTGATAGTTGATCTTCGGGTGCTGACGACACTTCTCGAACAGGTCCTCGAACGGCTTGTCCGACTCCTTCCACCCGTAGATGCCGAAGCTCGAGAACACGTCGAGTGTGATGTTGTCGTACTTCTCACAGAGAGCCTCGAACACCGGGACTAGAATCGCGAGTCCGCGCTGAGGTGTCGACGTGTAGATGAGACGAATCTCGTCCTTAGGCTTAGGAAGCAGCTCGATAGGCTCAATACCGTTGTCGATGACGCTATGCTTCTCGCTGTAGCCAATCCCTAGGTAGTCTCGGTACCGGTTATATTGCCACTCTCCGCAGAAAGTGAGGTGGTGGAACCGGTCGCGACTATCCTTTTTTGAGAGATGGTTCGTCTCCGGATCTTCCGGCAGGTCGTGCAGCCAGTAGACGCGGATCTTATCATCTTTCAGCTCTCTTACGCGAGAGCATATGATTTGAAAGTCGTCTAAGATTCCCGGTGAGGCTTTCTCAAGTCTCTCACCGAGACCGCGCTTCACTAGCTCGGTTCCTCCGTTAGAGTTTACCGAGATTTCATTCTCTTCAATCGCCATAGTTTAAGCTACCTTGCTCTCCGTTAGAAACTGTACTGTGCTGCTGTACCCGCCTGTGGGCACCTCGTTGATCATCACCTGCGGTACCGTCATAGCACCTGGAAACAACTCGACGAGCTCTTCCTTAGTAAGGTCGACGTTCAAGACCTTCTCGGCGTACTGATAGTTGTGAGCCTTTAGGTAGGTCTTGAGACTGTCGCAGCTCGGGCATCCTGGCTTGGTATAGATCGTGATGTTCATTGTTGTTTCTCCTGAATGACATGAAAGGCCCGGCACTCTAGGTAGTCCTTGCAAATGTCTAAGATCTTCTCGTTCTTGGTCTTTGACGAGATGATAGCACTCGCGACATACGGAGTGAGGTCCTTGAACCCGCTCGATTTATCTTTTTTAACAATTTCTAAGAAAGCAGTCTTAAGCTCGAGGGCTCGAGCCAGAGAAGAGAACGACGTCATAGAGTTTCCTTTGTTGCGACTATTTAAGTCTACCATAAGTTCACTTCTTTGTCAACAGATGATTCTTGTGCACCTTTACCATTATCCACGAGTTGTAGTACTCGTCACTAGTTAGAACATCTTTCTCGAACTGAAGCTTAGCCTCGTAGTACGAGCACTCACCTTTAGACCTGCATAGTCTCAGGATCTCTCTCTTAAAGTTGTCTGCGCCGAGTCTCTCGACGTCCTCCTGCAGCTCCTTGTTAGAGCCGTAGTAGTCTGCCCAGTCAGACTCGACCTTGAATCTCTTCTTCTTTTTCTTGACGGTCTTTGTCTTGGAAGACCAGAACAGCTTCTTACCCACGTACTTCTTCTGGTCGATCTCATTGGTGATCAAGTAGACGAAGCCGTAGCTGTCACCTATCATCTCAGAGGTAAACTCTGTTCCATCGTGCAGCCATGGCTTCGCCATTCGTTACTTGTTCACGCTCTTCTCGATGCCTCTGATCCAAGCCGAGACACCTAGAATAGCTCCCATGCTTATATGAAATAGTCCACCCTCTGACATAGTCAGTGACTTCCACACCACCATCTCAGTCTTAGTGAGGACTGACACCGCGGTGTGCATCATAGGAGCGAGAACGAAGTCAAACAGACAGATGAACATGTAAGTAAAACCCATGCACGGACGCCATATCGATGACATTATGCTCTCGCTCTTCTTCTCAGCAGGAGACAGAGTCTCCGTAGTGGTTGAGTCTGACATTAGTCCTCTTCATAAAGGTCGTCCTCGTCATCCTCAACTTCGTCTATGTACTCGCCACAAAAAGGACAGAACTGTGGGTTATTCTCTGATGATGAATAGATCTCGAACTCTTCCTCACAGTTATCACATGTGATTCTGTGCGATCTTTCCATTATAGGCTAAACCCCTTGAATGTGTCGTTGGTTAGGTCTTTCTTGACGCCGCCTACCACGTAGCTCGTGATCTCAGTCTCCTGAGGGGCTACCTGTACCTCGGCGCCGCTGATCCATTTCTGAGTCCATGGTAGAGGGTTCGACCCACCCTTGTAAGGGGAAGGAAGACCGACAGCCGTCATTCGCTTGTTGGCTATCCATTCTATATATTCGGAGAGAAGGGCCTCGTTGAGACCTAGCATGGACCCGTCTTTAAAGAGGTACTTTGCCCACTCTTTCTCTTGGTTGACGGCGTCGACAAAAAGCTTGATGCACACGTCTCTAGTTTCCTCGGCGATCTTAGCGAAGTCTTCATCTTCCTTCGTAAGTGCTTTGAGGAGCTGTTGCGTCCCAGCGAGATGTAGGTTCTCATCCCGCGCGATGAACTTGATGATCTTAGCATTACCTTCCATCTTCTTGACTTCTGCAAAGGCCCAAGAGCAAGCAAACGAGACATAGAATCTTACTCCCTCTAGAATGTTGACTGACATGAGAGCCAACCAAAGCATCTTTTTATGGTGATATGAATTAGGTATTAGATGTTCATGACTCGATGATGCCAATCTATTATTCATATCAATCAATTCATCGTAGTACTTGCTAATATCTTTAGCGCAGTCAATGATCTCGGCGATGTCGGTTATTTCATCAAATACCTTTGAAGGGTTAGGGTAGATGTTCCTGATGATATGAGTATAGCTTCGCGAATGTATTGTCTCGGAAAAGGTCCAAGTCTGGATCCAGGTCTCCAACTCAGGAAGGGAACATATAGGGGCAAACGCAATCGTCGGCGCCCTCCCCTGTACAGAGTCAAGCAGTATTTGACGCTTAAGATTCGACGTAAAAATGTGTTGCTCATGTGGTGTCAGGTCCTTAAAGTCTTTAGCGTCGCGATACACGTCGACCTCCTCCGGGCGCCAGAAGAAGCCGAGCTGCTTGTCAGTAAGCTTCTCGATCCACGGGTACTTCTGCTTGTCGTAGCGGGCGATCGTCGGCGCGTCGTCAAAGAATGCTTTGACTGACATGTGGTCTTTTTTGTTGTTAGAATCAAACACTGAGTACGACATTAGCGCTTCCAATACCTCTTAAACATGATAGGACCGATCTGCAGGTAACCATAAGGAGATCCGCTGTTAAAGCGGACTCCTTTGTCGAACAAGATTCCGTTCCATCCCACCCAGAGAATCATTTTTTCATATCTCTTTATTATCTCGTACGATGACGATCAAAACTATCTATCATCTTCTCTCGTGGGTGGTCGACTTCTTTAAACGTAACAGGAGGATTGTTAGACACCTGAAGCGTATATGTTCCATCTTCTTTTAATGGAGTGACCACTACGCTAATTCTAAAGCGCTTCCAATACCTCTTAAACATGATAGGACCGATCTGCAGGTAACCATAAGGAGATCCGCTGTTAAAGCGGACTCCTTTATCAAATAGCATTCCGTTCCATCCTACCCAGAGAATCATTTTTTCATATCTCTTTATCATCTCGTACGATGACGTTCAAAACTATCTATCATCTTCTCTCGTGGGTGTTCAGCTTCTTTAAATATAACAGGAAGATTGTTAGACACCTGAACTGTATATGTTCCATCTTCTTTTAATGGAGTGACTACCACGCTAATTCTAAAATCATAATCAGGGAGTTTTTTTCTGTCATCCATCACTACCAACCTCTCGATTAAGCATGTCTACGACTTCCATAGGGTGTTTGTCTGCCCATTTCTCAGTAGTACTAATCATACCGGCTGCTATGTAGATAACTTTATTCAGTCGCGCTATTTCTGCCTGCTTCGCTTTAAACATATCTACGACACACTCGTAGATACCATCCTGTTCTAGTCTCTTCATAACTACATCTTCATATGTCATCACTTAACCCTATCTTTCAATTTTTCCCACAACTCTTCTTGACCAATCTCTTTCATAGACAACTCAAAGAGATGCTCAGCAACTGGAGTTACTCCAGGATTAGCTTCACAGAAAGCCTTGTCGCGATTGCGAAGCACTTCAATGGCAAACATCATCTTCTTCTGATCTTCAGTCATCATCTGCATTATTTTTATCCTCAAGTTCTTTGCGGGCTCTCATCATTGCATCAGCAACTTCATATGAACGACCCGCAATATTATACGGACCAAAACTTATGCCTTCTGTTCCGCTATATGCGGCTAATCCAGCGGCGACCTGTGCTGCAAAGTAATCTCGCAAGGTCATGCCACATTCAGGTTCACATATACCATTTGTATTAATAGGGAATGCACTTATATCAGACATCACAACCTCATCAACTTCAGTACTGACACGATAGCGTCCTGCTTCTGCTCTACAGACAGAAGCTTACCCTCGAGGTCTTCTATCAGAGCTGTAATAGCGCGCTCCTTAGCGATCCTCTTTGCCTCATATATACCGTGCTCTTCGCGCAAGGCCTTGACCATCTGCATGTAGAGTTCCATGACTACCACTCCGGTCCAGTCGTTCTCTCGGTGCGCTCGTACACGTAGCTAAAGTCAACTCCGTATGCCGGCACGACGTAAAGTCTCTCAGGCATTCCGTTCTGATCTTTCTCACCACCAATAGAAGTAATAAAGAACGTGTCTGGAAAGTGCTCCGGAGTCAGACAACGAAGGATCATGGCCTGGCGGTCGCACTTGTCGCGAAGACTCTCGTTGCTAGACTTCAAGAGAGAGACGTCCGACTCGAGGTTGGCGATCGTCTGCTTCATGTCCATGACGCCCTCTTCTAGGCGCTTGGAGCGACTCTTCTCTGACAGCCACTTGTCGTAGTACTTGTCTAGCTCTTCTTCATAGTCATCATACTTACTCACGTCTGCGTCTCCTTGATCTCGTACTCGTAGCGATCGTCGTCAGACAGGATCCACCTCGGCTGGTTTTCTACTGACCAGTAAGACGTGCCGAGCTTTCGATCGATGACCGTCTGACCCCACTTGGTGACGAACGATGGCTCGAACACCTTGACGCGGTTGTTAGGCTGAATGGCGTAGTTACCGTCGTCAAGCTCGATCACGTGACCGCACTTGTGCTGGCCTGGTATCTGCGAGAAGCCAACGTCGAGAACGTTAGCGTCCGCCTGAAGCCAGTCAAGCGTGAACAGGTACTTGCCCTGCTTCTCCCTGCGAGACCGGTCGTAGTACACCATCTTCTTCTCCGACAGGAAGTCGTATTTATCCACCGAGACGTACGGAGAGAAGCTGTCCCACAGGACTAGCTGATGCAGACTCTCCTGCTCAACACCCTCTCGAGAGCAGAAGGCGTGGATCGGCATCCTCCACCACAGTCCACCGTCCTCCATGATGAAGTGGAACAGTGGGGCCCGATGAGGCACCGACGCCACGCCGATGATGACGCACGGCAGGTAGGTGTCGGTAGCCTCAAACTTCTCAGGCCGGTTCTGCAAGAAGTTAGACCTGACGAAACACTCGATCGCCGGCACGTTCGCGTTAATGAAGCTCATAGCTTTCCTCTTTTCACTATATTACATACTAACACTGAAGTGAAATACTGTCAACTTGTCTTTTGTAACAGACTGTCCGAGTAAGATATGACCCTCTGGCAGGTATCCACATCGAATAGAGAGATGTGGCAATCCCTAGGGGCCATCCCCAGATGCTCAGAGAGGCCTCTGTAGGCCTTGGTCCTGGAGAGGTGGGATCCTACCCAGATCCTGTCGAAGGACTCGTGCGCCCTTCTGCGGGCCTCGTGGGTGGCCCGGTCCGTCAGGGGCTTCCCGCCCCAGCTCCATAGGCCGCAACAGTCGTGTCGGACCCCGAAGCGAGTCTGGGTGGGGACAGCATCCCCACCACACTCCTGACATACTACCTTCAGATCTTGCATGCCTCGCAGTCCGTGTCACTCGCGCTTGATGCTTCAAGAGCCACTGGCTTCTGCTCCTCGAGCTCGCCGGCGCCGTCGAACGTGTTGAAGTAGTACAGCTGCTTTCCACCGTACTTGTAGAACATCAGCAGGTGCTTGATCATCTCGCTCATCGGTATCTTTTCGTCCTCGTAGAAGCGAGGGTTGTACGAGGTGTTAACCGATATACCTTGGTCGATGAACTTTTGGAGGACAGCGACGATCTTGAGGTATCCTTCCGGACTCTCTTGGTCCCAGAGCAGGTCGTACTTGTTCTTGAGCTTCCTGACTTCTGGCACGACCTGCTTGAGCACGCCGTCCTTGCTTTGCTTAACCGAGACAAGACTGCGGGGAGGCTCAATACCATTAGTCGCATTGGATATTTGGGCAGAGGTCTCTGACGGCATGAGGGCCATGAGCGTCGAGTTTCTAATCCCGTGGGCTGTAGCACTATCGCGGAGTGCTTTCCAGTCTTTAGCATAAACCGGGGCGGCAAGCTCATCCACATCGCGCTTGTACGTATCGATCGGGAACAGTCCCTGTGAGTACTTTGTCTCATTGCTCTTACTCGGTGCCCCCTTCTCTTTGGCCAGGTCGATCGACGCCTTGATGAGGTAGTATGACCAGGCCTCGGCATACTCATGAAGCTTGCTCAGACCCGCAGAGTCAATATGCTGATAAGTAAGATCATTGCGAGCGAGCCAGTAAGCGAGATTAATGATGCCAACGCCCAGAGGGCGACGTGCCATTGTGGAGCTTCTTGCCGCTGCAATTGGGTAGTCCTGATAGTCGAGTAGCTCGTCGAGAGCGCGAACAGCGAGAGTACAAGGGCGTTCAAAGTCTGAAGTGTCACGTATCTTTCCCCAGTTGATTGCTGCGAGGGTACAGAGAGAGATCTCTCCGTTCTCATCATGAATGTCGGTAAGAGGCTTAGTTGGCAGGTCGATCTCGGCGCAGAGGTTCGACTGCTTGATAGGTGCCAGCTCCTTGATGAATGAGCCGTGGTCGTTCGCGTGGTCTACATTTTGCAGATAAATGCGTCCGGTATCCTTCCTCTCTTGCATGAATGCTGAGAAGAGGTCGATTGCAGGGATTGACTTCTTTCTGATCTTTGTTGATCGCTCGTACTTCTCATATAGCTCCCTAAAGCGATCACTGTCGACAAAGAAAGCGTCATACAGATCAGGAACATCGTTAGGCGAGAATAGTGTGATGTTGCCACCAGATAGTAGGCGCTCATACATCGTCTTATTGAACTGTACGCCATAGTCGAGTCCTCTGATACGGTTGTCCTCGGTGCCCTTGTTGTTCTTAAGTACTAGCAGGTCCTCTACCTCCAGGTGCCAGACAGGATAGTAGAGAGTCGCTGCGCCGCCTCGGACACCGCCCTGCGAGCAAGACTTAACTGCAGCTTGGAATAGCTTGTAGAAAGGCACCACTCCAGTGTGCGTAGCATCTCCCGTACGAATAGGAGAGCCAAGAGCGCGAATGCGGCCAGCACCAATCCCAATACCCGCCTTCTGAGAGACGTACTTAACGATTGAAGAAGCCGTAGCGTTAATTGAGTCAAGGCTGTCGTCCGTCTCGATAAGTACGCACGAGCTGAACTGCTTCTGAGGCGAACGGAGACCTGCCATAATAGGAGTCGGCAGCGAAATCTCAAAGTTGCTTGTCGCATCGTACAGGTCCTTCACCCACTTAAGACGCGTCTCCTTAGGATAGTTTCTAAAGAGAACCATCGCGATGAGCATGTAGGCCATCTGAGGCGTCTCGAAGATCTTTCCAGAGGCTCGGTTCTTTATAAGATACTTTCCACGAAACTGTTCCATGCCAACGTAGGCGATCGTGAAGTCCCGCTCGTGGTCAAGAAACTTATCAAGAGTATCAAGATCGTCAGAAGAATACCATTTTTCAATATCCGGGTCGTAGTATCCAGCGCTAGTAACCAGACGAATATGATCGCGAAGATGAGGAACAACGTAGCTACCATAGACTTCTTTCCTGAGGTGATAGTTGATGAGTCGACCCGCGACGTACTGGTAAGCTGGAGCGTCGTCGCTGATGAGGTCGGCCGCGGCCTTGATGAGGGTCTCTTGGATCTCTGAGGTCTTGATCCCGTTGTAGAACTGGATGTGTGACTTTAGCTCGATCTCAGACTCGCTGACGCCGCTCAGGCCCTCGCACGCCCACGCCACCACTCGGTGGAACTTGTTGAGGTCTAGGTTCTCCTTAGAGCCGTCTCGCTTAGTTACTTGAATCGTCGCTATCATCTTCGTCCTCTGTTTTGTCTGCCTTAGTCAGCATTATCTTTCCGTCTTCAGTCTCGACGTAGACGAGCTCGTCGCCCACCTTCCATCCTATCTGCTCCAGGATCTCCTCAGTTAGCTCGATGTACTGCTCACCGTTCTCGTCTTCCTTTATGTCTAAGACATACACGTCACTCATATCTTTCTCCACTTCATAAAGTGTAACTTGGCCTGAAGTCCGGAGAAGGAGTGCTCGTCTATCACCTTCTCGATGTTCTTAGGAAGCCACCCGTTCTGCACCATCTCATTTATGTCCTTGCCCGGCGTCTCTGGCCACAGGCAGACTCGGTAGCCCTTCATTATGGCCGTCTCGATCTTCTTGACGATCTCCTTGTTCCTGGGCTCGTTGTCGTACACTACCGTCGTCTTGTCAGTCAGCTCTAGGGAGTCTATGTCGGCGTCAGACCCGCACATGGCGAGGCAGTTGGTGAGGAACAGCGAGTCGATCGGTCCCTCCACCACGTAGCCCTTGACGTCCTTTCTGAACTCGTTGAGACCATAGAACTTCTGAGCATCTTCCTTAAACTTGACGGTGATGTATTTACTCTTGGAGTTCTTGTCGAAGCTCCTGGCTGTAGCGGCGAAGACGTATCCGTTCTCGTCGATCAGGGGAAGGATGAGTCTGGGCTCCTCCTTGACACCCGGTGAGAACTTTCCTGGAATGTGCTCGTTGACCCACGCGAAGAACCTCGGAGCATAGTACAATTTATAGTGGACAGTCGACGGGATCCCGCGGTTCTCAACATATTTTTTAACGGGATGGTCGTGACGGAGCTGTGACACCTTCTTGAGGGTCTTGAGCGGGTCAAACTTGTCGACCCTAGCCTTGCTGAACTTGTCGATCTCTGGGACGTACCGAGGGGCCGGCTGTCCCTCCCCCATCTCCTTGAGGTACTCGAGCTTGTACTCGTTGAAGAGAGTGAAGTTCTGAGTCTTGAGGAACCGCTCGAACTTACTAGAGGCCGAGCAGTTGTGACACTTAAAGAACAGCATCCCCTTGTGCTCAAGGAAGTGACCCCTGGTCTTTAGCTTGTTGGTCTTACTGTCCCCACAGATAGGACAGCGAAACGAAGCGTTGAACGGCTTCTGCTTCTTGACCTTGTACCTCTCTAGCGAGAAGCTCATGAGGTTGGCGTACTTGATCTCTAACCAGAGTGACAAAAAAATGACTCCATAGCTTTTACCCTATAGAGTCATTATACTAAGCTTTTACTAAAATGTAAACTGTTATTTGCGCTTCTTTACCGTATCAGCTATGACCTCTGGACCAGCCTGAGGGGCCCTGAAGTTCTGTATCGTTCTTGAACCGAACCAGAAACCGATTATGGCGCCGAACAGGGCCATGGTCTCGCTGTCCCAGATGACCGGAAGGGCCTGCTCCACGGTGATCCCCTTCTGCATCATAATGACGACAGCGCAGGCTTTAATGGCGCAAAATAGGATGAAAAATAGGTAAGTGACGACTGGTCGAACAGAAGCTCTGAGTGCGTTAATAAAGCTTCCACCATCAAGACGAGCATCATGATCGCGAACAGATTGTCCCTCTGCGTTATCAGCCTTAACGTTCTCCAACTGAATGTTGAGCTGTACATTTTGCTTCGCTGCCTCCATCTGCAGGGCCAGCAGGTCCTTCTCGTGCTGCTGCTTCTGCTTTGTCTCAAAGTAGTTCATGATCGAAGGTAGGAGGTTGGTAGCGGCTCCAACCACGGTAGAGAGGAGTGTTAGTAACATTATTTAGCCCTCATCGTTCTTCTTATTATCTTGACTGACTTCTTGGACCGACCTGGCTCTCCCTGCGGACCGACCCCGAGGCCGGCCACTTTTCCGTCACCGGCGTTGTTGGCTATCTCCTCGTTCAGCATGACGCTGAAGTTCTCTGTAAGCTGGTCCACATTCTCTTCGGTGACGTTGTTCATCTCCTTGAGAAGGTAGGCTGCCGCTAGTGCGGACGCGAGCTTTGTCTTTCCGCCGGGCGCCTTCATGATCAGCTTCTTGATGTTAGCGGTCATGACGTCGAAGAGACCCCAGACGCCTCTCTCTGGCCCGGAGAGAGTGTTCCTCTTCCTGAGGACCTTGCCGTCGGCGTCGATGATTCCAGCCTGGTACGCCGGCCACTTGTCGAACGGAAGGAGAAGTCTCTTTAAGAACTGGTAGACTAGGAAGAGGTCCAGCGCGCGCATGACACCCGAGCCCTGTCCGAAGACCGAGGCCTTGCCTGGTATGTTCTTCACGTTCTGCGGGGTTGTCTCTGGCATTAGATCTTCCTGAGAGTCGTTATTATGTTATGGTCCATCGGAATGTCTGAGCTCTTGATGTTCTCGGCAGTTATACCGATCTCTCTCACGACTTCCGGCATGTAGTTCATGTAGACTAAGAATGGCTTTAGGAGCTTCTCGTAGCCTCTGAGCTTGAAGAACAGCATCCTTGTAGCAGCCTCGACGCCGAACATATTATATATGATCACCAGGTGATTGATGATCAGTCTCTCTTTCAGGTCACCGGTCTCGACGTACTTGTTGAAGAGACGCTTGATGTACTTAAAGTGCTTCAGGTCCTCGTAGAACTCTAGGGTGTCGAAGCACTGCGGGTTCTCGTAGTTCTTGGCCGCGTACAGCAAGAAGTTAGTCTCATCAAGCTTCATTATCAAAATGTTTCTAGTGCCACCCTCTTCCAGGTGTTTGTCGCTGTGCAGACGTATAAGTACGTGCTGGTCGCCCTCACCTCACCCACGGTCCCAGTAGCCGAGCTGCTGGCCGGAGCGTTGGTAGTGTTGGCCAGCTGAATCTTACCTGCCGGGATGGCGTTGAAGAGAGTGTTGGCGGTGACCTTCTTAGTCACCGCCGTGTTAGCTACGTCTGTCACTATGAGGAGGACGTCGTTAGCTACGGGTGCCGTCGCGGCGGCAAGCTCAGTTACTTTCTTGTTAGCCATGAGGCACCCCTATGCTATCAGCTGTCTGGAAGGATGGTGTCGTCTGAACCGTCGCCGGTCATCGATCCCATAGCCACCAGGGTCTCGTACTGGACGCGACCTGCGCGGCCGCCGGTGCCTTCCTTGCGGACTACCCAGCCGGCGTGAGCTACTGCCTTACCGCCGGATACCGTGGTGTAGCCAGTAGCGGTGTCACCCTGAAGGGCGTGACCGGTCTCAGAAGATCCAGGAGTAAGAGCGATTCTCGCTCCGCCTGAGGTAGTGGCAAGAGCGACTACAGTCGAGTTAGCGTGCTGGACGTAGTAGGTTGTTCCAGAGGTCAGAGGGCTGATGGCAGTGTTGCCTGCAGCCACGCGATAGATGATCTTGTCACCGGCAGCGAACGATCCAGCCGAGCTGATCGCTATGACGTTGTTAGCGCCGTTGCCGGTTCCACCTGTCACCGCAGAAGAAGCGTTGAAGGTGGTGTTGGCCGGAGCCGCGATGGCCGCTGTCGGAGCGGTGGTGTAGCCAGAACCGACTGCCGAGATGTTGATCGCGGTGATCTTGCCGGACGTTGCTGTCGCGTTAGCAGTCGCGCTCGTTCCGCCGTTGGTGGCCGTGAGGGTCACGGTGGCGTTAGCTGTGTAGCCAGAACCGGCGTAGGTTATGACGCCGGCAGCCACCTTGCCACCGACACCGGCCTCAGCCGCGTCGACGCCGAACTGGCCGACGGCCATGCCGCTGATGAAGGCGCTGGCGGTGGTGTTGCCGTAGAAAGCAGCCTGTGTGGTGCTGTTAGCCGGCTTGTTGTATCCTGCGACTGCCCACAGCACTGAGTTGGCTGCGCTGTCGTCTTTCTTCCATTGAGACATTATTGTGCTCCTTGCTTCTTCTTATTGTTATTTATCGGTACCAATTATCTCTTGGATTCGAGCCAGCTCTTTGTCTGAGAACTGTACTTCCTCATTGGTCTTCTTAGACCTGAGCTTCTTAAAGTCTGACTTCTCGAGCTTTCCGTCCTTGTCGACGTCTAGCTTGTGTTGACCTCCCTTGAGGGCCTCGTCAACCTGCTTGACCTCTTCCTTGACGTTGGCCTTGTGAGAAGCCGCTATCTCTTTCTCTCTCTTCCGAAGGTTGACGTCGTGAGTGTTCTTCTTGACGTCGACCTTGATGGCCTTAGCTGCTTCTATGAGTGACTTTGGTAGGTCGTTTATCATTCTTCTTCTCCGTTACCAGGCTTTGCAGGACCAGTAGCGCGCCTTATGCCTAGGTCCGGGATTCGTGTCGCAGTGATGTCTGGCCCTGAAGCTCTTCCTTCTGGCCGGAATGTTCTTCTTGATCTTCATGTTAGGGTCGCCGAAGTTTACCTTCACGACGTTTCCCTTGTCGTTCTGAACGTACACTGCTCTCTTCTTTGGTCCGTCTGGGGTGAGGAACGGCTTCCCAAGCTTTACCTTTCGACCTTGGTACTCAGCTTCCTCGAGAGGCTCGCCCCAGTCCTCGTATAGCTCCTCACCGGTGACGACGAAATCCTCCTCGATCACACCCTCGTCAATGAACTCCCCGAATGGAATGACGTGCTCATAAGCTATACCTTTGTGAATGTGCTTGAGCTCACCGGCGTACTTATTAGTCATGACCCGGTTGAGCTTCTGACTTCCTACAGGAATCTCATCGGGCACTTTTGACTTTGGTCTGTCGTACTTGTCGACGTCGCCGTCGACGTCCCTGTCTTTGTTCGTCAGAGCGTGCTTAACAGCCGGATCCACCTGCAGGGGGTGCACCCCTGGGTGGTTCTTTATCATTGTGCTGAGAGGGTGTCTAGGCACGTCCTCTCTGATGAGTTCCTTGAAGGACTTCATTTCTTCTTTGACCTCGTGGTCTTAGCTTTCTCAACTTCTTTCTCGACGACTCTCTTGGCGCGTGTGCGAACTTTCTTCGCGGCCGCCTTGACGTCTTTTACGTCGAGCTTTCCGTCACCGTTGACGTCTGCCGCTTTCTTGGCGTCGTCGATCGGGTCAGTTCCTACTGCCACCTTGTACGCAAAGTAACCAGCGATCCCGATGAGTACTACTGCAATTATAATTTCCATGTTCATTTCTCCTGTGTCACTTAGACGCTTTGAAGTCAGCCTCAGTCGGGCGACCCTTCTCTCCTGGCTTGCGCATGCGCTCGCCGGAACCTCTCTTGATTCTCTCACGCTTTGCGTGTATGTTGGCCCAGAGACCCTCAGAGCCCTCGCTCATTACTTCGTCCACTAGCTCGGTCACGTTCATCTCGACTAGCTCGTCTGCTGAGAAGAACCCACCCTTGACTAGGAACTCGTTAAACTCTTCCTTCATCGAGTCGGCGCTGAAGAACTCTAGATACTTCTTGTTGTTAATGTCTTTGACCACCGTCTTCTTGGTCTTCACGTTCACCTCGGCGTCTTTCTTTGAGACCTCCTCAGCGAACGGGTTGATCGTCCCGGCGTGTCTTCCACCGGACAGCCTCATCTTCTCGCGCTTCCTGACTATCGGCTGAAGCCTGGTGGCCATCCTGACGATGGCGTTCTTTCTCTTGGCGATGATGTCCTCGATCCTAGCCTTCTCAGGCGAGGAGAGAGTGGCGACGTCCCTGCCTCTAGACATGCGCGCCTTCATTCGACCGATGGCCTCGCGGCGCGCCCTCTTCATGATTCCCTTAGAGGTAGACGACCTTGACATGGCTCGACGACGAGCCGCTGTGATCTTGGCCGAGTACTTCTTGAAAACTTGGGCGCGCTTTCTCCTCTGAGCGTAGTCTAGACCCTCAGAGACTTCTTCCTCGATGTGATCGCTGACGTCTTCCATCATCAGTCCTTTTCTTACTTTCTTCATGATAGCCGAGGCGCTCGTCCTGAGTCTCTCTGGCAGTCCTGACTTGAACCCATTGAGGTCCTGTGCCGCGGCTAGGGCCCTCATCTTTGATGCCGACATGCCAGAGACGTCGTCCGCGTCCGGATCTCTCTCGCCGGCGGAAACGACCTCTAGCTTCTTTATGTTGAACTCTTTACCGTTGTATTTATTTAAGAACGTCTTGAACTCTAGGACCCTGTCGGACCCCACTATAATAGTCACCTCGTCGTAGCCCTTGAGGCTCTTCATGACGTCGATGATGTTCTTGTGAGGGGACACCCTCACCACCGAGCCAAATGCCTTTCTGGCGTAGCTAACCTTTGAGCCATAGTCCAAGGGGTTCTTCTTAGAGTCGTGAGAGTGAGTCAGGTAGACAGCAGCCTCGGCGCCCATGGACCTAGCGACTGACTTGATCTTGTTGACCAGCAGCTCGTGCCCAATAGTTATGGGGTTCATTCTTCCCCAGCCGACGACTATCTTCTTCATCTCGTGACTTCTTCCCAGTCCATTGAAGCGAGCGCGCTGACGGAGTTGACCGAAGCGGCCAATGCAATCGTCAGTGGCTCTGCCGTGCTCGTTAGACCGTTTCTTTGTAACTGAAACTTAAATAGAGCCTCTTTTAGCACGTCGATCGTCTGTGACGATTGGTTGTTAATTCCGACAAATCCCTGTGCTAGCACCTTCCCGCCACTTAGACCTGTAGCAGCCGTGTCGTATTCGACGGCGCTGTCAGAGTCGCTCGGAGTCCAAGAGGGTGAAGTAAGGGTAGCACCTCTGTACAGTCTCCAAGCAACGCTGCAGGGATTGCTGTTGATGCCTAAAATAGATAGTGCTGTTAAGATGACAATCGCGTCGAGGGTCGTTGATCTTAGTTGAATAGAAACGATAGGATAGTAAGTTCCAGCCGTCGTCAGCGTTTTAGGTGTTTGAACGGGTGTGCCGACGGATCTCTGGTCTCCTCTAAGCTCGTATCCTCCCTCACTGATGACGGAAGAGCAGACTTGCTTCATCGTTGAACTGCTCGAGGTTGTTCCAGTGTTCTTAATCTCGTAGCGAACTGGTAGAGAAGCAGTCGTCATGTATGTAGAATCAATCAAGTTTGCGTGATGAAACGAGTGACAGTGAATCAGCTTTCCGTCGATGACGAATCCGCACCTCACCGTGCCGAGTCCGAGCCACTCGACGTCGGTGAAAAGGATCTGAGCCTTACTCAGGTCTAGAGTCTTCTGCGACGGGCTCGAAGGAACTGCACCGAGCAGGGTGTCTACGTTCCAGTTTGCCTGAGAGACTCGAGTCTCCGACAGCGAGTTTCCAGAGTAAGACCTTTCTACAAAGTAGATGTTAGTTCCGTCCTGTTCTAAGTAAATGCCGTTCTGAGCGCCGAAGTAGCCGACTCTCTGCCTGAGATTAGTCTTCGCAGGGTTAAACACGAAGGTGCTTAGTACCTGCAGAGACTTACCAGGTTGATACGAGAAGACCTTTGTAGTCTCTCTAACGACTTCGGCGTTCGCCGTGGTGTCGACTGTAAGAGAGATCATTCCAGAGTTAGCGCTGTGGCTGTACGTGGCTGTCGCGGTGTTCGAGGTAGCCCACAGACCGTTGTCTTTGTACCTGTGAGAGGAGTCAAAGAGAGTGAGTGGGGTCGACATCCTGGCCCTGCCGAAGGCGTCGACTGCCATGCCGGATGGGTTGGCTGGTCCTACTAGACTTCCATATTGGTCAGCGAGCATCATCACCTCGAAGATGGTCTTTCCATCAGCTAGGTATTGATGCGTGTCTTTTCTAAACTGTGCCATTCTATCTCTGCCATCCCTTTAGGACGTCCGGGCTGAAGTTGGCGTAGCTGAACTCGTACCTGTCGACGAGCTTGACTGCGCTCTTGTTCAGGTGGTCAGACACCACGAAGCCCTCGTGCCCGGTCTTCTTGAATCCGGCGTTGGTACTTAAGTAGGTATTTATGCTCTTAACGGCATTGAGCTTCTTGACGAAGGCGTGCTTCGCGTCGACTATGACGTTCATGAGCTCGAAGATCTTGATCAGCTCAGCCTTCGGTGTGTTAGACAGGTAGCCTAGGATGGCGTTCTTCTTGGTCTCTATGCTGGCCTTACCCGTGTCAGACTTTCTCTTCTCGGCCTCCTTGGCGAACTTCGACGATATGAAGTCTACCAGGCCGTCTACGTGGGCCGACAGGTCGGTCACTTTCTCACCTGCCCTGACCTTCGAGTTGTTGTAGGTCTTGACGAGGATCAGGAGCTCCTCGTTGTCAGATATAGAGTTGAGGGTCTTAGGCTCTATGGAGGCCAGAAGGGACTCGGCCTTTCCTACTATGGAGTCGACGGCCTCGGTCTCAGACGCCGTCATGGTAGTAGTTCCAGAGACGTCTCGATAGATGGCGTCGGTGAACCACACGTCCTTCGACGGCCTGAGCTGGAGAGACAGGGCCTTGTTGTAGGTAGCCTTCATCGACGAGAAGTCTTTCCCGCTGTAGGACGTGTGCCAGACTATTCCAATCTTGGCGGACTTGAGCTGCTTCGCCATGACTGAGTCGACCGGCACCGCGTATATGATGGTGTTCGGGTGAAACGTCAGGTACTTCTCGCCGTTGATTGTCTGGACCTTGAGGTCCTTCTTCGAGAAGAGGAAGTCGCCCTGAATCACACCCTTGATTCCGATCTTAGGAAGGTACCTGAGTGCGTCCTTGAGCTTAGACGCCAGGTCACCCTCGGTGTCCGCGTCGATCTCGGCGGCTGTCTTGTACACCTTCGGGTTCTTGTTAAAGATACCCTTCTTGGCCACGAAGAACTTTCCGTCAGTAGGATCTATTCCAGCGAACACCGCCGGAGCCCCGTCCCACTTGACTGAGAGGTTAACCTTGTTCTTGGTCCTTCCGTCGAGGGTGTCCTTGAGGTTCTTCAAGAAGTCGACAGCCTCTCGCGCTCCGTCGTAGCCGGCGTTGAGGACGTTGTCCTCTAGGTGCTCCATGTGTGTGTTCTTGGACTCGGTTATGAATCCCCTGAGGCTTCTCATTTCTTTCCGCCGTATAGCATGTTACCCGACTCTATGTAGAACTTTCTCTCGACGGATCCCGACGATCCCGTCCTCACCTTGAGACGTATCGAGAACAGGACGCTCTTCGGGTCGGTGACCGCCACGATCCTGAGGTACTGACCGGCCTTCACCGCCTTCACCTTGACGTTCTTAGATATGTGATCGACGTAGTCCTTAGTGATCTCCTTAATCTTCTTGTCCTGGATGTCGACCAGGTCCGCGAGGTCCGACCCGAAGATCTCTTTCTTGATGAAGTTGAACGCCTTGGTCGTGAAGTTGGGGTCGTTGTTCTTCTTGATCACCTCGTCCTGAATGATGCCGTACATCTCGTTCATGGCCTGGTTAACCGCCGCCTTGGTAGCGTCGTCCCTAGCCGGCTTCTCGAAGATAGGCTTGTACTTCTCGATGAGTCGCGTCGAAGTGACTCCGAACGCCTCGGCCATCTTGATCATTCCCTTGTAGGGGCTGAGGTTCGACACGGTGACAGACTTGGACTTGATGGAGTAGTTGAGGGTCTCAGAGCCGATCACCTTTCCTCTGAAGTCCTTGACGTCGAACTTAACTGCAACGTCCCCCTTGATCTCTCCACCCGACGACTCACCGGCTATCCCGTCGGCGGTCACTACGAAGTCGAGTGACTCCGCGGTCCTATTGGTGGTGTACTTCTTCTTCAGCGCCAGCAGCTTTCCTGCGAACGACGTCGAGTTGACCAGGTTCTGGATGGTGGTGACCTTCTGGTCGATCTTGCCGATGTCTTTTTGACTGGCGTAGAGGACCTCGTAGTCCTTACCAAAGGCGCTGGACGTCGTCGCGGCCTTGAGTCTTATGACGCAGGTCACCGAGTTCCGGTCAAGGCCGTCGGCTCGATCCTTGATGATAACGACGCTCTCTCGTCCGTCTAAGAACTTGTTAGGGTCGACGACGGTCCTCAGCTGGTTGAGCTTATTCTTGTCGACTGTCTCGTAAGCGAGAAGCAGTCCGGCCGCAAGACAGAATATGCCCTCGAGGATGTCGCCTTCGTTGAGTTTTGCTGGCATCTGTTATCTCCTAGCATATTTATAGAAAAAAAGGGCCCCCTAGAGGAGCCCTGAGATTGATGGAAACTGCTGGGTGATAATCCGCCAACACTGGTCGGCCACCTCTGAGTGCTCCTTCTGAGTTCCGTTCTTCATTCGAAGCTCGCAGTAGTGGATCCACGACCTGAGCGTGCCGGCCATGTAGAGTCTAGATACGGTCAGACCTTCGGGTAGGACCGCGCGAGCCTGCTCCTTAGCGATGCCGTTAGTGACTGCCCAGTCGTATGTCAGCTCAGCCAGAGACGAGAGATACTTCTGCTTGTTCTTCCACTCGGCCATCAGCTTCTCGTCGTCGGTCTCGACGCTGTTCTGACGATTCTTCTGATCCTGGAGTCGAGCATCACGAGTGACGAACCCGAGACCCTCGCGAGGGTCCGCGTAGCGCTGGCTGAACTCTTGGAACGAGAATGAGCGGTGGCGAAGGATCTGACGGGCGATGTCTCGAGTGGTCTCGATCTCCATGGTGAGACTCACCATCTCGAAGGGAGACCAGTGCTTGTTGTTGACGAGGTACCTGAGAAGCTTGGGTGCCGTCTCGGCGTTCATCTGGTTGGAGGGGTTGGAGACGCGGGCACAGTAGGCGACTAGGTCACCCGCGTTCTCCAATCCCGGTATCTCTGGCTTGCTTACAGCAACCAGTCTCACGTAGCTCATAGCGAACTCCTGATGTTAGGCTTGTCTTGTGATGAATGAAGGACGGACGTAGATCGCGCCGAAGTATTCCTGGACGAGTCTGATGACGATGTCGTTGTCGTACTCCTTGCACGAGAAGACGTCGAGATACATCGTGTTGTCTTCGTTTACGAAGTGAGCGCAGATGTTACTGGTCTCAATAAGCTGGACGAGGGTGTATCCGGCCTTGTTGCCGGACCCGAAGTCCACGATCTGGGGCTCGCCGTAGGCCACCATGTCGATGTCCTTGACGAGCTGCTTTGTGAATTTATAGATGGTGTCGTAGTCCCTGATCGCGTTCGGGTCGCACCCGGCGCAGTCTAGGATGAGATGATAACCCCAGTAATTTGCCATCGCATGAAGACTCCTGTTGTGGCACCTCGACGTTGAGGCGGACTATTTATTGGCTCAACGTCGTCTCATAGTCCACCTTAAACAGGTAGAAGGCCTTAGACAAGAAGAACGTAATCAGGATGATTCCCCAGTAACCGAGATAGACCATGCCGGAGAGAATGATCACGTCGACCAGGGAGAGAAGCTTCAGACCTCTCTCGCGACCGACCTTGCTGGTCATCCAATCGAGTACTAGATATATGTTGCTCCTAGCCGACATGATACCTAGATACGCGCACGCGACTGCTAGAAGCAGCTCCAGACCTGTAAAGCTCATGCAGCGAGGATCTCCTTCAACCGATCAGCAGCATAACTAGCAGCGAAAGCGTCAGGCTTAATGCGAGGCACCATGTTACAAGTTCCGCGTATATACCCGATTGCCTGCTGTACCACACAGCTACTACCGTGCATAACATCAGGGTTAATATCAAGGTGTACTTCAACATGTCTGTCTCCTATTGACTCGGCTAGCTGCATGTACACCTCGGCGGCCTTATAGACCTCGTTCATCAGACGATACGACGGACGATCTTTCTTCTGGTCGAAGTCTCGCTCTGTCTCAGACTTGCCGAACACCTTGCACCCCTTCGACCCGTCGCGATGGATGACGACGGCTACCGTGTAGTCAGCCCACCACTGGTCGCCCCTGCGGTATCTCTCGGAGTCAGCTCCTATGTACACGCGCGTGGTCTCAGACGAGCTAGCTATAAACTCTCTCACCTCGTCTAGGTCGAACTTTTTCATTGGATTTATCTCAGAGTAGATGGAGCGGACGGCCGGAATCGAACCGGTCCTCATCAGCTTGGAAGGCTGAGGCACCACCAATATACCACGCCCGCATATTTCTATATATTAAGATTTGAGGATGTAGCTCAACTTTCTTTCAGTCGGTATACTAGACAGGTAGTCGTTGTCGCCGTCGAACGTCCTCAGGTACTCTTCCTCGGTGATCTCCCTCGTTCGGTAGAGTTGATCCCCTAGGTGGAGCTGACTGAATCCGTCGACACACTCGGTCATTGCTAGATCCTCGGCTACCTTAGAGGACTCGGCCTCGATGGCGAACGAGTTTCGAAACGTGGTAAGGATCTCGACCATATACAGTCTCTTGCTCATGTCACTCTCTCCATTAAGATATAACCATACCACGAACAAAGAATATTGTCAACTAGAATGGTGCTCCCACCAAGAATCGAACTTGGGATACGTCCTTACCAAGGACGCGTTATGCCATTTAACTATAGGAGCGTGCCTTCTATATATCTCACTTCCACGACTTGCTCTGAAAGTGATAGAAGAGAGAGTTCGCCCGACCGAACCTGTAGCCCAGCGACGGAAGGATGTCGTCAAGAAGCAGGATGTCGTTCGGGTACGGAAACTTCTTCAGGTTCGGGTACGACACGAACGTCGACTTGTGGAATCCGACCGGCATGTACCAGCCGAAGCCGCTAGACATGTCGGGCTGATTCTTCGAGTACCTCTCGGCGAACTCTACGAACTTCTCGTAGTCGAACTCGTCGATGGTCCGACCGCAGTCGTACTTTATGTTTGAGAAGAATCCCTTGCCTCTAGTTACAGATCCGGGATCCGGCTCGACGACGTGGCCGGTTACTACCACTCCCGGCGCTATCATCGGTGCGAAGAACATGTCCCAGTTCGGAGCCGGGACCATGTCGTCGTTCATCAGGACAACGCTGTCGTACTTCGCCTGGTACACTCCGCGGTTGTACGCGTAGTAGACGTCTTTCTCGTCGACTATCTCTATGAGCTCGTAGTCATGGCTAGTGTTCTCTTCAAGCTTGAGCTTGAGGTAGTCGATATACCTTGAGCTCGAGAGATAGGGAACTACGATAGAGATCATTCAAAGATAGCCAGTCCGGTACCAGACCAGTGTCCTACTTCGGTGAGGTCGAACTTCTTCTCGGTGATGCTGGCCCAGATCTCGCGCATCTCCTCGTTGAGGTGGATGTCGTCGAAGCCGACTAGACCCTTGTACTTGTTCTTCCTGAGATGCTCGATGAACAGCTTCTCGAAGATGCCGTCGTGCGGGTCGACGTCTACGAATATGAAGGGCGACTCGAAGATAGTTTTCTCGTTGAACACGTCACCGATACGAAACTCGACGTTCTCTGGACGGTTAACCTCAATAAAGAATCCTATGTCGTACGAGATTATGCGGTTGCTCTGGTTCGTAGCCATTGAGATGGCCGATAGACCTGTCCACGTCCCTACGTCGTAGAGAACGTCACCGTTAAAATGAGAAGCTAGGTATGACAAGAGTCTGTAGTGCTCTCGACCTGGAGGAGCATAGACTCCATCAAAGTGTCTAAATGAGTTAATTAGGGGGGCGATCTTCTCGTATGGGAAGTCGTTAACTCTTTCAAGGGTAGCCCCTCGAATTATCGCTTCAAGATCGTATCGCATTTTGCAATGAACTTTCCAATGTTACCATGATACCGAGACTCGAACAAGTGATAGAACATATGTCTCTTGTCGACGTCGACGAAAGTAGTTCCAATGCCATACTCCGGCATTCCATCGGCTAGCTTCCATGGCTCGCTCTGTCTGTAGGGAATAGCCTCGTAAGACTCAGGCATGTACTTCACTACTGGAAGACTCTTCTCCTCACAGGCGTAGGTGAACTCCTCGATCGTGTCAGATCTGTAAGTGAGGCCGGTCGATGGCTTACCCATCTTCTCGTAGAAGTCGCGCGTTAGCGTGAAGCAAGAAGACCCGACGTATACGTGCTGGTCGTTCTCGATGTGGTTTGACCTCTGCGCGTTTCCGACGAGGGCTCCGGCTTCGGCAGACTTAAAGGTGTCGATCAAGGCATCACGCGAGAGAGGAATGCAGTCGAGGTCGAGGACCATCACGCTGTCGTACCCGCTCTTGTAGAACAGCTCGGGGAGAGCGTAGTCAAGCACCTGCCAGTGAACTACCTGTCCGTCAGGTTTGTCGTAGCGCAGGGGCATATAGTCGATGTCTTCTGTCTTTAGCTTGTCGCAGACCCTGAAGTGAAGCTCTGGATAGCGAGGGTCTACTTGAAAGTTGTAAGCGGCAAATATGCATCTCTTCATTTCATCATCCAATCTGGACGCGCCAGCGTCCAATCAACTACTTGCTTTATTCTATCAGTGAGGTCTATCTTAGGTTCCCATCCTAGGGACTTCATCTTCTCACCGCTCAGACTGTACCTCAAGTCGTGGCCGGGTCGAGAGGAGTGAAAGTCAACCATCTCATAGCTAAGAGTCTTTTCTTGAGCCGCGGCTATTATCTCTGCTAGCTCAAGGTTATTTATTTCCTGCTTTCCAACGATGTTGTACTTGGGACATACCGTTTTCAAAGAGCTGTCATCTAGACCCAAGATAAACATGACGGCCTCAGCGACGTCCGCAGCGTGTATGTAGTGGCGGCTTCCTGGAACAGTCTTAGTCTTATCGCTATGAATGGTGACAGTCTCTCCGTCTCGAATCTTCTTGATGCAAGAAGGTATAAACTTCTCGGGATGCTGTCGCTCTCCAAAGACGTTCATGGTATGCGTGATGACTATCGGAAGATCATAGGTGTTTCTAAAGGCTACTGCTAGCTCCTCACCGCCGGCTTTGGTGGCCGAGTATGGATTGGTAGAGTTATAACGATCGTACTCCTCATAGTCTACTCCGACTGGAGCTGGACCAAACACCTCGTCAGTAGAGAAGTATATGAACCGTTCTAGGTCGAGCTTTCTAGCCAGGTTAAGAGCGTTGCAAGTTCCTACGACGTTGTCTTGAACAAACGACATTGGATCTTCTATAGAACGATCTACGTGAGAAGCAGCTGCCATGTGAACGAAGTAGTCAACGTCTCCAATTAAACTCTTCGTGTGCTCGTTGACTTCAGCTCGAAGGTCGTGAAACACGATCTTCACACGCGTTCTGTTTGGATCATCTTTGAGAACGTCGCTCAACCGATTTAAGTTACCTGAAAAGTCTAGTCTGTCTAGACTGATCACTTCCCAGTCTGTGACTCTAAGCACGTAATCGATAAAGTGATGGCCGATGAAACCGGCTCCTCCACTTACCAGCAGTCTCTTCATTCCCTAGATCTCCTCGACTGAGTCCCACCAAGACTTCCAGTCTATGTATGGATCTTTCTCAGTCTCAGCCTGCATGTGCAGACCGACCGAGCTGAACGGCATGAGGCCAAGGACTCCGCGCCGTGTGAGCATGTAGTTCAGAGAGATAGACTCGAGTCTCTTCTGATCGTCGCCGTTCGGTGGGAGAGACAGGAACTTCTCGATCAGATCGTAGTTGTCCTTGATGACCTTAGGGCTAGTCATGAACGAGCAGCTCATGTCGTAGTACTGAAGCCAGTACTGTCTCGCTCCAGGAATGATCGTCCTCGGCGTCGGACGATACGCGTATGAGTCGCTGTTCAAGAACAGCCATGGGTCATTGTAGGAAGATATGACCGGCTCAGTGTTCACCGCGAACTTCACCTGACGAAATATGTCTATCATCTGGTAGATAGCGTCGTGACGGAAGAGATAGTCGTCTTGTACCTGGTACACCAGCGCCGAGGCTCCCTCGATGAGCCACTCGTAGCACTCGCGAATCGACTGCATGATTCCAGGTTTCTTAGTGTTGACGACCTCTACTATGAGGTTCATCGACGAGAATCTCCGGACGGCTGCAGCCATGAACTGAGTATACTCGTACGAGGATCGATCGTTAAATATGCGAACCACATGAAGCGGTCCATGGTTCTGATGTTCGTCGAGGCTGTTCTCAATGGACGACAGAAGCGACGTGATCGACTTCTTACACAGAAGAAGCCGGTCGTCGCCGCAGTATCTTTTCTGGTTCTGGTTAGAGAACTTGTCGCAGGCCTGAACCGCGTACTTTACTGTAGGACGCATCAGTGTGTGGACCAGTACTCGATGAGGTTGTCGTAGTTGATGTCGAAGTGGAGGTTGAGTGTCTGGAGGGTGCGAAGGTACTCGACCCGCTCGGTGGAGGTGTTGAGGGTCCGAAACTCGCGGTAGATGTCAGTAAGAAGCATGCCGTTATCCTTTCAAATCATCATTTTTAGATAGTATCATAGATCTAAAATAATGTCAACCCCCATACTTTTCCTTATATTCTCGCTCAATCTTGATGCTCCAAGACCAGTTGGCCGCCATTCCGCTAGGCTTATTTACGAGCTCGTTCCACCTAGCTTTCTTGTAATCCTCAAGAGTCGGCGGTTCTAGGTCGTAGTACTCTGGCTTATCTATCGCGAGTTCTTGGAAAAGTTCTTCCGGAGTCTTGTTCTTAGGGTTCCAGGCTGCTCCACCCATCTGACTCTCCTGTGTTGGTGATCACGGGAGGACTCGAACCTCCGACCCTCGGTTTAGGAAACCGATGCTCTGTCCTGCTGAGCTACGTGACCGAACGCTAGTAAGTTTGTTTGGTGCCCCACCTCCGATTCGAACGGAGAACCTCTTGCTTCTAAGGCAAGCACCTCTAACCAGTTGGGCTAGTGGGGCGATATTGGAGCGGCCGGGGAGAATCGAACTCCTCGTCTAAACGTTGGCAACGTCTTGCTCTACCATTGAGCTACGGCCGCCTGGATAGATGCCTGTCATGCTCACCGAGTAGGTACTCGGCAGTCATGTCTGCTAGAGGCACTCCAGTTATTCTCTCTTGATGCACTAGGTTGCAACTAGTATTAGTCTCATTATAGACGTATCCATTTTCGGTCTCAAAGACGTCGATATAAGATATGCCTCGACTGTCTGTAAGGGTTAGTCGCTGAGTTATCAACCGTATGAAGTCAAGAAGCTCCGGGCTTGGATCTCTCTCGTGAAGTGCTAGTGGGTTCATGCACACGCTGCACTTCCAGTTCCCGTCTCTTGGGTAGTCGTAAGTTACAGCCCCCTCGACGATCTTGCCTCCGATAGTCATGACTCGAACTAGTCTCTTGAAAGAGACAGTCTCCTGAATGAACCACTCCGGTATCTCGAGGTTGATACCCATGAGCGTCTCTCTAAACGTGTCTCGTTCTAGCTTCAGGACGAAGACGCCCTGTCCGCGCGACGTCGACGGCTTTATGACGCAGCTAGTCCATCCCCTACTCTCGAACGCAGCGGCGACGCGCGACTCTATGACGGCTAGACTTCCACCTTCTATCGGAAGTGGATCCGTGTCGGGACTGCGTATTCCGAGAGAGATAGCCTTCATCTGGCCATAGTGTTTTCTCGTCGTGTTGGTGATCGACTCGAGGCTGTTTATGATCTCAAACCTTCCGTCGCGCGTGAGGGCATTATAACCAGTTCCTCTGAAGTGCACTAGCGTCAGACTCGGGTTCAAGTTCCTGAGCAAGCGCGGGTCTCTCTTGAGGTTGACTACTATCGCCGGCACCCTTGATCTGCTCTTGATGCAGTCTATTATCTTTCTAGGATAAGTCTCGACTGCCGACGTTATGAGGATCATTGATGCTCTCTGCGCTGATTCTAACTATACATTTATACTTCACGTACGAGGGAGGGTCTTAGCAATTGTCTCGTACGAGAGTGACTCGCACTTCCAGAACACTTTCGCGTTGCTGGTACCCTTCTCAAGTTGAACCTTATCGGCCAACACAGTGGCGTACTCGCGACAGTTAGTCTCGTTGTTGTAAGCTGGAGACTTTGGATAGTGTGTCGTGGCGTTTGCAGTGCCGTTTGCGTTGATCACTACGAGTATTACATACCAAAACATGATATACCTCTTCTGTTGGCATGATATAATGGAGGTCCCGGAAGGATTCAAACCCTCAACCTTCGCGTTCGTAGCGCGATGCTCTCTTCAGTTGAGCTACGGAACCAATTCTTTGGAGGTGCCTCCCGGAGTCGAACCGGGTTCTCAAGGATTTGCAGTCCCGTGCGTTACCGTCCCACTCAGGCACCATGGTTGGGAGACCTGGATTCGAACCAAGACTAGAGGAGTCAGAGTCCACTGTTCTACCGTTAAACTATCTCCCATCATTCTAAGAGGAGAGAGATGTATAACGCGAGGACGGCGAGCACCGTCAGTGGCATCCACGCCACGTATAACAGCACCTCTAGCCACTCCTTCAGAGTCATCGCTCTCTCCCTAACTGGTCTGGGTGGCAGGATTCGAACCTGCGATCTCCTGACTCCAAATCAGGCGCGATAAACCAGACTACGCTACACCCAGTTATATATTGGTCCTGCGGCCTGGTATCGAACCAGGGCTAAGAGAGCCACAATCTCTCGTGCTTCCTTTACACCACGCGCAGGATTGGTGCCTAGAGCTGGCATCGAACCAGCTTGAGCCATCTTATGAGGATGGTGGGATAGCCAATACCCCCCTCCAGGCAAATATAGTGGCGGTCTCGAAGGGAATCGAACCCTCGTCTCTCGATGGACAGTCGAGCATAATAGACCATTATACTACGAGACCAGTCTTGGAGCCCGCAGCAGGACTCGAACCCACCGCCTCCTGAGTACAAAACAGGCGCTCTACCTGATGAGCTATACGGGCGAAACTGTTGGGAGCTGACCGTGGCTCCCGGCGGGTCTATTTGTCGCGACCAACCGATTCCGTCATAACTTCTGCCTGTACTTGAAGTACGGCACGAACCTTCTGGCATGGTGTCTGTAGTAGTGCACCGCCACGAGGTCGTCAGTCACGAACTCATCGACCCAGTTCTCTCCTGGCTCGTCATCCATCTTTCTGACGTAACGCTTGTCCAGCCACTCGACCTCTATTCCTAGTTCGTCAAACATGTAACGAGTAGCGTGTTGATAGGTGACCCACCTAAACTGCTTGAGCTTCGCGGGATCAAACTTCTTGCTCTCGCGATAGTCGGCTATCATCTTCTCCCTGATGGGGGGATAGAGAGTCATGTAGTCAACCAGCTTCTCGGCAACCTCGCGACTCAAGATGAACGTCCCGTCGTTGAACCCTTTGACCGCACCCCAGTCTTCTCGCTTTATGTAGACCTTGCTCGGGTCCGTATAGGCGTCGAAGATGCGGTTAGGGTCCTGATAGAAGTGAACGTCGGGGTCACTGAAGAACACGCGATCGTACCTATGATTGAGAAGCAGATCTACACAGTTCGGCCACTTATGGAGGACGACTTCTGACCACTCCCACAGCCACGGGTCTCCCTCTACCTTGAACTTGGACGAATCGAACTCCATGAGTTGGATGCCGGCGATTTCCCTAAGGTGCTCATCCTCCAATAGAAGATCGATCGGGTCGGTATAGACGACTATGTCTATGTCACTGTGCTTTCTAATGCTTCTCAGTGAGTGCAGCAGCATGTGATAGTGCTCATTGTCTCTAAGACTATGAACGTTCACCCACTTGATAGAGAACACGATGCAGCGATTTTCCATAGCAACCTCACTTAGAATTGGTGGGAGAGGTAGGACTCGAACCTACGCAGGCTTAGCCAAAGGATTTACAGTCCTCCCCCTTTGCCGCTCGGGACACTCTCCCATTATAACAGAAGAACACTAGGGGGTTTCCCATCCTGCATCGGTGGTACCCGCCACCTTTGCCTGTTGTCACGATCTCGGAGGATCGGTATGATAGCCTAGTGTTCATCAGTTATAATGAAGGTTGCCCAGTCAATCATCGCCTTGGCGGTTATATTACAGGTCCTACCTACAATCCCTCTAACTCTGAGCCAAACTTGTATTAAAATCCAAATCGAACCAATTGGTATCTTCAGACATTAACGTAACTGTATCGGGATATTTCTTCAACAAATTATCCGCAACTGCTGCGATATTCATACGAATACCATACGATGTTTTGGAGCATTTATATAGTGATCCAGAATAACCTTTGAAGTGATAATAAGAAGCGTTTTCTGTAACACCTACAATTCCACTGTTCATTTGCCAAGAACTGCCGTGAAGATAACCACCAGACCAACCTCCAAGAACTTTGTATATTATAAAACCATCTTTGATTATTTTAAAAATAACCCAATTGTCTGGTATATATTCTCTCATTTTTACCTCTCAGCTATTCAAATTGGCTCGGGCTATCCATGGCGGTCATAACGACGGCCCCAGATTTAATTCTTCTCATAACCCCCGAGCAGCCATGAGTATATCTGGTCTGAAACGTCAGCCGAAGCGACAGTCACAAGCACAGGACCTGAACCGTGCAAGTCAAGGCAGTTTCGTCCGAACTCTGCCAAAACTCTAAAACTGGAGTCCGATGCTGAACCATTTATCAGCGAGATCCACGACGCTCGGACAAACACGACGCTTCTAGTGCGGGCCTTCAGGTCAGTATTCCCGCTACCCCTGACATTCTGACGGTCGACCTTGTTTGCACGCGTCTACTCGTATTCAGGTAGTAATTGCTTTGAGAGCTATGAGGCTGTTGTGTCACCGAGGTGTTGGGATCCAACCCTAACCAGTACTTCTCAATAAGCCTGTAGACGCCATAGGCTCACTCTCAAACGTGGTGGACTCTGTCGGGATCGAACCGACGACCTGAAGCTTGCAAAGCTACTGCTCTCCCAGCTGAGCTAAGAGCCCAAAATTCTACCCGTATGTTTATAGAGGTTTCCGGGCTTCCTCTACTGGTAAGCACAAGAGACAGACCTAGGACACCGTCTCTATAGTAATCCAGCGAATTGGCGGAGGATGAAGGAATCGAACCATCAACCTTTCGGTGGCGGAGTTTTCAAGACTCTGTGTGCACCATGCACGCCATCCTCCAAAAAAAAAATGTTGCTGATCCGTATCTCCTACGGTTGCCTGCTGGTCAGCACCAGCGCCCTCCTCGACGTGCTTTTGGCGGTCAATCTCCAAAGCAGAGAGGCGTAAGTCTTCCAGCTACCCTACACCCGACGACCAATCGGTTCAGTAGCGTTGTGTCTTACGGTACATTAATGGTGGGTGGTGAGAGGATCGAACTCCCGACCCGCTGCGTGTAAAACAGCCGCTCTACCCCTGAGCTAACCACCCGAAACTTGGCTCGGCGGGTTGGATTCGAACCAACCTCATTCTCGGTTAACAGCCGAGCGCGCTCACCTAGAGTGCTACCGCCGAACGTATTGGTACTCCGTACGGGATTTGAACCCGTGATCTCTGCCTTGAGAGGGCAGTGTCCTAGACCGCTAGACGAACGGAGCGAATTTGGTGGACCGTGCAGGACTCGAACCTACGACCAAGAGATTAAGAGTCTCCTGCTCTACCAACTGAGCTAACAGTCCGTAATTGGTTGGCGCGGCTGGGATTGAACCAGCGACCTAACGCTTATCAAGCGTTTGCTCTTCCGCTGAGCTACGCGCCAGCAGACTCCTCGGGACTCGAACCCGAACCTCACGGCTTAAAAGGCCGGCGCTCTCACCGTTGAGCCAGGAGTCTAGTTAGTTTATTTTCAAACAGCCTGTATTGTTAGTCTATCACGCCTAGAGAATATTGTCAACCGATATGTTCAACAAAGTTTCTTGTTGTTGAACATAAAAAAAGCGGGACTCTTGGTCCCGCCTCTTGAACTCTGATCTGGTTTAGATCATGTCATGAGACGGCAGCTCCGCAATTGACTCGCGGCTGGATCGACCTAAAGTGTGACTTCGTCGTTGGCTTCATTCTAGTCTCGTGTGTATATGTCATTGCCATTATTTATAATATAAACCACCTTAGAAATAATGTCAACCACTATTTTTTCAGTCCCAGAGGGCCATATAATACTTACCGAAAAGCCTCAGGCCGTTCTTGATCCGGTCCCCGTGGGCCTCCATACCCTCACGGTCCACCTCTGGCTTCTTGATCCAGTTGAGGGTGGCGTTGCCGGACCCGTCGTCGTGCTCGACGAACTCGTGCTCGCCGTGAGAGATAAAGTACTCTCCCTCCCAGTCTTTAGTTAGGCTCTCGAAGGTAAAGATCATCTCATCAAGAACGTAGTCCCATCGGTCAAAGTACTTATCGTCTAAGGCGTATGGATCTACATGCTCGTCGGTGTTCCACAGCTCCTCCGGTACGTCCTCGTTGTCGACATAAGGACCGCCGTGCTTAGTTTCCTTGAGCTGGACCAGCATGGGGTGGATGATGAGTGCGAGCGTGTGGTCCATCGACCAGGTGTCCCACTTGTCGATCTTGACTGAGATCTTGCGCTCTTTGTCTGGATTGTTAGGATACTTACCGATGTGTACTCGCATGACTACTCTCACGTGATAAATACTGTGTTCACCCACACCAACATCATGGAGAGATATGATGGAAGGCTACTTAGCAGAAATTAGAATGTTCGCCGGCAACTTCCCACCGAGAGAGTGGGCCTTCTGCGCCGGTCAAACCTTAGACATCTCCCACAATCAAGCGCTGTTCGCGCTGCTAGGAAATAACTACGGCGGAGATGGCGTCCATAACTTCAAGCTTCCTGACTTGAGGAAGACTGACGCTCATGGTAACAAGTACTACGGCTACGAGAACGGAGAGCCATCGTTCATCATCTGCATCAACGGACTCTGGCCGTCGCGCGACTGATAAGAATGGCACCGGTGGTAGGAGTCGAACCTACGCCCGCGGTTTTGGAGACCGCTGTGCTACCGTAACACTTCACCGATCCTGGTTGCGGGAGATGGAGTTGAACCATCATCTGCAGGTAATGAGCCTGCCGAGTTACCGTTTCTCTATCCCGCGCTATATTTATAACTGGCGGTGGGAGTGGGATTCGAACCCACGGTACCCGTTTCCAGGTACGGCGATTTAGCAAACCGCTGCCTTCAGCCTCTCGGCCACCCCACCAACTAGCTCACTCTCCCTTATTGAGGGAGGTGAGCATCCACTGCATCTTCTTATGCTTGTCGTACAGGTCCTGCAGGAAGTTCGACAGACCCATCTCGCCGACAGCCTCAGCCGAGGCGTATGCCTTCTTCTGCATGGCCATCAGAGTCGTGTTGTCAGAGGCCAGCTTAGCCACCATCGCGTAAGCCGCAGGGATTGACGTCTCATCGTTAATCACCGTCAGCTCCGAGAATCGTGAGTACGATCCAGGGACATACGATCCTAGCGCGCGAGTCTCCTCAGCGATGGCGTCAACGTCGCCGTGCACCTGCTCGTAGATGTCCTTAAAGAACTCGTGAAGATCAAGAAAGTTCTGACCTTCTACGTTCCAGTGAAAGTTATGGGCCTTGAGGTAGAAAGAAAAGGTAGTGGCCAGCAGCCTCTTCATGTCTTCGACTAGTTGATCCATTCTCTATCCTAACATGAATCCGGTTATCTCATCCTTAGTATTGATGAGCACGCTTACTCTGTTCTCGTCCACGTCGATGTGGTAGTCAGACGGACGGAGGAGGGAGCACTTGTATCCCTCCTCCTTGATGAACTGCTGCAGCTCGTCTAAGACGAGAAAGATGTTCTTGTACTTGTATCGCGAGCCGAGCTCGACCATGAGATGATCAAAAGACATATCAAATTCCTCCTGGTCTATATATTGGCGATCCCTGGTGGATTCGAACCACCGACCCACAGCTTAGAAGGCTGTTGCTCTAGTCCAGCTGAGCTAAGGGACCTATTCGATTAGAACTTGTAGTTCACGCCGAGGGTGTAGACGCTGGCGTTACGAGTCGAGTCAGAAGTCGACGACACGTAGCGATAGCGAGCGTCGAGGTCGACGTTGCTGGTAAGGCCGTAGCGGACGCCGCCGCCGACGTTGTAGATTGGCTCGTTCTTGACCGACGACCAGCGGTAGCCAGCACCGGCGAGAGCGTACGGCGTAACCTTGAACTGGTCGACCGGATACTGAACGATGAAGTTTCCAGTCAGCAGGTTGGTGTTCTGACCGAGAAGGTTTCCACCACCGGTGTTAGCGTAGTCATAAGCGCCTTCTACGCGAACGTACTGTCCGTACTGAAGGCCGCCGTTGACACCGACAGTGCCGGAGTTGCCGGCGATGGTGCCGCCGTTGAGACCGACGTACCACGAGACCGGAGCCTGAACGACTGGAGCAGGCGGTGCCGAGCGAGACGGAAGGTCTGCGGCGACTGCCGAGCCAGCGATTAAAGTAGCGATTGCAATGATTGTGTTACGCATTTCATATTCTCCTTACAGTGAATTGGTAGGGGTGCCCGGATTCGAACCGAGTCGAGAACGCTAATCGGGCGCTGAAAGACTTATAAGGTCTCCCTGTGTACCAACACCCACCCCCGTCTTGGCTCAGAGCTGAGCCATTACTTTTCTGCAGTACGCAGACGACTTCATTCGAGCACCGAGCCCCGCGTTGTAGAGCGTGGCGGCGTGGCACTCGTTGTTCCCGGCTCGGTTAAGAGCCTCCCTAAGGTATCGCATAGAGTAAGTCAAGTTGGTCTCCGGGTCGTAGAGCTTGGCACAGTTTCCTGAGAAGCCGACACCCCTAGCGGTCTGACACTTGATCTGTCCCAGTCCAATCTCACCCTGGCGGCCGCGCGTCTTTGGGTTGTAGTTAGACTCCAGGCGAATGACCGCGTGAGCGAGCTTCACTGGGACGTTGTTTTCCTCTGCCTTCTTGGTAACCAGCTCATAGACCACTCGGTCCTTTGCTGACGCTGACATGTCCAAGTCGGCGGTGGTCGTGCACCCGGCTATAAGCAGAGCCGGAAAAATGTGCAAGAGTTTACGCATTAGTCTTCCTTTCCAGGAAAACCTCTGAGGGTGTAGATCTTATCTATAGGTGATGTGAGATAAGACGAACCCAGCCAAGATACCGGCTAGGGATCCGATGACCAGCGCAACTAGTACGCCTTCTTCAGTCGCTACGTATACCATTATAGCCCCAAATGTTTGTTTTCAAACCTCAGAGGTTTCGATGGGTTGTAGTGATTCTTGAGATAGTCGTACAGCATCTCGAAGCGAAACGCTGCTTCCGAATCACCGGCGGATTCCAGAGCCTTTGTGGCGTCGTGCAGATAGGACAGAAGAACCCGAATGTCAAACCGTGTGCCGTCTGCCAGACCGGCCTTATGTACCTTACCAGGACGCTGCATTTTTCTTAGCTCCACTTGTATTTATACCATACACAGACCTGTAAAAATTGTCAACTGATTCCTTCGCCTTCTCCTGGTCTCTTTTCTTTTTGATATTGAAATAGCCGACCTTCTTGAGGACCTTTCGGTTCCTCTCCTCGAAAGACTGAGTCACTTCATCCACCTCGTCTTGGTGGGGTTGTAGCCGACGGTATGGTCGTCGACGTGGTTGAACTCAATCATCTTTCGGTAGAAGTTGATCTTGTTGATGATGAAGGCTCTGTAGGAGTGGCCGAAAAGCTCGTTCTCGGTCTTGGCCAGGTCGATGATTCCGAAGATAGTCTGAGAGTTCATGTACTCCCTCTCCTCGTCGGTCTTATGGGGGCAGACGAGGTAGTGGTAGTGATCCATAGTGTCGTATAGCATCTTTGCCAGCTCACCGTTGTCGGTTGGAGCCTGGTTGTACTCTAGGACTACGTGTCTATTGGCTTTCTTTAACGATCTCCCGGATCGCTTGCCTGAAGTACCAGCGCGCTGCTTCTCGGGCCGGCTTATAGACCTCGTCGCGGATACGCTCAACTTCTCGGTAGTTACAGTGCTGTTCTTCATGCCACATGTCATCCTGCGCGTCGATCATCTTCTCTACAGCGTCGAGAAACTTGTTGGTGTTGTCAGACAACTTTGAAGTCCTCGACCAGGCGTCGAGTGACCCACACGTCGACGACGCCTTGACGACCCTTGAGCGAGTCAACCCACTCGTACGCTTTCTTATGATCAGAGAAGACGCCGTTGACCTCGGTCGCACCGTTCTTCTTGTCGACCATGACTATGAACACCATCATTTCAGTGACTCCCGTGAGAGGGGAAGCGGCTCAAGCCGCCTCCGCCATTTCTACCGCCGTGTCAAGGGCGCGCATCTTGAGGTTGCGGTTGGTGCCGTACCAGGCCGAGGTGAGACGCGAGTCGGCGCTGCGACCGAGCTCGTGGTCGGCTAGGTAGGTGACCGCGTTGTATGCCTGCCACCACGTACCCTCGCCCATCTCGGCGCCGGGCTGAGTGTCGAGAACCTCGATGGCGCGGACCGCGTTGCGCGACAGGTCCTTGACCTCCTTGACCGACTCGACGTTGTGCTTCGGGAACAGTCCGGAGAAGTACTCGACCAGATTGTCCTTGGTGTAGCGCTTGGTCGAGAGGAACTGAGCCATCTCCTTGTAGGCAGCCAGCTTGTCTTTGGCGATGCCGAGAGTCTCCTTGACCTCGTCAGCGTTGAACTTGCGACGGTGGTTGAGGCGCACCATGTTGTCGCCCTTGGCCTGCAGGGAGAGAGTCAGCGTGTTGTTGCACACGACACGGATCGGTGTGAAGCGCACGTCGAGGGCGAAGCCGTACTTGTGCGGATTGGAGAACAAGAGGTACGACTCGACGACGTCCTCGCCCTTCTTGGTGGCGAGAGAGAACGACTCCTTCACCTTGGCGAGAGCCCAGACGATCTGACCGTCGCGAAGCGAGCCAGCGGTGTGCATCTCCATGTCGCCAGCCATGACGAAGTCGTTGAAGAACTCGAAGGCCTCGACGTTCTGCACGGGTTCCCAGTTCTCACCGATGTTGGTAAGGACTTTGGAGTCGAGAGAGCGGACCAGAGACTTCATGCCGGTCGGGATCTCGGTGCCGTTGTGCTTGATGTACGACTCGACCGGCTCGACGGACCAGTTAAGACCAGCAGCCTCGAGCATCTGGACCGGAGTGAGGTCGTTAGGAACGCGAGTGCCGAGGCCGTGCCAGGGCGTATCACCGGCGTACGCCATCTGCGCCTTGCCGTTGATCATCTCAATCATATGAGCCATGATATAGAATCCTTGAGTTGGTTTGTCAGCTTACTATGTTATAGTAGACCATCTGAGAAATAATGTCAACCACTTTTTCTCAGACACGCCGTGTCACACAAAGTGTCACATAAAGTGTCACGATTTTACACCCTCGTTCTCGAGGATCTTGTTCGAGAGCGTGTTCAGGACGACCATCATAGCGGTGGTCGCGGCGATCTCACCGTCCGGACCGAGCCTGCGGAAGACCTCGAACGCGTAGTCGACGGCTTCTTTGATAGAGTCGCGGTCAGCGAACAACTTGTAGCGGATGTTACGTGCAATCTCTTCGTTCGTCATGATTAAGCAGCCTTGAGCATGTTGAAGGGAACGGTCCACAGCGTGTTGCCGACCTTGACCTGAGCTTTCTTGATGGCGACTTTCTGGACCATGCCGGTCTCTACTACTCCGTCGCGCTTCGTGAAGCAGACCTTCTGGCCGACCTTGAACATGAACTTGTTCTGGCGGTTCAAGATGTCGCGGCGGAAGTTGACCGCGTTGACGATCTGCTTGATCTGGTCGGTGTTGGCATCTTGGGCGATGAACTTGAGGAGCTCGTTGAAGTCGGTAGCCATGTCGTTTTTCCTATCCATTCCTTATATTCTTATAGTAGTCTATTTAAGAAATAATGTCAACCACTATTTTTAAGTTTTTTTCATAAGGAAAGTCAATGGCTTAGCGGCCTTGATATGGCCCTGGACCAGGTCTAGGGGCCGGTCTGGGGCCTGGACGAGGCCCTGGAGGGCCGGGAGGACCGTAGGGACGAGGACCCCATCCAGGACGAGGGCCATAGTAGCCTCCCCCTCCCCAGTAGCCACCGCCGTAGTACGGTCCTCTCCAGGCGCCGTATACGACAGGGGCGACGGGCGGGTAGTAGCCACCACCGACGACTGTCACTTGAGGGACGGGCGACACGTACGCGCCGGTGACCACCGGGCCGACGTATGGATCTGGCACCGCGGCGACTACGCAGCCGCCCAGTCCTAGGGATGCGACGCAGGCGAGTGTCTTGGCGAGTCTCATTTGTTACCTCATGCGGTCCAGACGCCGATCACCAGCAGCAGGCCGAACACTGCCCACAGAGCGATCGAGACGTAGCGAAGAATCAGTCTGACCTCTACCGGCCCGATGGCCAGCTCTCGAGCCTGCCTCAGGACGAAGATCAGCAGTAGGACGGTGAGAGACGCCTTGAAGACGAACATCTCACCACTCCACCTCGAACTCCCAGAGAGTGGTCTCTGGGTTGTACTCAGGCCGCGCGAGCACTCGCTTCCCCATCTGCTGGTAGAAGCGCGCTATTCGGTTGGCTCCGCCCTCGGTCATCCCCGTGAAGGACTTGATCTCCCTCGAGGTCGAGCCACTGGACGACTTCCGCCTCTGTCCAGCCGTGGGACGGCTCTCGGCCGGTTCGCTTCTTGATCTGGTCAACGAAGACCTCCCACAGCTGGCAGTTGGCGGTATGACACGGGCCGTCTGACGGCACTCCGCGAAAGAGGGTCATCAGGCAGCCTTGCGGCTGACTGACTTCGTCGACTTAGTCTTGCCGCCGAGGGCCGAGTTCAGCATGTCTGAGAGCTCGAGCTTGCCCTTGGCGACTGCCTTGGCCTTGGTGGCCTTGGCCGAGGAAGCGGCGACCGCACCCTCGACGACCTTGTAGAGGGCGCAGAAGTGAGCGAGCAGGTCTCCCTGGTCGTAGCCGTCGGCCGAGACCACGGTCCAACCCTTGGCGCGCTTGGCGATCTTGAAGCCAGACTTCTCGACAGCCGCGGTGATGACCTCGCGGAGCTTGCAGCCGGAGCCTACGGTGAAGGTGCCGGAGTGCAGGTTGAGCTCAACCTTGCCACCCTTGGGGCACTTGACGTAGAAGATGGCCTTGGACTGCTCGAAGGCACGGCCGACAGAGGAGACACCAGCGGAGAAGTCCGCGAACGACATTTCGATCTTCATGATATAGTCCTTTCAGGTTTTCACAGTTTATAGTCAGATAGTATCAGGTACCAGTAATTATGTCAACGGTAGATGCGGACCTCGCGGAGGTACACGTCGAACCGCTGGGCATGCTCGTGCCGGATGTCCTGAGACGTGCTACGCTTCAGGGGACCGCCGACTCGATAGAGGTGAGCGTTAGGATTGTCCTTGCCGAGACGGCCGCGGACGACCACACGGTAGCGAGACTTGAACTTACGCTTGGCGACGTCAGGATTCTTGAGCTCGATGATCTTGTTCTCCATGCCCATGATGAGAGCGTGCAGCTTGAGATCGGCAATCCGACTGTCGTTAGGGTTAGTGGTGGTAAAGGCGTAGTCAGATGTACGTTGACGAGTCACTTGTTTGTTCCTGTTTTCCATAGTATGATTATAGCCGGTCTGGGAAATAATGTCAACCCCTAGAGCGGTTCATGGAGGAAGAATTTCGTTGACCTTGGGTAACGAAGGTCTCGCAGCCGTTCTTGGCGGCCATGGCCTCCCAAGTGCCACGCTGGCGGAAGGTCTTGAACTTCCGGCCGGGACGGCAGACCGTGATCTTACCGGAGAAGGCCTGGATCAGGGAGTCGATCTCAGGGGTGGCTTTCTTGGTGGTCGTGTAGATGGACATTAGTTCCTCATTCCTTATATTCTTATAGTAGTCCATCTTACAAATAATGTACACCAAAAAGTGCAGCTTTTTGAAAAAAAAATAGCCGTTGAAGATCAATGGCTTAGGAAAAGCTCAATGTCTTCAACGGCTTAAGAAAAGCTATGGTATTTCAATGACTTAGAAAAAACTGTGTCTTTTCAAAGGCTTAGAAAAAGCTATGGTTTTTCAATAACTTAAAGATCTACCACTTCTTTGCTCTAATGTTCCGAAGCTGTGTCTCGAGTAACTCTATGACTTTCTCCCTAGGATAGGTCTTGACCAGCCACTCCGTAGAGTAGTATAGCTGAGCTACCGCTATGTCTCTAGCGGCTTCTCTTCCGTTAATCTGGTCCGTAGCCTCGAGGTCTGCTAGAATCAGGCTTCGAAGCTCGAGTTGTCTTTCAAGACTTAAGCTCATAGAGTCCGTTCTTCTTTACGTGTTTGATCCACTTTTTCACCAGTCTAGTCTCCATCCTGTAGGCTTCTTTCTCCCACGGTCTTTTCTCGTACGAGAGGTCTCTCTTGTAGAGACGACCGTTGAAGTAGTCGTTTCCGTCTAGATAGTTCTTGAACCTACCGGTCGAGTACTGCCACACGTGGACCATCTCGTGGGCTGCGGTAGACACGATGTCATAGTTCGGAAGGTCCATGTTTATAGTCATGTCGAACTCGCGCGGCCTAAGGTTGCTGTCTTGCCAGCAGACCTCGCCGAAACAGTCCATTCCGGACCTTAGCTTCAAGTCGACGTATACAAAGTTGGCTAGGCGGGGATTGTCTCTAAATAGATACTCTTTGAAGAAAGCAGCCGACTCCTTGACCAGCTTTCTCTTAGAGACGTTTCCAGTTAGCTTTTTGACCTCTCTGGTCAGTCTCTTTACTTCTTTAGACATTTACAGGTATCCTTCAAGCGAGTTGAGGTACCACAAACTGTCATCACAATAGCGGGTTATAGAAAGTCGAAACTATCGCATCCGCATCTTTCTTACAAAGAATAGCCGATCTTTTTGAGAACGGCGCATGATTTCGTATCCTACATAACCATTTATAGTTTAGACGACTGGCAGGGTCGTGCCAGACCCTAGCTTCTAGAGCCCCGGCGACCCTGCCCTCGTACCACGCATTACCAAGATTGTCCCTGTGACGGGTCCACTTCATGACCATGTGTATAATATATGTCAGTTGAGTAAGTTTGTCAACTGCCTCTTCGATGGTCGAACTTGTCGTCTAGCTTCGTAATTAGTTTCATCTTAGACGGATCTGGATAGTCGTACCTATCAAACATGTCGACGTTGGTTGAACCTACCGGCATGGAGTTGAACGACAAGATGTACCGAGTCGTGTTTGTTCTCTGCATGTTGTTCCTGGCCGTGTCGTGGGGGAGCCAGGCCGGAAAGATGATCAGTGTACCCTCTTCGAACCTTTCAGTGTGGCTACTCAAAGAGTTTCTGTTCTGTGACCTTCCCCTCTGCCTTGCTGGATGAATTATGGAATGGTAACTGTGCACGTTATAGAATGATGTACCCGAGCAGCTTTCGTTTCCGTGTAGGTAATAGACTCCCGCCAGGAACGTGTTGTGATGCGTGTGTCGATGATGAAACCCACCGTCGTCATGCTTAGTACCCCACATTCCAGTGACCTTAACGCTCGGCACGTATCCTTGATCGTCCATCACGCGTCTCAGGCCCTCTTCGACGAACTCTACGAAAGGCTCGAACAGCTTGACCTTGTGAAGGTTGGCGGCGGTGAAGTTAAGGGTAGGCGCGGTCGTCAGAGACCACTCATCTTCAGTCTCCATATAGTCTATGAACTGCTGTTTGAGCTCCTCGTGTCGCGAGAACTTTAACTTGTAGATTGGAATCGCGAAGAGTCCGTGCTTATGAATTGACTCAATCATGACAGTAATCCTTTCAACTTTTCTTTAAAGTCAGAGCTGGATCCGGCTCCATAGGGGGTCTTGTCAAACACGGGTCCATCTAGAATATCATTCTGTGCAGACTCCTCGACGTCGTAGAGTCTGAACTTAGGTCGGTCTACTCCGACCACGAACTTCTTATTTATGTTCGGATCGTTGTAGCGGTTCTTTAGTTGCTTTATCATGATCTGATCGAGCTCGTTAAGGTCATCAGACTTGATGAGAGCTATCATGAAGTCGGCGGTCGCCGGGAGGCCGAAGGACTCTGAGGTGTCTGTGAGGTCGATGTCGGAGTTGCTGTATCCGCTTCTAGTCGTCTGCGTAGCCGAGACGAGAGGAACGTTAAACTCAACAGCGAGTCCTCTGAGCTCTTCTGCGATTGCCTTAATGTACGTATAGCTATTGACATTAGAGCCAGCGCGTATGCGACTGCTGCTACAGATATTAAGATAGTCAATATAGATAATGTCTGGTACAAAGTTACGCTTAATTCTGAGTTCATTGAGCAGGTGCCTAAAGTGTGCTGATCCGGCCGACGCGGTTGGATACTCCTTGACTATTAGCTTACCGACGTACTTCTCTCTCAGCTTGTTGATCTTCTTGTCGTACGACTCCTTCGGCAGGGTCATGAGCTCGTCGATCGACACGTTGAGCAGGTTAGCGTCGATGCGCTCGGCGATCTTCTCCTCGGCCATCTCGAGGGTGATGTAGAGGACGTTCCTGTTCTGACACAGGTTGTTGGCAGCGGCATGACACATGAAGAGAGACTTGCCGACGCCGGTGCCGGCCAGGATGACGTTGAGTGTCTTCCTGGGCAACCCACCGCGAGTGATGGAGTTTAACAAGGTCAGGTCGAACGGGATGCGGTCTTCCTTGCGGTGGTAGAAGTCGTATCGAATGTCAGAGTCCTGCAGGTAGTCGTGGCCGACGCTGGAGTCGAAAGAGACTCCGAGCGCGTCCTGCAGGATCTTAGGGATTGCTCCCTTCGAGGCGTTGCCAGTCTTGTCGTCGATGATGGTGATCGACTGCATGATGGCGTTGTAGATCGCCTTGTCCTGGCAGAACTTCTCTGTGTTGTCGAGAAGCCAGTCGATCTGAGTGTCGCTCGGCGCGAGAGCGACTACTGTAGACTTAGCCTCGTTGAACACCTGCTCGCTGAGGCCAGTCTTCTCGGACAGCTCGATGACGAGGGCCTCCTTAGTAGGGAGGCCGTTGTACTTCTTGATGTACTCGTCGATGAGCGAGTACACGACTCGGTGCTGCTGCTGAGAGAAGTACTCCTCCTTCAAGAACGGCACCACCTTCCTGCTGTACTCCTCGTTGAGCAGCAGGTTGGAGAGAATTACCTCCTCAAGCATCAATTGTCCTCGGAGTCGTCGTCCATGATAGAACCGATGGCTATCTTGTACCGGTTCTCGATGTAGCGTGCGAAGTCAGTGGACTCGAAGATCTTCATCCAGAACTCCTTGTTGTTCACTATGTCGGCCGCGCGCATGTTCGGCTGCTGAAGCTCGCCGGTCGTCTTGTCGACTACGGCGTACCACCCAGCTTTAGGCTTAGCAATATAACCACCGTCCAGAGCGACATCCAGAAGACCGCTCCAGCGATTGATACCACCGTTGAATGAGACTGTGATCGGGATCTTCGACTTCTCCTTGACATAGCGACTCTTCTCCACGTTAATGACGAAGTGGTAGCCTTGTATCTCGGTGCCATCCTTGTCCTGCTGCCTCCCTAGGATCCAGATGTTGTCTGAGCCGTAGTACGAGCCAGTTCCGCCTCCGACGACGTCCTTGGCGTAGAGCTCCATAGTCTTGTAAGTGTGGTTGATCACTACCATCGGAATGTCCTTAAGAGACAGGTGAGGCGTGACCATTCGGAACAGAGACTTGAGCTGCTTGGCTCGCGTCATGTCGGCGACGGACTTACCTTCCATCGCGTCCTCAACCTCCTTCTTCGAGGCGAGGTTACCGATCGAGTCGATGATGATCATGACTCGGTCAGTGCGCTCGAGGTTCTTCATCTGCTGCATGATGTCGAACTTGAGCTCCTCGATGTCGGTAATAGGCGTATGAACCACCGACTCGAGAGGTATCTTGAAAGTGTTAAAGTATGACTGAGGAGTACCGAACTCAGAGTCGTAGAAAAGCACGACGCCGTCGTTGTACTTCTTTAGGAAGGCCGATGCTAGAAGAAGGGCGAAGCCGGTCTTAAAGTGCTTGGATGGGCCGGCCAACATGGTTAGGCCTGGAGTGATACCCCCGTCGACCGTACCGGACAGGGCCACGTTGATCATCGGCACGGACGTAGGGATCATGTCCTTCTTAGTAAAGATCTTGCTGTCGAGCAGGGTCGACGTAAGATCGATTGTCGAGTTCTTAATAAGCTTGTCCTTGAGAGACATATTCACCTCACACTAGATTTTCAGGATGTCATTGTCGGTTATTTCTATAGTATCCTTTTGCCCTATAATTGTCAACCGTCTTGATGTGGCGATTCCATGATTTGCTGCTATCAGTAGAACGATAGCCAGTGGATCAAAAACGCTAACAAGAAGAATAATAACAATGCGAACGCTTCTTTCAAGGTTCTCAGGCGACTGATTATCGTAGATGATCTCAGATATGTACTTGAGCGGCCCAACTTCGGCTTCGAGCTTTCTAACTTCAGACTTGAGTCTGACTCTTTCGGTCGTGAGTTCGGAAATATCTTTGACATGATCGTCTCTTTTCTTTGTAAGAGCGTCTCGGGTCTTCCTCTGCTGCTCAGCCGCCCTGAGCGAGGAAGTGGCTTGTCCACGATCTGTCATCTTGTTCACTGCGGCGTCGATCTGAGATACTTGCTTGTCGATGTCGGCGACTGCTAGCTTTATGTTCTCGATCTTCTGGTCGATTATCTGCACCTGTTGGTCTGTCTCTCCAGTCATCCGGAGAGTTTGGTCGATGTGAGCTTTGGTCAGAAACCCGAACGTTCCCATGCTGGTGATGAACATGAGAACTATGATCGAGAGCAAGAGATAGGCCTTCAGTATCTCAGGCGCCGTTCTCCAGTTTCTATAGAGCCAGCTGGCCGTGACCAGCTTTCCAGCCTCGAGCGCGGTTCCCATTACCACCACCGGCCAGAACGCGGCAGCGAACAGCGCAGTCAGACCTACTATGGAGTAGTATGCTGACACTGCCGACAGACACAGCGCTACGACCAGTGCTAGATAGTTTATCATTTAAGGATTTTTTGAAGCTGCTCTTTGAAGGCCTTGATCTTCGCTTGACGGTTCGGCCAGTAGATGTACTCTTTCTCAGGATCCTTTACGAGGTTGTCCAAGAGAGGAGTGATCATCTTATACATCTGGTTAGCCTTGTCATGAGCCTTCGCTGCTTCTGCTGCAGCAGACGCCGCGGCGTCAGTGGCGGACTTTATCTCCTCGTCCTTCTTTTGGACGGCGGCCAGCTCCTCCTCTGTGACGGCGGAGAAACCAAAGTCAAAGTTGTAGTCGCTCATCGTTAGCTCCAGAACTTACTCAGTGTTGCCCTCTCCTCGAGATCCCAACCAATGGCCTTGAGGATGCTCATGATAGGGTCAATGAAGGCTTTCTCGAACTGCAGTTCGTAGTCGATGTATTTATCAAGCTCGAGCTCTCTCGGCATCTCTCCAGGCGTCGAGAAGACGTTCTCCCTGATGGGGTTAGGAAGCTTCATGTAAGCAAACTTTATCTTGTCGCCGTTCATGATCCTAGGAAGCTTGTCAGCCATCTTCTGCTGCTTGATGAGATTGTTATAAAGAAGGGCACCGCGAACGTGGATAGGAGTACCCTTCTTGTATATAGAAGCTGCGTCGGCATAAAGTGCCATTTTATTGCACGTACGTGGGAAGGCGACCTCATCGAACGGCATCTGAGAGAACTCACGTCTGAAGTTTTCTACGAACTTCCTGAGCTCTCGCTCGTCAGACGACATGATGATCTTGAGTGCCTTCTTAATGTTGTCCTTACACGAGGCCGGAGTAGAGGACCTGATTGCCTCGATGCCCATCATCTTTAGCTTGGGCTCAGTGAAGGCCACGCCCTCTTGGTCATACACGTTTAGGATGTAGCGCTTCTTCGCTGTCCAGATACCCTTGTTAGCGATGTTCTCGCGCTTCATCCTCATCTTTTGGGAGTAGGCATTAACGCGTCGGCCAAGGCGCTCGTAAGCATCATCAATAAACGGTTCAAGTTTAGCCTGACAGAATTTATCAATGATGGAGACGATCTTAAGAGTCTCAGGTTTGTCTTTACCAAGTTGACCGACAAGCGCGTCAAGAGTAATATAGATTGAATCCGTATCGCTCGCAATGACATAGTCTTTCTCCTTGGTATTGAGCAACTTGTTGAGATACTCGTTGATCTCATTCTCTATGTATCTAATCGCGAGCTGACCGGAGGTAGTGATAGCCTCGGCGTGCTTGAGGTCGAACCAGCGAAAGTACTTGTTGCCGAGTGCGCCGTAGGCTGAGTTGAGCTGGATCTTCTTAACGAACTGCATGTTGTGGTAGCGAGAGATGAGCTTCTCAAGATCCTTGGTGGGAGTCTTCTCGTACTGCTTCTTCGCCTCAATCATCTTGTTCTTGTACTCGACGCGGTCGTTGTACATCTTCTCCATGATCTCAGGGAGGAAGCCGTGACGCTCCTTGGTGTAGGCACAGCCGTTGGCGGCTACGCAGACGTTATGTTCCTTCATCTCCTTTTGAAAGGAGTCATGGACACCCTTCAGGCTCGACTCGATGGAGAAGCCCTCTAGCTTTCCTACGTACGTCTCGGGAGAGATGTTGTACTGCATGATCAAGTGAGGGTAGAGAGAGTTCAAGTCGAACGAGACTACCCACTGGTGCATTCCGTTCTGAGGGTCCTTGACGTACCCCCCGACTAAGTCGAAGTCCTCGCTCGAGTCTAACCGCTGCGGAATGACGATCTTTCTGTCCATCAGGTAGTTGTGGATGATGACGTCCCACGGACGCACCGTTGTCATCGTGTCCATATAGTTCACCTTGGCGTCGTACGCTAGAGCGAACACCTGCTTGATAAAGCCGAGCTTGTCCTCGAGTCTGTCGACGAGAACGACGTCGTGAATGTTGTAGTCCACGAACCGCTCGTAGTCTTTCTTGTAGAACTCATACAGGCTGTTGAACTCAGAGTAGTCCAGCTTCTCTTGATCGAGAACTACCTTAGCTATGTGATTAAGGGAGTAGCTCTCCTGGTTGGAGAAAGAGAACTTCTTGTACAGCTCCATGTAGTCAAGAGACGATACACCACGTATTTCATAAAACGCTTCAATTCTGTCATCAATTCCTTTGCCACCGCGAGAAGCAGACTTGCCACGAATAATCTCTCGTTGCTCAACGTAACCCCACGGGGAGAGCTTGCGACCTTCTCGCTCACCGAGAACACGCTCTAACCGGTTGTACAGATATGGAATGTCGAACCCATCGATGTTCCACCCGGTCACGACGTCAGGCTTCCACTCATCGCTGTGCCACAGGACGATGAAGCGACTGAGCAGGTCGTGCTCGTCCTTACACATGACGTAGTGAACGTTGTCGAGCTTAGGCTTGTAGTACTCGCAGCCAAAGACCACGATCTTGCCGTTCTTAGATACTGTGATGTTGCTGATGGGGACATTGGCGACGTGCGGGTCTGGAAAGCCAGAGTCAGTCGGAGTCTCGATGTCGATGCTGACGACGGAGATTAACGACGGATCGTAGTCGATCTCGCCCTGATACTCGTCGTAGATGAAGGTGTAGAGGAAGTTGTTGAGACCGTACCACGAGAAGTTAGAGACCTCGCTGTACTTCTTGATGAAGTCGCGCGCCTCTGAAGCCGACTCAAACTCGATCTTGTCGACCGCTACCCCGTCGAGAGTCTTGTACGGCCCGTCCTTCTTAGGAAGGAAGAGGTAGGGACGGTACGGCATTCGCTCTTGAATGCGCTTGCCGTTCTGATAGCCCCTGAGCAAGATCTCGTTTCGGACGAGATCGACGTGTGTGTAGAACCTTGACATGATCACCTGTGCTGAGAATACTATACCAATATATCAAGGATCTAAAAAATTGTCAACCGATTATAGATCTGATCTTCTTGTAGTGCTTCTTTCGGTCGTCGAGGCCGTTGACGCCACCGTTGATCTTTCTAGTCGACGCTTCGACGTCTTCGGCGTCAGCAGACTCGTTGAGCTTATTGACGTCCCAGAACCAACCAGCAGACATGATGGCTCCCTCTGGAGTCTCGAGGTAGGCGGGAACGTCTTCTAACTTCATTCCCATCGACTTCGCGAATCGACCGTAGTTGTCTTTTCCGGTCAGCTGTATGGCTCCGCGCCCCCTGTACTTCCAACCGTCCCCAGACTCCTCAGGACCGTTTCCCATCCTGTTGGCGTAGACTCGGTTGGCTATCTTCTCTGGGTTCCGAGCGTATGAAGTCGCGCTGACGTTTCTAAAGTACTTAGGAAACACCTGAATCAATCTCTCTGCCGAGTAATTCAGGTTCTCCTTGACGGTCTTAAGGCCGGCAGACTCGTGACCAACTTGAGCGAGAAACATTGCGATTCTCTCTGAGGTGTTGATCTCGAATCTGTCGAAGCACTTGATCAGCGGAACTAGATACTTCTCTAGAATTGACTTATCAGTCTCAAAGCATCGAGACAGCTGTTCCATAGTTAACATCGCACTCTCCTATAAAGGTTCTGCGATATTTATTTTGCCTTGCGAATGTACTGCCTGGTAGCTACAGACTTGATCTCAGACCTCGAGATGCCGATGTCCTTGAGGTCCTTGTCAGAAAGAGCAGACAGCTCGTCGACGGTCTTGGCATATAGCTTGTAGTTCTTGTATTTCTTGAGCATGTTTTTAAGTATCTTAGGCATTGTTATTATTCTTTCTAGTACGCGTGTGAAATGAGTAAGTGGCCGGGAGTTACCCAGCCACTCTTTTATCATAACAAAGTTTGAGATTACTCGGTGAGGAGCTGCTTCTTCGTCTTCTTAGCAGGTTCTACTGAGTCAGCGATGTCAATCTTCTTAGGCTTCTTGTCTTCTGGAATGATGTGCTCAAGCCAGATCTTCAAGATTCCGTTCATCATGGCAGCGTTGTTGACTACTACGTTGTCTGCTAGAGAGAAGGTGCGAGTGAACGCTCGGTCGGCAATACCCTTGTGAAGGTACTGGACGTTAATACCATCATCGGTGAGGGTCTCGACCGTAGTCTGGCCCTTGATGACTAACTTGTTGTCCTCGAGAGTAAGCTCGACGTCTTGCTTGCCGAAGCCAGCAACCGCCATCTCGATGACGTAGGTATTGTCGTCAGTCTTCTTGAGATTGAAAGGTGGGAAGGTAGAGCCGGCTGTCTTAGCGATGTGCTCGACGGTCTCTGTGACCTTTTGAACCAGCTTGTCGGAGCCGACGAAGAACTTGTTGAACTTGTCAAGATCCGCAAAAGTGTGGTCAAACTTGTATGTACGCCAGTCTGTCATGTTTTTCTCCTATTAAGCGAGACATAGATTCGTAGCCCCATTAGGCGACTACTCTTATAATATAGTATCTCTTCCTAGAGATGTCAACCCTTCTTTTTACCGATAGTGTACTTTGCTTCTAGAGTCCAGTTGTTCTTCTCTTTGAACGGAATAATCTTGATCTGACTGAGACTGGTCTGAGGCTCCTGGATGCGACTCGGGTCGACTATGTCCAGAAGGTCCCACTCAGCTAGAAGCTTAGCTATCGTGTTTCTCCTGCCTATATCACTCTCAGACAGATCTGCTGTCTTTCCATCAAGGAGAAACAGCTCCTTGAAGTGAACGATGTAGTACCTAGACTGCTTGTGAAGTATGTGGCAGGACTGGTAGAGAGTGTTGTCTTTCTTAGAAGCGACGCCGATCCTAGTCAGCGTCTCCTTTATCTTTAGAAAGTCTTCCTTCTCCTTGAGTCTCACCTCAACGAAGTTCTCAATCATCAACCACCTTTTATTATTCTTTTTCTCAGGTCGGCCAACTGTTCCGCCGATAAGACTCTTAGATACTGCTTAGCGATCTCAGGCCCTACCCCGTAGTACTCCTTTATAAGGTCTATCTCTTCGGAGTCAGGCTTGTACCACTTAGAAAATCTCTTACGCTTTCTGACAGTATTTATAAGATAGTCATATTGAAGCAGACGGTCTGCCCAGTGGTTAACGTTCATCTCGTTGGCGAACATGACGGTGTCTGGGTGGTAAGACAGGGCTATGTTAGCCATGTAGGGGTTGTAGCCCTTCTCGGCCGCCTCTCGTGAGTCGGACTCTCTGATGATGTCCTTCCCAGCGTTGATGGCGTTGACGTAATCAAACGGGTTCATCAGGTCCCTCCACGAAGTCGCTAAAGTCCTCTATACAGGTAGTACAGAGGAAGATATTCATGAGGCGCACGACGTTAGATCCGTCCTCAAGCGTGAACTTGACGTTCATGTAGCGAGTGCCCTTTATGAACTCACAGTCACACCCGTCGCACTTCTTAGCTGAGTCTTTCTCTCCAGCCAAGCACCAGGCTGAGTAGTACATTAGACAAACTCCACGTCGGCCATGACGTGTGTCAGAGCCGCCGCGAGGTTAATCTCCTGGTTTGCAGCGAACGCCGCCTTGTACTGATAGTCCGAGAGAATGAGGACCAGCTGAGGGATACTGTTAGGCTTGATTAGATCGTAGGCTTGATCGTAGAGACGTCGAAACAAGATGCTCGAGTCGGTGTCAGAGTTCTCACCTACCCACTTGCGCATCGAGTTGAAGTCTTTCTTCTTAAGCGTAGACACGAGGGCCGAGAATGACTCGTCCTCTAGTCGCGACAAGATTCCGCTGTCGATCTTGCCGGTAGCCGAGTAGCGCTGTAACTCGTTGAGTACTCGTCGCCAGTCAGGAAAGTGGTTCTGAATGACCTCGGCTAGCACCGCGCGGTCGTACTCTACTCGCTCGGTCTCTAGAATCGTCTGTGCTCGCTTCATGAACTGAGAGGCGAGCTTAGGCATGTCCTTCTTACTGATCTTAAACTCGATGACCGAGCAGCGAGAGTGGAGCGGCTCGATGATGCGGTTCTTGAAGTTACACGTAAGAATGAAGCCGCAGTTGCTGGAGAACTCCTCCATGAAGTTACGAAGGGCTGGCTGAGTAGAGTTGGCGTTGAGATAGTCAGCCTCGTCGATGATGACGTACTTTCTTCCTCCCTTGAAGGAGACAGTAGAGGCGAACGACTGGATCTCGACGCGAAGGGTGTCGATGTTACCGTTCATCGAGCCGTTGATGACGATGTAGTTACAGCCGAGCTGCTCGAGCATGGCCCTGGCTACAGTCGTCTTACCGACGCCGGCAGACCCGCTAAGAAGTAAGTTAGGGATGTTACCCTGATCAACGAACTGTTGAAAAGTGTTCTTCAGGTCTGCCGGCAGGACGGCATCTTCGATAGTCTTGGGCCGATACTTTTCGACCCAGAGAAATTCTTCACGTACGTTCATAATATAGACTCCAAATGATCAAGCGGTGACGAAGGTGATGTCCTCTATAGAGTCAATCCTAAACGACCTCCATCCATTCTTATCGAGGTCCCACACCGCGAGGTACTCCTTGTTAGGAGCCGAGGCGTGTTCCTCTATGTCGGTCTGCTCAGGGAGGGCTTCTCCCCTGAGCGTGCACTTCATCGTTCTAAGTGAGCCGTCTCGCTTCTTGAAGCTGACGACTCCGTTCATGGTCTTAAGATATAGTTTGATAGTATCATAATCGTAAGACATTGTCAACCCTCGTACGTTGAAGTAGCCTCCGTCACCACGAAGTAAGTTAGCTTGTCGTTCGAGAACTTGCTGAGACCGCGAGACGATACTGAGACGTGATAGTCTGAGTTGATGAGCTTCAGGTTCTCGATCTTAAAGATCATGCGAAACGTCTTGTTAGTCTCACCTACCGCAATTGAGTAAGTGTCGGCCGTTGGGTTCTTGTTGTCGATGGCCTCGAGCAAGATACTGCCACCGTTGCCGGTGATAGCCACCTCAGGAAGCTGCATCACAGTCGCAGCCTTGAGAATGTTGAGAAGGTCGGTGCCGGCCAGCTTGAACTCTACCTCGGGCTCAGGAAAGTTGATGTCGCCAGCAGGAGGTGTGACGATCATTCCTGGAGCGGCGTAAGTGATCGACGTCTTCTTCTTTCCGCTGCGAATCGTGACCGCGGTGTCGCTGAAGTCGAAGTCAGGATCTTCAAACAGAGACACGACGCCTAGGAATCGAGGAAGCTCGTAGATGCAGAACTGCGTCGGAAACTCCTCCTCGACCTTGGCCGATGCAATGATAGTCTCGGAGGGAGACATCGTGCTGATCTTCGACCCCGGTCGAACCATGATGGACTGGTTGATGACCGAGAAGCTCTTGAGAGTGTTAATTGTGTTTTCACTGATCTTCATAATTTACCTCTTACCTTCTTCCTTTGAACTTCTGTTTCTTCTTTAGGTTCTTACCTAACTTAGCCTCATCGACTGTAGGAGACGCGCCGATAGAAGCGATGGCGGCTAGGCTACCTCCGAAGATGTACATTCCAACGTGCTGCAGCTTCATCCACGGGCAGAGCCAAACCTTAAGTCCGATCTTGCGAGCGTTCTGGCAGAACAGGTAGTCCTCTGACAGGTATCGCCTGCTCTCCGGGTCGATGTCAGCCTGGAAGTACATCAAGATCTCTCGTGAGCCGTCGAACGACTCTGAGCGAGCGTGGTCAGGACGATAGCTGTGTTGTGGGTAAGCCTCCGCGTACTTCTCGAGAGTCTTCCTACGAATCATCATAAATCCGGTGCCGGTCTCAAGAACCTCTGCAGGCTCACCGATCGGGATCTCTTTCTTGTCTCCGACTGGATTGAAGACGTAGTCGCCGACGAAGTTCTCTAGGTAGCTAGGATCCTTGTCTGCCGCACCAACGTTGACGGCATGCTTGATCTTCTCCCAAGAGATAGTCTTCTTAGGATAGGGCGCGCCCAGAACGTCGTACTCAGACTCCGGCGTCATGAGCGCCAGCATGGCGAGAACGTCCTGAGGATTGAAGCCGATGTCGGAGTCAATGAAGAGCATGTGGGTAGCGTCGCTGCGAAGAAACTCGTCGACGCAGTAGTTACGAGCTCGAGTGATGAGAGACTCGTTGAAGAGATAGTAAGCCCGCATATCGATACCATACTTAACGCACATGGTCGTTAAGTCGCACATCGACTTGTTGTACATGCCGGCGCACTGACCGCCGTACATAGGTGTAGCTACGAACAGCTTAAGCTTCCTAATCTGCTCTAGGTCGATCTTAATTTCCATCAGCGGTTTCCTTGTCATGAATGTAGAGGGCTAGGATCCCGTAGTGAAGGATCTTTAGGAGGTCGGCTCGGTTGCGGCCGTTCTTCTTGCCGTAGCGAGAGGCGTACTTGATGATGTCACCGATGGTGAAGCCCATGCCGTGACCTGCAGCCGAGATCAGCTCAAAGGCCTGGATGTTATCCCTACCGATGTAGTGCTGTGTGTATGTATTAGCGATGTAAGCGTGTAGCTCATTGAGGAGGTTTTCCTCATTAAACTTATAGGAAGGAGGAGATTTTTCTCGAGCCATCTTGTATGTCACCGAACTCATGTGTCTTTGTTCCATTATATTGATAGACGTAGTTTGAATTGAACTCTTCGCGCTCACCGTTCAACCAACCTAGAATCTCAGTAGCCATGTCACGGGCCGTCTGAACTGGTACGTTCTGGCACATGTGGTTGGCGCTGTCCTTAGGATCCAATAGTTCAAATGTATCAGGAAGTCCCATAATTGTCAACCCCTCTCGATACGTAATGTAGCGATCCTCGATCGGATGCGTGAGGGAGACTGGATAGTGGCCGACGAAGGCCCCGATGTAGTCCTTAGGGACGACAGTTCCGCGACGCATGATCGAGCCGCCGGACTTAAGCTTCTCGTACTTTCGCATGCAGCTCGCAGCCTCTCGCTCGTATCCGTTGGCAGTCATCCACTCAGAGACCTTGTCGTAGGTGATCCCCTGCTTCTCGATGTAAGAGAACGTGTCGTTCCCTCTGGCCCGAGAAGGCTCGACCTGAGCTGAGAACTCGCGGTGAGTCATTCCGCCGTTGATGTGCTCTAGGATGTAGCGGTAGTATGGATCCTGTGACGGGGTCTTCTTGTTGATCGGCTCCTGCAGCGTGTTGCCTCGAGCGTCTAGGATGGTCTGCTCGATGCTCTTGTGTGGGGTGTTGTAGTAGTTCAGCTTGGGAGTCTTGTCAGACTGCCAGAAGAAGTAGAACGACCTCTCTCGGATCTGAGGCACGCCGTGGAAGAGAGACTTGGTTCTATACACCGTGAACGTGTACCCGTTCTCTCGACCGATGTTGTACATCTGGGTTCGGATGTTCTTACCCACCTTGCCGGCGAAGCCCGGAGCGTTCTCGCCCCAGAACACCTTAGGTTTCATCTCACCGAGAACGAACTTAGCCGTCTCGATCATCCACCGGTTGTTAGCGTTGTCGTCGCCGTAGCCGTGAGAAAGCATGCTGAGGCCAGCGCACGGGCAGACTGACCCGATGACGTCGACCTTCTTGTCTGGCTTCTCGTTCTTGTCTAGAACGTAGTAGGGAATCTCGCCGCGGTAGTGGTTGACGAGGTGTCGGTCGTTTGCCCAGAAAGGCTCGTACGACATAAGGTACTCGGGAGGGCGACCGAAGGCTTGCTCGGTGCCGAGAGTCTCGCCGCCGATGAGGGGAACGATTGATGCGTGTGTGAAGGTCACTTGTAATCCATCGCGATTCTAAGGGCGGAGTTGACCGCCTGGTGCATATCAATGTAGACGTACTGCCCGCAGCGGCCGATGAACGTAACTTTATCGTTCTTGATAGATGCGTACTTGGCGTACCTGTCCTTATTTATATCATCAGAGATAGGATAGTATCGCTCGTAGTTGTTATCTTTATAGTCGCACGGTTCTTCCGCAGTAAGAGTCGTGAAGTACGGGTTGTTTCCGTGACGCGGCAGGTTCTTCCATTCGGTCACTCGCGTAAGTGGACCGTCGTTAGTAAAGTTGACTGTAGTAGCTGGAAGAGCTTTAGGAATAGGTGCAGTCGTAGTGTGAAACTTGATTGATCGATACTCGAGCTCACCAAACTGATAGCCGTAGTACTCGTCGATCGCCATGCTGTTGAACACGTGATCATACGAGTCTTCCATGTGCTTCTTAAATGGGTATGCTAGCCAGACTCTAATGTTTTGATGATCTAGCATGTTTTCGACCATCTTAGTGTACCCTTCTACGGGCATGAAGCAGTACTTGTCATTAGGAAAGTATCTGTCCTCCATGTCGTCGCGACCGGGAACGCGGTCTAATATCTTTGGAGCGACTTCCTCAAGCTCCTTTCCCCACATCTTCTTGGTGTACGGCCGATAGAAGGTATCTACTACGTTTTCTGCTCCAACGATCTCCTTGGTCTCTTTGTTAGGAGGAAAAGTTACGTAGCGTCCGTCTTCAAGAAGAGCCTTTACGCGGTGGTCATACTCGACCCACTCTGTAAAGCGACTAAGATACTCAAATACTTTCTCGTTGTTAGTATGAAATAGATGGGGTCCGTACTTGTGTACCCTAATACCGTACTCGTTGGTCTCATCGTACGCGTTACCGGCGATATGAGTTCGAGAGTCTATCACTATTACCGTGTGACCGGCATCAGCAAGCTCTCGGGCGATGGTAGCACCCGAGAGACCAGCTCCAACTACGAGATACTTAGCCATCACTTAGACTCCAGGATGGCACTAATCTCCATCTTGGTGACTGCCTTAGTCAGAGGGTGCTTCTCGTACAAGCACTCTTTCTGATAGCGCGCGGTCTTGATAAGATCCTCCAGCGTCATGCCTTCCACCTTGTCGGCAGTAAGACCGGTGTAGGCCTCGCCGTAGACTGAACCCTCACGATCGTCGCACACGAGGATAGATCCGGCGTCGGCTACCTGAAGAGGCCGAGCTCGCCACCAACCGGACCCAGAGTGAAAGTAGCCCGGCATCAAGCAGCCCCACTGAGAGTTATAGACTCGGCACATCTCAGACTCGGTGAGACGCTGCTGCTTTACTTCCTCGCCGCGCCGAGCGCCGTAGAAGTTGATGTCCCACTTGTTGATGTTCTGCTGCTTGAGCCACTTCTGAGTCTTCTTCTGAACGAGCGACGCGAAGTTCCAGACTCTCAGCTTAGAGGCAGGGTTGACGTCGTTGTTGCCGGCAAAAGAAAGAATAGATCCAGGCTCGCCGTAATTGTTGTCCGGTCGACGGTTGAGATGGTACGGGTTAGGGTTGAACTGGAACACCTTGTTCTCGTTCCACTGTAGCTTCAGAAGCGACAGGTCTCCTCCGGCGAAAGCCGACACGAGCAGACGACTGTTTTTGCGAAGGACTAGCTCACAACCTTGAACGTACACGTCGTGGTACTTCTTGATGTCTTCAAGAGACTCCTTGCCCTGATAGAGCTCGAGCAGATACTCGCGATACGCCTTCTGAGGATCGTCACGAAGGTCGTCCATGTAGTTTCTAAAGCTGGTATAGATCTGGTCTACCTGCCAGTCGTCAAAGGCTAAGATACAGTCTTGTCGCGCGCCCATGGCATATAGACCGCCGAAGAGACGCTGACAAAAAGCTTGGATGCTGTGCATGTAAACGATGACCTCGTCGTATCCAGAGAGATCCTCGCCAAGTAAGATAGGTCGTTGCTCGACTTGGTATCCCATATCTTCCAGCACTCGGATAAGAGCGTAGTGAGACGGAACTACCTGAAGTTCCTGCTGCAAGAAGTAATCTTTCTTGCACTGAGCAGCGTTCATTCCAGTTATAAGGATCTTTTTCATTCTGACTCCGCAATAAGATAAGCGCTTCTGCACATGTCTTCTAGTGTATATTTGCTCTCTACAAGAGAACTGACCTCATTTGGTCTTAGAGCTAGAAACGCCGGATCACCGGTTCGTCGTCCACGTTCTACCACCTCAAAGTCCTGACCACTTACTTTCTTCATCATGTTTATGACTTCTCGATTGGTGTACCCTTTACCGTTACCGAGACACTCATATTTAGTATTCTTTGGATTGTAAATTGCTTTAACAATACTGTCAACTAGATCTGATACGTGAATGTAGTCGCGGATACATGTTCCGTCCGAAGTATCATAGTCAGTACCATAGAGGTCCATACTGTTCCACTTTCCGGCGGCGGTCTCGGCGGCGATGCGAACTAGATGAGTCGAGTCACCAATCTGTCGATTTACACCGTCAGATCCAGCAACGTTAAAGAAGCGAAAGATGGTGTACTCATGAGCATACTGACGAATGATGCTCTCAGCTAAGATCTTTGTTTGGGCATATGGATTGATAGGATCAAACGCTCCGGCCGTTGAGGCAAAGATAAAGTTTCTAGGGTTGAACCACTCGAGCACGTTGATTGTGCCATTGACGTTTGTTAAAGTATACTCGGTCGGTTTATTCGTTGACTCGGCGACTGAGATGAGTCCAGCCAAGTGCACCACGCAGTCATACTCCGGCAGACTGGCCATAGTAAGAGACCAGTCATTTCTGACATCAGCCTTGAAGTACTTCTCAACATACTGTTGACTCTGGTTAACCGACTCGACTAGGTCAGTTCCATGCACACATATATTGTCTTTGTGATTAAGATGAATCTCACGAGCGAGAGTCGAACCAATGTAACCTTGCACGCCAGTGATTAGAACTTTAAGCCTCGATGTACTCACGGCACTCCTCCAGAATCTTTGTCTCGTAAGACTTGTCATTTAACTTTCTATTTAGCCCAGACGGATGAGGCAGCATGAAGTGCTCGACTTCGATCTTCGAGAGAGCCATCGACGGAAAGTTTCCAAGAGCTATTACTTTCTTATAGCCTTTCACACACTCTTGCAGCATCTCGTAGTCGACGTCGGACTCTCGGTAGGGTCCTGGTCGCGAGATACAGTTTACGAAAGAGAAGAAAGTTAAGCCGAGAGACTCAGTCCACTTACAGAGTCTCTTGATGGACTGGCTAACTCGGGTAGGGTCCGAGCCAGATGGGTTGATTCCCACTATCAGTACGCGCTTTTCGCTTCGTGTCATGGAGAACATTGCCTTCATTGTCATAACAAACTGCCTCAACGCCGGCCTCTACGAACATCGACTCGGTGTGCATGTAAGACTCGTGCCAGCTCGGTGCTATCACAGTGGGCTGACAGATAAACACACGCTTCACACCGACCTGAATGACTCCTTTGGCACAATCTGAGCAAACCGGAAGTCCATGAACGTAGAGGTCAGCGTTATTTAGACTTATTCCATTCAGCGTGGCATTATATATGCAGTTCATCTCTGCATGAACCACATACTTATACTTCTTCTCTCGATTGTAGAGACGGTCGGACGAGTCCTCGATGCCGCGAGGAAACCCATTGTAACCTTGAGACAGGATCTGGCCATGGTTACCCACAGCCACTGCTCCTATCTTTGAGCTTGGATCCTTAGACCAGCTGGAAATGTGCTTCGCTAGATTTAGATACTTCTGAGTCCACGACCAGCTTGAAGTGTCGCTCATATACGTGCAAGCTCCCTGCGTTCCAATAGATAGTTCCGGGCTCGACGTCAAGCTCTCTAGCTAGATGAGAGAGCACGTACTGTTGCCAGGCATAGTCATTCTTGTAGCCAAAGACAGCATCGTTAGATCGCATCTGAACGACGGCATTGAGCTTACCATTGCGGATGAGATACTGAACCGCGTTGGTGCACATAAAGTCGGACATTCCGTCCTTATTGTAGTCGTTCCACATGCTAGGACGCGTGTAGATCATCACCGCTCGCCGTGAGTACGGGTTCTTTCGAAGCTCTTCTAGAACCCGATTGTACTGACGACCATTAGCATCAGACCAGATACACCAACCGTAGTTAGAGTTGATGAAGCCGCGACTGTCAGCTACCTCTTTCCAGATAGTAGGAGGACCACCGGGAATGTCATTGACGTTACGCGAGAGAGATCGGTACCACTCGAGCTCTCGCTGGACGTAGTTCTCATTGACAGTGCCAAAGATAGAAGTTTCATCAGCGATGAAACTAGCGTTGACGATCTCGATCATCTTAGCGCCAGTCTTATCAATAACGTAGTCTTCTGACTCGTGCATGAACCGGAAGATAGAACGGATGCGCTGAATGGAAAGGGTCATACTTACGAGCCCATGTTGATGGTATAAGCCCCGGTCTCATGATTGAACTTAACCGTATTGTCAGCAGGGCGATAAGTACCAGACTGAGTTACAGAGTCAGTGATCTGACTATTGATGCTGTAGGTCGACTTCTTTCGATTGAAGATGTCGCGCTCTTTGTCTTGGCCGGGAACGCCGTAGCGAAGCCACGCGACTGCGAACGAGGCGTAGTTGATAAGATCCTTGTAGGTATCTTCAAGGGACTCGAAGTTAGCAGAGTCAGCACGACCAGACTCGATTAGTGACTGGGCTCGATAGAGCTTGCCTTGAAGGATGTCATGGATCGAGTCGATGCCGCGACGATAGTGCATGGCCTGAACTACGTTAGAGTTCGGGTTCTGGTAGTCTTGAGACTTCTTGAGCTGCAGGTCGATGCACTCGCGGAGTACCTTGACAGACTCGCGTTCATGATTCGGTTGAATTGTAAACATTAGTTGCTCCATAGGTCGATGCAGTCGCCGTTCTTGATGGCCCGCACGTGGTCAAAGCGATACGGGCTGTACCCAGTGTTATTCTTTACAATATATCCTGAAAGCTTATTGCTGTCAACTAGATAACGCGGGCGATAGCGGTACTTCAGCGGTTGGACCTCCTCGTAGGCCACGATCAGAAAGAACTGGTTGAAGCGAGTTGAGTAGTTGACTGACTCGACTTGACCGTTGCTAATGTACCAGTAAGGGTACTTAGCATTCATAGTCTTAACCTCGCCGTTCTTACCCTCGCAAATCACGTCGGTCTTTCTCTGAGCGAAAGTGAGATCTTTGGCGTCTTCGGTGATAGGTGAAGATTGCTTGAAGAAGCCAGTTGATTGAACTGCAATCTCGGCACCTAGACCGGTAGCCGTATTTCTTTTAACTACGTCGTAAGACCTGGGGCCTTTACGTAGCATCTCGCGCTTCCAGTTAGTCGCGACCATCATGTCTAGGTCGGCCTTATGCTCTCTCATATCGACAACTTTATTTAAGCTTGACAAAGTTGCAATGACTTCACCGCTGAAGTCTAACATGGTTTTCTCTCCTTATTCAACCATCTTAGTTAAGAGTCCGTGATTGCCGGCGTGGCTAGGTGCTGTCCAGCCTTCAGGCTTGATGAGGTCTGGAAGACCGAGGGGGTTAGGACGGGTGGCCTTCACGCCCGGAGTCTTGTTCATGTTAGCCTCGAGAACTGCGTCCCAAGCCGCGTGTGAGTCAACTGCAAAGCCGTCGAGGGTACCGATGGCTACGACGCATAGGTCGATGAGGGCGTCGACGATCTCTTCAGGGTTATCCTTGTTAGCCTTTAGCTCGTCCAGCTCTTCCTGAAGGAAGTTAACGCGAAACTCAAGAAACTTCTTGAGAGTGTCTGCGTCCATGCTCTCGACTACGGGATGTACGCCGTAGTGTTTGTGCATTCTCCAAATATCTTTTACCCAGTCACGACTCATTATTATTTCCCATCATAGTTGCTGTTGCTGCTCGAGCAGCCCAAGACATCTTGCTTGGACATTGATTATGATTACAGACATATCCCCAGACCTTATTGGCAAAGTCCATTCCACATACGTGGCATTTAGTGTCTACTGTAGGCGGCTGAGGAGTTACAACTCCGCTTACGCGTGCAGCCATAAACCCGTCATAGAACCCCTCGAGATAGTCCTTGCTCTTCTTCATGCTGCAATCCACTCCGGAGGTTGTCGCTTGGTCCACTTATGCATGGATGATTTACCAAACTTATAATAGTTACGATAATTTGTCAACGGGTCTGATCCGACCTTGTACTCGTCAGCCATAGCTGAAGGCATGGGACTACCCTCGTGCAGGCGCATGTTGTGCGGAGGCGACTGAAGCGTGTAGGCTAAGTCGTAGCACTTGTGACGCTTGCCGTAGCGGTAGGTATACTCGTCAAGAAGAGCGTAGAAGTGCTCGACCAGCCAGAGATAGTTCTCGACTGAGTAGCGACACCATACAGCTGAAGGATGGTTGATGTGTGTAGCTTGATACAGGATAGAGTCTCGGCTGTCACCGAGGGCCCATACTTTTTTCTTGCGACCGGTCTTAGACAGAGCAGTCGACTCGACTCCGTCCAAAACTCGGTGAGCAGTGGATAGAAGCTGAGCCGACTCAAGAATCATCTTGACGACGTGCTTATCGACGAGGGCCTGAGCTGCCTTGACCGGGTCCTCGTCTACATAGAATATGTTCATATATCACCTTAGTAGTCACCATTGTCTATAATCAATGATATACGGATTGGCAATATTTGTAAACAGAAAAAGTGACATCCCGGATCTATCTCATTCGGACGGTCATAGAAGGCCCGAAGCTTCCAGAAGACCGGGTTCAAGTTGATACTGATGTTTATGTTAGAATAGTATAAGTAGTTCAATACCTTAAACATGCTCATTACTTCGCTATATAAGTCCTGTTAAGCATAGTGTGGTTTTCATCTGTAGGACCCCAGTCTCCATCTGGATGGAAAGCTATGATCTTCATGACATCTCCAGAGGCAGAAGTTCTGAACCGATGAAGCTCTTTCTCTTCAAGAGCAAACATGACTCCTGGAACCAGGTCGATCTCTTTGTCACGAAGACTCGACTTACCAGAACCCTGAATGACACAGCCGATTCGGATGCTCGGATGAGTATGGAACGACTGGTCGATGCCCGGTGGAAAGTAGAGGTAGTTGAGTGACGGGTCTCCAAGACGAGGTGGAAACGCTAGAAGCGAGTCAGAGCATCCGTCGATGTAAGACAGACGACCTAGCTCGTCCCGGTGGCGACCGTACGCCTCCATTCCATTGAAGCCTAGCTTAAACACAGCGAAGCACTCGTCGCTCTCGATAGTCACGTCGTTTCCACGAACTGGAATACAGAAGTAACTATTCTTCTTAAGTACGATCTCTTCGAAGTCACGACTCTCATCAGTGAGGCATATCCTCGCACCTTTAGTCGTAAACCCGTAGACGGTCGAGTGCTTATGCTCGAACGACTGAAGTTCACCGCGAACCATATAGGCCACACATGGGTACATGGTATGCGTAAGGTCGATTCTCTCGTTTGTCTTTCCGGTTTTAATAATCATCTTTTCACCTACCTATGAACTCTAGGCTTTGATACTTGGTAAGCTCGCTAAAGTCATCTGCCACACCATAGCAAAACTCTTTGTTATACCAGAGCATTCTAAGACTAGATTCTTTCTTCTTTTTTACGTATGACTTATGACCACTCTCGTCTATTACAAAAGAGCGTATCGTGTGCTTGTAGTCTTTTATGTTAGTCACTACTTTCAAGTCGTGATTGTCCAGGCTCCACTTCTGCCACTCTGGTGTGTCAAAGAAGTGAACGACGTTCTTATATGTTTTCTTTGGATTCTTCCATGGCTTATAACCTAGAAACTTGTATCTGGCATGCTGCCACTTATTAGTGAAGCCGAACCACCACACCCAGTCAAATGCAGTGACTATCGGGAAAGGGCACTCACACGTAGTCTCTCCGTACACATCAATGAAATTTCTAGCGGTCTCTGCACCGAACTGAGCCGTATATATGGGGAGCATCGCGTCTCTCCACGGCATAGTTATTCCTTCGTTTCCGTGCGTGTTATACACTCTCCTGATGTTATCGGACCCAAGAAGATGGTCTGCGTGTTGACCCGTTATAACTACACCATCGGTCGCCAAGTCTTCCATATTAGCATACGAACTGATGATCCTACCAGCAAACTGATAGTGTATCTCAGTCCACAACTCTGGAAACTCTAGCATGCTATGGTGAGAAGCCACGATATAGAGCTTCTCAAGGTCTTGTTTTGACATCATCTTTCTAAATGAAAGAAGAGCAGCGGCGCTGTCCATTCCACCACTATAGTACAAGTACATTTTTTTGTCAATGGTCTTGTTTAAGCGGTCGGCTGTCTCAAAGCACATCTCTGAGAACGTCTTCTTCGACTGGGGTAGGCTCTTGATCTCTACTATGCTCTCGCACAGGTTAGTGTACTCGAACGGATCTAGACCAGTTCGGACGCGGTTCACTGACTGCGTGTACGGATACACGGTAGGACACCATGGTCTCTCGAACCTGAGAGTCTTATCTTTGAACGGATAAGTGTAGAGGATGATCCCCATCAGAGCATTCTTTTCTCGAACTCTGCGTTCAATAGCTGGTTAGCGAGAGAGAACTTCTTCTTCTTGATAAGCTTTTTTACCGTTCTCTCAAACTTATAGAGATACGCCATCTGGTAGTTCAGATCCTCATAGCGCTGCTTTATGAAGCCGACGTATACGTCCATGTTGGTGAACTTTTTGTTCTCCTTGTACATTGACTGGAGGAGAGGGCTTATCTTACCACTCTTCTCGTACTCTCCGACGTCGTATATGATGAGGGCGTCGTAAATGTCCTCATCGATGATCGGTCGTATGAACGCGCTTTTATACATGTGCTTGACGTTCTCAAGCTTCTCTAGATAGCTAATCATGATCTTCTTCAACACCAGTCTCTGTTCGGTCGTCTCATCTATTGGACCTCCTACGTACTTCAATCCTTCTCGCACGTCATAGGTGTAGTAACTTGGGTTCTCCATGCAGTCGCGACTTATCTCACCAAGATAGACGTATGTCGCCACACCGGTCATTAAGACCTTGGCTTTCCTATATTCCATAGGAACTACGCGAATGATTCTTTTCTTTGAGCCGGTATCTGCGTATATCAACACACCATAGAAAGAGTCCGATTCACTTACCATCTCGTCTTACCTCTCTCCTTGGTGATGAAGAACGAGGCCTCATCATACTTTTCTTTCTTAATTAGTTTTCGTACCTTAGCTTCTACAGAGTTAAGATAAGATAACATGTTTTTCACGTCTTGTCTCTTCATCGACTCACGATCTACGACATCGTCAATGCTATAACTGTCATCAATGTCTTTAAGCGATGTTAAGATTGGACCTACTACTCCAGTCTTCTTATACTCATCTATCTCTTCATAGAGAAAGAAGTTCATGTACCTTGACACGTAGTTAGTCTCGTACGCCCTCATGTAGAAGCGAGAGAAGTCATTCATGTCTTCAAGTATACGAATTATGTTTCTCTGACTCTCAGTCACCTTTAGAATATGATCAGTAATGTCGAGTCTCTTCATATAGGTGTTCTTTCCGTCTTTCTTTATGACGGAGTAGTCGTATATGTCCATTGTGGGAGGTAAAGAGTCCATGTAGTAGTACAGAATCTTCTCGTATACTATTGGAACATAGATAGAAGTGTTGTGCGCGGCGTGAACTATTCTATTGTCATGCCCAACGTAGACCACATACTCATTGATCATTGTTAACGAACTCCAAGCATCTCTCAAGAGGCATTATATCTAGATTAGTATCTATGCCGTCTGGAGACATAAAGTTAGACTTGACGTACTGAAGGCTTCCGACCTTAGGCTTATTAATGTAGTCTATGAAGCCAGTCTTGTCTACAATAAACTTCTTCGCTGCATATTTATAAGACAACATCGTACCCTTGATCTTAAGGTGATGGTTGTCCATACTCCACCTCTGCCAAGATGGTGTATCATAGAAGTTTATGATCTTGCTAAAGTGTAACTTAGCATCGCTGTGTTGCTTAGTAGCAAGAAGTCTATATTTGACGAACTGCCACTTGTTTACAAAGTTAAACCACCAAACCCAGTCGTAGCACGATCTTATAGGAACTGGAGAGTGCTTTATTCCTTGGCAGTGTCTGTCGATGAAGTCGGATATGTGCGGAGCAAATGGGATCCCAAACATACGACGATACACCATGTCTATGTTATTCTTCCACTTCATGTGGATACCGGCTTCTCCGTAAGTATCGACCACCTTAAACAATACGTCGCTCCCAAAGATCTGGTCTCCATGCTCTCCAGTCACGACGTATCCTCTCTTGTAGTACTCCTCAGTGTCAGCTAAGGAGTTATGTATTCTTCCCTTGAACTTAGAGTTTATGAGAGGCCACATCTCTGGAAACTCGTCGATCGACCTATACGACATCGCTATGTGAAGTCTCTCTAGGTCGTCGCCCCACGTCTCCATGAAAGACACTAGAGCAGAAGTGCTGTCTATGCCTCCACTGTACATGAGATAGACCCTAGAGTCTCCCGTCTTTCTCTTGATGTCAAGGGCTGTAGAGAACGCTTGCTCCTCGAAAGTCTTGTTGTTCTGAGGCTCGTCCCTAAGGATCTCTTCTATAGTCTCACAAGATATTGTGTAGTTGAACGCGTCGGTGATCTTACCGAGTTCATGGTTTATTCTATTGACACTTCTCTCCCACGGATACTTGCGAGGTATCCATAGAGGAAGTCCTATGTCAGTTATATTGAGCTTCTTACTAGTAAATAGAACTAGTCCAGGTTCTTCACTCACGTGGCAATCCTCGAGAAGTTCTTATGCTTCTCAAACTTTAAGACATTAGTAAACTTATCGTAGAGCTGGTCGGTCTTATGACTGATGACGTAGGTGTTAGTGTCTGTCACTAGACCGGCTAAGATCTTTAGAAACTCATCCGTGCCATTGCTGTCAAGAGAGCCGTCGAGTACTTCATCCATAATAAGAAGGTTAGTAGAAGCGCTGTTTCGAAGCTTACTGATCGCGCGCCATGTAAAGAGGATAGCCAGATTAATGCGCATCTTCTCGCCCTCAGAGAAAGATGCGTAAGAGAACTCGTCTCTAAAGCGTGACTTGATAGTCTCATTGAAGTTCTCATCCAATTCAAAGTTGACGAAGAAGTCCATAGCAGCTAAATACTTATTGATGAACTTATTTATTATCGGTACGTACTGACGAATGATCCTGGCCTTGATACCGTCGTCTCGCATCAGCGCAGCCGCCACGTTGAATACCTTACCGTCCTCTACCAGCTCGTTATAAGCTCTGACCGCCTCGTCAAGATCAGACTGTAGCTGCTCAATCTTCTTGAGCTCGTCCTCTACGTTGTCGGCTGACGCGGTCTGCTTTATCTCCCTCTCGAGCATCTCCTTGTAGTTCAAGAGAGAGTTAACCTGCGTCATATGCTTGTGAAGCTCCATCTTCTTGGAGTTGACTGCGGTCTTCACCTTAAGAACTTCTTCGAAGCGCTTCTTGGTCTCGTCGTACTCAAGAGCGAGCTTAGAGATACCGTCGTTGAGCTCAACTAGCTTCTCGCTCTTCTCCCCGACCATGGCAGCCTTGTGTGTCTCTAGGATGAGCTGCTTGCAGGTTGGACACTCATCGTTGTTAGTAAAGAACTCGAGGTCACCGCTGATGATCTTTACACGTGCTTCTATCTGGTGTCTGAGCGACTCCAGCTTGCTGGCTTTCTTTGATAGAGAGTACTCCTCGTCAAGTCCGACCTCTAGAGACTGGATCTCTTCTTCGACGTCATGGTAGATCGACGAGTACTTCTGTATCTCTTTGTCTGTCTGCTCTATTCTATCCAACTTCTCTTGCACTAGCTTCTCGTTGCTCTCTTGCATCTTCTTGATGTGCTCCTTAGAGACATCGATAAGGCGCTCGAGACCGTCCTTGCTAGAGTCTTGTCTGATGATCTTCTCGTTGTTCTCAGTTATCTTCTTCTTGAGCACCGAGTTCATCTGAGAGAATATCTGAAGGTCGAGAAGGTCCTCGATGATCTCTCGTCTAGAGCCGGTCGGAAGCTGCATGAACGGAACGAACGACGCCGATCCTAGGATCACTACCTGACAGAAAGACTTGAAGTTAAGCTTCAAGATCTGCTTCTCAAGCACGTCTTGATAGTCGCGCTTGTCTGCGTCCTGATTGACCATAGCTCCGTCTAGATAGATCTCAAAAGTGTTCGGCTTCAAGCCGCGCACAATCTTGTAGTTCTTCTTTCCTACGGAGAACTCGATCTCGACTACGGCGTCTTTACCGTTGATTGTGTTTATCAGCTGAGGCTTGTTGATCTTTCTGAACGGCTTGTTAAACAGCGAGAAGCAGAGAGCGTCGAGGATGGTCGACTTCCCTGCCCCGTTGTCTCCAACTATGAGAGTGAGGTTAGACGCGTTAAAGTCAACCTCAGTAAACGTGTTTCCGGTGGAAAGAAAGTTCTTCCACCTTATCTTCTTAAATAAGATCATATGTCACTTTAACTCAAGAGCTTCGGCGTAGACCTCTGTAATGGTCTTGTTCAGCTTCTCTTTGCTGACGTCTATAGTCATATTATTAACATACTTTCTAAAAATTGTCAACGTATCTTCTGCCTCATCGACTATATCCTCGTCCTCGACTAGACCGAGGTTGAGGTGGTCCTCGACGATCTGGAGATCTGCCGGGTTTACTTTCTCTAGTCGGTCGATGAACATGTCGAACATATAAGGATTGGTCTTGTTCTTGATGACGACCTTGAGACACATTCCCCTGTACATGTCAAAGTCACGAGAGTTAATCTCATCTATGCTCATCTCAGAGTCGTCGTAGAAGATCTTCTCGAACATCCTATAAGGGTTCTCGATGAACTCTAGTTCTCTCGTCTCGGTGTCGAGGATGTGGAACCCCCGAGCATCATTGTAATCGCTCCATGTAAACTCAGCATGAGAGCCAAGATAATGAATGCTACCAGAAGAGGAGCGATGATGGTAATGCCCAGAACAAACAAGATCAAAGCGATCAAAGAGACCAGGATCGTCACCGTGACTGACCATGCTTCCTCTATACATCTCAAAACCTTGTAGCTCAAGGTGTCCCATAGCGACTTGCGCCTTGGTTCTTTTGATAGCATCGAGAGTCTCCTTCCTGTTCTCGTCGCAGATCCACGGTAGAAGCAAGATGTCCAGACCGCCGATGTTTATCTCTACTGGGTTAGCGTCGTAGATGTTGATCTTCTCGTAGCCGTGTGTCAGCTCGCGGAGGGCGTTGATCTCGTTCGTGTTCTTATAGTAGGTGTCGTGGTTACCGGCTATGATGTGCACCTCCTTAATGTCGCCCCTTGAATTAAGGGGCTCAAGGAAGTCGTGGCGAAGTCTTCTAGCCGTATTGAAGTTGATGTACTTACGGCGGTCGACCAGGTCTCCGAGGTGGATGACGTGCTGGATTCCTTCTTCCATCAGCTTAGGAAAGAAGATGTCGTTCATGAAGCGACGGTTGGCTTCTAGAAAGACCTGACTGTCGTTGCGAACACCCCAGTGTGTGTCTGTTATAAGAGCTACCTTCATTACTTTCTCTTGACTGCAGAGATCGACTTGGCTGCTTTCTCTCTAGCTATCACGTACTCGCAGAAGTCTTTGATAGCTTCAATTCTAGCCATGTACATCTCGCGTGAGTTCGGGTTACCATTGTCTTTAATGGACTCCGCCACATCAATGATCACTTGCGGCACCAGGTGCATCTTACTCTTTATCATAGAACTTTCTCATCACTGTCTTAGGTTTAACTTCTTTCTTTACCTTCATCTTGCTCTCGATGGATCTAACTAGGTTATCCATGTACTCGTTGTTAGCTGATATGAAGTCAACGCTCTTGGCGTCGTCAGCGTCGCCTTGAGCCGCCAGCATTCCCATTACGTGAAGGTTCTGAAGGGTCTTGTACTTGACGTACAGCTGACGCTTCTCCTTGTGGATGCGTCGAAGAAAGGCGTAGTATATGATCTGAGTAAAGTATGAGAACGGGTTACTCGTCTTCTCAGGATTAAAGTTATCAAAGTACTGAAGACAGTTCTCGATACCGTCGGACACCATCTCCTCCCTGAAGGGATAGTTAACGAAGTTGGGTCTCGTCGAGAGACGGTTGGCGATGTTAAGAAGACACTCTCCGACGTAGTTAGGAATCCGAGGCTTCTCAAGGCCGTGCTCCTCGGCGTGCTTGACGTCCTGCTTGTACTTTATGATAGCGGTGTAGAACTTCTTATTGTCTACGTAGTGTCTAGGTACTTTCTTCATGGGAGCTTCCATCAGTGGTATCTCCCTTTCTGCTTGGCTAGAAGTTCTACGGCCTCGCTCAGGTCTTCTGAGTCAAGCTGCGCTTTCTCTTCTTGCTCTTCTGGTTCAGCTATTAACTTTGTGTAGTACTTCATAACTTTTTCTGTAGGAGTTCCAAAGGCTATGACGTGATCAGCGTTGAGAGTAATTTGCTGCTGATCTACGAACGGCATCCAGAGTCTTCCATAGAATACGTAAGACTCTTCGGAGGACATAGACATTATTATCTCAATTGGATTCTTTAATGTCAAGGCTTTTTTTCCGGAGCTCGATTCCTCGATCTCTCCCATGATCATAGTCCCATCGGACAGGTGCATTATGGTTGCCATTAGAGCTCTCTGTTTATTACCACGTAGTCGAACTTTTCTTCGTCATATATCTTCACCCTCTCCATAAAGTGCTTCATAGTGTGGTTGACGTGTGACTTATAGATCAAGTCGTCGGCGAAGTCGTATAGCTTTGCAGTCTTCTTGGTGTCAGTTATTCTTAGGCCGCGACCGATGGACTGAAGAGACCTCACCCTAGACTTAGTCGGAGAGGCGAACACCACGTTATGAAGGTTCTTAATGTTGACACCGGTAGAGAACGTCCCGTAGCTAGCTATGATGATCGCGCTGCTATCAGCCTCGACGATAGCTCTTATCTGCTCTCGCTCCTCGGCCTCAACTCCTCCATGGATAAAGTACACCTTCCTCTTGTCTCCCACGGCGGCACTTATCTTATCATACAATACTTTGCCATGTTTGTCAACATATTGAAACAGCACAAGAGTATTTTCTTTTAGACCATACTTTACCATGTTCGTTATGAAGTCGTTTCGACGCTCGTGTCTAACCAGCCAGTCTATCTCATCTTGATAGGAAGCTCCCTTCAGAAGCTTTCTCTCCTCGTCCGTGTACTTTAGACGTATGACGCTGATGCTGAGAGTCGACAGATGCTCGTCGTCCATAAGCTGCTTGGTAGACGTGACCTTATGAACCGGACCAAACAGACCCTCTAGGATCATCTTGTTTGTCAGAGCGCCGTCGAGCGTTCCCGTGAATCCAAACCTGTGCGGGCAGTCTACCAGCTTGGTCATGATGTCGGTGAGAGACTTGGCCTTGAAGAGATGAGCCTCGTCACCGATGACTACGTTGAACCTCTCGAACCACTCCATCGGCATCTTAAAGATCGACTGCCACGTGGTGATGGTGATGTCGGACTGAGTATCTTTCTCGTGACCTGACATGATGATGTGAATGTCGAGGTCCTTACCGTTGTTGTAGTCGATGAAGTCAGACCTCATCTGGTGAACCAGCGACGTCGTAGGAACCACGACGAGTACTCGCTTGTTCTCAAGCATGTAGTGACGCGTCAGCAGGTAGATTATGAGAGACTTACCTGATCCCGTAGGAGAGAGAAGAACTGAGCGGTTGTTATTGACGGCGTGTATGAAGGCCTCTCGCTGGTAGTCGCGAGGCTCGTGCTTTACCTTCAGCTCCTTGATGAGGTCGTTGAGGTAGTCGTCGTCCACTGAGAACTGGATCTGCAGGTCTGGGTCGACCTCGCACGTGTAGCTTCTCAGCTCGCAGAACTTCACTATCTCGGAGGTCAGTCCGGCGTATATCGTCTTGTTCATCATATTAAAGAGGCGAATCTTACCGTCCCAGAACTTGTTACGAACCTGGGGCATGAACTTTGCACCAGGAACCATGAACGTAAACAAGTCGCTGAGCTCTTGAGCTATCCCAGTGTCAGAGATAACCTTGCAGTAGACGTCGTTGAGCTTCTTTATTATAACGTCAGTCATCACGCCCCATTAGTAAACTTGTACCAGTCTATGTAGTTCTTTATGAGGAAGCCTCGGTTGTTCAGAGTCTTGACGATCGCTTCTAACAGATCGACTTTCTCTCTTATGTATGCGGTCTTGAGGTTGGACTTTATGATGTCCTGATCCGAGTCTAGGTGCATCGGAATGTCGGAGCGAAGGATCTTGAGAGGGTTCGGTCTCCATCCGTTCTCGGAGAGAGTCTCCTCGTCAAGCGTGCCGCCATAGTACTCCCACTTCAGTCGGACGAGCTCCTTGTGTCCCTGCTCCATCTTCTTGAGAGTCAGCTTCTCAGTCGTGTAGAGACGCATGTACTTGGCGTGAAGCTGTGGGATTATGAGGCTCGCGGTCCCTAGGTCGGTTGGATCTATCTTAGAGTCTTGATCCCACAAGTCGTGAATTTCCGCGATGTCCATGTCAAAGTCTCCATAGGTCTACTCTTTAATATAACAAACTCTGTAAAAAAAGTAAACTGATATTAGAGCTTTTCTATGGAGAACTTCTTGTAGCGGAAAGTTACGGTAGCCTCTAGTGTCTCGACGTCCGTATCCTCGTAGCTGAAGCTCAGCTCTGACAGCAGGATCGGAAACATGTCCTGGAACGTGACTACTAGGTTGGGATTGTGCTTGCTCGACATGACCATCAGAGTTCCGTCCGAGTAGTTCTTGTCTGTCGGAGAGACGCGGCCTGCGGTGTACTGAGTGAACGAGTCTGGGAAGCCGAGCTGGATCAGCCAGTCGTATATCTCAAAGTAGTTCTTCATGTCCTCGTCGACCTTGAACGTTAAGTTGAAGTCTCCGAAGGTCAGGTTGATTCCTGGGTTCGGAAGCCTGACGAACGGAGTGTTCACGTCGATGTATCCAAGATCGATCGTCGGGAGGGTGGCTCTCGTGGCAAAGAAGTTAACGTTTGGTGTCCTGGACAGGTTGAACTGAAACCCTGCTCCAGTCAGAAAGTTCGGATTCGTAGGCTGCTTCTCTATGATTGCCATGGTCGGTCCTCCTGTGCTATTTATGCCGTTCTATTCGGTTGACATTATTTCCAGAGCTCTTATAATAGGTTATAACGACAACACATAAAAAGCCCATTAACCTTCTGTTAACCATTCCAGAGGATCTGGTTGACATTATTTGTGAAATGGACTACTATAAGAATATAAGGAAAGGTAAGAGGTTAACATGTACCATATCGATTCTCCCGAGTTTCAGCGAGTCTGGTTCTGGCTGGTGATCGGTTTCTTTCTGGCTGGGATGGTTCTGGTCGGCTCCCTAGAGACCCCTCACTAATCTAGTTGACATTATTTTCATAATGGCTTACTTTAATAATACGGTCAGCTAAGACCGCACACATGTGAAACGAACTAAGAGGTTTTAGAATGTCTAATGCACAGCGCGTACTGAATGCCTTCATGAACGGCGAGGAGCTCACCAAGGCTCAGATCGAGTCTCGTTACGGGGTGGCCAACGTCACCGCCACGATCTCGTCTCTCCGCATGCAGGGCTACCCGATCTACCTCAACGAGCGTAAGACCAAGGAAGGTATCACTATGAAGTACCGCCTCGGCACGCCGTCGCGAGAAGTGATCGCCGCCGGCTACCGAGCTCTGGCTCAACAGTCGGTCTAAGCATAAATGATCAGGGGGTGCGATCCCCTGGTCTATAGGGCGTGTAGCTTAAAGGTGAAGCCGGCCGCTCATAACGGTCTGAGTGTAGGTTCGAGTCCTACCGCGCCCACCAATTGCCCGCGTAGCCCAACCGGCAGAGGCAAGAGCTTTAAACCCTCCTAAGTGTAGGTTCGAGTCCTACCGCGGGCACCATCACTATTTGGAGACTATTTGTTATGAACGGTAAGATCAAGGTGAAGGCCACCATGAACGTGGAGCTCGAGCCTGAGAGCTTGGACAAGGTGCTGCGAGACGTACTGTCCCAGGACTACCTGTTACTGTGTGAGCAGATCGGTAACGCGCGTGAGACAGAGGCGGTCGATCCAGTCAAGAGCTCATACCTAGCTGAGAACATGAACGACCAGATCAAGTTTCGAGACTCTATCATAGCTGCTCTAGAGTACTACATGGTACCAAACGAGCATCGAAAGCTACGAGAGACTGGCAAGAAGATCTCTAGGGAATAAAAAAGGGGGGCCGAAGCCCCCCTTAGTCTTATCGGGTGAACCCCGATCTTGATTATTACATGATGTTGTTAACAACGATCCTGCGATAGTAGACGTTCTGAGCGGTGAGAATGGTGCCGTCAGAAGCGGTAGCTCCGCGTGAGAACGGGTTAGCGACCATGCCGTAGCGGGTCTTGAATCCGATCTTCGGCTGGAAGCTGTTCTCACCAACCGCGCGAACCATCTGCAGCGGAACGTACGGGCAGTAGAAGAGGCCGGCGTCGAATGCCGAGGCGCCCTTGTAACCGACAGTAGCGTAGTTGCCAGTGGTGTACGGATCGATGTAGACCTTGAAGCGACCGTTGAGAACGCCGGCGAAGGTGTTGCCAGTGTCGTCTACGTTCAGCGAGTTGCTGTTGAGAGCCGGGGTGTAGTCAAGAACACCAGCCATCTGGAGGGCAGACGCGACGTCTGACGAGCAGAGGATGATGTTACCCTTGCCGCGACGGGTGTCCTTGGCAAGTTGGTTAGCTTCACGCTCGAGCTGGAACATGAGGCCCTTGAACTTTTCAACCGACCAGCGGCCGTTTGAGTCGGTGTCGAGGTCGAAGATACCGGCAGTGGTTGTACCAGTGTTCGCGCCGCGGACGGCCGATACGTTGATGGTACGAACTACTTCGCGGTTGATTTCGGCCAGGATCTCGGTGCTGAGGATGTTGGCTAGTTCGGTCTCAGCGTCCAGTCCGTGGATCGCCTTGAGGTCCTGAGCCAGTTCCATGGTGTACTCAGCCTTGAGGGCGCGGCTCTTAGCAGTGACGGTAACCTTCTCGATCGAGAAAGCCATCTCAGCGAAGGCAGCGTTGGCAACGTCGCCGAGCTGCTCAGCCTGAGCGGTCGACATACCCTGTGCGTAGTTGTAGGCGCTCGCGAGGCCGTCACCAGCCGAACCGAGGTAACCGGTCTGGGTGCCAGGAGCGGTGCCGACCTGCTGGCTGCCAGGAGCAGCTACAGAGCCGTTGTAACCGACCGAGGCGAACTCAGTGTTGGCTTCGTTGTAGAAGGCCTCAGTGCCGACCTGGTTGGCGTAGCGTGAGCGCATAGCGAAGATGAGGCCGGTAGGACCGGTCATCGGCTGAACGCCGCAGAGGTCGTAGGCGATCAGGTTCGGAGCCGCGCGACGAACGAGCGAGATGAGAACCGGATCGTAGGTGTCGATAGCGCCGTCAGATGCAGTCGATGAAGACGCACCCATCTGGTTAGCCGGACCGGCTTCCAGGAGGCTCTGAGGAGCCCAACCACGCTGAGCAGCCGATTCCTTCTCGGTGTTCTCGAGGAGGACCGCGGTAACCGAGCGGCGGTGAGTGTCCTTAATCGGAGAAAGCGACTCGTGGTCGAGGACCGCCTTCCACTTGTTTTGAACTTCTTCGTTTAGAAACATTATAGTGCTCCTTGTTGTTTCTTAGATTTATTTATAACCAATTATTTCTTGATGGTTCGCGACAGAGCGGTAACGTACCTCGATACTCTCGGATCGACGGTCTGCTCGTTGAGAGGCTCAACAGCGTCAGAGATGAGCTCATCTTCCTTACCGGTCACCTTCTCTGAGGCCTTGAAGTACGACTCCTTGAGGATCTCAAGTTTCTTCCTGAGCTCGTCGTTGTCGGCGTATTCAATGTTCTCGGCAAGAGTGCGGAACTTCTCTTTCTGAGTCTCAGCGAGTCCTTCAGTCAGTTCGTCAAGGATCTTCTGAGCCTGCATCTCCTCGATGGTCTTTCTCATGGCTACCTTGGAGTCGATCTCCTCGTTGAGCTTTGCTTCGAGCTCCTCGATCTTCTCGGCTAGGGTTTCCACAACCTCCACTTTTTCGTCTGGGATCTCTACGTAGTGCTCTTCAAGGAGCGACTTGAGACCAGCGAGGAAGCTCTCTGTCATTTCAGTGCGGAGTCCGGCCTCAACCTCGAGGGCGTTTTCCTTCATCCACTCTTCTGCGATGTAAGTGACGTACTGGTCAACCTTCTCGGTCATCTCGGCGAGATGCTTCTCGGTCTCTTCGGTCAGCTTGGCATTAAACTCTTCTTCGAGACGAGCTAGCTCAGTCTCTACCTTAGTCGACACTGCAGCCTCAAAGATCGTCGAAGCCTTGTCGATGAACTCTTCAGTCAACTCGCTGCCGAACAGTTCGGTGATGTCTTCCTTGACCATCTCGTTGACGGTCTTCTTCTTAGTGCCAGGTCCGCACATCTCGTTGACCTTGCTGTGAATCGAGGAGAGGTTCTCCTTGTTCATCTTAGAAGCCGCGGCCATGATGTCGGCGAGGATCTGGTACTTGGTCAGCTTTGGCATAGCCTTCTCGCCCTCGGTCTTGTCGGCCGGACGATTAGCGTGGGGGTTGCCTCCGGCGACCGGATCGGCTACCATCGAGTTCTCCCCGGTAGCCTTGAACTCAACGAGTTCCTCTTGCTTTTTATCTTTAGACATTTACTACTCCTTTGAAGCGCTTCTTTTTATTTATAAAAAAGCTTAATTCTTACCCTCGGACAGAAGCTTCATGAACTGAGAGAAGACTTGAACCTTCTTCTCGGCCAACTCATTGGACGAGGCGTTCTTTATAGTCCTCTTAGCGTCGTCGATGAACTGCTCTATCCAACCCTTTCCCTCGACGTAGACCCAGTCGGCGCTCTCCATTACCGCGCTAACGTACGCGTCAGGGGCAGAAGGATCCGCGACGATGTCGGCTGCCGTGGCGAGGTGGAAGTCTTCTTGTACCTCCATCACTCCGTTCTTCGGCTTCAGGCTTCCCATCGCTCTTGAAGAGACTCCTAGGGAGGCTCCCTCGTCCATGAGGTTCTTGACGATGTTTCCCATCGGGGTGTCCATGATCTTGGCGCGTCCGATGATGTTTGACCCGTCCACTCTCAGCTCCTTGATCATGTGAGACACGCGGTCAAGGTTGATGGTAGGGCCCGATGGGTGACCTAGCTCACCGTAGGCGCGATTCTTGTCGACGCTCTCGGTGCAGTACCTGTTTACTTCCTTGAGCATGACTCCCATCGGGTAGACGCGACCGTTGCGATTTACTCGCTCGGCCTGCATGAACACTCCCTCGATGTAGTAGTCCTTGCCCTTGCTCTCGTTCGCCTCTTTGACGAACTTAACTTCTTCTACGATCTCTCTAATGAGCTTCATTAGATCAGTTCCTGTAAGCTACTGGTGTGCCTAGCATGCTAGATCCGGCCAGTGTGTCTGTCTTACCCTTCTCAACGATGATAGACTCGTTGGGACCTAGGGTGGTGTTAGCGTAGGTTGTTCCGTTGGCGTACGCTACGGTAAGAACTCCCGCCGTAGCGCTGTTGTTGATGACTCTGATTAGTCCGCTCGAGTTAACGTTGTTAGCTGAGCTGAGAGCTACCTGAGTACCTAGAAACTTGTAGACAGTACTCATTTCTTACCTGCGAACTTGGCAAGAGTGATCTTAGGCTTCTTAGGCTCAGCAGGCTTGCCGGAGATAGCATCCTTAAAGCTGCCGTGAGACTTAGCGAGTCTAGCAGCAAAGTCCTGCTTGTCCTCAGCCTTCTTCATCGAGTCGTGCATGTCGAGAGCTTTCTTAGCATGATCGACTGGAACCTGATGCTTCTCACCGCTGTTGAACTCGACGTGCTTCTGACCGCGAAGGTTGATGGCCTTGCGAAGCTGAATCACAATGTGCTCGCGACCACCCTCGTCCTCACCGGATGAAGATCCGTCTTTGCGAGGACGACCGCGCTTTGCCTCGTCTAGCTCAACTTCTTCTTTGGTTAACTTATCTGTAGCTTTGCGAATACCTTCAATACGCTTATAAGAATCCATACCATGCTTAGCAGCATTTTCTGGCTTATCTTTAGCAGCCATGAAAGACGACTTATGAACTTTTTCTGCAGACTTCTTAATGTAAGAACCTAGAGTCTTCTTTGAGAGCTCGTCGATCTGCTCGACGTCTTCTTTAGCTAGCTTCTTAGTTGCCGTCACGATACCTTTGTGACGCTTGTCAGACTCTTTGCCGAGCAACTTGACACTATAGTCACTTTTTCCAGCAGCTGACGTAGAGTATGGCTTGTTGCTCTCAATACCATGTGCACGATCAGTTCTTCTCTTGTCTCTTAGAGCTTTGTCGACGTAGCTAAGCATGGTCTTCTTCGAGAGCTCGTCGATCTGCTCGACCTCTTCCTTGACTGGCTCCTTGGAGCGCATCTCGTACTCAGAGGTCCTGATTCGACGTTTGTGCTCGTCCTCGATGTCCTTGTTAGAATGAGAGCCGTGTGGCATCTTTCTATACTTGTCTAGCTTGGCCTTCGACCAGTCCTGTAGTTTGTGGCTGTCGTCCTTGCGCTCGTGAGCGTATACGTCGACCACACCCTCTTCGAGATCGACCTCTTCCTTGACGGTCTTCTTCTTACCGCGAGAATAGATGTCTACTCTAGAAGCGTGCTCAGGCTTGACGTCTTGAGACGAAGAGCGATAGAGCTCACCGCCGCGCTTGTACTTGTCTTTATGCTCTGGCTTCGGTGCTCGACCGCGAATTCTTACTACGTGATCTTTCCTATAAGCAGCGATCTTCTTGTCGTAGTCTGGGTCATCCTTGTGAACGGTACCGAGATAGTCCTCGCTGCGACGAGCCTCGTCCATCTCGACCGACTCGTTGCGCTGCTTAGCGTAGTAAGCCGCGAGAGCCTGCTTCATCCTCTGCTTCTTTGACTTACCCTTGAACTTTGGGTTGTCAGAGTGAACGAAGTCGCTGATCCACTTGCCAGCTGAGTCAGACTTTCTGAGCACCTCTTCAAGGGCTTCCTCAGAGAGCATCTCGAGAGCAGACTCGAACTCCTCGGTGTTCATCCTCGGCATCATGCTGAAGACAACGTAGTCGTACACGGTGTCGATGTCTTTCTTAGCGACCGAGATCTTTGACTGAAGCCAAGCTTCTAGCTCCATCTCGTCGTCCATCATCTGGGCAAGAGCCCCAGCCTTAGACGCTACCGCCCTGAGCTCGGCCTTGGCCATCTCACCCTCGTAGTCAGTCTCTGCTGGCTCAGACGGCTCGACCTCAGTCTCGCCGGAGTCGTCATCTTCGTAGGCTATCTGATTAGGAACGTAGGGATACGCGTACTCGTAAACCTTCTTCTGCTCCTCAGAGTCGGTGTCCGCGAGTCGCTTCTTCTTCCCGGCCATGCCCTTGGTGGCAAAGTCAGGAGGGTTGCCGGCCGCGTCCTTGGTGACGGCGACGACGTGCTTAGCGGCGAAGCGCTTCTCGTCTTCTGCTCGAGGAGTATAGATCTCCTCGATCTTACTCTGGAACTGATTGAACTTGATCGCCATCTACTGATCCTTCTTCGCTATCTAGATTCGTGTTGATGTCTTCCTCGACCCGAACCTCGTCGTCTGAGAACAGCGACGCCGCTACGTCCGGTCTTGCCATGTTTATCAACTCTCCGACTCTAGCCGTTACCAGCGAGTCGAAGGCGCTCTTGGCATCCATCGAGTTTCCACTCATGATTCCATTGACTACGTCTGCCGCAGTTACTTCATTGTCCATGATAACTATCTCCTGTCTTCTTTATTTATCAAAAGCTCGTTACTCTGTCTGAGGCGGCGTGCCTGGAGGCAGAGGGGTCATCTCGGGAGTTTCTTGCTTTATCAGAGCGTCCTCGTTCTTGATGTCCTCGTCAGTCTGCTTGAACACGTTCTTCCTGACCCACTCGTTCGAGAAGTACTTTCCGATGTAGGTCTGTATCCCATCGGCGATCGCGATTCTCTCCTTGAGGATGTCGTTGTCTTTGAGCTCGCCGAAGAAGTTGTCGTTAGCGAAGTCAAAGCCGATCTTGTACTGCAGATCCGGCCAGTCCTCTGGAGTGATCACGTTCTTAAGGATTAGCTGCTTTTCGAGAGCCTTAAGGAACAGGATCGAGAACCTCTTTCTCAGCCTAGAGATGAACTTGGTGAACTTCACCTCGTCTCGAGAGATCTCGCTGGTCCTACCCATGTTGAACCCAGTCTCAGTCTCAAGACGACTAACTGGAACGTTGAGGGCGTTGTAAAGCTTCTTTCTGAAGTACTTAACGTCCTCGAGCTCACCTAGGTTCTGCCCGCCTGGAAGAGTCTGGATCTCGGTTCCCCTGTTGCCGTCGCGACGAGGGAGCCAGTAGTCCTCCATCATGGTCATGAACTTACGATCGTCCCTGATCTCACCGGTGCTGGCGTCGTAGATCAGTCGGTTCTTGTGCTTGACCATCATGTCACGAAGATACTGCTCGGCCTTCATCTTAGGAAGGTTACCGACGTCGATGTAGAATATCCTGCGCTCCGGAGCTCGAGACATCCTGTAGATGACCGTCGCGTCCTCTAGGGTCCTGAGCTGGTTGAGCGGCTTGATCGCCTTATGTAGGTACGACAGTACGACCATGTTGTTCTGGTCTGTGAGGCCCGAAGTAACGCTTAGTATCGAGTCTCTGGCGATCCTGAGACCCTGAGTGCTGCTGTGGTCACCTTGAGTAAGAGCCACGGAACCCTTGCCAAAGCCCCTGTCGTTGTAGATGTAGAACTCTTCCTTGACCTTCTTCATAGTGGCCGCGCCCTTGCGCTTCGCCTCTACCTGTCTGATCTTCTTAATCTTTCTTGGGTCAAGGTACCTGAGCTCCTTGATTCCGTCCATCGGGTTGTCAGGATCTATCAGTATGTGATAGTTCAACCGACCGTCGATGTACCAACGCTTGAACAACTCGTACGCAGTGCTGTCAAAGTTGAGAAGTTTCTTGATCTCGTCAAACTCGTCTTTGATGATCTCCTTGATGTTCTCAGGGACCTCGACGGTGTCTAGGTTGATCGTGACTATCTCGTCCTCGTCAGTTATGATGGCGTCGTTGACGATGTCGTCGATCGCGCTCTCACACTCCGGCTGAAGCGACATCTCGCGGTAGCGGGTGATCAGGTCGTTCTCATTCTTCGTCGTACCTTCGAGGTCTACGTACGTACCGTAGTAGCCACCGGCAGCGACGACTACCGCGCCGTCGTCCTCGACGGGCGGTGCGAACGACAGAGGTTGCTTCTCCTCGTCGCTCTTCTTAACAATCTTAAAGCCGAACAGATCCATGATGATTTCCTAATAGTATAGAGGGGCTATATACATTTATAGCCCCTCCATTGAGTCACTTATTATACTGGACCAGGGATCCCGGTGATTCCACCGATGACCTCGAAGCTGTCGTACTGCCAGGTCACCTGGAACTCCTCGATCGTGTCGACCGACTCCCAAGAGAGATCGATCGGCGCGAGAGTCTGAGGGTAGATCCCGTTGAACTGGTAGATGCGAAGCACGTCGCCGGTCTTTCCGAACTGAGTAACAGTCGCCTGAGACTTGTACAGAAGAGGCGACGGGTTAGCCAGCTCGCGGAGGTTGGACTCCGGCGACTGTATGGTGTTGATCCACTGCTCGAGGGCGTTCCTGATCAGGAAGTCCTCGTCGTTGATGATAGTGGTAGTCCACTCGGCGAACGTTCTGTCGCCTGCCAGCTTGATCTTGCGGCCGAAGTAAGGTACCTCGATGAGACCGATGTTTGACTCAGGCAGGGTAGTCGCCTTTGCCATGAACGGTACCTTGAGGTCAGCTGCCGGGTTGATCGGGTTAGTGATCGCCACCTGAAACAGGTTGGGGCGAGCACCACCGAAGGTAAGCTGGCTTCTGATGTCGTTAATGCTGAAAGCCATTATTCCCTCCTATTAGAACCTGCCGACGACTTCTTCAAACTGCACGCCCGTCCTCACAGCCACAAAGTTGAGCTGAATGAAGTTGATGGAGCGAGCAGGCTTGATATAGATGTCGCCAATGAACTCGTTGCGGTCGATGACCTCAGGGGTGTTGTTGGTCGTGTCGCAGACCACCTTGAAGTCATAGATACCGCGCCTTCCCTGCACGTCGCGAAGGAACGGCTCAACCAGGTTCTTGAAGGTCGCCCTGGTGAACTCGTCGTTGAACTCGAACAGGGTGAACTTAGCAGAGGTCGCGATCGACTTCTCAAGAACGATGAAGAGACGGCGGACGTTGATCCTGTCGAAAGCCGACGGCTTGGCCAGGAGAGTCTTGTCTCCGTAGAGAATGGTGCCCTGACCAGGGAAGGTGACGACCGGGTTGATGCCCTTCTTGTAGAGGACGTCGCGGTCGGCCTTGTCTGGATTGTAGGCCAGACGAACCACGTTCTTGATCTGACCGCGGTTGAAGCCGGCCGGTGAGAACCAAGGGTCGCGGAGGTCGTCGGTACGAACGCAGAGACCGGCGGTGTCGCCGTTCAGAGGTACGTAGCGATACTTGTCGTTGTAGCGGTCGTACATGTACTTGTAGCCGCTGTCCATGACCGCGTATGAGGTCGAGCGAAGTCCGTCGCGGAAAGCAACGAGAGCCTCGACTTCCTCACCGACGTTGTTGACCACGTCGTTAACGTCAGGAGATACGAACACCACGCAGTCCCTGCGGAACTCAGCGATGTTGTCGATGAGGTAGTTGGCTACCTGTTCTCCGTTGGTGCCTCCGATCGCCTTACCAGCCAGAACTAGACTGATGTCGACGTCCTCAGCTGACTTGAACTGGTCGTAGGCATTGGCGAGAGCAGACACCGAGATCGCAGTCTCAGACACACCGTCGGTGCCGTCAGACATGACTGCCGAGAGAGGCTTGGTGTTTGTTGAAGCCGTAAGAGCGGCAGCAGTGCCTGTAGCCGACCCAGACCTGTTAGATCCAGCGTAGAGGTATCTTGAACCGTTCTTGAGAACTTCTTTATAGTAAAGGGTTCCACCCTGCTCCGACTTAGCGTCGGTAGCGCGAGAGAGACCTTCCCAAGCCTCAAGGATAGTGCCCTTGATACCTGTCCACTTGCCGTCAGCATCGACGACAACGATGTGCATCTCGTCCTTGACGGTGCTGGTAGTGTTGTTCTGTATGTAAGCCGACTGTCCTGGAGGGGCGTCGACGGTGTTGTAGAACTCCCAGTAGCGAATGAACTTGTCGTTCATCGTGACGTTGCCGGACAGACCGAATATGTTCTCACAGTTGATGATCGCTGTGATAGCGGTAGCAGTGTTTGAAGCCGGAACCGTGTTCAGAGCCTTGATCTTCATGTCCTGATAGCCGACAGTCGAGTCACCGACGCGGATGTAGTCACCTACGGTAAGCTTGGTCAGAAGGGTCTGGTAGTCCGTGTTAGCAGTAGTGCTGCTTGTGCTACTGATGACGACGGTTAGGTTCGCGCTTCCGACCGTACCAGTAACCTGCAAGATGCTGTTGGCGTCTGCAAAGATGCCGTTTGCTACTGGAACCGTACCGTCGCCGGCGGCAGTAGAGTCGCCAACTACTGATACCGTAGAAGTCGTGTCTCCAAAGATGAGGCTGTGGTATGCTGCCTCACTGTCGATGACCGAGACCTTGAGAGAGTTACCGAGGGCGCCTGCGTACTTAGCGTAGAAAGTGACGTTGGCGTCCGGGGTGAACGTCTCGAAGGCTACCTTGTTCTTGATCTGGACAGAGGTAGCGGTACCAGCGGTGTTTGCCCTAGCGTTGTAGGCGTTGGACGCCGCGGCGCGAGAGACGTACAGCTTGTTACCGTAGGCTAGGAACGATGCTGCAGTGAAGAAGGTCTCGTAGTTGTTGTCGTCCGGCTTGCCGTACGAGCGGACGAGCTCATCCTCGTTGCTTATTAGTTGGCGGTCTTCGATTGGACCCCAGCGAAAGACACCCGCGATACCACCCTCTGTGGTGGATACTGCAGGGACGATCGTAGTAAGGTCAATCTCAGAGACATTTACGCCCGGTGAAACCTGAAATGGCATTGTGATCTCCTTTTATGATAAGAACGTTTTCAATTCTTTTCTTACTCGTTTATTTATCAATTGGTAGAATTATAGGAGGAGATCCCTATCAAAGCTATTGGAGTCAATGATTCTGTACCCGTTGTCATCCTGGTACTCGTCCCGGCCGTCCTCGATCATTCCAAACGGTGTCAATTGTTCCTCTATAAATCTCTCATTGTCTAGCGCTATGTGCTTCCTGTAGTCTAGGCTAGTCAGGTCCCTGAAGTACTGCTGGTTAGCCAGCCACGAGAACAGGACCAGACACATGACCAAGTCGTCATGTTTCCCCTCTTCGGCCTGGAAGGAGGAGTTTACGGCTATGAAGGAGGCCAGCTCCTGTATGGTGTCGTAGTCCGGTATGAACAGCTTGTTGTTCTCGACCAGGGACTTGAAGTTAGAGCAGCCGACTTTCTTGACCGTGGCCGTGGTCTTTACTCCTAAGCGGGTCTTTCTTCCACCCTCCGAGTTGGCCCTTACGCCCACCTTTGGGTTAGGCTGGGTCATGACAACGTTCTCGTACTCGAACTCCATGTAGAGCATGTCGACGATCTGCTGGCCGTTGTCGTTGACCTCCACCAAGACGTAGGCGTCGTTGTAGTGCCGACACGTATTTATGATGAGGGTCGGAAACAGTACCGGCTCCATCATGTTGTCCCTGAACTTGGCCACCATCTTGTACGGGAACTCGGTGACGTCGACTATGACGAAGGCCGAGTAGTCCAGTCCCACCCCTCGACTGGTGTCGGCGGCGCAGACGTAGGTGTGGTCCTTCTTAGCCCTCTCGTATATGTCTAGCCCGTTCTTCGACTCGATCGGAGGGTAGAAAACCATCTTAGAGAGATAAGATCCTGAGATGAGGGTGTTGGTCGATCCGAGGAACTCGCACTCGAACTCCTGCTTGAACTGCTGCTCGCTGGTGTTCCTGATCATCTCGTCTCGCCAGGCCTCGTCGCGACCTGGGACGTCTGACCAGTGGACGTCTACCCTGACGTAGGTGTTCCTGTCGTGCTCCGAGTCTACCCAGAGCTTGTGGAACAAGTCCATGCCATTGGGGGTAGAGGTGATCACCACCTTACTGGTCTGACCGGACGAGATGGTCGGGAAGGTCGAGGCGAAGAACTGGTCCTGGATGTTCCTGGGTACGAACGCGAACTCGTCGAGGTACACCATGTTGTAGGACTGTCCACGGATGGCGCTCGAGGAGGTGGACGAGGCCATTATCTTCGAGCCGTTCTCGAGGACTATGTTGCTCTTGTTCCACTCGACGATGCCCTGCTGCAGCCACTTAGGAAGCCACTCGTAGGCCAGCTGGACGCGACCTAAGATCTCCCTGGACTGCTTCTCCTTGTTGGCCAGGACTGCGATGCTGTAGTTCTCGTTGAAGAGAACGTACCACAGGAGGAGACCGACGACTCCGGTGGTCTTACCGACCTGGCGAGGCATCTTGCAGATGGTGAACCTGTTGCCCACTATCTGCTTGAACATGGTCTTCTGATACTCGTAAGGGACGAACGGGATCAGACCCTTGTCGACGCTGACGATCTTGACGTAGTTCTCGCAGAAGTAGACGGGATCCTGGGAGCACTTTATGAACTCCTCGATCTGCTCCCTCTTAAAGTCTATTACGACGCCGGCGCGCTTTAGGTTGTTGTTGCCGAGGTAGATGTCACTCATTCGCCTTGGCCTTGAGCATCTTTAGAAGCTCGGTGGAGTTTCCGACGAACAGGTTGTTGTTGACGGTCGATGGTCCGTCCGACTGCTTCTCGTCCTGAAGCTTCTTCTTCTGGGCTGCCAGCTCTAGAAGCTTCTTGTTGGCGTCGGTTATCTGACCGATGAGTGTCGACACGACCTCGTAGGCTCGAGGTGACTCGCTCTGCTGGGCTATGTCGATGATGTCCTCTAGGGCAGACGCTCCGCGATGGATGACGTCTCTTAGGTTCTTTCTAGCGAAGTCGTAGTCGTCCTCGACGTGGTCGACCGGGATCGGATCCTCCACGGACATGGGAGTCATGTTGAGAGAGTTAGCAATTACGTCACGCGACATTAGGTTCCTCCGTGGTCACGATGTATGCATAGTTATCTACCTCGTCGATCAGCAGCGGGTCTATGCTGTCGGCGAGCACGGTGGTTGGCTGACCCTCGGCGGTCAGACCTGGCTGAGTGGTGACCTTCTGACTGTACTGGGTCGGTGGGTCTGCCTGTATGTCCGCTTGAATCGCCGCGTCGGTGTAGACTGGAACCTGCGCGACCTTGATGATCTTCTCCTGTATGACCGGACCGAAGTACATGGCCTTCATCGTGAAGTCTAGAACGAACGTCAGACTTCTCCTTGACAGGAAGTCGGAGTCATAGGTGTCGTCGAGAGACACCGAGTTTAGAACTACCGGTATGTCAAGCTTAAGGTCTGGGAAGTCGTCCAGGAGCTTTGCTGTGATGCTGAACTCCGGCCTGAAGTAAGGAAGGATCTGCTCGATTATCCTCGAGCCGTCCTCGTTAGTCTTCACCATGATCGACAGTTGGAAGTTGATGTCGTAAGGCGACGGGTTGAATACGTTCGAGTACTGCGTCTCGTCGTCGGCGAGTATCTTCGACTTGAACTTTCCGGCCCTAGAGATAGCCCTGTTCGGAGCGTAGTTGATGCCGGTGATCTCGAACCCCATCCTAGGCAGCCTGATCGCCACCGGCCTGTTGATGGTCGGGTCCTCGTTGACGCGAGCCAGGAACTTCTCTCGAGGTCCGTACGCTATCGGAACTTTTATCTTCTGAGTGTTTCCGCCGCCCTGCGTGTCCTGCCTGTATATGTAGATGTCGTTGAAGAGAGTACCAAAGAGGATGACGTACTTCCTGGTCAGACCGTGGTAGAAGTTATGTCCTAGCATTAGTAGATTCCTCCCTCACTGAACGGGTCTTTTTCAGTGAAGTCAAGTATGTTGTTCGACTCGGTCTGGAACTCGTCGTTCTGAGCGTTAGGATCTAGAAGGTCGAGCGAAGCCTCCACCTCGTTGAGGTCGATGAAGTCTCCAGACTCCGTGGTTATCCTGTCAAGAGCGCTCTCGGTGACAAGGTTGAGAAGCGTGTCAGTCGCGTAGGCGTTACCGGCGTTGTCGACCTCCGGCACCCCGGTGTTGAACACCTCGTTGGAGTACTCAAACTTCTCGAGGTAGAGGTCCCACATCTGCAGCGCGCCCATCTGGTAGAAGACAGACTTGTCCTCGACGAACCTGACGCTGAACAGGTCCTGCGTCATTGGCATGTAGATGACGTCTCCCTCTCGAGGCCTTATGAAACCGAACTGCTGTCCTAGGTCCTGAAGCCACGACCTTCTGGCGACGCTGACCGTGAGCTCCTCGCGGACCTCGAGACCGAACTTCGACATGAAGTCACCCTCGCCCTCAAAGCCCTGAGTGTTCTTTATGTAGATCTCGAGCATGCAGTAGTCCTGCAGCACGTAGTACTCAGGCTCGTTCAGGACGCCGTCGACGTTAACGTTCCTTCTAGGCATGTAGTAGATGTCGGTTCCGTAGATCTTGATGCTCTCGACGATCAAGTCCTCGATGAGACCCTGCTCAGCAAAGTTGTTGTAGTTGTTGAAGAACGTCGAGGTGACCATCTAGAATCAGCCTATCATGTCTGAGACTGGAAGCGAGTAGTCTAGAAGCTCGGCCTCTATCTTCTCTACCGCCGCGTTTGCGTCGTCGTAGATCTTCTCGCCGTTGAAGGTCACGCCACCTGGCAAGACCATTCCGCTGAACTTGGTCAGGTTGGTTCCCCACTGCCTCTTGATGAGGGCCGCCGCGTACTTCTGGAGCCAGGTGTCTTTCCAGACGTTGGTGAACTCGGTCGGGTCTACGATCTGGTAGCACTCGGCGACGATGAAGTAACCGACGTCCACCTTCTTCCAGTCCATGTCGATGTGGAGCCTGTTCCTGTGGCGGTTGTACCTGATCGGCTGCTTTCCTACTAAGAGCTGCTCCAGGTGCTGGATGTGCTGCATGGCCATGTAGTACGGGACCATGCTGGTCGAGGTCAGCGTGTAGAGGTCGTTCAGGGCTATCTGGTACCTGATGTTGAACAGGTTGTTGGTACTGAGCGAGCTTCCGATGTCAAAGAGGTTGACCACCCCGATGATGTTCTCAGGAATAGTTATGTACTGGTTATCAATATCAGTTGACGTTAGCTCGTACTTGTAGTATAATTTTTCTGTACCGTCAAAATGGTAGTCCCAGTACTTAGACAGGGCCTCGTCGATTCGGTCCTCTATCTGGTCGTCGTCGACGTTGATCTCGATAACTGGGTAACCGCAGCGGCGGAGGCAGTTGAGCTTGAACTCTTCTCTGGTAGTGGGAACGGCCATCTGAGCCTCTTCTGTAAAGCGATAAATAGATCCGTGGTATTTATAAGGTGAGCGACATGAATGTTCTAGTGATCGGAGACGCCATACTAGACCGATACGTCTACTGTGGAACCGAGAGGGTCTCTGCCGAGGCTCCTATCCCAATCTTCTATCAGATCAGAGAGACCAGTAAGTCTGGAGGGGTATACAACGTATACGAGAACCTCAAGGCTCTAGGGTGTAGACCCGACATCATGACGGGTAGCACCTCGTTTAAGACTCGGTACGTCTGCGACAACAAGATAGTCTTCAGGTGTGACGACGACGCCACCGACAGTCACCCGACAAGCTCATTTAAGTCTGACAAGCACTACGACTACGTCGTCTTGGTAGACTATCTAAAGGGCACAATCACTTCAGTAGAAGATCTGATCGAGTACTACAGCGAGAGAGGGAGTCGCGTTATCGTAGATACCAAGGGAGTCCTGCAAGAGTGCTCCGGAGCCTGGATGGTCAAGATGAACAAGCAGGAACTCAAGAAGAGTGGCGTCGAGGGTTATGAGGCACTCGACGTCTTAAAGTACTATGACATCGAGAACCTAGTGGTGACGGCTGGATCCGACGGAATATACACCTATAGCAAGGACGGGTCAGTTGGACACTTCCCGACCGAGAAGGTAGAGGTGGCCGACGTCACTGGAGCGGGAGACGTGGTGACTGCCGGAATGGTATCAGCTCTGGCTGCAGGAAAGGATCTCGCCACGGCGCTTCATCAGGCCACCACCCTGGCCACGATATCAGTCACTCGCTTCGGCACGTACAAGCTTACTGCCGAGGACATAGCTAAGGCGCGTCCTAAGGTAGTCTTCACCAACGGCTGCTTCGACATCCTGCACCGTGGGCACATCGAGTTACTTAAGAAGTCTCGCGACATGGGAGACAGACTCGTAGTGGGGATCAACAGCGACGAGAGCGTTCGCAGGCTTAAAGGAATGTGCAGACCCATCAATGACCAGGAGTCTAGGAAGGCCGCACTCGAGGCGATCAAGTGGGTCGACGAGGTGATCATCTTCGATGAGGACACTCCGCTCGAGCTAATCAAGAGCGTACAGCCGTCAATCATCACCAAGGGAGGCGACTATCAGGTGTCTACCGTAGTAGGCAACGATCTAGCTGAAGTTATAATCATACCACTCGTCGAGGGTTTCTCGACTACTGACATCGTGGAGAAGATGAGAAATGAGTAGACAGACGGTAGAAAAAGGATGGGGAAGAGAGATCATATTTGCCTCAAACGAGCTGTACTGTGGTAAGATACTTCAGTTTGACAAGGCGGGCTCAAAGGGAAGCATGCACTATCACATGAAGAAGGACGAGACCTTCATGGTGGTGACTGGGTCTTTCAACCTTAGAACCATAGACCAGTCTACAGCCCAGATCAAAGAAGAGACTATCGTCATGGGTCACGTGGTGCGTGTGATGCCAGGCTTCGTTCACCAGCTCGAGGCTCTAGAGGACGACTCCTCCATCTTCGAGGTGTCAAGTCAGGACGATCCGGCCGACAACTACCGCGTGATGCCAGGAGACTCTCAGCGATGAGGTACATGGTCGACATCGACGGGACCATATGCAGGACCAAGGGGTCTGACTACACGAGGAGCGAGCCCATCAAGGATAGGATCAACCACTTCAACATGCTGTACGACTGGGGTCACGAGATCCACTACTGGACCGCGCGCGGCGGAAACTCTGGTATCGACTGGAGCGAACTGACCGAGAGACAGCTTCACGAGTGGGGCTGCAGGTACACTAGCTTGAAGATGAAGAAGCCGTCGTACGACGTGTGGATAGACGACAAGGCCATGAACGCAGACCTGTACTTCACCGGTCCTCACAGGGAGATCAACCAAGATGAAGTTTGTCACCGGTAACTGTGGATTCATTGGAAGGAACCTGCTGGCAAAGCTTGACGGTCAGGTCGCCTGCTACGACACGCTGACGAACACTCTCCCAGACATCTTTACCATCCTAGACGCGATAGAGTGGGAGAACGTCGACGAGATCTATCACCTCGGAGCAATATCAGACACGACCTGCAAGGACATTAACCTCTTGCACGCGCACAACGTGGACTTCAGCATCAGGCTCTTTGAGAAGGCGATCGACTACCAGATCCCGGTCACATACGCGAGCTCTGGGTCGGTCTATGGCAACACATGTGAGGGAAAGCAGTACAGGATAAACCCGCTTAACTACTACGCCATGACCAAGGCTACCGTCGACGCCTGGGTCGAGGACAACATGAGCAGGTTCAAGCTCGTGAGGGGGATGAGGTTTTTCAATGTGTACGGTGACAACGAGGGGTCGAAGGGGGAGCAGGCGAGTCCATACTACAAGTTCATGCAGCAGGCGAACGAGACAAGAGTCATAAAGATCTTCGACAACTCTGACAGCGCTCACCGTGACTTTATACATGTCAACAGCGTCGTGAAGACTATCCTAGAGTGCAAGAAAGAGTCAGGAATCTACGACGTAGGTACTGCTGCGCCTAAGAGCTTCACAGAGGTGGCTGAGTCGATAGCTAGCAGGACCGGCGCTAGAATAGAGAGAATCAAGTTTCCCTTGAAGCTACAGGGAAAGTATCAGTACTTCACGAGCGCGCAGTACAACTACAACGACTTGATTAAGTAATGTCTACCTTAGCTGAGGCGAACGAGCTGTCTCTCGCTGCACGAACGAGAGTCCAACTTCCGTAAGCGCCAGACCCGACTTGAACCGTCGAGTACGTGTAGGTGATAATGTTTGGAGACGGACCCATCAGCTGCCCGTAGTTGTTTCTTCCCCAGGCAAAAAGGCGACCAGCCGCGTCTATGCCTAGAGAGTGTTGCTGGCCGGCGCTTACCGCTGTCCAAGAGGAGCTTCCGACCTGAGTGAAGCTAGAAACGTTAGTGTAGCCGAGAGCGGTCTGTCCGTAGGCGCTGCTTCCAGTGGACCACAGCGAGCCGTCGGACTTAATTATATGTCCGTGATCCTGTCCGGCCTGCACCTTTGCCCCTGCTTGACCTGTAGCAAGTAGCACAGGACTGAAGCGATCGATCGTGTCGCTTAAGCCTAGCTGTCCTACGTTGTTGTATCCCCACACGTAGATGTTGTCGTTCTTATCCACGGCGTAGACCGTCAGACTATTCTCACTGAAGCCTATGTCTTTCCAGTTGTTTGCCGCTCCAATGATCACCGGAGAGCTTCTGTTTATAGAACTGTTCTGACCCGTGATGTAGTAGTATCCCCAGCCGTAGAGGCTGTATGGGCTGCTAGCTCCCTTTAGAGCTAGAGCTCCGCCAAATCCAGCCTGAACTTTCTTCCAGGTCGTGTCGCTTGATACTAGAACTGGTATGCTTCTGCCGTTGTTTCCTGCTGCGCTAGTAAGGTTGATTCCAAGCTGTCCATAAGATGCATTAGATCCCCAAGACCATAGGGTCCCATCTGACTTGATAGCTACTGCGTACTCAGTTCCCATGGATACAGCACTCCATGATCCGGGCACCTTGGTGAAGAGTCTGTTCGTCTCCATAAGCCAGAAGTTTTTGTATGGTGTCCAACTCGTAGCGTTGTCGTCCGCAGCCGCGTATCCGTTGACACCCCACATGTAGAGCTTTCCGTCGTTTATATAGCTCTTAGCTCCAGCCCCGCGATAGTTAGACTTTCCAAAGATGTTAGACGTGAATCCGGAGCCTATCTGAATCGGAGAAGATCTGTTGATGTGTGGTGTGTCAAAGTCAAGCAGTAAGTCTTGATTACCTAGCTGACCAGATCTCTCGGTTCCGACGGCCCACAGGGTACCGTCGGTCTTAACGTAGAAGGTGTTATATCCAGCAGCCATTACGTAAGAGACGCCGGTGGACAGAAGAGTCGGAGAAGACCTGTTCACGACGTCGCCGAGTCCAAGCTGTCCGTAGTTATTTCTTCCCCAGACGAACAGAGACCCGGTGTTGTTGAGAGCTAGCGTGTGGCTGGCTGACACTATAACGGTTGACCAGTTGGTTCCAGCTCCTACTTGAACAAAGCTCGACCTGCTGAAAGTGTCGTTGAGACCAAGCTGCCCGTAGTCGTTGATTCCAGCCGCGTATAGAGCGCCGGTAGTCTTTATGAACAGACCGTGCTGAGGACCCATCGAACCGCTAGAGAAGTTGTTTCCAAGGGTTACTGACGAGTGAGTCAATGAGTCGATTGATGTCGGATAGTATCCAAGGGATGTAGCGTTCGCTCCGGCTCCTGCCCAGTACAACTGATTAGTGTCGTCGACTGCGAACGACTTCATCCCAGATGCGTAGACCTTGGTGTAGTTTCTAACTGAGGACACGAGGACCGGTGAAGACCTGTCGATAGTAGTTCCGTCACCGAGCTGACCTCTGTAGTTGTGTCCCCACGCGTACAAGTCACCCGCAGAGTCGCACGCTATCGTAAACTCCGGTCCGCACGCAACGTCTACCCAGTCAGTCTTAGTTCCAAGCTGAGTAGGAGAAGACCTGCTAAAAGTGTTTCCAGCTCCAAGCTTACCGTAGATCCCGTAACCCCAGGTCCAGAGAGTCCCGTCTGACTTGATCCCTGCAACGTGAGCGCTAGGGTCGTAGATTCCAGTATTGCATACTTCTCTATACTCTTCCCCCGAGTAACCTCCGACAGAAATTACTGTCCAACTTCCTGTAGAGGGAACCAGCGTAGGGCTAGACCTATGCGTCGCTCTGTCAAATCCAGGCTGAGCTAGACTCGTATTTCCTGCAGTCTTGTTTCCCCACTGTCCAAAGTTATTGTCACCCCAGACGTAGAGCTCTCCGACGCTGTTTAACGCCGCGGTGTTTCCGTTAGTTCCAGTAACAGTCTTCCAAGACTTGTAGATCAGAGGGTTTCCGGCTGCAGTCACCGCGACTGGAGAGCTTCTAGCACCATCAAAGCTGTTTCCGAGACTATACCAAGTACTATAGCCGGCCCCGAACAGAGAGTCACTCTGAACTTTCTTTCTCATAATTCCTGAGCCAAGGATCAGCATCTGTTAGTTCTCGATATTAAACCGCTGGGGGAATAGGCCATAGAATAGAGTCGATGTCCGGTAGATCGCTGAGAGGAACTGTCTCGTAGAACGACGGAAAGTCTCTCAGCGTCTGCCTGTAGGAGGCCCACTGCTCCTTCCACTGCTGTCCTCTAGACTCTATGGAGTCGGGAAGCACAGTCCAGTCACACTGCTGCAGCTTCGAGTTTCTTCTGTCTCTCAGAGCGGCCATGTAGGCCTGTCTGACCTCCTGATCCGACGTCGAGTCATGAGGAACTATCGTCACGAACGCTCTAACACCAGACGGAGTGATCTCGTAGTTGACTACGGCTCTCTCTGCTAGTCCGTTGAACGGGGGTACGACTACCTGAGACTCGTCGACCGGAAGCCAACCCAGCTCGAATAGGGACTGAGGGTCCATAAGATCAAAGTTGCTGTAGTTCTTCCAGCTCTTCGGTAGCTGATCTACTAGCTCTACTATCTCGTTGTTATCTACGTAAGCGTATCTAGCCATCTCTTCTACCTGTTACTTGCTGTCCAACATGGTCGGGTTACCGCGCCACGTCGTGCCGCTGTCGTCAGTTAGGAACGTTATGACGTCTACTCCAGACACCGTTAGAACTGGTGCCGTTCCACCTGGCCACTTAACAGACGCCGGCCAGGTCTGAGTTCCGGTGCCACCGTTGGTGAGCTCGAGGATCACGAGCACCGCCCTAGAAGCCGGTACGTTAGAGAAGGTCCACGTCAGAGCTCCAGATGCAGTCTTAGTGAAGTAGTTGCCCTGAGAGCAGTCGATGTCCGACGCAGTGACAGTGACGATGTTCATGCCATAGTTTCCGGTCACGTCGATCGTGGCCGCCGGCGAGGCAGTTCCCACACCGACCCTGCCGTTGGTCTTGTCGTACACGAAGGTAGCCGCGGTGTTAGCGTTACCGCCGTCGTTGAACACTACCTGTGTGTTCGTACCTGGTACGACGAATGATCCAGCCGACCCGGTGTATCCGAACGATCCGGTGTATCCACCCGATCCAGTGAAGCCTGTGTCACCCTGCGAGCCGGTAAATCCCGCACCAGCAGAGCCGGTGTAGCCGGTGTTACCGAACGATCCGGTGAATCCTTTAGATCCAGTGTAACCGATGTCACCCTGTGAGCCGGAGTAACCAGTAGGTCCAGCTACAGTAGAGGCTGAACCGGTGTAGCCGATGTCTCCTTGCGATCCAGTGTAACCCAGACTTCCCGTATAACCAGGAACGGTAGACGCAGATCCTGAGTACCCGATGTCGCCCTTCGATCCGGTAAACCCAAACGATCCGGTGTAGCCTGTCGTTCCGAACGAGCCGGTGAATCCAGTATCACCGATCGATCCAGCGTAGCCTCTCGATCCAGTGTAACCGATGCTACCGGTGTATCCCGTAGGACCTATCTCGGTAGAAGCAGATCCGACGTAGCCGATCGGTCCCTGAGATCCCGTGTAGCCTAGGCTGCCGGTGTAGCCTATGTCGCCCTGGCTTCCGTTGTATCCTCTAGACCCGGTATAGCCAAGTGAGCCGGTGTACCCTGGAGTCGACGAGGCGGATCCGGTGTAGCCCGTGTCGCCTATCGATCCAGTGAAGCCGCGCGATCCAGCGTAACCCTGACTTCCACCGAAGCCGCGAGAGCCGGTGTAGCCTAGGTCACCTTGAGACCCTACGAAGCCGGTAGCTCCGGTGTCGCCCCTCGACCCGCTGTAGCCCTGTGAGCCCGTGTAGCCGAGAGGGCCGGCGACGGTAGAGGCAGATCCGGTGTAACCGATGTCACCCTGCGATCCGGTGTATCCCCTAGACCCAGCGAATCCGACCGATCCGACGAAGCCTACCGAGCCGGTAAATCCTACCGAGCCGGTGTAGCCCCTAGATCCTGAGTAGCCTAGGTATCCGACGCGTCCCGTAGCAGCGAGTATCCAGTTGTTCTGGAATCCTGCGCCGTCGACCGCGTCGACCGAGATGGTCAAGTTGGTTCCGACGTAGCTGACGATGTTACCCTCGTTCGAGACGTTCGGGTCGTCGACGCATATCATCCTGACGCGCATTCCAGGCTCGAAAGCGTTCTGCGTGTAGGACTGGTTCATCACCCAGGTCTTGTTACCAGTACCTGAGGCGTTTATGTTGGTCGAGCTAGCAACTCCGGAGTAGCCGAAGCCGCGCGAGCCGGTGTATCCCTGAGCTCCGGTAGATCCAGTGTATCCGTCTGGGTCACCCTTAGAGCCGGTGTAACCGGTGTAGCCTATGTCTCCCTTGGATCCGGTGTAGCCAGAGTCGCCCTTCGAGCCGGTGTACCCTGGCGTCGTGCTGGCAGAACCTACGAAACCTACTGAACCCGTGTAGCCGCGGATGCCTTGAGATCCGGTGTAGCCGATGCTGCCGGTGTAGCCAAGAGACCCCAGTGAGCCGGTGTAACCTCTAGAACCGGTGTATCCGTCCGGCGGACCTTGCGAGCCAGTCCATCCTTGAACGCCCTGAGATCCTACGAAGCCTACCGAGCCGGTGAAGCCGCGAGAACCGCTGTAACCAGGAATCTCAGACGCGGAGCCGGTGAATCCCTTAGACCCGGTGAAGCCCTGCGATCCAGTGTAGCCTATCGATCCAGTGTAGCCGATGCTACCAGTGTAGCCGAGAGACCCTACGAACCCGACTGAGCCGGTGAATCCAAAAGATCCAGTGAAGCCCTGCGACCCAGTGAATCCGCGAAGGAGAGCTATAGGGTCTGACCAGTCGCCAGAAGTAGCGCTGAGCTTATAGTAGATGGAGTCGGTGTCGGTCGCTAGGTACGCGAATCCTTTAGCTTGAGTGTCGTAAGCACTTCTGCCAGAGAGAGGTCCGACCTCGTCCGGCTGCAGCGACTCTCCTACCGAACCGGTGTAGCCAGCAAGACCTTGGTCTCCTTGTATGCCTGTTAGACCCCTGCTGCCGGTGTAACCAGCTGAACCCGTGTATCCGATAGATCCGGTGTATCCCGGAGCAGTCGACGCCGATCCGGTGAATCCGGCAGAGCCGCTGTAGCCCTGTGAGCCCGTGTAGCCGAGTGAGCCAGTGTATCCCTGAGAGCCGGCGAAGCCAGATCCGGAGAATCCAGTCAGTCCTCTCGATCCAGTGTAGCCTAGGCTTCCAGAGTATCCAACCGAGCCAGTGTAGCCGGTGCTACCTCTAGAGCCGGTGTAGCCGTTGGGAGGACCCTCGGATCCGGTATAACCGGTGTTTCCTTGAATGCCCTGTACACCCTTGGAGCCGGTGTACCCAATGCTTCCAGTGTAGCCGATGACCGTAGACGCAGACCCGGTGTAACCGCGAGAGCCGACGATTGCAGATCCGGTGTAGCCCTGAGATCCGGTGTATCCTGGGAAAGTAGATGCGGACCCGGTGTAGCCTGACGAGCCAGTGTAGCCTCGAGAGCCGGCATAACCGATAGATCCTGCGAAGCCGATCGTACCAGTGTAGCCGATCATGCCGCGTGAACCGGTATATCCTTGTACTCTGGCTTCTCCCCAGAAGCTGTAGCGGGGGGTGTTAGAAGGAAATGCCGAAGTTGAGCCGGGTAGACCGACTGCATTAAGCATATAGACTACGTCAGCTGCGTATCCTGGTAGAGTGGAACCAAACGGTGACGTGGTTACCTTTTCATTATTATACCAGACCCACCAAGACGGTGTGATACTGTAGACCCATATGATACCGCCGTCTAGCCCCCAGTCAAACCAAGCTCCGGCCCCGTTAGTAAAGCCGTCACCAGTGATAAGAAACCGAGTTCCCTCCTTGGCTGCCTGCTCCTCGAGTGGAAGAGTAGACCAGCTGTTGTAGAGATCGATCAGCTCCTGTACTGAACCGCTGTAGTCCCAGATAGTATCGGCCATTTGAGCTCGTTCTTATTTGTTGTTGGTGGGAATCTAGGTTATTTATAAGAACCTACCGCTCATTGCCCACGTTCTCGTCCTTGAGGCTGACGTCTTTCTTTCTATTAACGATCGTAGTACCCTCGAACCTGTCGTAGGCGTACAGGCCTGCCTGACTGATGTTGAAGAGGTCCGCCCTCATGATGACGTCTAGACTCTCGCATATGCCCCTCTGGATCAGGGTGCCGAGCAGGTTCTTGGCCATCGGTGGGTCTATGGCGTAGGCGTGCGCCCTGCAGATGAAGTGATAGTTGTTGTTGAGGGAGCCGTGAGGCGGCACGGGACCTACCGGCATCCTGTGGTTCTTCTGCTCCTCTCCCCCGAGGTACACGATGCTGTTGTAGGCAGTCATGTGAGGGTAGCGCTGGACCATGATGGCGTCGTGCTCGAGGATGACTATCGGCCTGTCCATCTCGAGACACCTCGCCCAGAGGCTAGCGTGGCTGAAGAAGCATGCTATCTCGGTGATTGATAGGTGATGATCGTACACCTTCACCCACTTCAGCCACGACGAGTCTTTAGAGTGCTCAGGTATCTTTATGGTCTTGCCGTCGGTAGCGTCGAAGGCGTCCCATGTCTTCCACGGCATGCCGGCTATGTCGCAAGATCGCTGACATCCCTTGGCTAGTCTCTCTGACTCGGAGTGGTCTTTGATCGTGATGATGTAGGCTGACTCTACCGAGGTATCATACCCGAAGTTTAGAGACTTAGATAGATCCATGGAGGGCTGCCTTCCTTAGCTCGCGGTCCAACTCCTGACGGTCGTGTCTTCCAGGCTTGTGGACCTGAATGAGAAGCTTCACTGACAGCACCGTGTTGTTCAGGTGGTTGATGGCGTGCTCGAGCTCACCCTCACCTATCTGTCCGGAGTCTATCATCTTCTGCAGCTCACCGGTGAACTCCAGCGCGTGCTCGAGAACCTCGATGTCCACGTCGTGCGTGAAAGCGTGGTACGAGTCGGTCTCACCAGCCACAGCCTTCTCGTAGCAACGCTTCTTGTCGAAGAGCTTGAAGGTGTCGATGGTCAGCAGTCGAACGTGCTCCGGGTCTGACTTGGCTATGTCGCAGTTCCAGTGAGGGAACTGAACCTCCCAGACTGCCCCGTTGTCAGAGACCCTGTACATCTCCTTGATGATGTCCTCAAACTTGACGCCGGAGTGACCGAGGTGCTCAAGGATGTCCTTGGCTATGACGTGACTGAACTCGTCGTCCTTCCACGGCCACGTCTTGCTGTTGAGGTCTACGACCTGATCCGGTGAGCATATGCTCGAGGCGTCGACGTTAACGAATCCTTCGTGCTTCTTGAAGCCGCACCCGAGGTTTAACCTTTTGACCTCCTTGTCTTGTGTAGGGAGGTCTAGGTGAGGAAGGTCAAACTTTCTCTCGAGGTCTGCGTAGAGACGCTGAAACGGTTGGTTCCACTCGCTCTTCTTCTCTTGTCGATAGAGTCTGACGCTCTCGTAGTAAGGTGAGGAAGTCGAGTACGGAGCGTTCAGTGTCCAGGTGTGGTAGGGGAGGATCGGCACCATCACCCACGTCTCCTTGCCCAAAGCTGCAGAGAGATGCGCCACTGAGGTACATGAGGTGATCACTAGGTCTAGGTTCATGATCGCCGCGGCGGTGTCCTCCCACGAGATCAGTAGGTGCTGGAGGTCGATGATCTTCTCGGGAAGCTCGATAACGTTGTTGTCTCTCTGGAGGGAGTAGAGCTGCAGGCCCTCGTACTCTGACATCTGGGTCATGAACTTCTCTGGGAAGCGCCTGAACTGCTGGTGCTCGAACTTCGGGTTGCCTGCCCAGCGGATGCCGACCTTCTTCTTGTCAGAGTTGAGGACGCTCTTCCACATATCGACCGACTCTGGCTTCGCGGTGAGGTAAGGTTTTCCAGGGAAGTCGTCGAACGTATGACCAGACAACCACCCCGCCGAGAAGCCAGGAAGCCAGTAGTCGTGGTGAACCGTGTGCGCCTCGGCTCGCGTTATGCACTTGGTCACGCCGTCTATGCGCTCTAAGATAGAGTGAAGCGACGGGTCCGCCGCGAGGTAGACGTTCTCCGCGCCGAGGTTCTTGAACGAAGTAGCGAAGCGAGCGTGGATCATCTCGTCGCCGTATCCTCCCTCGAGCGAGATGATTATCGACTTACCCTTGACGTCGTGCTCCTCTGGGTTGAAGAGAGGAGCCGTAGTCTTCATCGGTGGGCTGCCGTAGACCTTGATGAAGCGACCGTTCTCAAGGAGCTGGCACCCCTCTTTGTACTTGTTCTGCTGAAGGAGGAACCAGCCTCGGTTGAAGCTGTGTCTGACCCACATCTCTGGGTTCTTTTGACCGCGCGCATCGAGGAGGTTCTCTGGCCCGATCGCCTGCATCTCCTCTGAGAGTTGCCAAGCCTCGTCGAACCTTCCGTCGAGCATAAGCTTCAGTTGCATGTCAATCTTGTGCATGTCTACTCCATGTTGTAGAATTACGACTCGCGTGTATTTATTATACGGTCTTCGTGGCAAGAACCGAGTCGTACCCTGCGTTTACTGCTGTCCAGCTTCCTATCTTTCCCTCTGCAACGAACGTTGGGTTGCTTCTTGCTATACCGGTACCAAGTCCGCTATACGCAGCATTAGAGGCTCCCCAGTAGTACCTGTCTTTTGTGACTGCTTGTATTCCGTGCGTGTACGCGGCTGCGATTGTAACCATCGTGTAGCTAAGTGAACCCGTGACCTGAGTCGGTGACGACCTAGTAAGTGTATCGTTGTTTCCTAGTATGCCGCTTGCGTTTGCCCCCCACATGAACAGACGACCGTCGACGTCGATAGCCGCTACCTGAGTCAGCTGACCGGTGACTGCAGACCACGAACTCGTTCCAATCTGAGTCGGCGAGCTTCTGTTGTTGGTCGCGCTGTTCAGGCCGAGTACAGCAACGTTGTTTGGTGAGCCCCACACCCAGAGAGTACGATCTGACTTGATGGCCACTCCGACGCCGTTGTTCGGTGCTGCAAGAGCGTTGACGTTAGCCCACCACCCGCTAGATATAAGAGTTGGATATGACCTGTCTCCTGTAGAAGCGTTGAGAGGTATAGCTCCGCCGGCTCCGTTGCCCCAAGCGTACAGGTCTCCGCTGGCAGTGATTCCGTAGCCGTTGTTGCTACTTCCATACGAAGATCGAACTACTGTCCAGTTGCTTGTCGAGATCTGGTTCGGGGCGGATCTAGTAAGAGTAGCACTTCCGTCTCCAAGAGTTCCCTTAGCTCCAGATCCCCACGACCAGAGAGTTCCATCTGACGCGATTCCAAACGACACGTCGTCCATAGTGCTTACGAACTTCCAGCTGCTGACGCTGCTCGTGACTTGTACAGGCGACGACCTATCTAGCGTGTCTCCGACGCCGAGGTTTGCGTTACTGTTCCTTCCCCAAGCATAAAGCTTGCCGTCGGCGGTGATTCCCATAGTACTGTTGACTGCGCAAGTGACGAACACCCAACTAGAAGTACCAATCTTAGTCACTACGTTTCTAGCGATGGTGTCATTAACGCCGAGTGAACCAAATGAGTTTGTTCCCCAGACCCAAAGACCTCCTTCACTGTCTATCGCCGCCGTGTGCGACCCTCCCGTAGAAATGATAGACCAGTCTTCACCGACGGTTACCGGCATTGATCTATTTGAGACCGTTGATGATATGCCGAGCACGCCGTTGGTAGGTAAACCGAATCCCCACATGATTCCGTTCTGATCGATGACTTGCGAGAAACCAGTCGCTCCGGCACTTATCGCAGTGAAGCTCTTTCCAGCCATGACCTGTACCGGAGAACTTCTCGTTGTAGCGTCCTGTATCCCCAGCTGTCCCGACGTGTTAAGGCCCCATGCCCACAGAGTGCTGTCAGTCTTTAGACCGAGCGTGTGCGAGTTGCCCGTGGCTATCTTCTTCCAGGTGCCGTTGTCTATCTTGATCGGAACGTACGCCGACGTAGTAGTCAGTCCGTCTCCGAACGCTCCGTCCTTTCCAGCGCCGATGGCGTAGAGAGACCCGGCAGTCGACAGCACCATCGTGTGTGAGCCGAGCATGCTCGGAGCGAGCTCTTTAGCCGAGAAGTTAGGCGCGAACAGCGCTACTGGAGAAGAGGTGCTATTGATAGAAAAAGCCCCCGGCCTGTAACCCCAGGCGTAGACTACTTGACCGTAGTCTCCGATGGCTATCACTGTGTTCTGACCAGAGGCCACGTAGGTCCAGTCGTTCTTGGTTCCGACCTGTGTCGGAGACGACCTAGCGGTGGTGCTTCCGAGACCTGTCGAGCCGGACTGGCCGTAGCCCCAAGTCCATAGCGTGCCGTCGGTCTTGATTCCCGCCTGAGTAGAGTAGTCCTGTCTGGCGTACGAGACCATCGACCAAGATCCTGGGATCTGCGTGAACGACTGGAGTGGGTTCACCATGGAGCCAGCGTAGTTGCCGATGCCCCACGTCCAGACCTTTCCGGTCGTGTCTAATTCTCCAAGTATTGATGCCCCAAGAGCTCTAACCGCCACGCTCGTAGTTCTCCAACTCGTGGCCGTTCCTATCTGAGTGGGTGACGATCTAGATACGTTGTCTTTTGTGGCAATCTGATAAAGAGAGTTGTCACCCCAAGCCCATAGAGTGCCGTCGGTCTTCACCGCTTTAGTAGTACCGTACAACATGTGAGAGTTGTTGGACCACGGGCCGTCTGGGTAAGCGCGGTGTCCCTTTGTACCCTCCATGATCGTTCGCGAACTGGTGTTCCAGGAGTTAGTCGTGGTGCTGTTGTTTCCGAGGACGTAAGGCGTGTTAACATGACCCTCAGTAAGAATCATAGTCTTATTATAGATAGCAAGATGATAGTACTGAGTAGTGCAGCTGTTCTTCCAGTCTCCTACTCCCACTAGGACCGGCGAAGATCTGTCTCCGGTTATAGCGTCTACTGCGCCCATCGCGTACAGCGCCGAGCCTCTGATGGCAGTATTAACCTCTGTAACAATAGTTTTACCTAGAGCCGTCCAGCCAGTAAGAGCTCCCACTTGAGTAGGCACTGACCTATTTCTAACGTCTCCAACACCTAGTCTCCCCTGCGAGTTAGACCCCCACGCCCATAGAGAGGTGGCTGTAGTGATGCCCATGCTGCCGTAGTAGCCGGCTGATACCTGCGACCAGCTGCTGGTACCGACTTGAATCGGAGAGGACCTGCTCGTCGAGATGTCTAAGCCTAGACAACCGTAGCCAGCGTCACCTCCCCAGGCGAACAAGGCTCCGTCAGTTCTTATAGCTAACATGTGCGGCTCTCCTACAGAGACCGCAGACCAGCTACTGGTGCCGAGTTGGACCGGCGAAGACTGATGAACGTTACTAGTGTTGAGACCGAGTCTTCCTAAACCGTCGTCACCCCAGACAAACAGTCTAAACGCGCTTATTCCTGCAGAGGTTGTATACCCTGCCGAGATCGCGCTCCAGCTGCTGGTACCTATCTGTATCGGTGAAGACTTGTTTATGGTGGTGCCGTCTCCCAGTCTTCCCTGCCCGTTAGAACCCCAAGCCCAGAGAGTTCCGTCTGTCTTTCTCGCTAGCGTGTGTCCGTTTCCTGCAGAGACGTCTGACCAGTTAGTCAAGGAGCCAATCTGTACAGGAGAAGACCTATTGTTAGTGTCGTTGGTGCCTAACCTTCCGTCCGAGTTGAGACCCCATGACCAGAGAGAGCCGTCCGATCTAACCGCTGCGACGTGATCTACGCCCATCGACAGCACTGACCAAGACAGAGTCTGTCCGACTACGGTAGGCCACGAACGGTTGATTTGATCGCTGTGTCCATGGCTCCCGAAGCCGCCGTAGCCCCACGTGAGCAAGTTTCCGTCGGACATTCTTATGAGAGACACTCCGTAGTCTGAAGCGCTGACGGTGGTCGCGCTTATTCCTGTGTAGGTCAGCGGGGCTCCTATAGATACAGGAGAAGACCTGTCGATCCCGTAGACTTCGTTTCGGGCTCCGATAGATCCTCCGAGATAGCTGTTTTGGATCGAACCCAGTCCCCATGTGTAGACCTGACCGTTGGTCTTTATTCCGATCATGCTCTTAGACTCGTTTGACTGAGCACCCGAGAAGGCAACCATGACCCAAGCTCCCGCCACCTGCACGGGTGAAGACCTGTTTATTGTGTCGCTGACGCCGAGCTGACCGTTAGCGTTACCTCCCCACGTCCACAGTGTGCTGTCGGTCTTAATCGCAGCCACGCTAGACTGACCTATCGCGACGAAGTTCCAAGATCCAGCCACCTGCACGGGAGAAGACCTGCTCGCCACGCTGTTCTGACCGAGCTTTCCGTCCGTGTTAACACCCCAGGTAAACAACCGGCCGGCGGTATCTATCGCCGCCGCCACTTGGTTATTTACTGCAACGAACGACCAACTGCTACTTCCTATCTTCTGAGGGTTTCTAAACCTGTTTACTGTAGTACCGTCACCTATGGTGCCAGCGTTGTTGTTTCCCCAGGCCCAGAGACTTCCGTCGCTCTTCACGCCTAGAGCGGTAGTGTAAGAAGACTCAAAGCCAGGATAGTAGCCGAAGGCTACCATGGTCCAGGATCCTGCCGCGGCGCCGAGAGTCTCGTTGAAAGGCTCGTTCATGTATCCGACGACCGGGTTAAAGAACGGACCACTTCTTCCAGCTCCTCCAGCTATGTCATTTCCGGCGTAGAACAACCTAGACAGTCCGTCGATGTACGAGGTGCATGCGTTGCCCGCGAATACTTTCGAGATGGAAGTAGCCACCAGAGTCGGACTGCTCCTGCTAATGTAGAGGTCGTCGTTGAGTCCGTGCTGTCCGGCAGCGTTGTCTCCCCACGCGTACATACTTCCGTCGACTGTTAGAGCGACGTCGTGCTTGTGACCAGAGGCGATAGCTGACCAGCTGCTAGAGCCGATCTGGACCGGAGACGACCTAGCGTTCCCGTCGTTCCAGGCGTTTCCTGCGCTGTTGTAGCCCCAGGCGAAGAGTTGACCGGCCGTAGATATGGCGTAGGCCCTGTATTCTGCAGCTGAGACCGTCGTGAAGCTGCTTCCAGTCATGATCTGCGCCGGCGTTAGTGACCCCACCGTGCTGTTCTTGCCGAGCTGACCGTTGACGTTTCCACCCCACGACCAGAGGGTGCCGTCAGCCTTAACGCCGACAGCAAAGTCTGACCCTGAAGATATTACTCTCCACGATGTGCTCGGGACGAGAGTCGGACTGTAGTATGTCGTCGTCACTCCTAGACCTGTTACACCAGACGTGCCTCCACCCCACGACCAAGCCTCGTTGTTCAGAGAGTCTATGACCGTGGCTCCGAAATTGCCACCGCCTGCAACGTAGGGTGCGCTTGCTAAAGTGAAGCTTCTCTGCTTGGTCACTAGCTGAGGTGCGGTGTAGTTAGTGACGTCTCCGACCCCGAGGCCTAGACCGCCGCCGGTATAGTTGTAGCCCCAGGCCCAGAGCTTTCCAGAGGTGTCGATACCGTAGTCGAAGTTATACCCTCCGGCGACCGCGCTCCAGCTTCCGTTTGTCGGCCCTGCCGTTACTTGAGTAGGAGATGACCTATCGACGTTGTTAGCTAGACCAAGTCCAAGGTTTCCCCAGTAGTTTGAGCCCCACGACCATAGGGTCTTGTTCGTCTTGATCGCGAACGAGTGAGCGAGAAGGGCGACACCGCCACCTGCTGCTACGCTCTCCCAGTCGGTGTCGGTGCCGATCTGAACTGGAGAGACCCTGTTTGCGTCGTTGATGGCGAAGTCAGTTCCGTTGCCTTGCCAGTACGCCTCGCCAAGACTGTTGACCCCAACGATCAGAGCGTCGTTCGTAGATGACGTCTGCTGACCCTCGACCGAGACGCTTGTCCAGTTTGTAGCGGATCCGATCTGAACTGGTGCAGACCTATTAGTAAGAACGGCTGTGTCTCCAAGGAACCCTAGAGGCAGGTAGTCGTAGTTCCTTCCCCAGCCCCAGAGCTTTCCGTCGGTCGTTACACCCGCAGCAAACACTGGGCCAGCGCTAGCTTTTGACAAACTAACCACAGTCCAACTACTGCTTCCTACCTGCGTCGGACTACTTCTGTCGACTATATCACCTAACCCGAGTTGTCCCTGTGTGTTGTTTCCCCAGGACCAGAGCTTACCGTCGCTGGTTATTCCCATAGACGCGTAGTAACCCGTGTCGATCGTTGACCACGTCTTCGAGGAGTCTACCAAGACGGCGCGTGACCTGCTGATCGTAGTGCCAGCGCCAAGCTGACCGAAGTCATTGAGTCCTAGACCATAAAGCTTATTATTAGCAACTACCGCTCCATGTACAGTGCCCATAGCTACAGAGTTAATTGTTCCAGGTGGAGAGTGACCTACTATCTTCCACACTGTAGTATTAGCTAGAGGAGAGTCAACAAGAGCCAGAGAGTATAATACGTTCTCTCCTGTTCCGATGATAGTATCGTCTGGAGATATGATGTAAGTAGAACCACCAGAGAAAGAAGTTATGAGCTTCGGTGTTCCTGCAGTCGTGTACACGGCAACCGGCGAGCTGGTAGTAGCCGTAGTTCCATTTCCAGCCCTACCGGCGTTCTGGCCAAAGTGATATACTGTTGCAGTTCCGGCGCTCTCAGTCATCGCCAGCGTGTAGTCAACTCCACCTTCCACCTTTGTCCATGTTGTAGCCGCTCCAACTTGAATTGGTGACGACCTGTTGATGGTGGATGAGTTTCCGAGAGCTCCTAGGCCGTTGCTTCCCCAGGTCCATAGCGATCCGGCAGAGGTTATTCCCGCGGAGTGGTCGCTGCCGGCTGATATCGCGGTCCAGCTAGTAGTCGTTCCTATCGCGACTGGAGATGATCTAGCAGCAGTAACTCCTAAGCTAGCTCCAAGCTGGCCGTAGTTGTTTATTCCCCAAGCCCAGAGCTTGTTGTTAATGGTTCTAGCGAGAGCGTGAAAGTTTCCGACAGAGACGACGTTAAAGCTAGAGGTAGAGGCGAGCTGTACGGGAGAGCTCCTGTCGATAGCCGCGTTGTTTCCTAATGATCCCTGACCGCCACTTCCCCAGCAGAACACCTGTCCGTTGATGTTAATCGCGGCCATGAAGTAAGTACCGGTCGACACCATCGACCAGCTGCTGGTGCCGATCTGAGTCGGAGAGCTCCTGTTCTTAGTATCACCCGTCCCAAGTTGTCCCTGCGCGTTGTATCCCCACGTCCACAGCGAGCCGTCAGACTTGATTGCTGCAAACGAGTTGCTCTTACCGGAGATCATGGTCCAAGAGCCAGTAGAGCTGACTAAGACAGGCGAGCTTCTGTCAAACGTATCATTTGTTCCAAGAATACCGGGAGCTAAACCGGAATAAGTGTTACCTCCCCATGCCCACAATCTGTACTGTTTGTCGATAAGTATTGTACTTTGGAATATTCCTGCTGCAGAAAGAGCTCCATCGAACGGCTGGAAAGCAACTGCTACAGGAGAAGACCTAACGAGTACGAAGCCGTCGTTGGCGGCCTGCATCAGACCAGTTCCCCAGACGTATGCATAGTTGTCAGAAGTTGACGCTATAACTGCTGCAGATCCGGCAGAGACCTTTGACCATGTCGTAAGAGCGCCGACCTGTGTAGGTGAAGAGCGACTGGTTGCAGCGCTGATGCCTAGCTGCCCGCCAGTTCCTAGACCCCACGCCCAGAGAGTACCACCTACTTTAAGCGCTACAGTGAAGTTTGCTCCGGCGTCGACTGACGTCCAGCTGCTGGTGCCTATCTGTACCGGAGACGACCTCGTGACGACGTCGTTAGTTCCGAGCTGTCCGCTAGAGTTTACTCCCCAAGCCCAGAGAGATCCGTCTGACTTGAGACCGACGGTGTGCTGGTTGTCGGTCTTTATCATCGTCCAGCTGGAGTTATCAAACTTATCGAGAGAGGTCCTTCTTCCTGACTTAACATTGATACCAAGCTCACCACTAGCGTTTCCACCCCAAGCCCACAGGGTGCCGTCTGACTTCACTCCGAGCGAGTGGTTGAAAGCGGTGGAGAAGCTCTTCCAAGACGTGCCGGACAGCACCTGAACGGGATAGGACTGAGTGGTGTTGTTGTTGATTCCTAGCTTGCCGGTAGTGTTAACACCCCAACCGTACAGAGGGTACGGGGTCACGACCACTGGGCTAGAGGTCGCTGCTGGCGCTAGAAGACTCTGAAAGATAAGCATCTGCTGACAATCATTCCGGTTTAGAAGGCCACTCGACGTTCTGGATATTTATTACGTCGTTTGTGGCGTACTGCTCCGGTAGATCCCTCAGGGCCTGCCTGTAGTCTGCCCAGGCCTGGTTCTGCTCCGGAGTGGACCTGGCTACTACGTCTGCCAGCTGGGTGAAGTCTGTCTCGGCTAGCTTCTCGTTCCTCACCTCTCTAAGAAAGCGCAGGAACGCCGGCTTTGCCTCCTCGATGGAGGGCGCGACCTTCTCATGAATGACGGTCGTCTCTCTGACGACGTCGTCGGCCGAGTCGTAGGAGTAGTCGTAGGTGGCGTAGTGAGTCGCCGCGTCGAAGCTTACGTCTTGCTTCTGTATCCTGTACCAGCCGTAGTCGACTAGCTCCTCGTCGCTGAGCTTGTCGAGGCCGCTCACGTTTCTCCACGCGGTAGGGACAACGTCGTACAGCCTCTGGATCTGGTCGTTCTCAACGTGTGCGTAGTTTGGCATCTTCAGTATTCCTTACGAGCTGTTGATCATCGAGGCGAGGCCGCGCCAGGTAGTGCCACCGTCGTCGGTAATGAACGTTAGTACGTCGACCCCGCTGGCGGTCAGAGTAGGAGCCGTAGCCGAGGGCCACTTGGTTGCAGCCGGCCAAGTCATCGTGTATGCTCCACCGTTGGTCAGCTCTAGCACGAAGCCGTAGGCCCTGGAGGCGGGAACGTTATCAAAAGTCCAGGTGATGTTGCCCGCCGCGGTCTTAGTGAAGTAGTTACCAGCAGAGCAGTCGACGCTGTTTGCAGAGACTGTCACTATGTTGAGGGCGTAGTTTCCACTGAGGTCTAGCTCTGCGGTAGCCGCGGTGCCGAGACCTAGCTTTCCAGAGATAAAGACCGTGTTGGTAGTCTTGTTGAAGGTGAAGCCTGCCGACGCGCCGGTAGTAGTCCCACCGTCGTTGAACTGCACCTGTGTGTCTGCGCCGGCCGCGGTAGCGACTCCAGCTGATCCGGTGTAACCCACACCCGCGGAGCCGGTGTATCCCAGAGGGCCGAGAGCTCCTTGCGAGCCGGTGTAGCCGATCGATCCAACCGATCCAGTGTAGCCTATGCTACCCTGAGTACCCTGTGAGCCGGTATACCCGATGTCGCCCTTAGAGCCGGTGTAACCGATAACACCCTGCGATCCTACGGATCCAGTGTAACCAACGTTGCCCTGACTTCCGGTGTAGCCAACGTCTCCTTGAGTTCCTGCAGAACCGGTGTAGCCGATGGCGCCTTGGGTTCCAGCAGATCCGGTATACCCAGTCGTACCTTGGTCACCCTTGGAGCCGGTGTAACCGATGCTGCCAGCGTCTCCCTGCGATCCTGTATAGCCGGTAGCACCTGCCGCTCCAGAACTTCCAGCGGAGCCAGTGTAGCCGATGTCACCCTTAGAGCCCGTGAAGCCTAGGTCACCCTGAGACCCCTGCGATCCTGTGTAGCCTAGGTTGCCCTGAGCTCCGACAGATCCTGTGTATCCAGTTACGCCTTGGTCACCTTGACTTCCGGTGTAGCCGGTGGTTCCCTGAGTTCCCTGCGATCCGGTGTAGCCGATAGATCCGATAGATCCAGTGTAACCCGTGTCGCCCTTGCTGCCAGTATATCCAAGTCCGCCGGCAGAACCGGTGTAGCCAGCGTCGCCCTTGTCGCCGGTCCTAGCGAAGGTGACGATGATGTCAAGGCCGTTAGAGAAAGAGTAAGCTCCGGTCAGCCACGCGATCGGAACGGAGAAGTAGTTAGTGTTGTGTGTATGAGTGCCAGTTATCGAGAACTGAGCGAAGTTGGCGGTGTTCGCTTTCTCGGTTATCGTGAAGTGACCCTTGATCGAGGAGGTCGAGTCGTCGATCGTCTGCAGGTAGTTGTACACTGAGACTGCCAGGTCGTCGTTCTCGTTGATGTAGAGAGACGACGCCAGCGCGGTGTTGGCGTTGCTGAGGCGGATCTTTCCGGTGCCGGGGTCTGAGTCGGCGGTGGACGTGTCGAACGTGTAGTCGAACGCCGCTCCACCAAACGTTCCTGGCTCACCCTTGCTTCCGGTGTATCCGGTAGAACCGATCGAGCCGGTGTAACCTAGGTCACCCTTGGATCCACTGTATCCTAGGTCTCCCTGCGAGCCTGTGTAACCTATGTCACCCTTGCTTCCAGCGTAGCCGGTAGACCCTGCGTCACCCTTAGAGCCCGTGTAGCCTATGTTGCCCTGAGCGCCCTGCGAGCCGACGTAGCCGGTAGCTCCCTGGTCTCCCTGCGAGCCGGTGTAACCTCTGACGCCCTGGTCTCCCTGAGATCCAGTGTAGCCGATGTTACCTTGATCGCCTTTAGATCCGGTGTAGCCGATGAATCCTTGGTCACCCTTAGATCCGGTGTAGCCAATTGCTCCGACGTCGCCCTGACTTCCAGTGTATCCAGTCAGACCCGTAGATCCCTGCGACCCCGTGTAGCCCTGGTCTCCCTGCAGTCCCTTCGAGCCAGTGTAGCCCTGCGAGCCTACGAAGCCAACGTCGCCCTGCAGTCCCTGACTTCCGGTGTAGCCGACGTTTCCTTGATCACCCTTGCTTCCGGTGTATCCAGTCGCGCCCTGGTCTCCCTGCGAGCCTGTGAAGCCGATCGATCCAGTGTAGCCTCTGATTCCCCTGTCACCGGCGACCACGATAGTCCAGTCAGCGGCGAAGCCGTTGCCCGAGGTGTAGTCTACGTTGAGAACTAGAGTCGTGCCACTGTAGGAGTCAATCACACCCTCGTTGAAGAGGGTCGGATCGTAGAGGTAGATCGCCCTGACTCTCTGACCGACCGCGAACGCGTTGTCACCGTAGGACTGGCTGACGTAGAACGTCTTCATTCCAGTTCCGGTAGCGTTGACGCTGGTGGTAGAGGTTAGACCGGCGTAGCCGAAGCCGCGCGAGCCGGTATAACCCGTCGTACCAAACGAGCCGGTGTAACCGGTCAGACCGAACGAGCCGGTGTAACCTATGTCGCCCTTGCTGCCAGTGTATCCGGTGCTTCCGGTGTCTCCCTTAGAGCCTACGTAGCCTACGTCGCCCTGAGAGCCGGTGAATCCGATTACGCCCTGAGAGCCGGTGTAGCCTTTAGATCCTACGTAGCCAACTTCTCCTTGACTGCCGGTGTAGCCAATGTCTCCTTGAGACCCAGAGTATCCTTGTGAGCCAACGTATCCAGTAGTTCCTTGCGAGCCAGTGTAGCCGATGTTGCCCTGGTCACCCTGAGAGCCTACGAATCCAGTTACGCCCTGTACGCCTTGGCTTCCAGTGTAGCCGATTAAACCTTGGTCACCTTGGCTGCCGGTGTAGCCTTGCGAGCCGATGAACCCGGTGTCACCTTGTACGCCTTGGCTTCCGGTGTAGCCGATCGGACCCTGCGATCCAGTGAAGCCTAGGTCACCCTGTAGCCCCTGCGAACCGACGTATCCAGTTGCGCCGGTGTCTCCCTTGGAGCCGGTGAACCCAATTACGCCTTGGTCACCTTGTGATCCAGCGAATCCAGTCACGCCGCGAGAGCCGGTGTAACCTATCTCGCCCTGTGATCCAGTGTAGCCCAACTCACCTTGTACGCCTTGACTTCCTACGAAGCCAGTAGTTCCCTGCGAGCCCGTGAATCCTTGAGACCCGGTGTACCCAATGAGGCCTTGACTTCCCGTAAAGCCTAGGTCGCCCTGCGATCCAGCGTAGCCCTGCGAGCCGGTAAAGCCGATGATGCCCTGGCTTCCAGTGTAGCCAATAATACCCTGTGAGCCGGTGAATCCCTGAGACCCAGTGTAGCCGATGTTACCCTGCGAGCCGGTGAACCCCGCGCCGGCCGATCCGGTGTAGCCGAGAGAGCCGGTGTAACCCTTGGGTCCGTAAGCGTAGAGGGCGGCCGAGAACCAAGTTCCAGCTACCTCAAGATTCTGACTAGTGGAGTTTCCTGTATAAGCGGTGAACTCGATGTAGTCAGTGCTACCGTTGAAGTAGACGACGTCAGTCAGAGCTTGTGAGTACGCGGTATTAGTCTCAAGCTGCTTCATGGCGATCGCTAGCTGAGTAGTACCGTTCTTCTTGAACTGAATGTTACACTGGTTGTTTGAGACCGAGGCCGACGACCAGATTACTGCTAGGTCAATGATATAGTAACCGGCGACGTCCGGTTGAAATCTGTGAGTAGAAGCGTTCAGCCAGTTCTTTGGGTCGTAGTCGTCTATGAACGCTATAACGGTGTCTGAATTGTTTGTGAGGGTCTGTGTACCTGAGAGCTTGCCGCGAACTACATAATCACCCGCAGTGAGCTGGCCGCCGTCGGCACCCTTGGAACCAGTGTAGCCTATGTCACCTTTAGAGCCGGTGTATCCAGTCGGACCAGCTACAGTAGATGCCGATCCGGTGTAGCCTGTGTTACCTAGGCTTCCAGTGTAGCCTATGACGCCCTGATCACCCTTAGATCCGGTGTAGCCGATGACGCCTTGCGAGCCAGTGTATCCAATTACTCCTTGGTCGCCCTTCGAACCGGTGTAGCCGATGACACCCTGCGAGCCGCTGTAGCCGATGACGCCTTGCGAGCCAGTATAGCCTTGAGATCCGATGTAGCCGACGTCTCCCTGGCTACCCGTGAAGCCGATGTCGCCCTTAGATCCAGAGTAGCCGATGTCGCCCTGCGATCCAGAGTATCCGGTAGTACCTTGTGACCCGGTCCAACCGATGTCGCCCTTAGAGCCGGTGTATCCCTGACTTCCGACGTATCCAGTGTCACCCTGTGATCCACTGTAGCCGATGACGCCCTGAGACCCAGTGTATCCGACTACGGTAGAGGCTGAACCGGTAAAGCCGATGACGCCCTGTGATCCAGAGTAGCCGGTGGATCCAGTGAAGCCGACGTCGCCCTTTGATCCTACGAAGCCTACGTCTCCCTGTGATCCAGTGTATCCGACTCCCTGCGACCCAGTGTATCCCAGCGCTCCCTGAGATCCTGTGTACCCAACGAACGGAATCGGAGAAGACCAGTCACCGGACGTGTTGCTGTTCTTGATGTACAGGTCACCGGTGTCTGTAGCTAGGTAAGAGAATCCAGTAGCCTCTCCGTCGTAAGCACTCTTACCAGAGAGAAGACCGCTAGCGCTGACAGAGAAAGCCGGACCGGTGTCACCTTTGGAGCCAGTGTAGCCGACACCTTCCGATCCAGTGTATCCAGCGTCACCCTTGGAGCCGGTCCAACCAATGTCGCCCTTTGATCCAGTGAAGCCGACGTCGCCCTGTGATCCCGTGAATCCCTTAGATCCAGTGAAGCCGACGTCGCCCTGTGATCCGACGTAGCCGGTATCTCCTTGAGAGCCACTGTATCCGGCGTCTCCCTTAGATCCAGTAAATCCGGTGTCTCCTTGAGAGCCGGTCCAGCCGATGTCGCCCTTAGAGCCGGTGTATCCCTGCGATCCAGTAAAACCTGTTACGCCTTGACTGCCGGCAAATCCGGTTTCACCTTGAGATCCACTGTAGCCGATGACTCCTTGACTACCGGTAAATCCGCTGTCGCCTTGCGACCCAGTCCAGCCTATGTCGCCTTTCGATCCGGTCCAACCGATGTCGCCTTTCGATCCGGAGTAGCCCTGTGAGCCAACGTAGCCAGTGTCACCCTGCGATCCTGTGTATCCAATTACTCCTTGGTCACCCTTGGATCCAGTAAACCCAACGTCGCCCTGAGAGCCTGCGTAACCAGTGTCACCCTGTGATCCGACGTAACCAAGTGAGCCGGTGTAGCCTAGGTCACCTTGGCTTCCTACGAATCCAGTTTCTCCTTGAGAACCAGTGTAGCCTATGTCGCCTTGACTTCCACTGTAGCCAAGCTCTCCCTGGATTCCTTGACTTCCTACGAAGCCGGTATTGCCTTGAACGCCTTGGCTGCCGGTGTAGCCAGCGTCACCCTGTGATCCAGTGAAACCTTGATCACCTTGGCTTCCAGTGTAGCCAATTATACCTTGACTTCCAGTGAAGCCTATGACACCTTGAGATCCCGTGAACCCTTGAGAGCCAACGTACCCGACGTCACCCTGTGAACCAGTATATCCGATAACGCCCTGCGAACCGCTGTAGCCGATGTTACCCTGCAGGCCAAAAGATCCAGTGTAACCAGTTACGCCCTGCGACCCACTGTATCCGATGTTGCCTTGTGAGCCGGTGTAGCCAGTAGCGCCTTGGTCTCCCTGAAGTCCCTTAGAACCGGTGTATCCAATGTCGCCTTTCGAGCCGGTGTAGCCAATGTTACCTAGGTTACCCTGACTTCCGGTATATCCTAGATCACCCTTTGAGCCAGTAAAGCCGATGTTGCCTTGACTGCCGCTGTAACCTTGAGAACCGGTGTAACCTATTACACCTTGAACTCCTTGCGAGCCGGTGAAGCCGATGATGCCTTGACTGCCGCTGTAACCTTGAGAACCGGTGTAACCTATCGGACCCTGGCTGCCGGCGTATCCTTGAGAACCTGAGTATCCTTGGTCTCCTTTGGATCCGACGTAGCCAATGTCGCCCTTGCTGCCGGTAAATCCTTGAGATCCGACGTATCCAGTAGTTCCCTGCGATCCCGTGAATCCGATGTTACCTTGAGATCCGGTGAAGCCTTGATCGCCCCGTGATCCAGCGTAGCCCTGCGAGCCGGTGAAGCCCTGCGATCCAGTATATCCTTGGCTGCCAGTGTATCCTAGATCTCCCTTCGATCCTACGAAGCCGGTGTCACCACGAGATCCAGTGTAACCAGTAGGTCCTAGGTCACCCGTCCTAGCGAACGTGGCGGTCAGCGCGGTGCCGTCTGCGAACTGGGTAGTCCTGCCAGATACGTAGTTGACTGATATATCGTAGTGATCTTCGTGAAGCGTCGCGGCCGCGTCTATGAAGTACAGGACGTAGCTCGACAGGTTGTTCTTGTCGGAGAGCTTTATCTGACCTTTGATATTCGAGGTAGAGTCGCCAATCGAGGTTAGGAACGCCGATATGTCGGTGTTGTCTGAGTCGTATGAGTCGACCGCCATCACGGAAGCGCCGGTCAGGTCAGCGTTGTTGAGGGTGATTATTCCGTTCGAGAGGGGGCCGGGATGAGTGACGGCGGTGTCGAACTCAAAGTTGAAGGTGGCGCCGCCGAACTCACCGGGGTCACCTTTGCTTCCTACGTAGCCAGTATCACCCTGAGAACCAGTGTAACCGATGGAACCGGTGTAGCCAATTGAACCAGTATATCCTACAGATCCAGTGTAACCGATAGAACCAGTGTAGCCGATGGCTCCGATCTCGACGACCGACTGGGTACCAGACCTGTCAATCTTGATGAAGAGCTTGCCGTCGTAGGTGTTGAGGGCTAGTTCGCCCAGCTCTAGACTGCCCGTGGTGGGTACCTTGCCGGGCACGGCGCTGCGCTTTATCTGGATCTTATTGGCCATCTGGCGTCCCTAGTGTGCTATAGAGCTGGGATAAATATCTCGTGAGTATTTATAAGCAGTGTGTTACTGAGATGGAAGGGTGAGCTTCAATATGAGTGATAAAGTTACGGTCGCTATAATCGATACCATCGGTCTCGTCTACGATGGAGATACCCTTAAGAAGAGAGGCCTAGGTGGGTCAGAGTCAGCGGTGATTCTGATGTCCAAGGAGCTCGTTCGACTCGGGTTCGACGTGACCGTCTTTAACTCCTGCGAGGATGACGACTCGAAGCCGGGTACGTACGATGGGGTCACCTACCGTCCGGTCCGGGAGGTTACTCAGTACACCACGTTCGACGTGGTCATATCTATGAGGACAGTCGTACCGTTCGTTCCGGAGTACATGTACGAGGCCTACCGCCACATCGCCGGGTTCAGGTTCGAGCCATCCCTCTTCGAGCAGATCAGAAAGAACGCTAGGTTCAAGGCGCTCTGGATGCACGACACTTTCTGTCAGGGTGACCTCAACGTCGAGGAGCTCGTGGTCAGCGGCTACATCGACGAGCTCTTCACCCTCTCAGACTTCCACACCAGCTACATCGGAAACTCGGACCACGGCAAGCGCCGCAACTTCGAGGTCCTGAAGAACAAGATGTTCATGACCCGCAACGGAGTCGTTCCGTACTTTGACTACGTCGACGTCAGTAAGAAAGACAAGAACCTCTTCGTCTACAACGCCTCTGTCACCAAGGGCATGATCCCTCTGATAGACAGAGTGTGGCCGAAGGTCAAGGAGCGGATCCCGGACGCCAGGCTGAAGGTGATCGGTGGGTACTACAGGTTCAGGTCGGACGCTCCTCCGGACGCTCAGGAGGAGACCTGGCGGAAGCTGATCGAGGAGAAGCGCTACAAGAAGCAGGGCATCGAGTTCACCGGCGTCATCACTCAGAGACAGATAGCCGAGATCCTCTGCGAGGCCTCGATGTTTCTGTTTCCGGGAGCCTTCCCAGAGACGTTCGGAATCTCTAGCCTCGAGTCCCTCACCTACAACACTCCGCTGGTGGCCACTCGCTTCGGTGCTCTGGAGGAGACGGCAGTCGACCAGGCCTGCTACCTCATAGACTACGCCATCGAGCCAAACGGTCTGTTCCCGAACATTAATTCGGAAGAGCAGGTGAACAAATTTGTTGACAAGGTTGTAGAAGCGTACTATAATACTTATCTACACCAACAAAAGATGAACTACTGTTCTGTCATCAAGGACGTTAACGGATGGGATACTGTAGCCATCCAGTGGAAGCAGCACCTGTACAGGAAGCTTGGTCTGTATCTGTCGGTGGATGACTACCGTAGAGCGTCGTACATCAACGACAAGGTGCACCGGGTGTTCGGTCGCAGGTTCAGCAACCGAGAGGAGTGGAACACGTACCGCTCTCCGGTCACTAACCACATAGCCGTCATCAGCACCTTATACAACGCTCAAGACTACGTGGCAAGGTGCATCGAGTCGGTGGCATGCCAGGACTACGAGAACTACACTCACTTCGTCGTTAACGACTGCTCGACTGACGACAGCGAGAGAGTCATAGCCGAGACGCTTCAGTTGCTTCCTCCAGACAGGATGCAGAAGGTGATGGTGATCAACCGCAGGGAGAACAGGGGCGCCCCGTTCAATCAGGTCGAGGTGATCAGGAAGTACGTTCACGACGACTCCATAGTCATGCTGCTAGACGGCGACGACAGTCTGGTCAACGACAACAACGTCCTCAACTTCTACAACAACCTGTACAACGGTCCGGACGGCGCTGAGTTCACCTACGGCAGCTGCTGGTCGATGGTCGACAACATCCCTCTAATAGCTCAGGACTACCCGCCTGAAGTAAAGGCTAGGAGGGACTACAGGAACTACCACTTTAACTGGATTATGCCGTACACTCACCTGAGGACTTTCAGGCGCGCCCTCATCAACCACGTTACTGACGACGCCTTCAAGGACGAGAGCGGCGAGTGGTTCAGGGCTGGAGGCGACGGCGCGCTGTTCTACGCCATGATAGAGAACGCCGACCCAGACCGTGTGAAGGCCGTCAAGGAGATAGTCTATAACTATAATGACGCCAGCCCGCTGAACGACTACAAGGTCAACGGCGAGGAGCAGAACAAGACGGCCAAGAAGATTCTCTCGAAGCGGACCGTGTCTACGGTCTTCGAGACACCGGAGAAAAAAAAAGTGAACAGTAAGAAGATACTCATCGCCATACCGACCGCTAAGAACATCGAGCCGGCCACGTTCAAGTCTATCTACGACCTGACTATCCCGGAGGGTTACAGGGCAGACTTCCAGTACTTCTACGGATACAACATCGACCAGGTGAGAAACCTGATAGCCAGCTGGGTAGTGAACGGATACGACTACCTGTTCGCCGTCGACTACGATGTAGAGTTCGCGTCAGACACCTTAGAGAAGATGCTTGCCCACGACGTCGACCTGGTTTCCGGACTCTACATACAGAGGAAGCATAACCAGCACACGCTCGAGCTGTACAGGATGAACGATCGAGGCGGCATGAGCAACGTACCACTAGAGGACATCGACGGTCAGGGTCTGGTGTCGATCGACGGCTGTGGCTTCGGCTGCGTGCTCGTGAAGAAGAGGGTGTTCGAGGGAATCGGCTACCCGTGGTTCGTCTACCACTCGGCTCTAGACCACAGCAACACCGTGTCTGAGGACGTCGACTTCTGTCGCAAGGCTCGCGAGAAGGGGTTCAAGATGTACGCCGACACTACGATCCGCTGCGACCACCACGGCACGAACGTCTACAGGGTCGGGCACACGACGCAGACAGTCCTCAAGAACTTTAAGCCCGCAGCGACGCTTGAGGATCCTGTGAGGAAGCGTCTGAGGGACCTAGGTGACCAGTGGTTGGTACCTCAGGCTCACTGCGAGTACCTGACTAAGATACGAGACCAGTACGACTTTCACCCAAAAGTTATCTACGACATCGGAGCCTGCGTCCTTCACTGGACTAAGTCGGCAAAGAGGTTCGCGTGGCCTGACGCCGAGTATGTCCTGTTCGAGGCGATGGACGCTCCTAAGTTCCTCTACGAGGAGGGTAACTACAAGCACTTCAACGGAGTCATGAGTGACAAGGACGGGAAAGAAGTCGACTTCTGGGAGAACGTTGAGCACCCCGGCGGCAACTCCTACTACAAGGAGAACGAGGAGATCAACCCGAACACGGTCAACTTCTTCAACGAGACACATCGAGTCAAGAAGCTGACCAGGTCCGTCGACAGCGTCGTGAAGGAGAAGAACTTTCCAGCTCCTGATATGGTCAAGATGGACGTGCAGGGCGCCGAGCTAGACGTGCTGAGGGGAATGAAGAAGACTCTTAAGACGGTGAAGCACCTCGTGCTCGAGCTTCAAAACGTCGAGTACAACAAAGGGGCGCCGCTCAGGGGTGAGGTTATAGACTGGCTGGAGAAGAACGGATTCAAGTACGTGGAGCTGTTCTCGAACCAAGGGCCTGACGGCGACTACCACTTCATCAGAAAGTGATCAGTACTCGCCGCCGTCGAGGTCTACGTCTTTGATCTCGTAGAGGTCGGAGTCCTTGTTGTAGACAGGAACCATTCCAGTGTTCGCGGTACCGGCCTCGACGACGTCGTCGAGCAGGTCGAACCTTCCCCTGATAGGCTCAGGTGTAGGAGTGACTCCAGCGGTGGCAAGACTATAGGACGTAGTCGAGTCTAGGATCTGACCGTCGCCAGTTATTGAGACTGTGAACGTTGCCGAGTTAGTAGTCATTACTTAGTAACCTCTGGCGTGACTGTCACTATCCCTTCAGCGAGTCTAGTCACGACGCTTCCGTTCACTAGCTCTAGGTCGTACACGTAGCGACCTGGAGAAGTGTTTGAGGTGGACGCCGCGTTCATCGACATAGTGACGGTACCATTTACGCCTACAGACACAGTGAAGCTCTTTCCCGTGGTAGATGCGTAGTGCTTCCTCATTTGAGCCCTGCCGGTAAAACTTGACAGGTTCTGAGGCGCACCGTTGGCGTCGTTCAAGAATATAGTATAGTTGAACGTCGTGCCCTGATCGATCGTTAGATTAAGCTTTCGCGCCATTCTCTAACTCTTCTACTCTTTCCTTGAGCTCCTTAATCGCCTCGATGAGTATCGGGACGAGCTCAATGTAGTTGACGTGCTTGAAGTCTGGATAGTTGTAGGCCTCTGCTATCGTCACCGCGAGAGGCGCTGCCTTCTCGACGTCTTGGGCGATGAGACCGTAGTGTCTCTCTGAAGACTCGACCTCTCCGAAGTACCACCTGTAGGTGATTCCGTTCATCCTAGTCACCATCTCGAGGGCGCCTTCCAGCGGCTCGACTCCGGTCTTTACCCTCATGTCGGACGGAGATACGACGGTGCCAAATATGGTATCTGTGACCGTCAAGTTACCGGTGATAGCACCGTTTCCGTTGACTGTCTGGTTACCGTTGACCGTTAGGTTTCCGACGTCGGTGTTTGAGTTGACGCTGAGCTTTCCGACAATAGTAGTGTTTCCGGTGATGTCAAACTGTCCGCCGGTGTGAGTAAACCCGCCGTCCTGAACGAAGCTTCCGAACGTCTCTACTATTCCGGTGATAGAGACGTTTCCTACTATGGTCGAGTTGCCGTTGAGAGCCGACTCCCCGTTGACGGTCAAGAAAGAGTTTACGTTGGTGTTCGCGCCGCTGATGATAGTGTTAGAAGAGCTGATGTTGAGCGTCGTCACGTCAATGTCCATAGTGTTCGAGGTGAACACGTACTGGACCGATCCTGCTATCTTCTTGAGGCTGAGCGCTGGAACGTTGTCGAGAGAGATGACGGTGTTAGATACGATGTTAAGGGTGTTGGACGTGGCGACGTTTCCACCCCTGAGAGCCTTGTCGACCGCTATGGTGTTGGCGCTGAACGTTCCAACCAGCTGCGTGTTTCCTACCGTTATTGACCCGGTAGTAGTGGCGTCCGCGGTGACGACGTTCTGCGTCATCAGCTCGGTTAGTGTGTTCAGCCTGTTGATCAGGACAGCCCACGTCTGGTTGTTGGATACCGGTGATACGGTTATCATTCTGCGACCTTCTTAGCGATAAGGGAGATCATGTCCTTGATGTCTCTTATGTCGGACGACAACTCGTCCACTCTCTTCTCTAGATTATTTATCTTGGCTCTCTCGTTCTTCTTCTCTTTGTAAGCACGAAGACCTTCAAGGTCGGTGTTGAGTATGAACCTGTTGCCGGTATCTCTGACCAGCCTCTTGTCTTCCTCAACTCTATAGATTGGTTTCTTTGTCATTATAGCTGAAGAGCCAGCGCTCTCATGTCTCTCAGTCTAGGAACGATGTGAGAGCTTGAACTTACCGGAACGATCTTTATGGCAAACGACTTGAACGTCTCGAACACGCGATCTTTCTCGTTGGTGTATCTAACGACACCGTCAGTCTCAGTGAACCTGAAAGCAGACTGCTTGTACGAGATGTTCTCGATGACTCCCATCGATGTGTTGCTGTAGCCAAAGTTGCCACTTGGCTTGTAAGCAAGAGTGAGACTGGTGGTGCTGTTAATTGCCGAAACCTTTCGAACGTTGAACAGTCCTAGGTTAGAGTCGTACAGGTACACCTCGTCTCCCACAGCTATCTCGGCAGTCGATGGGCACACGATAGTAGTAGAGGTAGCATTCGCTTCTACGTTTGCGGTGTGAAGTGTGATGCTCTGAGGTAGTCTGTACTCGAGCTCGACGAAGTCTTCTTTGTCGACAAGGTCTGACCTTAGGCCGGCAGAGCTTACTGGTACCATCGGCGTCCAGATCTTAGTATTGAAAGCCTTGTTGTCCTCCGAGTTAAGGAGCTTACAGTAAACTCTAAACTCGGTACCAACTGGCCTGTAAGCGGTCAAATAGACCTTAAGGTCTTCTGAGTCCAGTCCTTCCGCAAGGTTGACTCTCTTGCTGACGTATCTAGAGAAGAACGTGATGCCATTTCCTAAGATCTCGTTGAAAGTCTCGACCGCTAAAATAGTCGATCTTTGATCTGTGTTAGCAGAGTTTTGTATGACCTCGCCTACAGTAAAGTTAGGCATGTTAGTGCCGCTTATGAGTGTCACATTGGTATTGTTCGCCTCGTAGACTATTCCAGTGATGCTAGTGTTAGACTCTTGCTGAAGAACTGCACCCTTCTTGAACCTGTTGAAGTACTTGCTTGGTATAGGATCTGCTGTAGTTACCGCTGTCGGCTCTACTACTAGGTAGACTCCATTGAGTTGGAAGTTCTTGGCTATGAAGTTATGAACGAACGTCGCGCGCGACGGCCTAAGATCGATAGCCGGAGAAATTCTAGAGTCGATAGTTGACATCGTAGCGTAGACAGACAGAGACCTGTCACCTTCTCTTCCGACGGGAAGCTGTGTGAACTCGTTACTTCTACTCATGATGACGCGTGGTATGTCATTGAACTCTTTGTTCGAGTCGTTCTCAAACGGTATGGCGTCTCCATCTTCTGCATATCCAGCAGCGTCTTCAAATCCCCTGAACGAGTACGTTATGTCAGTCGATCTAGGTATTAAGTCGTTGAACAAGAAGTGAGCCAAGTCATATGACAAGTTAACGGTCGAGTCGATCTTCGTGTTGATTCCTGAGAACCTTCCAATGAGCCTCTGCCCGGCTGAGTTGGCGAAGTTAACTGTTGAGTTGGCAGTAGAACCACTAAGAACGACTATGTTGTATCCAAGAGCCTCGCGCGTCAAGCCTGAGTACTGAGCGTTGAGCGGGAGACCCGAGGCTGAGCCTGTTACAAATCCAAGACCGGTTCCACCCTTAATCTTTCCAATGATGGCGTCGGTGTCATCGCCCTTCGGAGTGTCTTTAAGCGTGATAGTGTTTAGAGAAGTATCACGTGACTGTACGAGGTGCACTTCAGCTTTCTTGGTAGACGTGTCTACCACATAGATCCAGTCATCGACTCCATAGACCGAAGCGTCTGGGACTGTAACTACCGCAGTTGCGCTGTTTATCTCTACAGTCTGGGCAAGAGAAGTTATCTGAGCCGTAGCTCCAGATGTGACTCCCATCAAGTCGCCGGTGTCGGTGAACGTTCCCTCTACGCTCTCAAGCTTAAGGAAGGTGGTGTTAGCTGAGTAAGTTATTCCTTTAGCGATGATCTCAGTGCCGCTGTACTGATAGACTATCTCACCGGTTGCAAACGTGCCGGACACCGTTCCGATACCGATGACAGATATGGAGTCATCGATACCGCAGAACATAGTGTCGTTAAAGAGTCTTCTCAGACCGGTCGGAGTAGTCTTGACCTTGATGTACTCGATGTCTCTCTTAGAAAAAGTAGTGGTTCCAGTCGCGGCTGTAAAGTTTGCCCTGAGAAGGTCGAACTTCAGGTCCTCGTCGATGACGGGCGTCCACGTCACGTCGTTGCCTGACAGGTAGAAAGATCCGGTCTCATTGTTCTTGATGATGGGAAGCTGCGTGGTAATGTCCATCTCAGAGAGCTTGCTGACCCACGCCTCGTACTGGTCGTTACCGCCGTCCGGAATGATGACGAGAGCGTACGTGCCGTTCTTGAGATACACTAGGCTCTCGAAGGAGAACTTTGTAGCGGTCGATGCGTCGGCTGATACATTGACCGAAGCGGACGGCATCTGAACCTGCGAGAACTCAACTATCTGTGGGGCAGGCATACCGTTGTCGGTGTACCTTATCTGGATCGTGACCCCGAAGTTGTCGTGCTTCTTAGCGAAGTATAAGTTCACGGCCGAGAGATAGACACCTTCTACTCCGGACTCATTGATCGTAAAAGTCTGTGCAACTGGTCTCATTGTTCTTCCTAAGAGTTATTATTCTTCAGGGCCGCTGGATACGCCGTCACCGCCGAGACCGTCTCCTCCGCCAGTCGTGTCCGGCGGTTGCCATGGGGTACAGTTATGCACGACGAAGCCGTTGACGAAGTAGGTATGCTCACTCTCGTCGTCCAGCATGAGATCGTACACCGGTACCTCACTGTAGCTTCCCTGACCTTCTATGTTGAAGCTCACGACAGTGACAGGCCCGTTATCGGTCTCGATGACGTCTCCGACCTCTATCTGCTTGACTACTCCACCTTGCTCAATGATCTCGTTGAAAGATGGAAATATATCTTGCGACAGCCCTGCGTCACCAACTATCCAGACGTTACCTGTCGACTTGAATATGTGGTCTGCGGTCGCAAAAGCTTTTCCGCCATTAATTCCTAAAAGTCCACGTTCTCCGACTATTGGGTTCTCTATTCCGATGACCTGAGCAGGGTTTCCTTCAGGAGTGGCGACAAACTCTCCGATCTTAACCTCGTCGATTCTCTTTAGAGAGCCGTTAGCCATAGTTACGAGAGAATCACCGGTGAAGCACGTGTCTTCCGGAGTCTGAGTTCCTGTCGCTGGAGTTCCTGTCGCTGGAGTTCCTGTCGCTGGAGTTCCAGTTGACGGTGTGCCTGTAGAAGGAGTTCCAGTTGACGGCGTACCCGTAGACGGTGTACCTGTTCCAGTTGACGGTGTGCCAGTCCCAGTAGTCGTGATGTTCCCATAGACAACCTCGATGATAGGAATCTGGGGAACTGAGAAGCTAAAGTCAAGCGTGATGTTTTCGGAGCTGACAGCTAAGCGACTTCCATGATACGTTGCCACTGCGCGCGTGCTGATCGTGCTGGCTCCGGTCGTTAGATCGTCGACGTCGACAAGCATGAACTCAATAGAGTCAGCGGTGTAGGTCTTAGGCGGGATGGTGAACGTTCCGCTTATCGATCCAGTAGCATCCGTGACCAGAGGGTCACCGAATGTCTTTGTATCTTGAGCTACCCACGCGCTGACTGGCTTTGATCCAAAGAACGCGTAGACTCTGGTAGTAGGTTTTAGACCTGTGGCTTTGAATCTGATGTCTCGCGACTTTATATAAGGGAGTAGATCGACCTTGTTGACGAACGTCCCAAGGTCCTCATGTACCGTTACAACCTTATCTGGTTGTGGTGTAATTATGACGTCTGTGACTACTTTTGTCATTTCTAATCCCTGATGAGGCCCTTAACTTAATTTATTATCTTCTGAATCCATGATTTCTCATGTGAAGTCTGTCGTCCCTGTCAGCTCTCTTCTTTGCTCTCTCATCTTGCTTCCAGGTCGGAGACTTAGTGGCCGTTGCACCAGTCCAGTTGTTGAACACCGTAGTGATGGCTCCAGCTCCCCCGTCGGTCACCGCCGTATACTTTTGAACTTGAGCCGTAGCTACTACCGGGTTCGTTGTAGTGTCAGTCGAGGTGTCGACAAATGGTGTCAGCGTAATCACGCCGCTGTACGTGTAGACGTTACCCTCGATGCAGTTTCTCTTCTTAGAGGCGTACTGCTGGGTCATAAAGTTAACTTCACTCCAGTCCAGAGTGACGAGTGAACCCATCTTGTTAGTGCTGGTGTAGTCTTGAGGGTTGAAGCCAGAGGTGAACTGCCTGATCTTAGGTCTCATCTCACCCATCTCCATGTCGATGGTGCAGTTATATTCTACGCTCTTGGTGTTACCGATGAAGTGATCGTCGAACGGGTCGACTAGGAATCCATTCTTGAACCTGTCGTTACCCTGGTCGTCTCTGACCAGCATGTCTTTTGTCTTCTTCTCTAAAAGGCTGAGAGAGGTGTAGTACTCAAGGGCCTCGACTCTAGAGTCGATGGTCCTGATGTCCTTCATGGTATAGCGCTGGTTCTTCGTCGGCTGTATGGTGACGAACTCAGACCCTCTGTTAGCCCTCGGAACGTTCCTCAGCTGCGTGTAGATGAGAGAAGGGTATGGAGGAATGTAGATGAGGCCGAGAGACATCTCACCGGGCCTCTCCTTAGGAGGATACGGCTGGTCGTCACTGACTCCTTCTACTACGTTCAACTGTCCTTTAGCGTTCATCACTATCCTGTCGATCCTTGGCAGGTAGTGTTCTGTCTGAGATTGGTAGACGCTGTCAGGCGACGGAAGATAAGATCCAGCCGACGTGACGCTAAACGTGTTAGTTGTAGCAGGATTTACGGTTGAGTCGTTAACGACCGATGTCACTACCGCGGTGTTGACAAGGAACGGCCTGAAGTCAATGTAGTTTCTCAGCGAGTCTCCGGCGTATGTCGGCATAGTTGCCGTTGTTATAGCATTAGTGTTAGCTGTGTTCGTGTCATCGATAGGATATGACAGGAAGTTAAAGAAACCTACACCTTGAGTCTGGTCATACGTGAAGTAATCAAGATCTACCAGTATTGTGCTGGTAGCTGTAAGAGCTGGAGGGTTACTTGTGTCTTTCTCAAGGACGCCGTGAATGTAGCACGTGGCCCTCTGTCCATCTGAATAGATGAACTTTGTCTTCTTGTCAGCTCCTGTTGGATCATAAGGAGTAGTGTCGGCGGTATCACCAATGTATATGGCGTTGATCTTATAGACGTCGACGAACCCAAGGTCCCACGGGCCGTTAGCACCGTTTGGATGAGTAGCGCAGTTGATCCTGACGTACTTTCTCTTGTTTATGACCTTAGCTATTGGGTACGTGCCGCCCCTAATGATGCTCTGGTATATTTTTACAGACATCGACGTAGAAAGAGTCTCGTCGATGTCTATAGTCGCGGTGTCACCGGCAGGAGCTACTGTTATAGTCCTATTGTCTCGAGTGTTGATAGGTATGATCGTACCTTCTGGAAACACTTTCTTATGAGTCACGGTGCCGCTTCCAGTGAAACTGAAGTCGGTTTCCATGTAAGTATTATTAGCGATCCTAGTGATCTGCGCTATCTGGTTGTCGACGCTTATATAGTCTCCTACCTGATACTGTGTGGAGAAGAGCGATCCGCCGGTTCCTACTACAGTGTTCGCGGCGTTAGTGTAAGTAGCACTTCCTGAGAGAGTAGCAGTCTCTCCGTCTTCAGCAGCGATGACGATGTAGTCTTGCTCAAGACTGTTACTTAGACTTCCGGTTGCACTGAACGACTCGGTCGCAGTTCCAATTACCGACGGGGTAGAGATGGTAGCAGTACCATTGGTCTGGATAGAGGCGTTGATCCTGTTCCTATAGACGTAGCTCATGGAGTCGAAGCCATTCAGCGATATCGCCGTCTGACCAAGAGGAAACAGTAGAGAATTAAGCGCCGACTCTTTAATGACTGGGTAGCCGTTCTCGAGGATTAAGTCGGCTACTCCGACTACGTCAGAACCGTTGTAGTAAACTACGCTTCTAGCGTCAGAGAAGTTCTTTCCTCTATTCATGATCAGGTTGAATACGTAAAGATTGTATACGGCCTCGGCAGTCCCTGGTGTTCCCTCAGAGTATGAAAGACCTCTGACATGAGCCCTTCCTATGATCTGAGCCGAGTTATAAGCGACTCCTAAGAAAGCCTTAGTGCTTAGAGCGGTGTACGTGTCATTGTGTATCTCTATCCTGGTGATGCTGTTGACGTCGAACTCACCGCAGTACTCATTGATCCTGAAGTAGTAGCCGAAGTTAGTTGACATCGGCTGGTTCGGTGTTATGACGGTGTCAAGACCTCTTCTTGCCGGAATGAAAGTCTTGTTTGCAATCTCAGTCCTATAGCCGTCGACGTACGCCACACCCGGAGAGATGTTAACGGTAAAGTGAGTAGTGTTAGCTTCTGTAGTAGACAGAAGAAATGGCTTGACCGTGTAGTGACCAGACTCCTCGAAAGTCCTTCTGGCTAGTTCTTTACCAAGAGTTGAATACTGAGGGTCGTTCTTGATAGATACTGGAACTCCACCCTTAAAGTCTACGAGAGAGAAGAACTCGTTCTCGCTGATGGTCGAGTCTGTAGTCTTGACTAGCAGACCAGTACTGAGCTTGAGTCTGTGCGCGCCTGGAGCAGCGAAGTTCTTAGCTCCGGCAGCGTTGTCTAACAGACTTGGATCAACTTCAGGCGTAACGATCTCTTCAGCGACCTCAAACCCAACAGACAAGTTATCTGGCTGATTGTCGTACTTCTTGACTATTATCGTCTCTGGGTCTACCCTGACGAAGAATCCTTTCTTAAAGATGACTCCTTCGCTGGTAGTGAACGAGTAACCAGTTCCTACCGAGGTAGTTGCAGAGTCTATCTGTACGTTCGCTATGACGGTGTTTGACGAGTCAACTACGCTTAGGGCTTCACCGGGAGTAAACACGGACACCATGTAGCCGTTGGCATACGTCTTCGCATTTGAGTATACTATGTAGAGCGTCTTTAGGTCTGGAGCAAGACTCTCGAGACCGTCGACGGCGTTTACTATCGAGGCTTTTAGGTCGACGCCGTTGATAAGAGAGTAACCTTTGTCCATGAGAGACAGAACGTCTAGGTTGGTTCCGTCTGTCTGGTTGTCGACTAGCTTGACGTAGTAGTATCTGTTGTTGAAAGAGAACGAGCAACCTTCTACGACAGAACCTTCTTTGAAGATGTGTCGACCAAACTTGCTGACCTGATCTTGTAGTATCGACTGAGCCTGCGTGAGCTCGCGAGCCTGCACGGCGACCGCGGGACGATGAAGAACCCTATAGAAGTTCTTTGTCTCGTCGAAGTCGTCGTAGTATGGAGAGGCGTTTAGGTTAGTTTCTAATGCCATTTTCTTCTTACCTCTACATCTTTATGATCAGCCTGAAAGACTCTTTGCTCGTCTTTGACCTGGTTACTGGCTGTATATTCTCTATGTATAGTATCTCTCCAGTGTCTCTAATTAGGTCTGGAAGAGTTACTGTGTTAGCTGTCTCGTTGTACCCAATGATGCCGGTGCTCGTAGCGCCGTTAGCAAACTTCGTCTGCTTTAGATAGACCGAGGTGTTTCCTTGTATCATGTTCTCTGATACGTCGGAGAGAACTAGCACGGGGTAGACTTCTGTTATGGTCGCACTTGCACCCGTCGGCGTAGTTATCACAGATCCAACTTCAAACGACCCGCTTACCGCAGTAAGCTTCATGTAGGTGCTGTTGGCGTATAGAACGTTAGCGTTAGCACCGGTAGTTCCATCCGTAACGAGGGCGCCTACGACGAACGAACCGACCACGTTATCAATCTCAAAGTCGATCTCTTTGGTCGTGTCATATACTATTCCAGTGGCGCCGGTCACCGTCTGAGTTACCTCAGCAAGGTTCTCAAAGGTGCCAGTCAGAGAGCTTAGCGACACCCTAGCCAGCTGATTGAACCTGGAGTAGTAGCTTCCGCTGACGTTTAGACTGTTGTTATTTATCTTTATGGTGTCGACGTCTATCGCTGCGTTCTTAGATGCAGTATCGGTCGTGGAGTCAACGCCGGCGTCCGTAGTTAAGAACTTACCTCTTACGTTTGTCACCTTGACGTAGTCAGAGACCGGATAGGCCGTCACTACGTTGGCCGTGGCGCCGGTGCTAGCCTGAGTTATGAACGTCGAGTTTGCCGGATAGTTCATAGTTACCGACGAGACGTTTGCAGTAGCTCCAGACGGGAGAGACCTGACGGTGTCAGGAGTAGCCGCCGCGTCGAACTCCCCTTGGACTCCAACTACGACCACGTTGCTTCCGCTGACCGTCTTTATAGTCCCCACAGCGTCAGTCGATGTCGGCTGAGTTAGGACGTCTCCGGCTGAGAAAGTTCCCGATACGTTAGTCAGCTGCAGGTTAGCTGAGTACTTAGTGGTATAGTTTAGATAGAGCTCTTTGTACCTAGGATCTTTTAAGATGCCGATCTTTCTGAACTCACCGTATCCTGGAAACTTGTATAGCTCGTTTCCAATGTTCTTAAAGTCAGTAGACACGCACACGTACTTTCCACCCAGCTCGATCTGTGGGTACGAGCCGTGACCGTCGAGTGGGCTTATGATCGCTCTAGCCGTAGCGGTAGTTCCATAGAGAGTGTTGGCTGTTATGGTAACGTTAGCATGAGTATAGTTCTGGCCGGGACTCAGCACGTCTATCTTAGAGATGGTATTTGCTACTGGGTCGATAGTGCAGTACGCTACTGCGTCTGACCCGTCTCCAGTTATCTGAACGTATGGAGATATGTAGTACTGAGTCGTGGTGTCCGGTATGAACGTCTTTCCAATGATGGCAGCGCTACCTAGCACGGTAGTCGATCCAGACTCAGCGTAGGTGTTGAAGCTCAAGCCCTGCAGGATCTTTCCGCCGGTCTCCTGATAGGTGATGCTCGGAAGAACTCTAGAAGAAGCTATGTCGGCTACTGCTCCAGAGTTTAGCCCCTTGACCTTGAGGTCGTAGTTATAGAAGGCGTTCTGATTGTCGACCTTCGTCACGATCATTGTGATCGTATTATTTTGCAAGTTACTTATATAGGAAACGGTCGCGCCGAATCCAGTCGACACGAGGTCGTCGTCTACTATTAGAATCTTTTCTCCAGTAGAGAAGGTTCCGACGACGTTCTGCAACTCGACGGTCATGGCGTCAAGGTTGACCGACGTCACTATCCCGTTGGCCTGAACCGTGTTCAGTGAGGAGATGGTGTACGCGTTGTTTATCTCGTACACGTAACCGGTAGCTGGGTCGTTAGTAAATCCATAGGTGACCTTGAGAAGGTTAGGAGAGGCTATCGTCTCGATCTTTCTGACGTTCTTGTCGATGTCAGTGCCGATCCTGACGTATCCCTTTTCGACCAGCTCGGTAGTGAAGGCAGTGTTACCGACCAGACCCGGTAGGTTGCTGGCGCCGACCCCGAACAAGATCTTCTTGTTTGACAGCGTAAGAGTTACGCCCGTAGCCGTTGTAGTCGACTGGTCACTTAAAACGATGTGCGTAGAGTTAGCAGTTACTATGGTGGCTCCGTCCGGAAACCCAGAGCCGGTCACCATGGTACCAACTAGAACCGCGGTCGCGTTCACGGTTGCAGTAAAGTTTGAAGCGACGTTGCAGACTACGGTGTTGCTTCCGGAGGTAACGTTGGCGCTGAACTGCTTCGACGTCGAGACGACTCCGAGCACCTGGCTTCCACCATCGTCGGCGTTCAGAACTGGGTACTGGTTGCTGGAGAACTGAGTAGCGCCGATAACCTGAGCTATTATGCTCGAGTTGTTAGCGAACCCTATGTCTCCTAGAGCACCGGTGTCGGTCTGCTTTATCTTGCCGATGGCGCCAGAGACACCTTCCCTGGCGAAGTAGCCGGTAAGGTCGGATACAGTCATGGCGCTGTAGTCCTGTCTTATGAACTGGTCTACTGCAATATTTCCCGTGATGTCCGTTATCGTGACGATTCCGTAAGTGTCAAACGGCGTCTCGAGAAGGACTAGCCTCTGAGTGCCGTCGTAGTCCTTGATCTTTCTAACTTGACCCGCTCCGAGACCGGCCACTAGATACATCGCCGACCCGTTGTAGAAGTTGTCTTCCGCGGAAGCGCTCTGTTCTATGGCTACAAGTTGGGCGTTTGAAACGTAGGTTATAGTACCAGAGTGGTAGGTCCTGTAGTCGTAGCCGTTGTCGGTCACTCTTATGAAGTCGATGGTGCCGGGGACAGCCACGCTGGCGACGTTAGCGTTAGTCCTCACAGGAATAAACTCGTCAGTCACGAAGTCGTCGATGTCCTGCGAGCTGACGGTATACATGTACTTCCACTTGTACCCGTCCGCGGTCTCGAAGATGGCCTCGGAGGTAGTCACCGGCTTCTCGGTGGATGGGCGACCGTCGGCGTTATAGATGCACTTGTATACGTTGTTCTCGTCGGTCAAGACGTAGAACTCCTTAGCGTACAGGTCACCGTCGATGTCGTCATACATTCCGTACACGGTGTTGGCCGTCCAGTCGTAGCGCCTCACTGCGGCTACCACGTTGTCAGCCTCTATCCTCTTTCCAAAGAGAAGATCCGTATAGAGCTTGTGCTCGGTCGCGTCGACGCTGGTGTCTGCCGCGGGAGGGTTGTTGTCGTCTGCCCAAGGACTGTGCTTGGCCACGAACACGTAGTGTGACTCTGCGTTCGAGGATATATCTCCTATGAAGTTAACGACCTGTGTAACGTCATGTGATATAGTCAGCTTTGACATTTCTATTCCTTACGCGTCTTCCGCTTGAGTTAAGTAAGACGACGCCACGGTGCTCTCAGCATTCAGCGAGGAGTCCTTGAACAGGAAGCTACCGAACGGAATTGATCCAGCCGGGTGCGCTAGCTTCAGGAGGACCTCCTTGTAGCGATCGATCATAACCTTTGACCTTAGGTCGTAGGAGTACTCTTGGTAGTAGTAACTATCAATTATGTATTTATTAGAGCTAAGGAAGCTCGTGTCGTCCTTCCAGTAACCGGGGCTTCTTCCTTTCTGGAAGATGACCGAAGTCGCAGATGCCGCTGACGGGTTAGAGTCGCTGGTAAGAAGCACTCTCTCTTGAGGCCCGTAGCCGAATCCTGAGTCGATGACCTCGACGGTTCCGATGATTCCCGTCAGACCTCCAGCTATGCCGTCGATCTTAGCGTTTCTACCCTTGTAGTTGTCTCTCGCCGCGTCGTATATGTAGAGGTCCGACACGTTAGTCTCGAGGACCTCCACGTGAGGGTTGACGTTGTAGCCGGTTCCTGGGTTGACGTTCTTAAGATAGTCGATAGTCCCAACCGTCCTAGAGCGTATGTTGAGAGTGTCTTCTATCTTGGCGTCGAGGTTATAGAGGTCTTCTACGTTCTTGTGCACGAAGTCGGTCCAGTCGTACAGCCTCTTGACTGACGTGACGTATCCGACCGCTCCGGAGGTTCCACCAGTCAGGTACATCTCGGTGAGGTAGTCTCCGGCGACTCTCTCAAAGGTAACCGACAGACTTACGCCGGTACCGATGTTGCTCTGGACACCGACGTCTGGCAGCGTGGCCGAGCTGTATCTTCCCTGAGACACCAGCCTTATTCCAGTGATGGCTCCGGAGCCGTCGACTGACTCGACGTAGGCGGTCGCAGGAGTGTCGACGTATGAACCACCTATGAACTCTACGACGTCTCCGACAGCGTAGTCCTGACCGGCGCTGTCTATGGTTACCTCTGGGATGTAGTACCCCTCAAGGACGGTGTAGCAGAAAGGTATGTCAGTAGTAAGCTTGTTTCCGTCGATCGACACTATGGTTGCTTCTGCGGACACCCTCTGAGTCTTAAGTGTCTTTGTTATCGTGGCGGTCGCACCGCTGTCGACTCCGGTGAGGGTGTCTCCCTCGAAGAATATAGCGGTAGAGTTGAAACCCTTGATGGTCATCGTGTCGCCGTCGACTTTGTCGACTATTCCGGAGGCAATCCCGGTGGTGACTTGCTCTCCGACTTGAAACGCGCTCGACACTATCGCGTAGTTTATGATCAAGTCTTTAGCTAGAATGTCACCGGTTATCGTCTCTCCGACCTCAAAGGTGCCGGCGTTGACCACGTCGACGGTAACCTCAAAGTCCCCGTCGTCTATGTTCTCCGATACGAAGGCAGCCAGGGTCTCGGTGCTGTACTGAATTATCTCTGGGTCTTTTATCCCGCCGACCGCGAAAGAAGCGCCGGTTCCACCTCCGTAGAAGCTAGTCAGGTCGAGACTCAAGGCGGACGTCACGGTAGTAAGTGTGAGGGCGTTGTTCGGTGTGCCGCTCACTCGCTTGACCGTTACTGTGTTTGCTCCAGTGGCGACGCTCAACACCTCTCCGACGAAGGTGTTTGATCCAGTCGTCTGGTAGACTCTCTCGCCGACGACCACGGAGGAGACGCTGTTGTTACAGAGCAAGTTATAGACCGGGCTGACGGTAACGACCGAGTCACCGACGCTGTAGCCAGAACCTCCGTCCCTAATAGAGAACCGTACCTTGCCGGTTAAGTTCATGATCGACGTCACTCTCGCCTTAGCGCCAAGTCCGGAGCCTTGAACGTCGACGACGTCGCCGACCTTAAAGTCGTAACCACCGTTGTCCACGGTAAGTGAGCTCAGCGAGCCTATGATCTTAGGTGAGAGTAGAAGGTCGTTGGTGACTCCGTCGCACAGGACGTACTCACTGTAGTTAAAGTTTCCGTTGACCTGACTCACCGACAGGACGTTGACCGGCTTGTTCTTTATGATCTTTCTTATGAAGTTCTCAACTAGAGCCGTGGCTGTCTTGGAAGAGTTGTAGATCTGCTTGCCGACCATGTCCTTGAGGTACGGAGAGTCGGACACCTCTAGGTAGCGAGGTATGACCCACTCTGACTCGGACGCCCTGAGGACGTCCTTGCCCGGAACGTATATCTCTACTGACTCGTTGTACAGGAGCCTGAACAAGAACTTGAACGCGTCGTCGGTGCCCTTAGCCCTGTAGAAGTTTATGATGTTCTTGATAAGATTTCTCTTGTCGCCGAGCGTGTCTCTCGGTACGCCGTAGAGGTACTTCTTAACGAAGTGATCAATGAACAGGTCTAGGGTCGTGTCGATGTCTGCGTAGCTGGGTAGCTCTCTAGCCGCCCTCACAACGTTGGGAGAGCTCTCGGTGCGAGTCACGGTCGACTTCTGAGACACTCTGTAGATGACGTACGAGCTAAGGAAGTAGTTGACCCCAGACTTGAACGGTATCTTAGCGACGTCGTTTGAGGCGACGTACTCGATCTCGCTGGCAGATCCGTCTGCCACTATGAAGTCTCCGGCGTCAAGCTCGAGCAGGAAGGAAGTCCCGTCGCCGGTTATGATGCTGCTGCCTGCCGTGCAGGTCACCTTACCGGACGGAGAAGAGTTGATCGAGTCTAACTTGTATACCGGGCCGGGGGTGAAGCTGGTGCCTGACCCTATCACCTTGATGAAGGCCGGTCCGACCTCGGTGACGGTGGCTGTGTTGTTGACGTTGGCAGGCTGAACTACCGTCTCTCCGATGGCGTACGCGCCGGTAGGAACTTCTAGGTAGAGAGTGCTGACCGCGGAGCTCTCGAGCCACTCGTAGTACGCCTTGATGAAAGCTATAAAAGTCTCTCCCTCTTCTTTGTAGAAGGAAGGAAACTGGTTAGCTACGTACTGCGATACGTACTTCTCGATGTTCTTCATTAGTTCGACTCTTGTGTGACTACCACGTTGAGTCCGTACTGCTCGTCGATCTCAATGACTTGGTTGTAAGTCGACGTCACGTCTTGATTGTCCGGTTCGACGTAGACCCTGAGTCCTGGTCCGTCAAAGTTGGACACGTTGAGAAGTTGTATCGCGACCTTTCCAGTCTCATAGTCTACGGTTCCGACGTTGGTGTTAGTTATCTCGCTGCCGGTAGCCGAGGTGCTTCTTATCTTGAGGATGCCGTTGTCGTCTATCAGGGTCGAGATGCGCTCGACGTTGTTCATTAGGTAGTAGAAAGTAGAGGTCGTCAGAGACCCAGGAACTATCTTGCAGTTGTACATGAGAGTCTTGTTCTCATCGAAGTTCAAGATAGGAGTGTACTGCTTGACCAGACGAACGTCGATCTGAGTGCTGATGATGGCCTCGTCGACGGCGTCAACCGTAGAGGCTAGCTTCGAGAACCTGAACGTCGTCTTAAAGTCTTGAAGGTTGTTCTCGTTAAACTTCTTCACGGCAGATATGATCTTGCTTCTCATGTCGAGGAGGCTGTACCTCTGCAGGGTCTTAGATACTACAGCCGAGACGCTTAGGTCTATGTAAGTGTAGTCCGGGTCCTCGAAGAAAGTCTCGAGCGAGAGGAACGTCTTCTTCTTCAAGAAGTTCTTGATGTCGTTCTTCTGCGTGTTGGTGAGGTTGGTGCCGTCGTCCGTGACCGCCGAGATGAACACCCTTCCGTACTGAGGTGAAGAAGTTACCGTCTCACCACCGTATACAGTCATGTTCTTAACGTACGGAAACTCTTTGAGGACTATCGCCTCGTAGTCGTCGCTGGTCACGGCCCTGTCCTGAGCGGTAAAGTATCTCGGTGCCCTGTACCTGATCGTCTCGATGTCTTCTATGGCAGACCCGCCGGTGGCGGAGTTGATCGTGACGACGGTCGTAGTGTATCCGGACACCGACGGACCGTTGAAAGTAGACACGCCGTTGGCGTCCTCTCCCTTCGTCACCCTGTAGGTGATCCTGGCGACGTTGCCGGCTGAGAGCGCCGCTCCGAAGACGTCGTCTCCAAACAGGATCTCGTACTTGTCGGACGCTGCTGCCTGAACGAAGAACACCTTCGAGGTAGGCTGGAGTCCAAGGAGGCTCTCGGCCCTGTCGTACTGCGTTCCGGTAGTGCTGGTGTTGGACGAGTACACCGTGACTCTTATGCTCGAGGCGTCGACGTTCTTGTTAGATAGAATGAACCTCTGCTTCTGGCTAGAGGCCGGTAGCACGGTGAACCTCTCGGTCACTACCACTCCCTCGTAGATAGATAGCGCGCTCACGCTGAACGTGTTCGCTAGAGACCTGTTCACTATTATCGACTCGTCGTTAGTAAAGACGTACGTTGTCCCGTTGTAGCTTGAGTTGAACTCAGTGTAGGCCGGAATGGTAACAGACTGAACCGTCGGGTTGGTGACCCTGATGTTAACGTCTACCACGGCTTGAGCAGACCCGGCGGATCTAGGGAAGTAGTTGAGGTCCTTGGCGTGGGAGACGAGAGAGTCCCTCATCAGCGCGCTGTCTAGGAACATCTCGTTTCCTACCATGTTCAGGTAGAAACCGTTCATGTAGGTGTTGTACGCCAGGACGTCGAGCAGGACGGAGATGTTAGAACCCTCGAAGTCGAAGTCCTTGAAGGTCTTCTGTCCCTTGAGGTAGTTCTTCAGGTTCTCCTTGATGTCGACGAAGTCGAGCGATCCCGGACTTAGAAAGGAGTTGTCGGCCACTATCTTACCCTGTCTATTAGAATGTCTACCACCGTAGGCTCGGCCTTGCCGAGGACGATGAACGCGACGATTAGCCTGATTTCGTTGTAGTCGATGTTCGATATGACCTTGACGTCGACCACCTGGGCCCTAGGCTCGTAGTTGGTGATGACGTCCTCTATGCTCTTTCTGATCTCGCTGTCGAGAGTAGGGGTCTGGTTCTCAAAGAGCTGGGCTCGTATGTTTGAGCCAAGGAGAGGCTGGAACGGTCTCTCGAAGAAGTTAGTTAGAACCAGATTCCTGACCGACTTCTTGACCGCGTCGACGTCCTCCAGAACCGACAGGTCCTTCTTCAGGGGGGACCTGTTCAGGTTGGTCATGAAGTCCGAGTATACGCTTGATTTCGTAGCCATCTAGATATTTATCACGCCGATCCGGACTGACCGGTCATGTTGAACACCGATCTCCTGTTTCCGGCCGCGTTGTACGAGATGTGTATCCAGTGGCTTCCCTTCGTCGACTGCTCGAGGATGACCTGGTCATAGCCGTTAACGGTCGAGAGGATCTCGGACCTGAACTTCTCGAACTCTTGGCGAGAGAACTTATTGAAGGCTTTGTTCTGAACGTCGATAGCCTGACCCCTGCAGTGTTGGGACGACTTGTTCGAGACCTTTCTCTCGTCCCTGAACCCACTGGTGATGATGAGGTTTGAAGAGTACTTCTTGTAGAGAGGCTCGAGGACGTTCTCAGCCAAAGTCTTTAGGTTGGTCAGGATCTGAGCCGCCGTCAGACCGGACTGAGCCCTGAGGTGGTGGCCTAGGTCCAGAGTCAGGTGACGAACTAGGAAGTTCTCGGACAGCTTCATCGAGTAGACCCTGTCTCCTATCTCGTCGCCCCTTATGATGGTGGCGAACTCGCTGGCGTCTACTATCTTTCCTGCCGGAGGAGAGGTCGGCTGGTTTCCTGGCTGAGCGCTGGTAGGTACCGACGTCGCTCCCGAGCCTGATCCACCTTCTCTCTCACTGTAGATCGACGTTCTCTCTCCGTTAGACTTGCTGTAAGGAGTCGGAGGTGGAGGGCTGCTTGGGTTCGCTCTCTTCTCTATCTTCTGAAGGTCGATGAAGACCTTGGGGTTGACGTCCTTGACCGGCTTGATGTCGTCGTTCTTGACGTCGGCTACCTCGATCCTCTGAGTGCTGAGCGTCTGCTGCTGAGCGCCGATGACCGTCGGGATGCTGACGACGTATTTGGTTCCGCCGCGGTACTCGTGCATCGTGGAGCCGGCAGACAGGAAGAGCGTCTGTCCTGATATGACCTTGGTGTTCTTCTTCGACCTGATGACTAGGTCGTCGGTCGAGGCGACTATGAGCTCTCCGGCAGACCCTATCACGGTCTTCTTGTCAGATACTATCTCGACGTTGCCCTCAGCTAGTAGCTTGAAGTCCTTGGCGATCTTTACCGACAGACCCTCCATGGACACCGCCACGCCCTTGCCGCTGATGTCCCAGCCGCCCTCTCCGACTTTCGACGACCTTCTCTTCGACTCGTCGTACAGACCGTACTCAGACTTCAGAGAGATGTCGAACGCCTCTAGCTGTATCTCCCTCGCCTTGACCCTGAAGGCCTCCTTGGCGATGGTGTTCATGCTGCCGCTGACGGTGAAGTTGACGTCGTTCCTGAACTCGCCGTTGACCTCTCCGTGCACGACCATGTTCACCTTGTCCTTGATGATGACGTTGGTGACGCCCTCGATGACTAGGTTCTTGGCTCCCTTGACGAAGACGTGGTCGTTTCCAGTTACCTCTAGATACCTGTCAGAGTTTACCCTCTCCGACTTGACTCCGGCGTTGTCGATCTCGACCCTAGTTCCAGACGGGTGATAGAGGTGGTAGCGAGTAGACGCGGGCGTGCCGTCGAACTCCTCGACCATTCCTGAGGTAGTCTGACGAGTGACGTTGTGCGGGTAGCTGGCGTTGAAGGCCGACTCAGGCATCTCCCACTTGCTCCCGTCGGGCTTAGGTATGCCCATGGAGCGAGTGCTGTCGTAGTTGTTCGCCGGGGTCTTGTCGTAGTGCTCAGTCCCTCTCGCCAGCCTGTTGGTGTCCGGCTCCTTGAGGTAGCTGTACATCTGAGACGAGAGCATGTGCGGCGACTGGAGAAGGTTGCCTACCGTCCAAGCGAGGCTGTTGGCGCCTCCGCCCACTCCGCCTAGGAGCTGACTCACTCCTGGGAATCCCGATACTGCGTTTAGTACGTTGTTGACTATCGCGGCTCCGGTCGCTACTGCCGAGAGAACTTTCGACACCGCTGGGACGCTTGAGGCAAAGACGCTGGCTATGTTCATACCGTAGGCGTTCATGCCTGACGGTCCGCCAACTTTCATTCCGAAGGCGTCGGCTATGTTAAAGAACCCGACAGACATGAAGCCGCCGAGCTGCTGCTGAGCGGTAGAAGCGTCGAGCAGCCCGCGCGATACCATGGTGTTGAAGTTCTGTCTGTTCTGCCTGAAGTAGACCTCCTGCTGAGCCTCCTGAGAGCCCATGAAGTCTCCCATGTTATAGACGCCTTTCTTGGCGGGGTCGTCCGTCGGTCGCTTTCCGGTCCAGAATCCGGGGTCGCTCATGGCGCTCGGCTTCCTGTCGTACTTCTCGTACACTTCGCTGTTGCCGAACCCACACGCCACCAGGGCCTCAGCGCTGATAGCCGTAGAAGCTTGTGCTAATCCTCCGATTCCTCCTAGTAGAGAACCTGAGCCGGCCAGAGGAGACCCAGATCCACTGATGGCTCCAGCAAGAGACTTGACTAGTCCGAGTGGGTTGCTGTATGCCCCGGTCGCTAGCCCGGCAGCGTTCGCTCCGAACTGTCCGATGGTGCCGGCGAGACTCGTCATGGATCCGATCTGGTTGATGAGCTGCGTCCCGGCCGACGAGCCGTAGAAAGACCCGGAGCTCTGCCTCATCACGCCAACCATCGTGTTGATCGACGAGGCCATGGACAGGACGCTCTGCGTGTTACCGTCTAGAAGCTGAGGCTTTCCTAGCATGGCGACGTTCAAGCTCTGGGTAGCCGACTGAGCGAGACTACTGAATGCTCCCTGCGCCGACGTGAAGGCTCCCGCTGCAGACCCTAGAACTTTGTCGACACCGCCGAGAGCCTGCATTCCAGTAGACAGAGCAGAGCTGATCCCACCGAACTGACTCATACCTGACAGAAGGGGCGTGACACCGGTGTTCATGAACGAGAGAGACGAGAGACCACCCAGAGCAGTGCTCGATGAGAGCATCGCCATAGGGTTTAACCCACCGATGCTCCCACCTAAGTTCTGAGCCATGGAAAGAGCGCTTGGAACTACCGACGTTAGGTTGAGCGCGGCTGGAAGTATCTGGCCTAGTTGCGACGGGTTAAAAGAAGCAATAGCACCAAGACTCGCCAGGGCTCCTAGGTTCAAGCTACCAGTAAGCGCCGAGGTGAGGGCGCCGATGTTAGTCTTGAGAGCTAGCCCGCCGACAAGTGCGGGTGTGATGGCCTGAGCTACTCCGGCCACGTTTCTAACGAGAGCGTTGTCCCACCCAACAGGGATGACTCCACTTACTAGCTTGTCAGTTCCAGCTGGAAGAAATTGTGATACGTTCATTCACGATCCTATTAACTTATTGAGCACTTGTTTGCTATCTCACGAGCATAAGCAGCGCGCTTTGGTCCAGAGGTGTCAGACGATCCGGGACGCTCAAACTTGCTGTAGAAAGCATTGGCCGCGTCTTCTGGTGTGTTGGCATTCTTGATGGCGGCGTATGCCGGTTTCTCTGTCGTCTTAAACTCGTGGTCGATGAAGGCCAGCTGCGTGGCGTAGTCAGCCTGGTCGGTACCCTTGCCCGCGGCGAACTGGCGGAGGGCCGTCTGTCTTGCACCTCTCCACTGAGCTATGCCGTACGCGCCTTGGCCGCCGCCGGCCGTGTTGAGCGCGTTGGTGTTGAGTCCGGACTCGGCGACGAGGTTGCCCATGATACCCGCAGCCTGAGCGTCGCTGTAGCCGATGCTCTTGAGGTAGTTGTAGCCCTCGCACGCGTCCTGCTTGAGCTTCGGAAGGTCTTTCTTGTCAAGGTTGTCGTAAGGACCAGGAGGAATGTTTCCGTCACTCATGTTGTTACCCATGAGGATTCCTAGTATGATGGGGTACTGGCACGAGACGCCGTCCATCGCGACGCCCATGACCGTGGCTCCAGCGAGCGCGCCGGAGGGAGAGTAGCCAGACCCCTGAAAGCCACCCATGTTCGTCGGCATGAGGACCGGAGCCCACGGTATGTCGCTAGTCTTAAGCTCGAGAGGGTCTTTTGAGTGCAGGCCGTGTATCCTGACCCTCACCCTTCCCTGCTGCAGCGGGTCGTTGGTGTCCTCGACGACTCCTATGAACCAGACGACGTCGTTGACGCCTAAGAATGTATTTCTCACGGCGCGCCACCTCCACCCTTGACAACAGTCTCAAGCACGTTAGCTGTCCCATTGGCGTAGAACGGGTTCTGCTTGACGATCTTGCTGGCGTAAGACTCCTTGTACAGGTTCATCTGCATCTTGTAATAGTCACCCTCGATAACGTGGTTGACCCTCCCGACGAAGTAGTTGCCGTTCAGGTACTTCTGCATCTGCCTTCCGGTAGACGCCTCGGCAGCCGTCGGCTGAGGGATCTGAATGTTGACGACGTCGCCGGCCTTGATGGTAGCGTCTCCGTATATGCTACACACCATAGGAGTCTGCTGCAGCATCTCGAGATAGGCGAAGTGTTTGGCCATCTCCTTGACTGACAGAAGAGTAGTGTTGTTGTCGCGAGAGCTGTCGTCAGGAAGGAAGTAGGACTTGTTGAACACGTAGTACTCGGTCGAGTCTGGAGCAATGCTCTTCAAGAACTCCTCGCTGTTCTTTAGCCCGCCGTTCTGGTCGAGGTGTGTGAAGTTCTGGAACTCGTCGAGTATCTTGAACTGCTCTGTGTTGAAGACCTTGGTGTTGAAGTCAAAGAACATCATCTTGGTGTTGTACGTCCCTCGCCTCATCGACTCCAATGTGTCGTTTAGAGATACGTAGCTGATGTTGGTGATAGTCCTGGTCTTATAGAGAAGGTCTTCCTCGTCCTTCTTGTCCTGAGTCGGCTGGTAGTACAGCTTTATCGGGTTCTCTCGGTTCTCCTTGATGAGACCCTCGAGGGTGTAGAAGTTGAAGCCCTCGGCGTTCTCAAAGAACATGTACGAGCTGGTCTTGGTGTTAGAGTTGAAGGCGTTCTTTCTAAAGAACTCGATCATCTCGAACGGAGTCAAGTACGGAAGCGCGAGAGTCTTCGTCTCGGTCGAGTCCTGAACCTTGAGCTTCTTCTTGCTGTTTAAGAACACCTGGTCCTCGATCACCTTCTTGACGTAGTCGGTGACCTTGCCGTCCCTGAACCCGTAGCTTATGAGCTTCTTGGCGTTGGTGATCTGCTCGAAGCTGACGAACTTAAGTGTGACCGCGGTGTACCTCTGAGAGTCGTCGAACGAGAGACCCTCTATGGCGTAGATGAAGAACTCAAACTCCCTCTTCTTCGACGTGTCAAACGGCAGGTGAAACTTGATAGAGAGGTACTCCTCTCCCAGTATCGGAAGCTCCTCGAGCGCGTTCATCTTGTCGAGGAAGACGATGTGTCCGTACATCGTGTTCTTGAACACGTCCTCGTGGATCTTCAGTGAGACCAGATCGTCAGTGATGTTGAACGACCGAGTCTTGTTGAAGTCATGAACTAGGATCTTCTCTACGACTACCTGACCAGGTCTACTCATTTAGCTTCTTCACCAGCTCGTCCTTGGCCTGCATGAGATACTGCTCGTTCAGCAGGACTATCTTTAGCTTCGACGTGTTCTCTTCTAGCTCCGAGTCGAACGCGTTGACCTCAGTGTACACGTAGGTGGACAGGTCGGCATCCTCGTCAAACGTCTCCTTGTTGACTACTATGCCGTAGTGATCGACGTTCCTGTCGTCTCCCGGTATGCTGGTAACTTTATATTCAGTGATCTCGGCGATCGCGGCCTGTTGCGATCCATACTTCTTCTCGACGTAGGAGTTGAAGTCGTCGGTCGAGAGATACCAGTCGTGGTAGGGATCAATCACGTCGTTCGCGTAGTTAACCAGCCACGCCTGCTCTGGATCCTTGTATGCCAGGTATGAGACGATGTCCTGTCTGTCTCCGTCCCTGAGAGTGAAGTCAAGGAGTCCGGTCGTGTCGACCACAGCCTGCTTGTTCAGCTTCGTGCGAGTCAGGAGGTTGATGACCTCCTTGCCGTCGTAGTCTACCCTAGGAAAGTATGTGAAGAAAGACATTACGGTCTCACTTGTGTCTGGTTAGACGTGTTGGTAGAAGTAGCCGAGGTAGAGACGTCCGTGAAGTCCTCCCTCACCCACGCCTCTGTCTCCATGATGGACAGGTTTAGCTCGTACGACGTAGGGTACCCTACGTCCGCGAAGAACGACGGGGTGTTACCTGCTGACCTGTTGATCGTGAAGTTAGTGACCACCGACGTCTTGTACTGGAATATGTTGGCAGCGGTTCCGACGATCTCGACGTCCACCTCGTCTGGGTACTCTAGGAACACGCCGGTCTTCGACGGATGCATCTTCTTCTGTATCTCGCGGATGAGCTTCTCGAGTGTCTGGGACTCCTCTAGACTCCTCGGCGAGAGCTTCCAGTTGAACGAGTGACCCCTGAGAGGGGTGCCGGTGAAGGACGAGACGAGGTGCGGGTTGACTATCTGACCCCTGACCTGCGCGACGATAGACTGAGGGGTAGAGGCGATCCCGAACAGGGCACCGGCTATCTTCTTGACGTTGCCCGCAGAGATCGCTGCCTCGACAGTCTTGTACGCCTCACCGAGCTCGGTCTTCGCAGCGTTGAACACGCCGGTTAGATCAACGTTCGGGTCGGCCATCGCCCCCAGGGTCTTCTTAGCGTTGCCGATGAGGCCTAGCTCGGACTGAACGAACTGAGCGTCGAACTGCTCCTGAAGGTTCGAAGGGATCGGAAGTATGATCGACCCGGTCGAGTTGCGCTTCTCAGAGTTGTTCGTGAACCTCTGGTACTTGTAGAACCGGAAAGTCATGTAGTGCTGTCCCGGATCTTTAGGATAAATAATTCCAGCGCTAGCTCCGCCTGGGTTTCGGCGAGCGTCGAGCTGCTGCTGTACTACTGTCTTGGCCATCTATGGGTACCTAATGAGCTACAAGGGCCGGTTTAAACCGAGGAATCCTGCTAAATACAAGGGGAATCCGGACAATATTATTTATCGGAGTCTGTGGGAGTTGAAGCTCATGAGGTACCTAGATCATCACACTGATGTTCTAGAGTGGGCCAGCGAGGAGTTCTATATACCGTACGTCAGTCCCGTAGACAAGAGAGTCCACAGGTACTTTCCTGACTTCTGGATACGAAAGAAGAACCCAGAGGGAAGCGTCGAGACGTACGTGGTAGAGGTCAAGCCGGCCAGTCAGTCAAAGAAGCCGATCATCGAGGGAAAGATGACTCGAGGTCAGAAGAGAGACATCGTGGCGTACGCCATCAATCAGGCCAAGTGGAAGGCCGCCGAGGAGTTCTGCTCCGACAGGAAGTGGTCGTTCAAGGTGTTCACCGAGAAAGAGCTGGGAATTAAGTAATGGCCATTAAGTCGACCGCCTCTATCTTCAGCAAGGAGCTAGGAGCGGCTATTCAGAACCAGGAGCTGCCTAAGAGAGCAGTGGACGCCAGGGACTGGCTGCGTAGCCAGGCTCAGGAGGTGCGTCGAGTCAACCCGAGCGGCATCATAAGTCGCAACTCGCAGCTGCAGACGAACATAGTGATGCCTGGCTTCATGTACCTGTTCAACTACGACCCGAAGACCAAGGCAGACCTCCCGTTCTACGACACCTTTCCCCTCGTCTTTCCGTTCAAGAAGATGCCGGACGGGTTCATGGGACTGAACATGCACTATCTCCCGCTTCAGTACAGGGCTAGACTCATGGACGCCCTGTACGACTTGTCATCCAACAAGAGGTACGACTCTACCACGAGACTCAGACTGTCCTACCAGGTGCTCAACGGGGCGGCGAAGTTTAGGTACTTCGAGCCGTGCGTCAAGAGGTACCTCACTAGTCACCTAAAGTCTAGACTGCTGCAGATAGACTCTAACGAGTGGGACACCGCGCTGTTCCTCCCGCTCGAGAGGTTCCAGAAGGCGGGCAAGGCGGCCGTCTACGCCGAGAGCAGACGAATCATAGGAAGAGGATAAATGGCGACCTTCTTAGGCCCAAACCAGATACTCAGCGACACCGAGCCGAGGCAGACCAACCTCGACGTCGTCAAGCGAATCACCGTGCAGCAGAACAGGGCCGAGAGGTCCCAGCTTAACAACTCCATTCAGAAGCTGAAGTCGAACGTCCTCTCGTCGATGCAGGGGATCTCGAGCACCAGTAGGTTCCTAGTGAACATAACTCCGCCTAAGTGCTTTGGAACTGGCGGAGAAGATCAGGTAGCTCAGACCGACTCCGAGCAGGACGAGGTCCTAGGAGACAGCGCCCAGTCTGGCTTCTCTCGAGTCTACCTTCCGTTCCTGTGTAGCGCGGTCAACCTTCCCGGTCTGACACTCGACACACAGGACATCTATCACTATGGGTACGGCTACAGGTCGAAGATGCCGACGGGACAAAACTTTCCCGACGTGACCTGCACGTTCTACGGTGACAGTCGCCTTCTAGTTCAGAACTTCTTCACCAAGTGGCTGCAGTCGATAGTTAACTTCAACGGCGCTTCTCCGATGAACGGCACGACTACCGTCAACGGCGCCTCTCCATTTGAGATTTACTATAAGGATGGAGACAAGGGCTACCAGACGACGATCGACATCACCGTGTTCGACGTTAGGTCCGAGACGGTAGCTACGTATAAGCTTCACAACGCTTTCCCGGTGACTGTGAGCGACGTGTCTCTAGCGTGGGAGAACTCGGACCAGATCTACCAGCTCACGGTCACGTTCTCGTACGACTACTGGACCTCGACGTTCACTAAGGAGAACTCCATCGAGAGCGACCAAGAGAGAAACATCAACACGCTGGTGTCGGCTCTTACTATAGGTGGTGGTGTAGAGGCCAGGACGTACCAGCCGAGTCTACCGCCAGTGTACGGCACAGCCCCGACGTATAGCTACTACAACATATCGAACATTGTCGACACGCTGGCAACTAACACTCTGCTGGCCTTGTTAAATAAGTTTGGAAGAATACGATAGAGCATGAGGAGTCACTATGCTACCTAAGATTGATGTGCCTGTTTTTGAGTGCTACCTACAGTCCCTCGATGAGAGGGTGAGGTTCAAGTCGTTCACCGTCAAGGAGGAGAAGATACTTCTCGTGGCCAAGGAGGAGGACGACGTCAAGAAGATGATCTTGGCCGTCAAGCAGGTTATGAACAACTGTTTGATAACTAAGGTTGACCTTGACCGTCTGGCCTTCTTTGACTTTGAGTTCTTGTTCTTGAACATCAGGAGCAAGTCGATTGGTGACGTCATTCCGGTTGGGATAGTAGACGTAGAAGAGAAGCAGACCTATAAGATAGACGTCAACATTGGAGACGTCAAACTGGTAGAGACAGTAGGGCACGACAGGATCATCAGGCTGACCGAGACAGTCGGACTCATAATGAAGTATCCGACTATCGAGTCGATCCTCGACATAGCAAACGCCGGTGAGTTAGACGACGACGTGGCGTTTGAGGTCATCAAGGGGTGCATAGAGTCGGTGTATGAGGACGACAAGGTCTACGACCTGAGGGACTCTACCAAGGAGGAGGTCGACGAGTTCTTTAACTCTCTGTCTTCCGAGCACTTCACGAAGATACAGAAATTCTTCGACACGATGCCTAGACTTAAGCACGAGGTCGAGTATGTTAACAAGTCTGGAGTAAAGAAGAAGTACGTCTTGGAGGACGTAAGTGATTTTTTTTAATATGTCTCTCTCATAACACGCTGTCGAACTACTACAACTTGAACTTCATACTCATGCACTACCACAAGTACTCGATAGCAGAGTTGGAGGCCATGGCACCTTTCGAGAGAGACCTCTATGTATCGCTTCTTGAGTTCCATCTCAAGCGAGAGAAAGAAAGCAGGAAAGAGTAATGGCACTTCCTAAGCTAGTAGCCGGAGCGGCAGCAGTACCAGTCGGACTCGGCAAGATGGGGATGAGGACGGCGGCATCCATGATAAGGGGCGCCGTCCAGCCGTTCACACCTCGTGGGATAATCGAGGGCATCAAGGGCAACCTAGGAATCGACACCGGCCCTGCCATGATCGGCATTGAGGCCATCAAGGACGCGTACGCGCGACTGGCAAGGAAAGAAGACGAGGCTAAGGGCGACAGACTAAAGGACTCGGCTGAGAGAAAAGACACTCAGGACGTCTTGGCTGAGAACACCAAGGAGGTCAAGAAGGGAGCGAAGGAGGCTAAGAAGACTACGGCCGCCGTCGTCGATAATAGACCCATTCTAGAGAAGATCTCGAAGACTCTCACTGGAATGTCAAAGTCACTAGAGAAGATAAGTAAGTCACTCTCTCCTGACAAGAAGATCAAGATGATGGGCGAGGGAGGTGGTCTAGGCGGACTGCTCGGAAACATATTCGGTGCAGATGGACTTCTTGGCAGCCTACTCGGCGGCGTCAAGAACTTGTTTGGAGGAGGAGGCGGGCTGATGGGAATGCTCGCCGGTTACCTCGGTCTTAAGACAGTCGGTAAGCTAGCCGGTGGAGCCGTGAGAGGAGCTGGAAGACTCGCGGGAGCCGGTCTCGGCGCTATCGGCAAGGGTGTCGGAGCTCTTGGAAGAAAAGCTGGAGCTGGAATAATGACCGGTCTCGGTGCCATCGGCGCCGCCGGCCCAGTGAAGTCGCTGATCGAGAAGTTCACCGGTAAGGCTGCAGGTGAGGTCGGAGAGAAAGCAGCTCAAAAAGCCGGAACCGAGGTAGCTGAGAAAGCTGCCACCAAAGCGACCGGCGAGGTCGGTGAGAAAGTGGCGCAGAAAGCCACTGGAGAGCTCGGTGAGAAAGCAGTGAAGGCTGCCGGTCTAGAAGCTGGGGAGAAAGCTGCTAAGGGTGGAATCGGCTCAAGAATTGCTGCAGCCATTGGCAAGCGTCTACCTAAGGCACTCGGTGGAGCAGCGGTAAAGCAGATACCTCTTCTTGGACTGGCAATTGCCGCCGGCTTCGCTATAAGCAAGCTGGTGGAGGGAGACACGACCGGCGCTGCTCTCGCGGCCGCTGAGGGTCTACCGGTGGCCGGCATTCCAGCCGCGGTGGCTGGAGTCGCGCGAGACGTCTACAACGACGTATACGGGACTCCCGACAATAAGTATCCGTTCGATACCGACATGACTCAGAATCCCGAGCTATTCAAGCAGAGACACGGTGAGATCTACAACGAGGTAAAGAAAGCAGCGGACGACTTCCTATCGGGAGGAGCCAAGCCGGCTGAACAAGTCAAGCCTACTGAAGGCGTGCCACCTGCAGAACTAGCAAAGCCGACAGAGACTCCGGCCGCGCCGCCAGCTGCAGAAGGTCAGAAGACTCCTCTGAGTGAGCTGATGCAAAGAGACGTACCGGTGTGGACTCCGAGCTCTCCAATAATACCCGGACAAGAGAGAAGAGGGGCCAGCGGAATAGACTTAGATGGTCTAGCTACCGTAGTTCCTGGAGCCTCGCTGGCTACTCCGAGTCAGCCTTCTGCTGGAAGACCAGTAATTCAAACTTCTCCCACTGCCGATGGTATCACTCCTCAGACGCGCGCCGTCGACCAGCTCTCTCTGAGCGCGGCACAGGCTCCGGTCGTCGTTAACAACTTTATGAACAACGCGCCGACTATCAATAACCAGACGGCAGGCGGCGGAGGAGGAGACCTAAACGTGGCTGCCGCGGCCAGCGGCTATAGGACTCCAGCCGACATAGGGTCCTACGCGAAAGCAGCGTTCACCACCATATAACTAAGGGGGCCGAAGCCCCCTCAGTCTCAGTCCTTAGCCAGGTTCTTAAAGAACGACATGGCGTCATCATCGTCATCATCATCAACAGGACTGGACGCCTTAGCGAGCTGAGGCGCGGGAGCAGACTTTGGCTCCTTGCTAGCTAGCATCTCATCTACCGCGCTGGCGCGCGACTGACCGCCGGAGGTCGGAATCCCACCCTCGAGAGCCAGCACTCGCACCAGCTTAGCCTTGAGCTCCTCGTACGACTTGAAGTTCTTCGGGTCGAGGAACTCCTGCAGGGAGTGCTCAGACTTCCAGATCTTCTCGAGCTTCTCGTCGTCGTCCAGCAGAGGGGCGACTCGGTCGAACTCAGACTTGTCGTAGTTGCGGTAGCCCTCTACGTTGCGGATCTTCAGCTTGAAGTTGGCGCCGTCCCAGATGTCGAACGGGTTGATAGGCTTCTCGTCCTGGAACCCAGGGTTCATGATGTCGTTGATCTTGTCAAAGATCTTCTTACCGTAGCGGTAGAGGAACACCTTGCCGTTGTTCTCGGGATGAGCCGGGTCGTTGACCACGTAGATGTTAGAGACGAAGTAGAGGCGACGCTTCTGCTTGCGAACGATCTCCTTGTTTGCCTCGATGCCGGAGTTCCAGAGCTGAGTGTTGTACTCAGACACCGGGTCGTTCTTGCCGAGAGTAGTCAGCGACTTCTCGATGTACCAGCCGCCCGGACCCTGGAAGCCGTGGTCCCACAGTCGGACGAACGGAACGTCCTCGTTAGGAGGGGCAGGAAGGAAGCGGATGACGGCGTAGCCGTTGCCGGCCTTGTCGACGTCTGGAACCCAGAAGCGGTTGTCGTCAGACTCGCCCACGACGGTCTTGTTGAGCTTGCCCATCTCTGTTGTGATGGTGTTCATGAAGGAGTCGCGCGAGCGCTTGAGTGAGGAAAAGTCAGTAGCCATTGTATTGCTCCGTATGTTTGGTTCGTATGTAGGTTTTGCTATGTGTGTGGTGGATGCCCACCATTAATATATATACCACTTCACATATTTTGTAAACACTTTTCTTTAATTATTTTCTCACACTTCTCGTGGTCGTACTCGAGGAAAGACTCATACTTCTGAATGAGAAGGGAGTGGTGGGACCAGATCACGTCATCGACCATGTTCTTGCTCCAGTACTTGAAGCACCTGGTAACCGACAGAACGATGATGAGAGTCTCCATCGAGATCTCACCGCGCAGGTACATCTTGAACAGAGGCGGCTGACCGCCTTCTGGAACGGTGCACGCGGACTGCAGGTCCTCTACTTTCTCGAGGTCCTTGCGGAAGGAGTAGGTGAGCGACTGCTTTCGCTTGAGCCAGTCGCGGTAGATGTCCTCGCTCTGAGAGTCGTTGACGATCTCACCGATCCAGGTGTTGACTCGATCCTTGTGAGTGAGGTTGGCCACTAGGTAGTCGACGACGTCGTTTCGCTTGGCCAGCTTGTGAAAGAAGAACTTGTCAGGTCGCTTCTCGAAAGCCTCGACGGTCAGTCTTACCTTACCGTTGTACTTCTTAAAGTTGTAGTCCGGCCTCGTGAAGTGTTGCTTCAGGGCCACGTACGTAGAATACGCTTCGAACGGCGTCATCTGTTTCCTCAGATAGGAAGGCGGGCTGTCTTCTCCACGAGGCGAAGTCCCTCGCAGTCTTTCTGTAGCTTTGACTTTATGGCAGGATGTTTCTTGACTAGGGTCGCGACTGACTCGACCTCAAGGTTATTCTTCTCGACGTAGAGGAGGATGGCGTCGAGGTAGTTAACGTTATATTCACTAACCAGCGTCTCGATCTCCATGAAGAAGTCGGTCGGCTGACGTACAGAGTTTATCTTCATATTGTAACTCTATCACTTTCCTATAAACTTGTCAACTATCTTTGACGAGATCTCTGGGATGTTCTTCTCGAGGAACTCTAGGACCGGGTAGCACCCGAACCCAGCTATCATGAGGACCCCGTCCCTATAGGCGAAGTCCTTCGGAAGGAAGCTTCCTATGAGGTTACCCACGAAGAAGCCAAAGAAGAGTGTTATGAACAGGAAAGTATACGAGAACTTTCTACCGTTCCTGACTGCGTATATCACGTGGGCGAGAGCGCCGAACATGGCCATGAAGCCGCTGAGAAGATATACCTTCATTACTGTCCAAGCCGAGTCGTGGTCGTACATTAATAATCCCTAGATGCTACTGCTTTTGTTTTAATTTATAGGTAGCTTTTAGATGATAATGTAGGACAGTAAACTACATGCCTGTGTATTTCAAGTCGAAAGGGTGGGGGGATTCTGTTTCCAAGCTCCCCCCGAGCTCATTTACGCTGCTAGAGCGTAAGATGGGGCAAAGTTATCGTTTGCACCTAAGAGCGGTCTTCGGTCTCCACGCACCTTTACTACGCACGTCGATCCTGTTTCGCCCCCAGCAAAGATACACCGCTCTTACGACGCCCCACAAAATGTGGCTCCAGCAGTTCAGAACGACTCAGCGGTCTTATTCGATGTATCCATGGTGGAGGCGGCGGGTACTGCCCCCGCGTCCGAAACGTCTATTCTTTACGTCTCAACGACCTTGACCATACCTTATTTATAAAACACTTAGCTTAATATGTCAACCGTTCTTTTGAAGCATGGCCTCTATCTCGAGATACTTCTTTACGATCGTGTGCTGCTCGGTCAGCACTATTAGCTTGTTTCCGATATAGACTGAGTACTTCTTTCCATTCTTTACGACCCTGATGATAGGCTCAGCGGCCGATCGCTTCTCGGTAGCTCTCTCTGAGTCTGATGAATCCGTGGATGTGGTCATCTCTCTTCTCCATGAAGATCTGTGGATCGTCGTGCTCGACCGCGATTGCGATAACCAGTCTGGTTACTGGCTTCATGGTGAGCTCCTCGTACATCACGGCGTAGGCCGAGGCCTGCATGAAGTAGTTCTGGATCCACTCTCGACGCTTTGGTTTAGACGAGGTCTTGAAGTCGACGATCGAGAGCTTCCCGTCCCACTCGGCCACGCAGTCGACTCGACCGGCAACCTGCAGGTAGTTGGAGTAAAGGGGCACCTCCTGCATTCGAACGTTGTCTAGGTGGGCGTCTAGCTCGGGCTTGAGTGACATGAACATGTCCCACGACAGCATGTCCTCCTGCTGCACCGGCAGGTTGTTGATGTAGTCCTCGCACAGCTTGTGCATCTTAGTACCGCGATCGGCCGCTCGACGAGAGATCCTGTTGGCCTCCTCCTCACCGACTCGCTTCCTCCACTCCATCAGCGACTCCTTGCCTAGGTGTCCTAGGACGGTGGTCACAGACGGATAGAGGAGACCCTCCGGCGTCTTGTAGAACCGGCCGGCCTCCTCCTGTATGGTGTCCATCTCCTCGAGAGAGGAGCTCAACGGTACGTGGTTGAACTTCTTAGACGAAGCCCATCCTTGACTTGTTGATGATGTAGTCGCGAACGAGGCCGGACCGAACGATGTCCTCTTCATGAAATTCGACGTGCTCAAAGCTATCCAGCCTCTTCAATATTGACATAAAGTCCATTAGACCCTGCTTCTCATCCTTGTACTTCAGGTCGCTCTGCCTGAAGTCGCCGCACATGATAAGCCTTGAGTTGTTACCCATCCTAGTGATGAGGGAGTCAAGCTCGTGAAAGGTCATGTTGTTGACCTCGTCGATCACCACCACGCAGTCGTTGAGGGTTATGCCTCTGACGAACGAAGTGGTCATGAACTCTACGGCACCCTTGTTCTTTAGGATGTCGTACGAGTCGCCTCTGCCGAAGAGCTCATTGCAGATGCTGTAGTAAGGTAGCTCGTATACCTTGGACTTCTCTTTCTGGTTTCCAGGAAGGAAGCCCATGTCTCTAGTCGGAACGACCGACCTGATGACGATGACTTTCTCATATTCTCGATCATTCAACACTGAGTCAAGAGCGAGGTAGAGAGATATGAAGGTCTTTCCAGTTCCAGGTAGTCCGTGAAGAAGAAGGTTTTGCCCCTCCTTGTAAGTGTTGAACGCCTTATACTGGCTGTCGGTGGAAGGCCTGATGTGTCTTAGGTTCAGGCCAGACTTTTCTCTCTTTAGCAGCTGCTGAGCTATTTCCTCGTCGCTTATGATGCCCTGTCTCTTTAGTTTTCTTATCTTAGATCGAGAAAGTGACTTCATCGAATCTCCTTACCAGGTATTGACGTTTCCTTTTGGATGAGCCTTCTTCACCTTGTTAAGAACATCTCTAAAGCCGGAGTCGGGCTTCTTCAGCCCTAGGCGCGTGGGGTCGGCGATGTTGACCGTCTTGATGACCTGCTGAAGGTGAGGGTGTCTCGCCTTGTACTCATCAAGCTCGGACATGGGCATCGTAACGTCGAACTCCCTGTCGGCCTCTGTGTCGTAGAACGTGTAGTTAGCCATTAAGAGCTATACCGTGTTCCCTCTCCCAGAACAGCTTGATCTGCTCGGGGTCGAGGTAGTCGTATCCCTTCTCATACATCTCTCGGATGACGATGCGCTCGAGCTCAGTCAGGTCGTCGCGCTCGTATTCCTTGATCTCAAAATCAGCGGCCATAGCTATCTTCAATCTCCATGAGAGCCGCGATGTTCTTGGACTTGATCGCGGAGTTTATCTTCTTGTTGAGGTTCTTTTGCTTCTGCTTCTTAACGTCCTTAAGCGAGACATTAAACTCGTCAAAGTCGTCGTAATCGCCGCGATAGTTCGCGCGGTAGCCTTTTCTCTTCATGTAGGGACTAGTCCTGGAAAAGCTTTTTGGATAAGCTTCAAGTTGATGGTCTTATAGGGAGACTTCTTGTCCTTCATGGCGATAAGGAGCTCGGCGTCTTCCTTATGAACATACTGTAGAACGTCTATGAACAGACTCTCACGCTTCACCTTCGTCAAGTTCTGATTGCCACCCTTGACGAAAAGGTACAGTCTCCTCGCCTCCTGGTAGAGGTTACCGTACTCGTCGAACTCAGACGGCTTGTACGGAGGCGCACCAGGTGGGAGAAGAAACTCGATGTCGGGATGAAACATATGGACCAGGATAGTCCTTAGGGTTGGGTTGTCGTGTCGACGCAGGAACTCTATACGAGCGTCTGGCGTCGGCTGCTGTGACGCCTCCTTAAGGATGGAGGCTATGGTTCTTTTCTGCATTATTTAGAACTCACTAATGTTTTCCATCAAGTTCTTCAACTTGTGAGTTACGAAGTAGTTAAACATCTTTGACCGGTCCTTACCAGCCTGCTCCCTATATTTATTAACGATCGTCTCTCTGATGTCGGCCGGGATGCACTTCAGGTCGATGAGGGTCTGGTTACGCTTCCAGCCACGGAGAGTCTTCTCATCCAGACCGCTGACGTCGGAGCTTATCCACTGCTCGACCTTCTTGGATGAGATTGGCGTCTGGCGACCACCCTCCACGAAGACGCCGTCGGCCGACAGGATGTTGGGTACCCCGTCGCCGCGGTCGCCGCGGATGATGTGTTCCTTAAGGAAGGTCTCTGGGTCGTCGTGGCGGACGAACTTCTTCTTGACCGGGTCGAACTGCTTGACGCCGATGTGGCTGTGCAGCTGGATGAAGTCCTTGTCACCTGAGATGATGAGGGTCTTCTCACCAAGGTGACGCTCATCCTGGATGAGAGTGGCTATGATGTCGTCGGCCTCTGCCCCGTCGACACGAACCACACGGTACGGGAAGAAGGTGCTGAGCTCGTCCTTGATCCGGTCAAAGACCTCAAAGATCAAGTTCCAGTTCAGCTCGCTCTCCTCGCGAGCCTTGCGACGGTGAGCCTTGTAGTAAGGGAACACCTGCTTGCGCCACGAGTTACGTCCGTCGCTGGCGATGACTAGCTCACCGTACTCGCCCTTGAACTTGCTGTTCAGGGACCGAATGGTGTTGAGGACCATGTGCCGAAGCAGGCCCTCCTCTAGATCGACGTTGTGGTGGCCGTTGAGCTGAACCATCAGCGTCGAGATCATGACTTGATTGAGGTCTAAGATCATCATGTTGTAAACATCTCCTGTCTTATTATAATAAGACAGCTCTATAATAATGTCAACTGTTTCTCTGCTTGTAGTTGTAGAGAAGCTCGCCCGACTCCTCGTCGTAGTCCTCGGTCATCTCATAGAGAAGCTCGAACACCTCGTGGGTCGGATGGTCCATTCCCGAGAACCTACACATGAGACCGATGAGAACCTCGCGAAGGAGCATGATGTCCTTCGGAAAGTGCTCGGAGATCTCGTCCTCGTTGTTCTTGTTCAACTTGAGGAGAGCGATCTTGGTGACTATCATCTCGAGAAGCTCGTCGGCTATCTCGGAGTAGTACGCCGTCCTAATCAGCTTGATCTTCTCAGCCATGTCCTCGGCGTTGAGTGGAAGATCTGAAACGTCGAGTCGTGCGTTGCGTCCTGGAAAGTTTAGTACGTCTGTCATGTAGTGCCCTCTGGTGGCTATGCCATATTTATGTAGCCACCAACTCCAGGTGATCTTCTACTACTTGAACTCTCACCATCTCGCCGTCTCCGCTCCACCTGATATAGTCGCGGCCTCCGTCGACGAACCCACCTGGAATTGTAACGAAGTCGTGACGGTATCGAGAGTAGTACAGCCTCCCGCCGACTATTACGCCATTGAACGGCTCGGTGGCAGTAATACCGTCGGCAATGGTCCACTCGTCGCAGTTTTTGAAGAGCGCGAAGTAGTTAGAGCCCTTGGGATGAGCTTTCTCGGTGTAGAAGATGGCCGCAGGAAAGTTGTACCACTGACCGCTCTTGCTCTGTATGCAGGAGTCGAAGACGAACTTAGCGTCGTACATCTTCTCGATCGCGTCGATGGTGTCTGCATAGATGAGCGTCGGCTCCATGTGCTCAAGTCTCATCTGTCGACTGCCATCAGTTTGAGGTAGCACGTCTTTAATTCCTCTATCAAGAGTTCGTTGTATTGGCGAAGGTACTTGATCTCCTCGATGACTCTCACCATGTCGACGTCACCGGTCTTCTTGTACTCTCGCTTAACGATGTCTAGAGGATCTGTTGGGGAAGGTGCGTCCATTACGTCACCACCTTGAGTAGGATTGTGTTCTCGTTGATACGCTCCTGGAGCGACTGGTTACCCTTGAGCTCGTCCATCACCTTCTTAAGGATGATCTTACCGCCCTGCATGATCTTGTCGACTACCTTCTCGGTCTGTCGACCGGTGCCTCGTGTCATGCTGGTCTTCTCGTCGTAGTTGACTATGGACGAGCGCTTCACCTTGAGGCCACCGCGGTCTAGGGCTCGGAACACAGTGACGGTGCGGTACTTTGTGTTGAAGCACCAGAGCTCCTGGGCTCCTAGGATCTTCTCAGGGTTGATCGAGGCGAGCTTGTACTCGGTGGACTCCTTCATGTACTTCAGGTGCTTTAGCTGCTTCTCGAGAGACACGGCTCGAGGCTTGCGAGGTGCACGCATCTTCTTAGTGACGCCGGCGTATCGCTCTGCCTGCTCGACCAAGTTCTCAAAGAAGGCGAGACGGTCGCGCTGCTGCTTCTTACTCATGTGTGAGTAAGCTTCCTTGAGCTGCTCGCAGCCGCCGTCGACTAACTCCTGAAACTCAGCGACGATCGGACGATAGTAGGCGGCGATCTTGTTGGCGTGCATCGCTGGGATCTCTGACTTCTTGAGCCAGTCATATAGCTCGACGGGTTCTCCCGAGTCGATCATGGCCTCTACGTCGCCGATGATGTCGTGCACCTTGTCGCGTATGCGATCCTGGATGGACACGACGTTAGTCTTCTCCTCGGTCTCGGGCTCCTCGTCACGTGCCTTGAGCAGACACTCGGCGAGACTCTTCTCGAGGAACGGCTTAGATGAAGCAGGAAGCTTGAAGCCGCGACTGATCATGCGAGCGATGGCCGCAGCAGTAGTAGGAACCCAAGTGTCTGATACGCGATCAAACTTCTTGGCCTCAGCTCCGCGCTGGTTCGACTTGAGGTAGTCCTTGATGAAGCCGCGACGCTCCTTGGTATCGACCATGTAGTTGTACCAACTGAGACACTTGGCGTACTCGGCCTCGGTGATCTCAGCGTCAGACTTGCTGATCGGCTCCTCGCCGAGGTACTTCTCGTTAACGAGATAGGACTCGGACCGCGTGACCCGAGGCTTCTTCTTCGATCTCATCTGCAGCAGGCTCTTAGCCATCAGTTAGACTCCAGCTTACGGGTAGTCTGATCGTGGTCGATCATGATCCTGAGCATGTAGAAGAAAGACAGGACTTTCTCGACCGAGGCGTTCATGTCCGGCTTGTCACAGAACAGGCAGTAGACCTCAAACAGGTCCGGAGCGCTGTGCTCACAGGTCGTGAGGTCGATTGACTTAAGCTCGTGGCCGTACTTGTCGACAGACATGTCTTTTCTCCTTTTCACCATATATTGCTATTATATAAAAGTCTAGCAATAATGTACACCGAAAAGTTTCTCGAGTACGGCAGGGTCGCCGTATGTCGAGTACTGACCGAACTCTTGAGAGCCCTTGTAGTCCCAGACTCCGAACTTCTGTCCGTCGATCTCGAACCCCCAGGAGCTGACCACCTTGTCCGGATCGTCCTGAACGTTCGGACCAAATCCAAGGATCCGAGTGATGGTCGCGACGTTGATGTCGTAGAGGGTGCCGGTGCGGCTCTGGCCGGGTTGGTCGATTGGAGTGATCTTCATCTTATTTCCTCACAGATACATGATTGCGGAAGGACGAAGGACGGCAGCGGCACCGACCTCTAGCTCGTAGATAGCCAGCTCGTCGATGGTGCACTCACCGCGGCTGTTCAAGCGAGAGGCTTGATACACCTCGGCCGCGGCGACAGCGTCTTCTTGAGAGGCGTAGAGACCGATAACGGCCTCACCCTCGTAGTCGAAGCACTCACATAGTACGAACATGATGTAGTCTCCTAGAATATGATAAGCCAAGAAGCGGAACACGGGATGTCAGATCCCGGTACGTGTAGATGAGCGGGAGCGTAGAAGACGATCCCATGCGACTCAGGCCACTCGGCGATAAAGTCAAGAGCTTGCGGGATTGTGATAGAGTGAGTCATGTTATCCTCTCAGCGAACGTTGACGTAGATCTTGGTGTCGTGGCCGTAGCCCATGCGAACGAGACGCTCGCGTACGGCGTTGACGATGCCGATGAAGTCGTCGATGCCGGTGCGGAAGTCCAGAACATACGGACCGAAGGGGACGAGTGAGACTGTAACGCGATTCATGACTTTCTCCTATCAGTCGAAGTAGACGGTCATCGCACGGTCCTTGCCGTACGAGATGTTGATGTACGTGTCAAAGATGTCACCGTCTTTAGGGAGGTAATTCTCTAACAGCTTGCAGAAGCGCTTCAGACGCACGTCGAACATAGGCTCACCGCGCTCCACGTACTCACCGGCGCAGCCGCAGCGGCAGATACGGTCCCGGCCGGTATAGATCCGGGTGACTTTGTGGGAATTGAAGATCATGTCAAAGACCCTTAGTTGAGAAAGTTGATGGAGAAGTTGGTGTCAGTCAGTGAGTCGATAAGTGATTTGAAAGAGTCGAGCTTGTCGTTGGAGATAAGGAAGAGTTTGTTAGAGGTGTCATATTGGATGTCGAATTGGTCGATGATAGGGATGATGTCGTGGGAAAGGTCAGATTGAGTGGTTATAAACTCGAAGGGGATCATGTTTGTTTCCTTGTCCATATTCTTATAGTAGTCCATCTTACAAATAATGTACACCAAAAAGTGATGTTTTTATGAAAAAAAATGAAAAAAATAGCCCTTACAGATCAATGGCTTAGGAAAAACCGTGGATCTATAAGGGCTTATAAAAAGCTATGGTATTTCAATGGCTTAGAAAAAGCTATGGTATTTCAATGGCTTAGTTTTATCACTTTTTGGTTGACATTATTTCTCAAATGGACTACTATAATACCATAAGGAGTACAAAATGAGAACAGACTGGAGTCACCTAACCTACGTCACCCGCCAGAAGGTCGGCCGTGACTGGCATAACACCTACAAGGGGTTCTCTTCTGAGGAGGAGGCCAAGGATTATGGTCGCCACTACGAGGAGAGCTGGTACGTCTACTTTCCTAAGGTCCTTCGGATCTGGAAAGAAGACGACCAGTGGTTCCTGACCATGCGAGTCGCAGACTCCTGCGACTAGTCAGTCTTGTAGCTGATCACATTCTCTGAGACTACCGGCAGGCGTCGTGACTCGACGTCTGCGTACCTGTGCTTGAGGTCAGTCAGTAGAGTCATCCACTGGAACGTGACGTTGTTCCAGTTGTAGCGAGAGTCTGCGTAGGCCTTGACGAACTTCGTGTAGCTCACCGTCTGCTCGTTCTGGGCGATGCCAATCGCGTGATCCAGAGAGTTGTAGAACTTCTGGGCGTGCACCTGCGGGTCTGAGTCACCTTGGTACATCATCGTGATCTTACCGGTAGTGTCGACTAGACCGCCGTAGTTAGGAGTCACGACCAGACAGCCGGCCGACATGGCCTCCATCGTGGCCACTGAGTTACACTCCATCCAGATCGACGGGTAGGCGAAGATGTGAGCCTTCTGCAGGTGCTCTCGCACGACCGCGTTCGGCTGGAACCCGTGATAGTTGATCTTCGGGTGCTGACGACACTTCTCGAACAGGTCCTCGAACGGCTTGTCCGACTCCTTCCACCCGTAGATGCCGAAGCTCGAGAACACGTCGAGTGTGATGTTGTCGTACTTCTCACAGAGAGCCTCGAACACCGGGACTAGAATCGCGAGTCCGCGCTGAGGTGTCGACGTGTAGATGAGACGAATCTCGTCCTTAGGCTTAGGAAGCAGCTCGATAGGCTCAATACCGTTGTCGATGACGCTATGCTTCTCGCTGTAGCCAATCCCTAGGTAGTCTCGGTACCGGTTATATTGCCACTCTCCGCAGAAAGTGAGGTGGTGGAACCGGTCGCGACTATCCTTTTTTGAGAGATGGTTCGTCTCCGGATCTTCCGGCAGGTCGTGCAGCCAGTAGACGCGGATCTTATCATCTTTCAGCTCTCTTACGCGAGAGCATATGATTTGAAAGTCGTCTAAGATTCCCGGTGAGGCTTTCTCAAGTCTCTCACCGAGACCGCGCTTCACTAGCTCGGTTCCTCCGTTAGAGTTTACCGAGATTTCATTCTCTTCAATCGCCATAGTTTAAGCTACCTTGCTCTCCGTTAGAAACTGTACTGTGCTGCTGTACCCGCCTGTGGGCACCTCGTTGATCATCACCTGCGGTACCGTCATAGCACCTGGAAACAACTCGACGAGCTCTTCCTTAGTAAGGTCGACGTTCAAGACCTTCTCGGCGTACTGATAGTTGTGAGCCTTTAGGTAGGTCTTGAGACTGTCGCAGCTCGGGCATCCTGGCTTGGTATAGATCGTGATGTTCATTGTTGTTTCTCCTGAATGACATGAAAGGCCCGGCACTCTAGGTAGTCCTTGCAAATGTCTAAGATCTTCTCGTTCTTGGTCTTTGACGAGATGATAGCACTCGCGACATACGGAGTGAGGTCCTTGAACCCGCTCGATTTATCTTTTTTAACAATTTCTAAGAAAGCAGTCTTAAGCTCGAGGGCTCGAGCCAGAGAAGAGAACGACGTCATAGAGTTTCCTTTGTTGCGACTATTTAAGTCTACCATAAGTTCACTTCTTTGTCAACAGATGATTCTTGTGCACCTTTACCATTATCCACGAGTTGTAGTACTCGTCACTAGTTAGAACATCTTTCTCGAACTGAAGCTTAGCCTCGTAGTACGAGCACTCACCTTTAGACCTGCATAGTCTCAGGATCTCTCTCTTAAAGTTGTCTGCGCCGAGTCTCTCGACGTCCTCCTGCAGCTCCTTGTTAGAGCCGTAGTAGTCTGCCCAGTCAGACTCGACCTTGAATCTCTTCTTCTTTTTCTTGACGGTCTTTGTCTTGGAAGACCAGAACAGCTTCTTACCCACGTACTTCTTCTGGTCGATCTCATTGGTGATCAAGTAGACGAAGCCGTAGCTGTCACCTATCATCTCAGAGGTAAACTCTGTTCCATCGTGCAGCCATGGCTTCGCCATTCGTTACTTGTTCACGCTCTTCTCGATGCCTCTGATCCAAGCCGAGACACCTAGAATAGCTCCCATGCTTATATGAAATAGTCCACCCTCTGACATAGTCAGTGACTTCCACACCACCATCTCAGTCTTAGTGAGGACTGACACCGCGGTGTGCATCATAGGAGCGAGAACGAAGTCAAACAGACAGATGAACATGTAAGTAAAACCCATGCACGGACGCCATATCGATGACATTATGCTCTCGCTCTTCTTCTCAGCAGGAGACAGAGTCTCCGTAGTGGTTGAGTCTGACATTAGTCCTCTTCATAAAGGTCGTCCTCGTCATCCTCAACTTCGTCTATGTACTCGCCACAAAAAGGACAGAACTGTGGGTTATTCTCTGATGATGAATAGATCTCGAACTCTTCCTCACAGTTATCACATGTGATTCTGTGCGATCTTTCCATTATAGGCTAAACCCCTTGAATGTGTCGTTGGTTAGGTCTTTCTTGACGCCGCCTACCACGTAGCTCGTGATCTCAGTCTCCTGAGGGGCTACCTGTACCTCGGCGCCGCTGATCCATTTCTGAGTCCATGGTAGAGGGTTCGACCCACCCTTGTAAGGGGAAGGAAGACCGACAGCCGTCATTCGCTTGTTGGCTATCCATTCTATATATTCGGAGAGAAGGGCCTCGTTGAGACCTAGCATGGACCCGTCTTTAAAGAGGTACTTTGCCCACTCTTTCTCTTGGTTGACGGCGTCGACAAAAAGCTTGATGCACACGTCTCTAGTTTCCTCGGCGATCTTAGCGAAGTCTTCATCTTCCTTCGTAAGTGCTTTGAGGAGCTGTTGCGTCCCAGCGAGATGTAGGTTCTCATCCCGCGCGATGAACTTGATGATCTTAGCATTACCTTCCATCTTCTTGACTTCTGCAAAGGCCCAAGAGCAAGCAAACGAGACATAGAATCTTACTCCCTCTAGAATGTTGACTGACATGAGAGCCAACCAAAGCATCTTTTTATGGTGATATGAATTAGGTATTAGATGTTCATGACTCGATGATGCCAATCTATTATTCATATCAATCAATTCATCGTAGTACTTGCTAATATCTTTAGCGCAGTCAATGATCTCGGCGATGTCGGTTATTTCATCAAATACCTTTGAAGGGTTAGGGTAGATGTTCCTGATGATATGAGTATAGCTTCGCGAATGTATTGTCTCGGAAAAGGTCCAAGTCTGGATCCAGGTCTCCAACTCAGGAAGGGAACATATAGGGGCAAACGCAATCGTCGGCGCCCTCCCCTGTACAGAGTCAAGCAGTATTTGACGCTTAAGATTCGACGTAAAAATGTGTTGCTCATGTGGTGTCAGGTCCTTAAAGTCTTTAGCGTCGCGATACACGTCGACCTCCTCCGGGCGCCAGAAGAAGCCGAGCTGCTTGTCAGTAAGCTTCTCGATCCACGGGTACTTCTGCTTGTCGTAGCGGGCGATCGTCGGCGCGTCGTCAAAGAATGCTTTGACTGACATGTGGTCTTTTTTGTTGTTAGAATCAAACACTGAGTACGACATTAGCGCTTCCAATACCTCTTAAACATGATAGGACCGATCTGCAGGTAACCATAAGGAGATCCGCTGTTAAAGCGGACTCCTTTGTCGAACAAGATTCCGTTCCATCCCACCCAGAGAATCATTTTTTCATATCTCTTTATTATCTCGTACGATGACGATCAAAACTATCTATCATCTTCTCTCGTGGGTGGTCGACTTCTTTAAACGTAACAGGAGGATTGTTAGACACCTGAAGCGTATATGTTCCATCTTCTTTTAATGGAGTGACCACTACGCTAATTCTAAAGCGCTTCCAATACCTCTTAAACATGATAGGACCGATCTGCAGGTAACCATAAGGAGATCCGCTGTTAAAGCGGACTCCTTTATCAAATAGCATTCCGTTCCATCCTACCCAGAGAATCATTTTTTCATATCTCTTTATCATCTCGTACGATGACGTTCAAAACTATCTATCATCTTCTCTCGTGGGTGTTCAGCTTCTTTAAATATAACAGGAAGATTGTTAGACACCTGAACTGTATATGTTCCATCTTCTTTTAATGGAGTGACTACCACGCTAATTCTAAAATCATAATCAGGGAGTTTTTTTCTGTCATCCATCACTACCAACCTCTCGATTAAGCATGTCTACGACTTCCATAGGGTGTTTGTCTGCCCATTTCTCAGTAGTACTAATCATACCGGCTGCTATGTAGATAACTTTATTCAGTCGCGCTATTTCTGCCTGCTTCGCTTTAAACATATCTACGACACACTCGTAGATACCATCCTGTTCTAGTCTCTTCATAACTACATCTTCATATGTCATCACTTAACCCTATCTTTCAATTTTTCCCACAACTCTTCTTGACCAATCTCTTTCATAGACAACTCAAAGAGATGCTCAGCAACTGGAGTTACTCCAGGATTAGCTTCACAGAAAGCCTTGTCGCGATTGCGAAGCACTTCAATGGCAAACATCATCTTCTTCTGATCTTCAGTCATCATCTGCATTATTTTTATCCTCAAGTTCTTTGCGGGCTCTCATCATTGCATCAGCAACTTCATATGAACGACCCGCAATATTATACGGACCAAAACTTATGCCTTCTGTTCCGCTATATGCGGCTAATCCAGCGGCGACCTGTGCTGCAAAGTAATCTCGCAAGGTCATGCCACATTCAGGTTCACATATACCATTTGTATTAATAGGGAATGCACTTATATCAGACATCACAACCTCATCAACTTCAGTACTGACACGATAGCGTCCTGCTTCTGCTCTACAGACAGAAGCTTACCCTCGAGGTCTTCTATCAGAGCTGTAATAGCGCGCTCCTTAGCGATCCTCTTTGCCTCATATATACCGTGCTCTTCGCGCAAGGCCTTGACCATCTGCATGTAGAGTTCCATGACTACCACTCCGGTCCAGTCGTTCTCTCGGTGCGCTCGTACACGTAGCTAAAGTCAACTCCGTATGCCGGCACGACGTAAAGTCTCTCAGGCATTCCGTTCTGATCTTTCTCACCACCAATAGAAGTAATAAAGAACGTGTCTGGAAAGTGCTCCGGAGTCAGACAACGAAGGATCATGGCCTGGCGGTCGCACTTGTCGCGAAGACTCTCGTTGCTAGACTTCAAGAGAGAGACGTCCGACTCGAGGTTGGCGATCGTCTGCTTCATGTCCATGACGCCCTCTTCTAGGCGCTTGGAGCGACTCTTCTCTGACAGCCACTTGTCGTAGTACTTGTCTAGCTCTTCTTCATAGTCATCATACTTACTCACGTCTGCGTCTCCTTGATCTCGTACTCGTAGCGATCGTCGTCAGACAGGATCCACCTCGGCTGGTTTTCTACTGACCAGTAAGACGTGCCGAGCTTTCGATCGATGACCGTCTGACCCCACTTGGTGACGAACGATGGCTCGAACACCTTGACGCGGTTGTTAGGCTGAATGGCGTAGTTACCGTCGTCAAGCTCGATCACGTGACCGCACTTGTGCTGGCCTGGTATCTGCGAGAAGCCAACGTCGAGAACGTTAGCGTCCGCCTGAAGCCAGTCAAGCGTGAACAGGTACTTGCCCTGCTTCTCCCTGCGAGACCGGTCGTAGTACACCATCTTCTTCTCCGACAGGAAGTCGTATTTATCCACCGAGACGTACGGAGAGAAGCTGTCCCACAGGACTAGCTGATGCAGACTCTCCTGCTCAACACCCTCTCGAGAGCAGAAGGCGTGGATCGGCATCCTCCACCACAGTCCACCGTCCTCCATGATGAAGTGGAACAGTGGGGCCCGATGAGGCACCGACGCCACGCCGATGATGACGCACGGCAGGTAGGTGTCGGTAGCCTCAAACTTCTCAGGCCGGTTCTGCAAGAAGTTAGACCTGACGAAACACTCGATCGCCGGCACGTTCGCGTTAATGAAGCTCATAGCTTTCCTCTTTTCACTATATTACATACTAACACTGAAGTGAAATACTGTCAACTTGTCTTTTGTAACAGACTGTCCGAGTAAGATATGACCCTCTGGCAGGTATCCACATCGAATAGAGAGATGTGGCAATCCCTAGGGGCCATCCCCAGATGCTCAGAGAGGCCTCTGTAGGCCTTGGTCCTGGAGAGGTGGGATCCTACCCAGATCCTGTCGAAGGACTCGTGCGCCCTTCTGCGGGCCTCGTGGGTGGCCCGGTCCGTCAGGGGCTTCCCGCCCCAGCTCCATAGGCCGCAACAGTCGTGTCGGACCCCGAAGCGAGTCTGGGTGGGGACAGCATCCCCACCACACTCCTGACATACTACCTTCAGATCTTGCATGCCTCGCAGTCCGTGTCACTCGCGCTTGATGCTTCAAGAGCCACTGGCTTCTGCTCCTCGAGCTCGCCGGCGCCGTCGAACGTGTTGAAGTAGTACAGCTGCTTTCCACCGTACTTGTAGAACATCAGCAGGTGCTTGATCATCTCGCTCATCGGTATCTTTTCGTCCTCGTAGAAGCGAGGGTTGTACGAGGTGTTAACCGATATACCTTGGTCGATGAACTTTTGGAGGACAGCGACGATCTTGAGGTATCCTTCCGGACTCTCTTGGTCCCAGAGCAGGTCGTACTTGTTCTTGAGCTTCCTGACTTCTGGCACGACCTGCTTGAGCACGCCGTCCTTGCTTTGCTTAACCGAGACAAGACTGCGGGGAGGCTCAATACCATTAGTCGCATTGGATATTTGGGCAGAGGTCTCTGACGGCATGAGGGCCATGAGCGTCGAGTTTCTAATCCCGTGGGCTGTAGCACTATCGCGGAGTGCTTTCCAGTCTTTAGCATAAACCGGGGCGGCAAGCTCATCCACATCGCGCTTGTACGTATCGATCGGGAACAGTCCCTGTGAGTACTTTGTCTCATTGCTCTTACTCGGTGCCCCCTTCTCTTTGGCCAGGTCGATCGACGCCTTGATGAGGTAGTATGACCAGGCCTCGGCATACTCATGAAGCTTGCTCAGACCCGCAGAGTCAATATGCTGATAAGTAAGATCATTGCGAGCGAGCCAGTAAGCGAGATTAATGATGCCAACGCCCAGAGGGCGACGTGCCATTGTGGAGCTTCTTGCCGCTGCAATTGGGTAGTCCTGATAGTCGAGTAGCTCGTCGAGAGCGCGAACAGCGAGAGTACAAGGGCGTTCAAAGTCTGAAGTGTCACGTATCTTTCCCCAGTTGATTGCTGCGAGGGTACAGAGAGAGATCTCTCCGTTCTCATCATGAATGTCGGTAAGAGGCTTAGTTGGCAGGTCGATCTCGGCGCAGAGGTTCGACTGCTTGATAGGTGCCAGCTCCTTGATGAATGAGCCGTGGTCGTTCGCGTGGTCTACATTTTGCAGATAAATGCGTCCGGTATCCTTCCTCTCTTGCATGAATGCTGAGAAGAGGTCGATTGCAGGGATTGACTTCTTTCTGATCTTTGTTGATCGCTCGTACTTCTCATATAGCTCCCTAAAGCGATCACTGTCGACAAAGAAAGCGTCATACAGATCAGGAACATCGTTAGGCGAGAATAGTGTGATGTTGCCACCAGATAGTAGGCGCTCATACATCGTCTTATTGAACTGTACGCCATAGTCGAGTCCTCTGATACGGTTGTCCTCGGTGCCCTTGTTGTTCTTAAGTACTAGCAGGTCCTCTACCTCCAGGTGCCAGACAGGATAGTAGAGAGTCGCTGCGCCGCCTCGGACACCGCCCTGCGAGCAAGACTTAACTGCAGCTTGGAATAGCTTGTAGAAAGGCACCACTCCAGTGTGCGTAGCATCTCCCGTACGAATAGGAGAGCCAAGAGCGCGAATGCGGCCAGCACCAATCCCAATACCCGCCTTCTGAGAGACGTACTTAACGATTGAAGAAGCCGTAGCGTTAATTGAGTCAAGGCTGTCGTCCGTCTCGATAAGTACGCACGAGCTGAACTGCTTCTGAGGCGAACGGAGACCTGCCATAATAGGAGTCGGCAGCGAAATCTCAAAGTTGCTTGTCGCATCGTACAGGTCCTTCACCCACTTAAGACGCGTCTCCTTAGGATAGTTTCTAAAGAGAACCATCGCGATGAGCATGTAGGCCATCTGAGGCGTCTCGAAGATCTTTCCAGAGGCTCGGTTCTTTATAAGATACTTTCCACGAAACTGTTCCATGCCAACGTAGGCGATCGTGAAGTCCCGCTCGTGGTCAAGAAACTTATCAAGAGTATCAAGATCGTCAGAAGAATACCATTTTTCAATATCCGGGTCGTAGTATCCAGCGCTAGTAACCAGACGAATATGATCGCGAAGATGAGGAACAACGTAGCTACCATAGACTTCTTTCCTGAGGTGATAGTTGATGAGTCGACCCGCGACGTACTGGTAAGCTGGAGCGTCGTCGCTGATGAGGTCGGCCGCGGCCTTGATGAGGGTCTCTTGGATCTCTGAGGTCTTGATCCCGTTGTAGAACTGGATGTGTGACTTTAGCTCGATCTCAGACTCGCTGACGCCGCTCAGGCCCTCGCACGCCCACGCCACCACTCGGTGGAACTTGTTGAGGTCTAGGTTCTCCTTAGAGCCGTCTCGCTTAGTTACTTGAATCGTCGCTATCATCTTCGTCCTCTGTTTTGTCTGCCTTAGTCAGCATTATCTTTCCGTCTTCAGTCTCGACGTAGACGAGCTCGTCGCCCACCTTCCATCCTATCTGCTCCAGGATCTCCTCAGTTAGCTCGATGTACTGCTCACCGTTCTCGTCTTCCTTTATGTCTAAGACATACACGTCACTCATATCTTTCTCCACTTCATAAAGTGTAACTTGGCCTGAAGTCCGGAGAAGGAGTGCTCGTCTATCACCTTCTCGATGTTCTTAGGAAGCCACCCGTTCTGCACCATCTCATTTATGTCCTTGCCCGGCGTCTCTGGCCACAGGCAGACTCGGTAGCCCTTCATTATGGCCGTCTCGATCTTCTTGACGATCTCCTTGTTCCTGGGCTCGTTGTCGTACACTACCGTCGTCTTGTCAGTCAGCTCTAGGGAGTCTATGTCGGCGTCAGACCCGCACATGGCGAGGCAGTTGGTGAGGAACAGCGAGTCGATCGGTCCCTCCACCACGTAGCCCTTGACGTCCTTTCTGAACTCGTTGAGACCATAGAACTTCTGAGCATCTTCCTTAAACTTGACGGTGATGTATTTACTCTTGGAGTTCTTGTCGAAGCTCCTGGCTGTAGCGGCGAAGACGTATCCGTTCTCGTCGATCAGGGGAAGGATGAGTCTGGGCTCCTCCTTGACACCCGGTGAGAACTTTCCTGGAATGTGCTCGTTGACCCACGCGAAGAACCTCGGAGCATAGTACAATTTATAGTGGACAGTCGACGGGATCCCGCGGTTCTCAACATATTTTTTAACGGGATGGTCGTGACGGAGCTGTGACACCTTCTTGAGGGTCTTGAGCGGGTCAAACTTGTCGACCCTAGCCTTGCTGAACTTGTCGATCTCTGGGACGTACCGAGGGGCCGGCTGTCCCTCCCCCATCTCCTTGAGGTACTCGAGCTTGTACTCGTTGAAGAGAGTGAAGTTCTGAGTCTTGAGGAACCGCTCGAACTTACTAGAGGCCGAGCAGTTGTGACACTTAAAGAACAGCATCCCCTTGTGCTCAAGGAAGTGACCCCTGGTCTTTAGCTTGTTGGTCTTACTGTCCCCACAGATAGGACAGCGAAACGAAGCGTTGAACGGCTTCTGCTTCTTGACCTTGTACCTCTCTAGCGAGAAGCTCATGAGGTTGGCGTACTTGATCTCTAACCAGAGTGACAAAAAAATGACTCCATAGCTTTTACCCTATAGAGTCATTATACTAAGCTTTTACTAAAATGTAAACTGTTATTTGCGCTTCTTTACCGTATCAGCTATGACCTCTGGACCAGCCTGAGGGGCCCTGAAGTTCTGTATCGTTCTTGAACCGAACCAGAAACCGATTATGGCGCCGAACAGGGCCATGGTCTCGCTGTCCCAGATGACCGGAAGGGCCTGCTCCACGGTGATCCCCTTCTGCATCATAATGACGACAGCGCAGGCTTTAATGGCGCAAAATAGGATGAAAAATAGGTAAGTGACGACTGGTCGAACAGAAGCTCTGAGTGCGTTAATAAAGCTTCCACCATCAAGACGAGCATCATGATCGCGAACAGATTGTCCCTCTGCGTTATCAGCCTTAACGTTCTCCAACTGAATGTTGAGCTGTACATTTTGCTTCGCTGCCTCCATCTGCAGGGCCAGCAGGTCCTTCTCGTGCTGCTGCTTCTGCTTTGTCTCAAAGTAGTTCATGATCGAAGGTAGGAGGTTGGTAGCGGCTCCAACCACGGTAGAGAGGAGTGTTAGTAACATTATTTAGCCCTCATCGTTCTTCTTATTATCTTGACTGACTTCTTGGACCGACCTGGCTCTCCCTGCGGACCGACCCCGAGGCCGGCCACTTTTCCGTCACCGGCGTTGTTGGCTATCTCCTCGTTCAGCATGACGCTGAAGTTCTCTGTAAGCTGGTCCACATTCTCTTCGGTGACGTTGTTCATCTCCTTGAGAAGGTAGGCTGCCGCTAGTGCGGACGCGAGCTTTGTCTTTCCGCCGGGCGCCTTCATGATCAGCTTCTTGATGTTAGCGGTCATGACGTCGAAGAGACCCCAGACGCCTCTCTCTGGCCCGGAGAGAGTGTTCCTCTTCCTGAGGACCTTGCCGTCGGCGTCGATGATTCCAGCCTGGTACGCCGGCCACTTGTCGAACGGAAGGAGAAGTCTCTTTAAGAACTGGTAGACTAGGAAGAGGTCCAGCGCGCGCATGACACCCGAGCCCTGTCCGAAGACCGAGGCCTTGCCTGGTATGTTCTTCACGTTCTGCGGGGTTGTCTCTGGCATTAGATCTTCCTGAGAGTCGTTATTATGTTATGGTCCATCGGAATGTCTGAGCTCTTGATGTTCTCGGCAGTTATACCGATCTCTCTCACGACTTCCGGCATGTAGTTCATGTAGACTAAGAATGGCTTTAGGAGCTTCTCGTAGCCTCTGAGCTTGAAGAACAGCATCCTTGTAGCAGCCTCGACGCCGAACATATTATATATGATCACCAGGTGATTGATGATCAGTCTCTCTTTCAGGTCACCGGTCTCGACGTACTTGTTGAAGAGACGCTTGATGTACTTAAAGTGCTTCAGGTCCTCGTAGAACTCTAGGGTGTCGAAGCACTGCGGGTTCTCGTAGTTCTTGGCCGCGTACAGCAAGAAGTTAGTCTCATCAAGCTTCATTATCAAAATGTTTCTAGTGCCACCCTCTTCCAGGTGTTTGTCGCTGTGCAGACGTATAAGTACGTGCTGGTCGCCCTCACCTCACCCACGGTCCCAGTAGCCGAGCTGCTGGCCGGAGCGTTGGTAGTGTTGGCCAGCTGAATCTTACCTGCCGGGATGGCGTTGAAGAGAGTGTTGGCGGTGACCTTCTTAGTCACCGCCGTGTTAGCTACGTCTGTCACTATGAGGAGGACGTCGTTAGCTACGGGTGCCGTCGCGGCGGCAAGCTCAGTTACTTTCTTGTTAGCCATGAGGCACCCCTATGCTATCAGCTGTCTGGAAGGATGGTGTCGTCTGAACCGTCGCCGGTCATCGATCCCATAGCCACCAGGGTCTCGTACTGGACGCGACCTGCGCGGCCGCCGGTGCCTTCCTTGCGGACTACCCAGCCGGCGTGAGCTACTGCCTTACCGCCGGATACCGTGGTGTAGCCAGTAGCGGTGTCACCCTGAAGGGCGTGACCGGTCTCAGAAGATCCAGGAGTAAGAGCGATTCTCGCTCCGCCTGAGGTAGTGGCAAGAGCGACTACAGTCGAGTTAGCGTGCTGGACGTAGTAGGTTGTTCCAGAGGTCAGAGGGCTGATGGCAGTGTTGCCTGCAGCCACGCGATAGATGATCTTGTCACCGGCAGCGAACGATCCAGCCGAGCTGATCGCTATGACGTTGTTAGCGCCGTTGCCGGTTCCACCTGTCACCGCAGAAGAAGCGTTGAAGGTGGTGTTGGCCGGAGCCGCGATGGCCGCTGTCGGAGCGGTGGTGTAGCCAGAACCGACTGCCGAGATGTTGATCGCGGTGATCTTGCCGGACGTTGCTGTCGCGTTAGCAGTCGCGCTCGTTCCGCCGTTGGTGGCCGTGAGGGTCACGGTGGCGTTAGCTGTGTAGCCAGAACCGGCGTAGGTTATGACGCCGGCAGCCACCTTGCCACCGACACCGGCCTCAGCCGCGTCGACGCCGAACTGGCCGACGGCCATGCCGCTGATGAAGGCGCTGGCGGTGGTGTTGCCGTAGAAAGCAGCCTGTGTGGTGCTGTTAGCCGGCTTGTTGTATCCTGCGACTGCCCACAGCACTGAGTTGGCTGCGCTGTCGTCTTTCTTCCATTGAGACATTATTGTGCTCCTTGCTTCTTCTTATTGTTATTTATCGGTACCAATTATCTCTTGGATTCGAGCCAGCTCTTTGTCTGAGAACTGTACTTCCTCATTGGTCTTCTTAGACCTGAGCTTCTTAAAGTCTGACTTCTCGAGCTTTCCGTCCTTGTCGACGTCTAGCTTGTGTTGACCTCCCTTGAGGGCCTCGTCAACCTGCTTGACCTCTTCCTTGACGTTGGCCTTGTGAGAAGCCGCTATCTCTTTCTCTCTCTTCCGAAGGTTGACGTCGTGAGTGTTCTTCTTGACGTCGACCTTGATGGCCTTAGCTGCTTCTATGAGTGACTTTGGTAGGTCGTTTATCATTCTTCTTCTCCGTTACCAGGCTTTGCAGGACCAGTAGCGCGCCTTATGCCTAGGTCCGGGATTCGTGTCGCAGTGATGTCTGGCCCTGAAGCTCTTCCTTCTGGCCGGAATGTTCTTCTTGATCTTCATGTTAGGGTCGCCGAAGTTTACCTTCACGACGTTTCCCTTGTCGTTCTGAACGTACACTGCTCTCTTCTTTGGTCCGTCTGGGGTGAGGAACGGCTTCCCAAGCTTTACCTTTCGACCTTGGTACTCAGCTTCCTCGAGAGGCTCGCCCCAGTCCTCGTATAGCTCCTCACCGGTGACGACGAAATCCTCCTCGATCACACCCTCGTCAATGAACTCCCCGAATGGAATGACGTGCTCATAAGCTATACCTTTGTGAATGTGCTTGAGCTCACCGGCGTACTTATTAGTCATGACCCGGTTGAGCTTCTGACTTCCTACAGGAATCTCATCGGGCACTTTTGACTTTGGTCTGTCGTACTTGTCGACGTCGCCGTCGACGTCCCTGTCTTTGTTCGTCAGAGCGTGCTTAACAGCCGGATCCACCTGCAGGGGGTGCACCCCTGGGTGGTTCTTTATCATTGTGCTGAGAGGGTGTCTAGGCACGTCCTCTCTGATGAGTTCCTTGAAGGACTTCATTTCTTCTTTGACCTCGTGGTCTTAGCTTTCTCAACTTCTTTCTCGACGACTCTCTTGGCGCGTGTGCGAACTTTCTTCGCGGCCGCCTTGACGTCTTTTACGTCGAGCTTTCCGTCACCGTTGACGTCTGCCGCTTTCTTGGCGTCGTCGATCGGGTCAGTTCCTACTGCCACCTTGTACGCAAAGTAACCAGCGATCCCGATGAGTACTACTGCAATTATAATTTCCATGTTCATTTCTCCTGTGTCACTTAGACGCTTTGAAGTCAGCCTCAGTCGGGCGACCCTTCTCTCCTGGCTTGCGCATGCGCTCGCCGGAACCTCTCTTGATTCTCTCACGCTTTGCGTGTATGTTGGCCCAGAGACCCTCAGAGCCCTCGCTCATTACTTCGTCCACTAGCTCGGTCACGTTCATCTCGACTAGCTCGTCTGCTGAGAAGAACCCACCCTTGACTAGGAACTCGTTAAACTCTTCCTTCATCGAGTCGGCGCTGAAGAACTCTAGATACTTCTTGTTGTTAATGTCTTTGACCACCGTCTTCTTGGTCTTCACGTTCACCTCGGCGTCTTTCTTTGAGACCTCCTCAGCGAACGGGTTGATCGTCCCGGCGTGTCTTCCACCGGACAGCCTCATCTTCTCGCGCTTCCTGACTATCGGCTGAAGCCTGGTGGCCATCCTGACGATGGCGTTCTTTCTCTTGGCGATGATGTCCTCGATCCTAGCCTTCTCAGGCGAGGAGAGAGTGGCGACGTCCCTGCCTCTAGACATGCGCGCCTTCATTCGACCGATGGCCTCGCGGCGCGCCCTCTTCATGATTCCCTTAGAGGTAGACGACCTTGACATGGCTCGACGACGAGCCGCTGTGATCTTGGCCGAGTACTTCTTGAAAACTTGGGCGCGCTTTCTCCTCTGAGCGTAGTCTAGACCCTCAGAGACTTCTTCCTCGATGTGATCGCTGACGTCTTCCATCATCAGTCCTTTTCTTACTTTCTTCATGATAGCCGAGGCGCTCGTCCTGAGTCTCTCTGGCAGTCCTGACTTGAACCCATTGAGGTCCTGTGCCGCGGCTAGGGCCCTCATCTTTGATGCCGACATGCCAGAGACGTCGTCCGCGTCCGGATCTCTCTCGCCGGCGGAAACGACCTCTAGCTTCTTTATGTTGAACTCTTTACCGTTGTATTTATTTAAGAACGTCTTGAACTCTAGGACCCTGTCGGACCCCACTATAATAGTCACCTCGTCGTAGCCCTTGAGGCTCTTCATGACGTCGATGATGTTCTTGTGAGGGGACACCCTCACCACCGAGCCAAATGCCTTTCTGGCGTAGCTAACCTTTGAGCCATAGTCCAAGGGGTTCTTCTTAGAGTCGTGAGAGTGAGTCAGGTAGACAGCAGCCTCGGCGCCCATGGACCTAGCGACTGACTTGATCTTGTTGACCAGCAGCTCGTGCCCAATAGTTATGGGGTTCATTCTTCCCCAGCCGACGACTATCTTCTTCATCTCGTGACTTCTTCCCAGTCCATTGAAGCGAGCGCGCTGACGGAGTTGACCGAAGCGGCCAATGCAATCGTCAGTGGCTCTGCCGTGCTCGTTAGACCGTTTCTTTGTAACTGAAACTTAAATAGAGCCTCTTTTAGCACGTCGATCGTCTGTGACGATTGGTTGTTAATTCCGACAAATCCCTGTGCTAGCACCTTCCCGCCACTTAGACCTGTAGCAGCCGTGTCGTATTCGACGGCGCTGTCAGAGTCGCTCGGAGTCCAAGAGGGTGAAGTAAGGGTAGCACCTCTGTACAGTCTCCAAGCAACGCTGCAGGGATTGCTGTTGATGCCTAAAATAGATAGTGCTGTTAAGATGACAATCGCGTCGAGGGTCGTTGATCTTAGTTGAATAGAAACGATAGGATAGTAAGTTCCAGCCGTCGTCAGCGTTTTAGGTGTTTGAACGGGTGTGCCGACGGATCTCTGGTCTCCTCTAAGCTCGTATCCTCCCTCACTGATGACGGAAGAGCAGACTTGCTTCATCGTTGAACTGCTCGAGGTTGTTCCAGTGTTCTTAATCTCGTAGCGAACTGGTAGAGAAGCAGTCGTCATGTATGTAGAATCAATCAAGTTTGCGTGATGAAACGAGTGACAGTGAATCAGCTTTCCGTCGATGACGAATCCGCACCTCACCGTGCCGAGTCCGAGCCACTCGACGTCGGTGAAAAGGATCTGAGCCTTACTCAGGTCTAGAGTCTTCTGCGACGGGCTCGAAGGAACTGCACCGAGCAGGGTGTCTACGTTCCAGTTTGCCTGAGAGACTCGAGTCTCCGACAGCGAGTTTCCAGAGTAAGACCTTTCTACAAAGTAGATGTTAGTTCCGTCCTGTTCTAAGTAAATGCCGTTCTGAGCGCCGAAGTAGCCGACTCTCTGCCTGAGATTAGTCTTCGCAGGGTTAAACACGAAGGTGCTTAGTACCTGCAGAGACTTACCAGGTTGATACGAGAAGACCTTTGTAGTCTCTCTAACGACTTCGGCGTTCGCCGTGGTGTCGACTGTAAGAGAGATCATTCCAGAGTTAGCGCTGTGGCTGTACGTGGCTGTCGCGGTGTTCGAGGTAGCCCACAGACCGTTGTCTTTGTACCTGTGAGAGGAGTCAAAGAGAGTGAGTGGGGTCGACATCCTGGCCCTGCCGAAGGCGTCGACTGCCATGCCGGATGGGTTGGCTGGTCCTACTAGACTTCCATATTGGTCAGCGAGCATCATCACCTCGAAGATGGTCTTTCCATCAGCTAGGTATTGATGCGTGTCTTTTCTAAACTGTGCCATTCTATCTCTGCCATCCCTTTAGGACGTCCGGGCTGAAGTTGGCGTAGCTGAACTCGTACCTGTCGACGAGCTTGACTGCGCTCTTGTTCAGGTGGTCAGACACCACGAAGCCCTCGTGCCCGGTCTTCTTGAATCCGGCGTTGGTACTTAAGTAGGTATTTATGCTCTTAACGGCATTGAGCTTCTTGACGAAGGCGTGCTTCGCGTCGACTATGACGTTCATGAGCTCGAAGATCTTGATCAGCTCAGCCTTCGGTGTGTTAGACAGGTAGCCTAGGATGGCGTTCTTCTTGGTCTCTATGCTGGCCTTACCCGTGTCAGACTTTCTCTTCTCGGCCTCCTTGGCGAACTTCGACGATATGAAGTCTACCAGGCCGTCTACGTGGGCCGACAGGTCGGTCACTTTCTCACCTGCCCTGACCTTCGAGTTGTTGTAGGTCTTGACGAGGATCAGGAGCTCCTCGTTGTCAGATATAGAGTTGAGGGTCTTAGGCTCTATGGAGGCCAGAAGGGACTCGGCCTTTCCTACTATGGAGTCGACGGCCTCGGTCTCAGACGCCGTCATGGTAGTAGTTCCAGAGACGTCTCGATAGATGGCGTCGGTGAACCACACGTCCTTCGACGGCCTGAGCTGGAGAGACAGGGCCTTGTTGTAGGTAGCCTTCATCGACGAGAAGTCTTTCCCGCTGTAGGACGTGTGCCAGACTATTCCAATCTTGGCGGACTTGAGCTGCTTCGCCATGACTGAGTCGACCGGCACCGCGTATATGATGGTGTTCGGGTGAAACGTCAGGTACTTCTCGCCGTTGATTGTCTGGACCTTGAGGTCCTTCTTCGAGAAGAGGAAGTCGCCCTGAATCACACCCTTGATTCCGATCTTAGGAAGGTACCTGAGTGCGTCCTTGAGCTTAGACGCCAGGTCACCCTCGGTGTCCGCGTCGATCTCGGCGGCTGTCTTGTACACCTTCGGGTTCTTGTTAAAGATACCCTTCTTGGCCACGAAGAACTTTCCGTCAGTAGGATCTATTCCAGCGAACACCGCCGGAGCCCCGTCCCACTTGACTGAGAGGTTAACCTTGTTCTTGGTCCTTCCGTCGAGGGTGTCCTTGAGGTTCTTCAAGAAGTCGACAGCCTCTCGCGCTCCGTCGTAGCCGGCGTTGAGGACGTTGTCCTCTAGGTGCTCCATGTGTGTGTTCTTGGACTCGGTTATGAATCCCCTGAGGCTTCTCATTTCTTTCCGCCGTATAGCATGTTACCCGACTCTATGTAGAACTTTCTCTCGACGGATCCCGACGATCCCGTCCTCACCTTGAGACGTATCGAGAACAGGACGCTCTTCGGGTCGGTGACCGCCACGATCCTGAGGTACTGACCGGCCTTCACCGCCTTCACCTTGACGTTCTTAGATATGTGATCGACGTAGTCCTTAGTGATCTCCTTAATCTTCTTGTCCTGGATGTCGACCAGGTCCGCGAGGTCCGACCCGAAGATCTCTTTCTTGATGAAGTTGAACGCCTTGGTCGTGAAGTTGGGGTCGTTGTTCTTCTTGATCACCTCGTCCTGAATGATGCCGTACATCTCGTTCATGGCCTGGTTAACCGCCGCCTTGGTAGCGTCGTCCCTAGCCGGCTTCTCGAAGATAGGCTTGTACTTCTCGATGAGTCGCGTCGAAGTGACTCCGAACGCCTCGGCCATCTTGATCATTCCCTTGTAGGGGCTGAGGTTCGACACGGTGACAGACTTGGACTTGATGGAGTAGTTGAGGGTCTCAGAGCCGATCACCTTTCCTCTGAAGTCCTTGACGTCGAACTTAACTGCAACGTCCCCCTTGATCTCTCCACCCGACGACTCACCGGCTATCCCGTCGGCGGTCACTACGAAGTCGAGTGACTCCGCGGTCCTATTGGTGGTGTACTTCTTCTTCAGCGCCAGCAGCTTTCCTGCGAACGACGTCGAGTTGACCAGGTTCTGGATGGTGGTGACCTTCTGGTCGATCTTGCCGATGTCTTTTTGACTGGCGTAGAGGACCTCGTAGTCCTTACCAAAGGCGCTGGACGTCGTCGCGGCCTTGAGTCTTATGACGCAGGTCACCGAGTTCCGGTCAAGGCCGTCGGCTCGATCCTTGATGATAACGACGCTCTCTCGTCCGTCTAAGAACTTGTTAGGGTCGACGACGGTCCTCAGCTGGTTGAGCTTATTCTTGTCGACTGTCTCGTAAGCGAGAAGCAGTCCGGCCGCAAGACAGAATATGCCCTCGAGGATGTCGCCTTCGTTGAGTTTTGCTGGCATCTGTTATCTCCTAGCATATTTATAGAAAAAAAGGGCCCCCTAGAGGAGCCCTGAGATTGATGGAAACTGCTGGGTGATAATCCGCCAACACTGGTCGGCCACCTCTGAGTGCTCCTTCTGAGTTCCGTTCTTCATTCGAAGCTCGCAGTAGTGGATCCACGACCTGAGCGTGCCGGCCATGTAGAGTCTAGATACGGTCAGACCTTCGGGTAGGACCGCGCGAGCCTGCTCCTTAGCGATGCCGTTAGTGACTGCCCAGTCGTATGTCAGCTCAGCCAGAGACGAGAGATACTTCTGCTTGTTCTTCCACTCGGCCATCAGCTTCTCGTCGTCGGTCTCGACGCTGTTCTGACGATTCTTCTGATCCTGGAGTCGAGCATCACGAGTGACGAACCCGAGACCCTCGCGAGGGTCCGCGTAGCGCTGGCTGAACTCTTGGAACGAGAATGAGCGGTGGCGAAGGATCTGACGGGCGATGTCTCGAGTGGTCTCGATCTCCATGGTGAGACTCACCATCTCGAAGGGAGACCAGTGCTTGTTGTTGACGAGGTACCTGAGAAGCTTGGGTGCCGTCTCGGCGTTCATCTGGTTGGAGGGGTTGGAGACGCGGGCACAGTAGGCGACTAGGTCACCCGCGTTCTCCAATCCCGGTATCTCTGGCTTGCTTACAGCAACCAGTCTCACGTAGCTCATAGCGAACTCCTGATGTTAGGCTTGTCTTGTGATGAATGAAGGACGGACGTAGATCGCGCCGAAGTATTCCTGGACGAGTCTGATGACGATGTCGTTGTCGTACTCCTTGCACGAGAAGACGTCGAGATACATCGTGTTGTCTTCGTTTACGAAGTGAGCGCAGATGTTACTGGTCTCAATAAGCTGGACGAGGGTGTATCCGGCCTTGTTGCCGGACCCGAAGTCCACGATCTGGGGCTCGCCGTAGGCCACCATGTCGATGTCCTTGACGAGCTGCTTTGTGAATTTATAGATGGTGTCGTAGTCCCTGATCGCGTTCGGGTCGCACCCGGCGCAGTCTAGGATGAGATGATAACCCCAGTAATTTGCCATCGCATGAAGACTCCTGTTGTGGCACCTCGACGTTGAGGCGGACTATTTATTGGCTCAACGTCGTCTCATAGTCCACCTTAAACAGGTAGAAGGCCTTAGACAAGAAGAACGTAATCAGGATGATTCCCCAGTAACCGAGATAGACCATGCCGGAGAGAATGATCACGTCGACCAGGGAGAGAAGCTTCAGACCTCTCTCGCGACCGACCTTGCTGGTCATCCAATCGAGTACTAGATATATGTTGCTCCTAGCCGACATGATACCTAGATACGCGCACGCGACTGCTAGAAGCAGCTCCAGACCTGTAAAGCTCATGCAGCGAGGATCTCCTTCAACCGATCAGCAGCATAACTAGCAGCGAAAGCGTCAGGCTTAATGCGAGGCACCATGTTACAAGTTCCGCGTATATACCCGATTGCCTGCTGTACCACACAGCTACTACCGTGCATAACATCAGGGTTAATATCAAGGTGTACTTCAACATGTCTGTCTCCTATTGACTCGGCTAGCTGCATGTACACCTCGGCGGCCTTATAGACCTCGTTCATCAGACGATACGACGGACGATCTTTCTTCTGGTCGAAGTCTCGCTCTGTCTCAGACTTGCCGAACACCTTGCACCCCTTCGACCCGTCGCGATGGATGACGACGGCTACCGTGTAGTCAGCCCACCACTGGTCGCCCCTGCGGTATCTCTCGGAGTCAGCTCCTATGTACACGCGCGTGGTCTCAGACGAGCTAGCTATAAACTCTCTCACCTCGTCTAGGTCGAACTTTTTCATTGGATTTATCTCAGAGTAGATGGAGCGGACGGCCGGAATCGAACCGGTCCTCATCAGCTTGGAAGGCTGAGGCACCACCAATATACCACGCCCGCATATTTCTATATATTAAGATTTGAGGATGTAGCTCAACTTTCTTTCAGTCGGTATACTAGACAGGTAGTCGTTGTCGCCGTCGAACGTCCTCAGGTACTCTTCCTCGGTGATCTCCCTCGTTCGGTAGAGTTGATCCCCTAGGTGGAGCTGACTGAATCCGTCGACACACTCGGTCATTGCTAGATCCTCGGCTACCTTAGAGGACTCGGCCTCGATGGCGAACGAGTTTCGAAACGTGGTAAGGATCTCGACCATATACAGTCTCTTGCTCATGTCACTCTCTCCATTAAGATATAACCATACCACGAACAAAGAATATTGTCAACTAGAATGGTGCTCCCACCAAGAATCGAACTTGGGATACGTCCTTACCAAGGACGCGTTATGCCATTTAACTATAGGAGCGTGCCTTCTATATATCTCACTTCCACGACTTGCTCTGAAAGTGATAGAAGAGAGAGTTCGCCCGACCGAACCTGTAGCCCAGCGACGGAAGGATGTCGTCAAGAAGCAGGATGTCGTTCGGGTACGGAAACTTCTTCAGGTTCGGGTACGACACGAACGTCGACTTGTGGAATCCGACCGGCATGTACCAGCCGAAGCCGCTAGACATGTCGGGCTGATTCTTCGAGTACCTCTCGGCGAACTCTACGAACTTCTCGTAGTCGAACTCGTCGATGGTCCGACCGCAGTCGTACTTTATGTTTGAGAAGAATCCCTTGCCTCTAGTTACAGATCCGGGATCCGGCTCGACGACGTGGCCGGTTACTACCACTCCCGGCGCTATCATCGGTGCGAAGAACATGTCCCAGTTCGGAGCCGGGACCATGTCGTCGTTCATCAGGACAACGCTGTCGTACTTCGCCTGGTACACTCCGCGGTTGTACGCGTAGTAGACGTCTTTCTCGTCGACTATCTCTATGAGCTCGTAGTCATGGCTAGTGTTCTCTTCAAGCTTGAGCTTGAGGTAGTCGATATACCTTGAGCTCGAGAGATAGGGAACTACGATAGAGATCATTCAAAGATAGCCAGTCCGGTACCAGACCAGTGTCCTACTTCGGTGAGGTCGAACTTCTTCTCGGTGATGCTGGCCCAGATCTCGCGCATCTCCTCGTTGAGGTGGATGTCGTCGAAGCCGACTAGACCCTTGTACTTGTTCTTCCTGAGATGCTCGATGAACAGCTTCTCGAAGATGCCGTCGTGCGGGTCGACGTCTACGAATATGAAGGGCGACTCGAAGATAGTTTTCTCGTTGAACACGTCACCGATACGAAACTCGACGTTCTCTGGACGGTTAACCTCAATAAAGAATCCTATGTCGTACGAGATTATGCGGTTGCTCTGGTTCGTAGCCATTGAGATGGCCGATAGACCTGTCCACGTCCCTACGTCGTAGAGAACGTCACCGTTAAAATGAGAAGCTAGGTATGACAAGAGTCTGTAGTGCTCTCGACCTGGAGGAGCATAGACTCCATCAAAGTGTCTAAATGAGTTAATTAGGGGGGCGATCTTCTCGTATGGGAAGTCGTTAACTCTTTCAAGGGTAGCCCCTCGAATTATCGCTTCAAGATCGTATCGCATTTTGCAATGAACTTTCCAATGTTACCATGATACCGAGACTCGAACAAGTGATAGAACATATGTCTCTTGTCGACGTCGACGAAAGTAGTTCCAATGCCATACTCCGGCATTCCATCGGCTAGCTTCCATGGCTCGCTCTGTCTGTAGGGAATAGCCTCGTAAGACTCAGGCATGTACTTCACTACTGGAAGACTCTTCTCCTCACAGGCGTAGGTGAACTCCTCGATCGTGTCAGATCTGTAAGTGAGGCCGGTCGATGGCTTACCCATCTTCTCGTAGAAGTCGCGCGTTAGCGTGAAGCAAGAAGACCCGACGTATACGTGCTGGTCGTTCTCGATGTGGTTTGACCTCTGCGCGTTTCCGACGAGGGCTCCGGCTTCGGCAGACTTAAAGGTGTCGATCAAGGCATCACGCGAGAGAGGAATGCAGTCGAGGTCGAGGACCATCACGCTGTCGTACCCGCTCTTGTAGAACAGCTCGGGGAGAGCGTAGTCAAGCACCTGCCAGTGAACTACCTGTCCGTCAGGTTTGTCGTAGCGCAGGGGCATATAGTCGATGTCTTCTGTCTTTAGCTTGTCGCAGACCCTGAAGTGAAGCTCTGGATAGCGAGGGTCTACTTGAAAGTTGTAAGCGGCAAATATGCATCTCTTCATTTCATCATCCAATCTGGACGCGCCAGCGTCCAATCAACTACTTGCTTTATTCTATCAGTGAGGTCTATCTTAGGTTCCCATCCTAGGGACTTCATCTTCTCACCGCTCAGACTGTACCTCAAGTCGTGGCCGGGTCGAGAGGAGTGAAAGTCAACCATCTCATAGCTAAGAGTCTTTTCTTGAGCCGCGGCTATTATCTCTGCTAGCTCAAGGTTATTTATTTCCTGCTTTCCAACGATGTTGTACTTGGGACATACCGTTTTCAAAGAGCTGTCATCTAGACCCAAGATAAACATGACGGCCTCAGCGACGTCCGCAGCGTGTATGTAGTGGCGGCTTCCTGGAACAGTCTTAGTCTTATCGCTATGAATGGTGACAGTCTCTCCGTCTCGAATCTTCTTGATGCAAGAAGGTATAAACTTCTCGGGATGCTGTCGCTCTCCAAAGACGTTCATGGTATGCGTGATGACTATCGGAAGATCATAGGTGTTTCTAAAGGCTACTGCTAGCTCCTCACCGCCGGCTTTGGTGGCCGAGTATGGATTGGTAGAGTTATAACGATCGTACTCCTCATAGTCTACTCCGACTGGAGCTGGACCAAACACCTCGTCAGTAGAGAAGTATATGAACCGTTCTAGGTCGAGCTTTCTAGCCAGGTTAAGAGCGTTGCAAGTTCCTACGACGTTGTCTTGAACAAACGACATTGGATCTTCTATAGAACGATCTACGTGAGAAGCAGCTGCCATGTGAACGAAGTAGTCAACGTCTCCAATTAAACTCTTCGTGTGCTCGTTGACTTCAGCTCGAAGGTCGTGAAACACGATCTTCACACGCGTTCTGTTTGGATCATCTTTGAGAACGTCGCTCAACCGATTTAAGTTACCTGAAAAGTCTAGTCTGTCTAGACTGATCACTTCCCAGTCTGTGACTCTAAGCACGTAATCGATAAAGTGATGGCCGATGAAACCGGCTCCTCCACTTACCAGCAGTCTCTTCATTCCCTAGATCTCCTCGACTGAGTCCCACCAAGACTTCCAGTCTATGTATGGATCTTTCTCAGTCTCAGCCTGCATGTGCAGACCGACCGAGCTGAACGGCATGAGGCCAAGGACTCCGCGCCGTGTGAGCATGTAGTTCAGAGAGATAGACTCGAGTCTCTTCTGATCGTCGCCGTTCGGTGGGAGAGACAGGAACTTCTCGATCAGATCGTAGTTGTCCTTGATGACCTTAGGGCTAGTCATGAACGAGCAGCTCATGTCGTAGTACTGAAGCCAGTACTGTCTCGCTCCAGGAATGATCGTCCTCGGCGTCGGACGATACGCGTATGAGTCGCTGTTCAAGAACAGCCATGGGTCATTGTAGGAAGATATGACCGGCTCAGTGTTCACCGCGAACTTCACCTGACGAAATATGTCTATCATCTGGTAGATAGCGTCGTGACGGAAGAGATAGTCGTCTTGTACCTGGTACACCAGCGCCGAGGCTCCCTCGATGAGCCACTCGTAGCACTCGCGAATCGACTGCATGATTCCAGGTTTCTTAGTGTTGACGACCTCTACTATGAGGTTCATCGACGAGAATCTCCGGACGGCTGCAGCCATGAACTGAGTATACTCGTACGAGGATCGATCGTTAAATATGCGAACCACATGAAGCGGTCCATGGTTCTGATGTTCGTCGAGGCTGTTCTCAATGGACGACAGAAGCGACGTGATCGACTTCTTACACAGAAGAAGCCGGTCGTCGCCGCAGTATCTTTTCTGGTTCTGGTTAGAGAACTTGTCGCAGGCCTGAACCGCGTACTTTACTGTAGGACGCATCAGTGTGTGGACCAGTACTCGATGAGGTTGTCGTAGTTGATGTCGAAGTGGAGGTTGAGTGTCTGGAGGGTGCGAAGGTACTCGACCCGCTCGGTGGAGGTGTTGAGGGTCCGAAACTCGCGGTAGATGTCAGTAAGAAGCATGCCGTTATCCTTTCAAATCATCATTTTTAGATAGTATCATAGATCTAAAATAATGTCAACCCCCATACTTTTCCTTATATTCTCGCTCAATCTTGATGCTCCAAGACCAGTTGGCCGCCATTCCGCTAGGCTTATTTACGAGCTCGTTCCACCTAGCTTTCTTGTAATCCTCAAGAGTCGGCGGTTCTAGGTCGTAGTACTCTGGCTTATCTATCGCGAGTTCTTGGAAAAGTTCTTCCGGAGTCTTGTTCTTAGGGTTCCAGGCTGCTCCACCCATCTGACTCTCCTGTGTTGGTGATCACGGGAGGACTCGAACCTCCGACCCTCGGTTTAGGAAACCGATGCTCTGTCCTGCTGAGCTACGTGACCGAACGCTAGTAAGTTTGTTTGGTGCCCCACCTCCGATTCGAACGGAGAACCTCTTGCTTCTAAGGCAAGCACCTCTAACCAGTTGGGCTAGTGGGGCGATATTGGAGCGGCCGGGGAGAATCGAACTCCTCGTCTAAACGTTGGCAACGTCTTGCTCTACCATTGAGCTACGGCCGCCTGGATAGATGCCTGTCATGCTCACCGAGTAGGTACTCGGCAGTCATGTCTGCTAGAGGCACTCCAGTTATTCTCTCTTGATGCACTAGGTTGCAACTAGTATTAGTCTCATTATAGACGTATCCATTTTCGGTCTCAAAGACGTCGATATAAGATATGCCTCGACTGTCTGTAAGGGTTAGTCGCTGAGTTATCAACCGTATGAAGTCAAGAAGCTCCGGGCTTGGATCTCTCTCGTGAAGTGCTAGTGGGTTCATGCACACGCTGCACTTCCAGTTCCCGTCTCTTGGGTAGTCGTAAGTTACAGCCCCCTCGACGATCTTGCCTCCGATAGTCATGACTCGAACTAGTCTCTTGAAAGAGACAGTCTCCTGAATGAACCACTCCGGTATCTCGAGGTTGATACCCATGAGCGTCTCTCTAAACGTGTCTCGTTCTAGCTTCAGGACGAAGACGCCCTGTCCGCGCGACGTCGACGGCTTTATGACGCAGCTAGTCCATCCCCTACTCTCGAACGCAGCGGCGACGCGCGACTCTATGACGGCTAGACTTCCACCTTCTATCGGAAGTGGATCCGTGTCGGGACTGCGTATTCCGAGAGAGATAGCCTTCATCTGGCCATAGTGTTTTCTCGTCGTGTTGGTGATCGACTCGAGGCTGTTTATGATCTCAAACCTTCCGTCGCGCGTGAGGGCATTATAACCAGTTCCTCTGAAGTGCACTAGCGTCAGACTCGGGTTCAAGTTCCTGAGCAAGCGCGGGTCTCTCTTGAGGTTGACTACTATCGCCGGCACCCTTGATCTGCTCTTGATGCAGTCTATTATCTTTCTAGGATAAGTCTCGACTGCCGACGTTATGAGGATCATTGATGCTCTCTGCGCTGATTCTAACTATACATTTATACTTCACGTACGAGGGAGGGTCTTAGCAATTGTCTCGTACGAGAGTGACTCGCACTTCCAGAACACTTTCGCGTTGCTGGTACCCTTCTCAAGTTGAACCTTATCGGCCAACACAGTGGCGTACTCGCGACAGTTAGTCTCGTTGTTGTAAGCTGGAGACTTTGGATAGTGTGTCGTGGCGTTTGCAGTGCCGTTTGCGTTGATCACTACGAGTATTACATACCAAAACATGATATACCTCTTCTGTTGGCATGATATAATGGAGGTCCCGGAAGGATTCAAACCCTCAACCTTCGCGTTCGTAGCGCGATGCTCTCTTCAGTTGAGCTACGGAACCAATTCTTTGGAGGTGCCTCCCGGAGTCGAACCGGGTTCTCAAGGATTTGCAGTCCCGTGCGTTACCGTCCCACTCAGGCACCATGGTTGGGAGACCTGGATTCGAACCAAGACTAGAGGAGTCAGAGTCCACTGTTCTACCGTTAAACTATCTCCCATCATTCTAAGAGGAGAGAGATGTATAACGCGAGGACGGCGAGCACCGTCAGTGGCATCCACGCCACGTATAACAGCACCTCTAGCCACTCCTTCAGAGTCATCGCTCTCTCCCTAACTGGTCTGGGTGGCAGGATTCGAACCTGCGATCTCCTGACTCCAAATCAGGCGCGATAAACCAGACTACGCTACACCCAGTTATATATTGGTCCTGCGGCCTGGTATCGAACCAGGGCTAAGAGAGCCACAATCTCTCGTGCTTCCTTTACACCACGCGCAGGATTGGTGCCTAGAGCTGGCATCGAACCAGCTTGAGCCATCTTATGAGGATGGTGGGATAGCCAATACCCCCCTCCAGGCAAATATAGTGGCGGTCTCGAAGGGAATCGAACCCTCGTCTCTCGATGGACAGTCGAGCATAATAGACCATTATACTACGAGACCAGTCTTGGAGCCCGCAGCAGGACTCGAACCCACCGCCTCCTGAGTACAAAACAGGCGCTCTACCTGATGAGCTATACGGGCGAAACTGTTGGGAGCTGACCGTGGCTCCCGGCGGGTCTATTTGTCGCGACCAACCGATTCCGTCATAACTTCTGCCTGTACTTGAAGTACGGCACGAACCTTCTGGCATGGTGTCTGTAGTAGTGCACCGCCACGAGGTCGTCAGTCACGAACTCATCGACCCAGTTCTCTCCTGGCTCGTCATCCATCTTTCTGACGTAACGCTTGTCCAGCCACTCGACCTCTATTCCTAGTTCGTCAAACATGTAACGAGTAGCGTGTTGATAGGTGACCCACCTAAACTGCTTGAGCTTCGCGGGATCAAACTTCTTGCTCTCGCGATAGTCGGCTATCATCTTCTCCCTGATGGGGGGATAGAGAGTCATGTAGTCAACCAGCTTCTCGGCAACCTCGCGACTCAAGATGAACGTCCCGTCGTTGAACCCTTTGACCGCACCCCAGTCTTCTCGCTTTATGTAGACCTTGCTCGGGTCCGTATAGGCGTCGAAGATGCGGTTAGGGTCCTGATAGAAGTGAACGTCGGGGTCACTGAAGAACACGCGATCGTACCTATGATTGAGAAGCAGATCTACACAGTTCGGCCACTTATGGAGGACGACTTCTGACCACTCCCACAGCCACGGGTCTCCCTCTACCTTGAACTTGGACGAATCGAACTCCATGAGTTGGATGCCGGCGATTTCCCTAAGGTGCTCATCCTCCAATAGAAGATCGATCGGGTCGGTATAGACGACTATGTCTATGTCACTGTGCTTTCTAATGCTTCTCAGTGAGTGCAGCAGCATGTGATAGTGCTCATTGTCTCTAAGACTATGAACGTTCACCCACTTGATAGAGAACACGATGCAGCGATTTTCCATAGCAACCTCACTTAGAATTGGTGGGAGAGGTAGGACTCGAACCTACGCAGGCTTAGCCAAAGGATTTACAGTCCTCCCCCTTTGCCGCTCGGGACACTCTCCCATTATAACAGAAGAACACTAGGGGGTTTCCCATCCTGCATCGGTGGTACCCGCCACCTTTGCCTGTTGTCACGATCTCGGAGGATCGGTATGATAGCCTAGTGTTCATCAGTTATAATGAAGGTTGCCCAGTCAATCATCGCCTTGGCGGTTATATTACAGGTCCTACCTACAATCCCTCTAACTCTGAGCCAAACTTGTATTAAAATCCAAATCGAACCAATTGGTATCTTCAGACATTAACGTAACTGTATCGGGATATTTCTTCAACAAATTATCCGCAACTGCTGCGATATTCATACGAATACCATACGATGTTTTGGAGCATTTATATAGTGATCCAGAATAACCTTTGAAGTGATAATAAGAAGCGTTTTCTGTAACACCTACAATTCCACTGTTCATTTGCCAAGAACTGCCGTGAAGATAACCACCAGACCAACCTCCAAGAACTTTGTATATTATAAAACCATCTTTGATTATTTTAAAAATAACCCAATTGTCTGGTATATATTCTCTCATTTTTACCTCTCAGCTATTCAAATTGGCTCGGGCTATCCATGGCGGTCATAACGACGGCCCCAGATTTAATTCTTCTCATAACCCCCGAGCAGCCATGAGTATATCTGGTCTGAAACGTCAGCCGAAGCGACAGTCACAAGCACAGGACCTGAACCGTGCAAGTCAAGGCAGTTTCGTCCGAACTCTGCCAAAACTCTAAAACTGGAGTCCGATGCTGAACCATTTATCAGCGAGATCCACGACGCTCGGACAAACACGACGCTTCTAGTGCGGGCCTTCAGGTCAGTATTCCCGCTACCCCTGACATTCTGACGGTCGACCTTGTTTGCACGCGTCTACTCGTATTCAGGTAGTAATTGCTTTGAGAGCTATGAGGCTGTTGTGTCACCGAGGTGTTGGGATCCAACCCTAACCAGTACTTCTCAATAAGCCTGTAGACGCCATAGGCTCACTCTCAAACGTGGTGGACTCTGTCGGGATCGAACCGACGACCTGAAGCTTGCAAAGCTACTGCTCTCCCAGCTGAGCTAAGAGCCCAAAATTCTACCCGTATGTTTATAGAGGTTTCCGGGCTTCCTCTACTGGTAAGCACAAGAGACAGACCTAGGACACCGTCTCTATAGTAATCCAGCGAATTGGCGGAGGATGAAGGAATCGAACCATCAACCTTTCGGTGGCGGAGTTTTCAAGACTCTGTGTGCACCATGCACGCCATCCTCCAAAAAAAAAATGTTGCTGATCCGTATCTCCTACGGTTGCCTGCTGGTCAGCACCAGCGCCCTCCTCGACGTGCTTTTGGCGGTCAATCTCCAAAGCAGAGAGGCGTAAGTCTTCCAGCTACCCTACACCCGACGACCAATCGGTTCAGTAGCGTTGTGTCTTACGGTACATTAATGGTGGGTGGTGAGAGGATCGAACTCCCGACCCGCTGCGTGTAAAACAGCCGCTCTACCCCTGAGCTAACCACCCGAAACTTGGCTCGGCGGGTTGGATTCGAACCAACCTCATTCTCGGTTAACAGCCGAGCGCGCTCACCTAGAGTGCTACCGCCGAACGTATTGGTACTCCGTACGGGATTTGAACCCGTGATCTCTGCCTTGAGAGGGCAGTGTCCTAGACCGCTAGACGAACGGAGCGAATTTGGTGGACCGTGCAGGACTCGAACCTACGACCAAGAGATTAAGAGTCTCCTGCTCTACCAACTGAGCTAACAGTCCGTAATTGGTTGGCGCGGCTGGGATTGAACCAGCGACCTAACGCTTATCAAGCGTTTGCTCTTCCGCTGAGCTACGCGCCAGCAGACTCCTCGGGACTCGAACCCGAACCTCACGGCTTAAAAGGCCGGCGCTCTCACCGTTGAGCCAGGAGTCTAGTTAGTTTATTTTCAAACAGCCTGTATTGTTAGTCTATCACGCCTAGAGAATATTGTCAACCGATATGTTCAACAAAGTTTCTTGTTGTTGAACATAAAAAAAGCGGGACTCTTGGTCCCGCCTCTTGAACTCTGATCTGGTTTAGATCATGTCATGAGACGGCAGCTCCGCAATTGACTCGCGGCTGGATCGACCTAAAGTGTGACTTCGTCGTTGGCTTCATTCTAGTCTCGTGTGTATATGTCATTGCCATTATTTATAATATAAACCACCTTAGAAATAATGTCAACCACTATTTTTTCAGTCCCAGAGGGCCATATAATACTTACCGAAAAGCCTCAGGCCGTTCTTGATCCGGTCCCCGTGGGCCTCCATACCCTCACGGTCCACCTCTGGCTTCTTGATCCAGTTGAGGGTGGCGTTGCCGGACCCGTCGTCGTGCTCGACGAACTCGTGCTCGCCGTGAGAGATAAAGTACTCTCCCTCCCAGTCTTTAGTTAGGCTCTCGAAGGTAAAGATCATCTCATCAAGAACGTAGTCCCATCGGTCAAAGTACTTATCGTCTAAGGCGTATGGATCTACATGCTCGTCGGTGTTCCACAGCTCCTCCGGTACGTCCTCGTTGTCGACATAAGGACCGCCGTGCTTAGTTTCCTTGAGCTGGACCAGCATGGGGTGGATGATGAGTGCGAGCGTGTGGTCCATCGACCAGGTGTCCCACTTGTCGATCTTGACTGAGATCTTGCGCTCTTTGTCTGGATTGTTAGGATACTTACCGATGTGTACTCGCATGACTACTCTCACGTGATAAATACTGTGTTCACCCACACCAACATCATGGAGAGATATGATGGAAGGCTACTTAGCAGAAATTAGAATGTTCGCCGGCAACTTCCCACCGAGAGAGTGGGCCTTCTGCGCCGGTCAAACCTTAGACATCTCCCACAATCAAGCGCTGTTCGCGCTGCTAGGAAATAACTACGGCGGAGATGGCGTCCATAACTTCAAGCTTCCTGACTTGAGGAAGACTGACGCTCATGGTAACAAGTACTACGGCTACGAGAACGGAGAGCCATCGTTCATCATCTGCATCAACGGACTCTGGCCGTCGCGCGACTGATAAGAATGGCACCGGTGGTAGGAGTCGAACCTACGCCCGCGGTTTTGGAGACCGCTGTGCTACCGTAACACTTCACCGATCCTGGTTGCGGGAGATGGAGTTGAACCATCATCTGCAGGTAATGAGCCTGCCGAGTTACCGTTTCTCTATCCCGCGCTATATTTATAACTGGCGGTGGGAGTGGGATTCGAACCCACGGTACCCGTTTCCAGGTACGGCGATTTAGCAAACCGCTGCCTTCAGCCTCTCGGCCACCCCACCAACTAGCTCACTCTCCCTTATTGAGGGAGGTGAGCATCCACTGCATCTTCTTATGCTTGTCGTACAGGTCCTGCAGGAAGTTCGACAGACCCATCTCGCCGACAGCCTCAGCCGAGGCGTATGCCTTCTTCTGCATGGCCATCAGAGTCGTGTTGTCAGAGGCCAGCTTAGCCACCATCGCGTAAGCCGCAGGGATTGACGTCTCATCGTTAATCACCGTCAGCTCCGAGAATCGTGAGTACGATCCAGGGACATACGATCCTAGCGCGCGAGTCTCCTCAGCGATGGCGTCAACGTCGCCGTGCACCTGCTCGTAGATGTCCTTAAAGAACTCGTGAAGATCAAGAAAGTTCTGACCTTCTACGTTCCAGTGAAAGTTATGGGCCTTGAGGTAGAAAGAAAAGGTAGTGGCCAGCAGCCTCTTCATGTCTTCGACTAGTTGATCCATTCTCTATCCTAACATGAATCCGGTTATCTCATCCTTAGTATTGATGAGCACGCTTACTCTGTTCTCGTCCACGTCGATGTGGTAGTCAGACGGACGGAGGAGGGAGCACTTGTATCCCTCCTCCTTGATGAACTGCTGCAGCTCGTCTAAGACGAGAAAGATGTTCTTGTACTTGTATCGCGAGCCGAGCTCGACCATGAGATGATCAAAAGACATATCAAATTCCTCCTGGTCTATATATTGGCGATCCCTGGTGGATTCGAACCACCGACCCACAGCTTAGAAGGCTGTTGCTCTAGTCCAGCTGAGCTAAGGGACCTATTCGATTAGAACTTGTAGTTCACGCCGAGGGTGTAGACGCTGGCGTTACGAGTCGAGTCAGAAGTCGACGACACGTAGCGATAGCGAGCGTCGAGGTCGACGTTGCTGGTAAGGCCGTAGCGGACGCCGCCGCCGACGTTGTAGATTGGCTCGTTCTTGACCGACGACCAGCGGTAGCCAGCACCGGCGAGAGCGTACGGCGTAACCTTGAACTGGTCGACCGGATACTGAACGATGAAGTTTCCAGTCAGCAGGTTGGTGTTCTGACCGAGAAGGTTTCCACCACCGGTGTTAGCGTAGTCATAAGCGCCTTCTACGCGAACGTACTGTCCGTACTGAAGGCCGCCGTTGACACCGACAGTGCCGGAGTTGCCGGCGATGGTGCCGCCGTTGAGACCGACGTACCACGAGACCGGAGCCTGAACGACTGGAGCAGGCGGTGCCGAGCGAGACGGAAGGTCTGCGGCGACTGCCGAGCCAGCGATTAAAGTAGCGATTGCAATGATTGTGTTACGCATTTCATATTCTCCTTACAGTGAATTGGTAGGGGTGCCCGGATTCGAACCGAGTCGAGAACGCTAATCGGGCGCTGAAAGACTTATAAGGTCTCCCTGTGTACCAACACCCACCCCCGTCTTGGCTCAGAGCTGAGCCATTACTTTTCTGCAGTACGCAGACGACTTCATTCGAGCACCGAGCCCCGCGTTGTAGAGCGTGGCGGCGTGGCACTCGTTGTTCCCGGCTCGGTTAAGAGCCTCCCTAAGGTATCGCATAGAGTAAGTCAAGTTGGTCTCCGGGTCGTAGAGCTTGGCACAGTTTCCTGAGAAGCCGACACCCCTAGCGGTCTGACACTTGATCTGTCCCAGTCCAATCTCACCCTGGCGGCCGCGCGTCTTTGGGTTGTAGTTAGACTCCAGGCGAATGACCGCGTGAGCGAGCTTCACTGGGACGTTGTTTTCCTCTGCCTTCTTGGTAACCAGCTCATAGACCACTCGGTCCTTTGCTGACGCTGACATGTCCAAGTCGGCGGTGGTCGTGCACCCGGCTATAAGCAGAGCCGGAAAAATGTGCAAGAGTTTACGCATTAGTCTTCCTTTCCAGGAAAACCTCTGAGGGTGTAGATCTTATCTATAGGTGATGTGAGATAAGACGAACCCAGCCAAGATACCGGCTAGGGATCCGATGACCAGCGCAACTAGTACGCCTTCTTCAGTCGCTACGTATACCATTATAGCCCCAAATGTTTGTTTTCAAACCTCAGAGGTTTCGATGGGTTGTAGTGATTCTTGAGATAGTCGTACAGCATCTCGAAGCGAAACGCTGCTTCCGAATCACCGGCGGATTCCAGAGCCTTTGTGGCGTCGTGCAGATAGGACAGAAGAACCCGAATGTCAAACCGTGTGCCGTCTGCCAGACCGGCCTTATGTACCTTACCAGGACGCTGCATTTTTCTTAGCTCCACTTGTATTTATACCATACACAGACCTGTAAAAATTGTCAACTGATTCCTTCGCCTTCTCCTGGTCTCTTTTCTTTTTGATATTGAAATAGCCGACCTTCTTGAGGACCTTTCGGTTCCTCTCCTCGAAAGACTGAGTCACTTCATCCACCTCGTCTTGGTGGGGTTGTAGCCGACGGTATGGTCGTCGACGTGGTTGAACTCAATCATCTTTCGGTAGAAGTTGATCTTGTTGATGATGAAGGCTCTGTAGGAGTGGCCGAAAAGCTCGTTCTCGGTCTTGGCCAGGTCGATGATTCCGAAGATAGTCTGAGAGTTCATGTACTCCCTCTCCTCGTCGGTCTTATGGGGGCAGACGAGGTAGTGGTAGTGATCCATAGTGTCGTATAGCATCTTTGCCAGCTCACCGTTGTCGGTTGGAGCCTGGTTGTACTCTAGGACTACGTGTCTATTGGCTTTCTTTAACGATCTCCCGGATCGCTTGCCTGAAGTACCAGCGCGCTGCTTCTCGGGCCGGCTTATAGACCTCGTCGCGGATACGCTCAACTTCTCGGTAGTTACAGTGCTGTTCTTCATGCCACATGTCATCCTGCGCGTCGATCATCTTCTCTACAGCGTCGAGAAACTTGTTGGTGTTGTCAGACAACTTTGAAGTCCTCGACCAGGCGTCGAGTGACCCACACGTCGACGACGCCTTGACGACCCTTGAGCGAGTCAACCCACTCGTACGCTTTCTTATGATCAGAGAAGACGCCGTTGACCTCGGTCGCACCGTTCTTCTTGTCGACCATGACTATGAACACCATCATTTCAGTGACTCCCGTGAGAGGGGAAGCGGCTCAAGCCGCCTCCGCCATTTCTACCGCCGTGTCAAGGGCGCGCATCTTGAGGTTGCGGTTGGTGCCGTACCAGGCCGAGGTGAGACGCGAGTCGGCGCTGCGACCGAGCTCGTGGTCGGCTAGGTAGGTGACCGCGTTGTATGCCTGCCACCACGTACCCTCGCCCATCTCGGCGCCGGGCTGAGTGTCGAGAACCTCGATGGCGCGGACCGCGTTGCGCGACAGGTCCTTGACCTCCTTGACCGACTCGACGTTGTGCTTCGGGAACAGTCCGGAGAAGTACTCGACCAGATTGTCCTTGGTGTAGCGCTTGGTCGAGAGGAACTGAGCCATCTCCTTGTAGGCAGCCAGCTTGTCTTTGGCGATGCCGAGAGTCTCCTTGACCTCGTCAGCGTTGAACTTGCGACGGTGGTTGAGGCGCACCATGTTGTCGCCCTTGGCCTGCAGGGAGAGAGTCAGCGTGTTGTTGCACACGACACGGATCGGTGTGAAGCGCACGTCGAGGGCGAAGCCGTACTTGTGCGGATTGGAGAACAAGAGGTACGACTCGACGACGTCCTCGCCCTTCTTGGTGGCGAGAGAGAACGACTCCTTCACCTTGGCGAGAGCCCAGACGATCTGACCGTCGCGAAGCGAGCCAGCGGTGTGCATCTCCATGTCGCCAGCCATGACGAAGTCGTTGAAGAACTCGAAGGCCTCGACGTTCTGCACGGGTTCCCAGTTCTCACCGATGTTGGTAAGGACTTTGGAGTCGAGAGAGCGGACCAGAGACTTCATGCCGGTCGGGATCTCGGTGCCGTTGTGCTTGATGTACGACTCGACCGGCTCGACGGACCAGTTAAGACCAGCAGCCTCGAGCATCTGGACCGGAGTGAGGTCGTTAGGAACGCGAGTGCCGAGGCCGTGCCAGGGCGTATCACCGGCGTACGCCATCTGCGCCTTGCCGTTGATCATCTCAATCATATGAGCCATGATATAGAATCCTTGAGTTGGTTTGTCAGCTTACTATGTTATAGTAGACCATCTGAGAAATAATGTCAACCACTTTTTCTCAGACACGCCGTGTCACACAAAGTGTCACATAAAGTGTCACGATTTTACACCCTCGTTCTCGAGGATCTTGTTCGAGAGCGTGTTCAGGACGACCATCATAGCGGTGGTCGCGGCGATCTCACCGTCCGGACCGAGCCTGCGGAAGACCTCGAACGCGTAGTCGACGGCTTCTTTGATAGAGTCGCGGTCAGCGAACAACTTGTAGCGGATGTTACGTGCAATCTCTTCGTTCGTCATGATTAAGCAGCCTTGAGCATGTTGAAGGGAACGGTCCACAGCGTGTTGCCGACCTTGACCTGAGCTTTCTTGATGGCGACTTTCTGGACCATGCCGGTCTCTACTACTCCGTCGCGCTTCGTGAAGCAGACCTTCTGGCCGACCTTGAACATGAACTTGTTCTGGCGGTTCAAGATGTCGCGGCGGAAGTTGACCGCGTTGACGATCTGCTTGATCTGGTCGGTGTTGGCATCTTGGGCGATGAACTTGAGGAGCTCGTTGAAGTCGGTAGCCATGTCGTTTTTCCTATCCATTCCTTATATTCTTATAGTAGTCTATTTAAGAAATAATGTCAACCACTATTTTTAAGTTTTTTTCATAAGGAAAGTCAATGGCTTAGCGGCCTTGATATGGCCCTGGACCAGGTCTAGGGGCCGGTCTGGGGCCTGGACGAGGCCCTGGAGGGCCGGGAGGACCGTAGGGACGAGGACCCCATCCAGGACGAGGGCCATAGTAGCCTCCCCCTCCCCAGTAGCCACCGCCGTAGTACGGTCCTCTCCAGGCGCCGTATACGACAGGGGCGACGGGCGGGTAGTAGCCACCACCGACGACTGTCACTTGAGGGACGGGCGACACGTACGCGCCGGTGACCACCGGGCCGACGTATGGATCTGGCACCGCGGCGACTACGCAGCCGCCCAGTCCTAGGGATGCGACGCAGGCGAGTGTCTTGGCGAGTCTCATTTGTTACCTCATGCGGTCCAGACGCCGATCACCAGCAGCAGGCCGAACACTGCCCACAGAGCGATCGAGACGTAGCGAAGAATCAGTCTGACCTCTACCGGCCCGATGGCCAGCTCTCGAGCCTGCCTCAGGACGAAGATCAGCAGTAGGACGGTGAGAGACGCCTTGAAGACGAACATCTCACCACTCCACCTCGAACTCCCAGAGAGTGGTCTCTGGGTTGTACTCAGGCCGCGCGAGCACTCGCTTCCCCATCTGCTGGTAGAAGCGCGCTATTCGGTTGGCTCCGCCCTCGGTCATCCCCGTGAAGGACTTGATCTCCCTCGAGGTCGAGCCACTGGACGACTTCCGCCTCTGTCCAGCCGTGGGACGGCTCTCGGCCGGTTCGCTTCTTGATCTGGTCAACGAAGACCTCCCACAGCTGGCAGTTGGCGGTATGACACGGGCCGTCTGACGGCACTCCGCGAAAGAGGGTCATCAGGCAGCCTTGCGGCTGACTGACTTCGTCGACTTAGTCTTGCCGCCGAGGGCCGAGTTCAGCATGTCTGAGAGCTCGAGCTTGCCCTTGGCGACTGCCTTGGCCTTGGTGGCCTTGGCCGAGGAAGCGGCGACCGCACCCTCGACGACCTTGTAGAGGGCGCAGAAGTGAGCGAGCAGGTCTCCCTGGTCGTAGCCGTCGGCCGAGACCACGGTCCAACCCTTGGCGCGCTTGGCGATCTTGAAGCCAGACTTCTCGACAGCCGCGGTGATGACCTCGCGGAGCTTGCAGCCGGAGCCTACGGTGAAGGTGCCGGAGTGCAGGTTGAGCTCAACCTTGCCACCCTTGGGGCACTTGACGTAGAAGATGGCCTTGGACTGCTCGAAGGCACGGCCGACAGAGGAGACACCAGCGGAGAAGTCCGCGAACGACATTTCGATCTTCATGATATAGTCCTTTCAGGTTTTCACAGTTTATAGTCAGATAGTATCAGGTACCAGTAATTATGTCAACGGTAGATGCGGACCTCGCGGAGGTACACGTCGAACCGCTGGGCATGCTCGTGCCGGATGTCCTGAGACGTGCTACGCTTCAGGGGACCGCCGACTCGATAGAGGTGAGCGTTAGGATTGTCCTTGCCGAGACGGCCGCGGACGACCACACGGTAGCGAGACTTGAACTTACGCTTGGCGACGTCAGGATTCTTGAGCTCGATGATCTTGTTCTCCATGCCCATGATGAGAGCGTGCAGCTTGAGATCGGCAATCCGACTGTCGTTAGGGTTAGTGGTGGTAAAGGCGTAGTCAGATGTACGTTGACGAGTCACTTGTTTGTTCCTGTTTTCCATAGTATGATTATAGCCGGTCTGGGAAATAATGTCAACCCCTAGAGCGGTTCATGGAGGAAGAATTTCGTTGACCTTGGGTAACGAAGGTCTCGCAGCCGTTCTTGGCGGCCATGGCCTCCCAAGTGCCACGCTGGCGGAAGGTCTTGAACTTCCGGCCGGGACGGCAGACCGTGATCTTACCGGAGAAGGCCTGGATCAGGGAGTCGATCTCAGGGGTGGCTTTCTTGGTGGTCGTGTAGATGGACATTAGTTCCTCATTCCTTATATTCTTATAGTAGTCCATCTTACAAATAATGTACACCAAAAAGTGCAGCTTTTTGAAAAAAAAATAGCCGTTGAAGATCAATGGCTTAGGAAAAGCTCAATGTCTTCAACGGCTTAAGAAAAGCTATGGTATTTCAATGACTTAGAAAAAACTGTGTCTTTTCAAAGGCTTAGAAAAAGCTATGGTTTTTCAATAACTTAAAGATCTACCACTTCTTTGCTCTAATGTTCCGAAGCTGTGTCTCGAGTAACTCTATGACTTTCTCCCTAGGATAGGTCTTGACCAGCCACTCCGTAGAGTAGTATAGCTGAGCTACCGCTATGTCTCTAGCGGCTTCTCTTCCGTTAATCTGGTCCGTAGCCTCGAGGTCTGCTAGAATCAGGCTTCGAAGCTCGAGTTGTCTTTCAAGACTTAAGCTCATAGAGTCCGTTCTTCTTTACGTGTTTGATCCACTTTTTCACCAGTCTAGTCTCCATCCTGTAGGCTTCTTTCTCCCACGGTCTTTTCTCGTACGAGAGGTCTCTCTTGTAGAGACGACCGTTGAAGTAGTCGTTTCCGTCTAGATAGTTCTTGAACCTACCGGTCGAGTACTGCCACACGTGGACCATCTCGTGGGCTGCGGTAGACACGATGTCATAGTTCGGAAGGTCCATGTTTATAGTCATGTCGAACTCGCGCGGCCTAAGGTTGCTGTCTTGCCAGCAGACCTCGCCGAAACAGTCCATTCCGGACCTTAGCTTCAAGTCGACGTATACAAAGTTGGCTAGGCGGGGATTGTCTCTAAATAGATACTCTTTGAAGAAAGCAGCCGACTCCTTGACCAGCTTTCTCTTAGAGACGTTTCCAGTTAGCTTTTTGACCTCTCTGGTCAGTCTCTTTACTTCTTTAGACATTTACAGGTATCCTTCAAGCGAGTTGAGGTACCACAAACTGTCATCACAATAGCGGGTTATAGAAAGTCGAAACTATCGCATCCGCATCTTTCTTACAAAGAATAGCCGATCTTTTTGAGAACGGCGCATGATTTCGTATCCTACATAACCATTTATAGTTTAGACGACTGGCAGGGTCGTGCCAGACCCTAGCTTCTAGAGCCCCGGCGACCCTGCCCTCGTACCACGCATTACCAAGATTGTCCCTGTGACGGGTCCACTTCATGACCATGTGTATAATATATGTCAGTTGAGTAAGTTTGTCAACTGCCTCTTCGATGGTCGAACTTGTCGTCTAGCTTCGTAATTAGTTTCATCTTAGACGGATCTGGATAGTCGTACCTATCAAACATGTCGACGTTGGTTGAACCTACCGGCATGGAGTTGAACGACAAGATGTACCGAGTCGTGTTTGTTCTCTGCATGTTGTTCCTGGCCGTGTCGTGGGGGAGCCAGGCCGGAAAGATGATCAGTGTACCCTCTTCGAACCTTTCAGTGTGGCTACTCAAAGAGTTTCTGTTCTGTGACCTTCCCCTCTGCCTTGCTGGATGAATTATGGAATGGTAACTGTGCACGTTATAGAATGATGTACCCGAGCAGCTTTCGTTTCCGTGTAGGTAATAGACTCCCGCCAGGAACGTGTTGTGATGCGTGTGTCGATGATGAAACCCACCGTCGTCATGCTTAGTACCCCACATTCCAGTGACCTTAACGCTCGGCACGTATCCTTGATCGTCCATCACGCGTCTCAGGCCCTCTTCGACGAACTCTACGAAAGGCTCGAACAGCTTGACCTTGTGAAGGTTGGCGGCGGTGAAGTTAAGGGTAGGCGCGGTCGTCAGAGACCACTCATCTTCAGTCTCCATATAGTCTATGAACTGCTGTTTGAGCTCCTCGTGTCGCGAGAACTTTAACTTGTAGATTGGAATCGCGAAGAGTCCGTGCTTATGAATTGACTCAATCATGACAGTAATCCTTTCAACTTTTCTTTAAAGTCAGAGCTGGATCCGGCTCCATAGGGGGTCTTGTCAAACACGGGTCCATCTAGAATATCATTCTGTGCAGACTCCTCGACGTCGTAGAGTCTGAACTTAGGTCGGTCTACTCCGACCACGAACTTCTTATTTATGTTCGGATCGTTGTAGCGGTTCTTTAGTTGCTTTATCATGATCTGATCGAGCTCGTTAAGGTCATCAGACTTGATGAGAGCTATCATGAAGTCGGCGGTCGCCGGGAGGCCGAAGGACTCTGAGGTGTCTGTGAGGTCGATGTCGGAGTTGCTGTATCCGCTTCTAGTCGTCTGCGTAGCCGAGACGAGAGGAACGTTAAACTCAACAGCGAGTCCTCTGAGCTCTTCTGCGATTGCCTTAATGTACGTATAGCTATTGACATTAGAGCCAGCGCGTATGCGACTGCTGCTACAGATATTAAGATAGTCAATATAGATAATGTCTGGTACAAAGTTACGCTTAATTCTGAGTTCATTGAGCAGGTGCCTAAAGTGTGCTGATCCGGCCGACGCGGTTGGATACTCCTTGACTATTAGCTTACCGACGTACTTCTCTCTCAGCTTGTTGATCTTCTTGTCGTACGACTCCTTCGGCAGGGTCATGAGCTCGTCGATCGACACGTTGAGCAGGTTAGCGTCGATGCGCTCGGCGATCTTCTCCTCGGCCATCTCGAGGGTGATGTAGAGGACGTTCCTGTTCTGACACAGGTTGTTGGCAGCGGCATGACACATGAAGAGAGACTTGCCGACGCCGGTGCCGGCCAGGATGACGTTGAGTGTCTTCCTGGGCAACCCACCGCGAGTGATGGAGTTTAACAAGGTCAGGTCGAACGGGATGCGGTCTTCCTTGCGGTGGTAGAAGTCGTATCGAATGTCAGAGTCCTGCAGGTAGTCGTGGCCGACGCTGGAGTCGAAAGAGACTCCGAGCGCGTCCTGCAGGATCTTAGGGATTGCTCCCTTCGAGGCGTTGCCAGTCTTGTCGTCGATGATGGTGATCGACTGCATGATGGCGTTGTAGATCGCCTTGTCCTGGCAGAACTTCTCTGTGTTGTCGAGAAGCCAGTCGATCTGAGTGTCGCTCGGCGCGAGAGCGACTACTGTAGACTTAGCCTCGTTGAACACCTGCTCGCTGAGGCCAGTCTTCTCGGACAGCTCGATGACGAGGGCCTCCTTAGTAGGGAGGCCGTTGTACTTCTTGATGTACTCGTCGATGAGCGAGTACACGACTCGGTGCTGCTGCTGAGAGAAGTACTCCTCCTTCAAGAACGGCACCACCTTCCTGCTGTACTCCTCGTTGAGCAGCAGGTTGGAGAGAATTACCTCCTCAAGCATCAATTGTCCTCGGAGTCGTCGTCCATGATAGAACCGATGGCTATCTTGTACCGGTTCTCGATGTAGCGTGCGAAGTCAGTGGACTCGAAGATCTTCATCCAGAACTCCTTGTTGTTCACTATGTCGGCCGCGCGCATGTTCGGCTGCTGAAGCTCGCCGGTCGTCTTGTCGACTACGGCGTACCACCCAGCTTTAGGCTTAGCAATATAACCACCGTCCAGAGCGACATCCAGAAGACCGCTCCAGCGATTGATACCACCGTTGAATGAGACTGTGATCGGGATCTTCGACTTCTCCTTGACATAGCGACTCTTCTCCACGTTAATGACGAAGTGGTAGCCTTGTATCTCGGTGCCATCCTTGTCCTGCTGCCTCCCTAGGATCCAGATGTTGTCTGAGCCGTAGTACGAGCCAGTTCCGCCTCCGACGACGTCCTTGGCGTAGAGCTCCATAGTCTTGTAAGTGTGGTTGATCACTACCATCGGAATGTCCTTAAGAGACAGGTGAGGCGTGACCATTCGGAACAGAGACTTGAGCTGCTTGGCTCGCGTCATGTCGGCGACGGACTTACCTTCCATCGCGTCCTCAACCTCCTTCTTCGAGGCGAGGTTACCGATCGAGTCGATGATGATCATGACTCGGTCAGTGCGCTCGAGGTTCTTCATCTGCTGCATGATGTCGAACTTGAGCTCCTCGATGTCGGTAATAGGCGTATGAACCACCGACTCGAGAGGTATCTTGAAAGTGTTAAAGTATGACTGAGGAGTACCGAACTCAGAGTCGTAGAAAAGCACGACGCCGTCGTTGTACTTCTTTAGGAAGGCCGATGCTAGAAGAAGGGCGAAGCCGGTCTTAAAGTGCTTGGATGGGCCGGCCAACATGGTTAGGCCTGGAGTGATACCCCCGTCGACCGTACCGGACAGGGCCACGTTGATCATCGGCACGGACGTAGGGATCATGTCCTTCTTAGTAAAGATCTTGCTGTCGAGCAGGGTCGACGTAAGATCGATTGTCGAGTTCTTAATAAGCTTGTCCTTGAGAGACATATTCACCTCACACTAGATTTTCAGGATGTCATTGTCGGTTATTTCTATAGTATCCTTTTGCCCTATAATTGTCAACCGTCTTGATGTGGCGATTCCATGATTTGCTGCTATCAGTAGAACGATAGCCAGTGGATCAAAAACGCTAACAAGAAGAATAATAACAATGCGAACGCTTCTTTCAAGGTTCTCAGGCGACTGATTATCGTAGATGATCTCAGATATGTACTTGAGCGGCCCAACTTCGGCTTCGAGCTTTCTAACTTCAGACTTGAGTCTGACTCTTTCGGTCGTGAGTTCGGAAATATCTTTGACATGATCGTCTCTTTTCTTTGTAAGAGCGTCTCGGGTCTTCCTCTGCTGCTCAGCCGCCCTGAGCGAGGAAGTGGCTTGTCCACGATCTGTCATCTTGTTCACTGCGGCGTCGATCTGAGATACTTGCTTGTCGATGTCGGCGACTGCTAGCTTTATGTTCTCGATCTTCTGGTCGATTATCTGCACCTGTTGGTCTGTCTCTCCAGTCATCCGGAGAGTTTGGTCGATGTGAGCTTTGGTCAGAAACCCGAACGTTCCCATGCTGGTGATGAACATGAGAACTATGATCGAGAGCAAGAGATAGGCCTTCAGTATCTCAGGCGCCGTTCTCCAGTTTCTATAGAGCCAGCTGGCCGTGACCAGCTTTCCAGCCTCGAGCGCGGTTCCCATTACCACCACCGGCCAGAACGCGGCAGCGAACAGCGCAGTCAGACCTACTATGGAGTAGTATGCTGACACTGCCGACAGACACAGCGCTACGACCAGTGCTAGATAGTTTATCATTTAAGGATTTTTTGAAGCTGCTCTTTGAAGGCCTTGATCTTCGCTTGACGGTTCGGCCAGTAGATGTACTCTTTCTCAGGATCCTTTACGAGGTTGTCCAAGAGAGGAGTGATCATCTTATACATCTGGTTAGCCTTGTCATGAGCCTTCGCTGCTTCTGCTGCAGCAGACGCCGCGGCGTCAGTGGCGGACTTTATCTCCTCGTCCTTCTTTTGGACGGCGGCCAGCTCCTCCTCTGTGACGGCGGAGAAACCAAAGTCAAAGTTGTAGTCGCTCATCGTTAGCTCCAGAACTTACTCAGTGTTGCCCTCTCCTCGAGATCCCAACCAATGGCCTTGAGGATGCTCATGATAGGGTCAATGAAGGCTTTCTCGAACTGCAGTTCGTAGTCGATGTATTTATCAAGCTCGAGCTCTCTCGGCATCTCTCCAGGCGTCGAGAAGACGTTCTCCCTGATGGGGTTAGGAAGCTTCATGTAAGCAAACTTTATCTTGTCGCCGTTCATGATCCTAGGAAGCTTGTCAGCCATCTTCTGCTGCTTGATGAGATTGTTATAAAGAAGGGCACCGCGAACGTGGATAGGAGTACCCTTCTTGTATATAGAAGCTGCGTCGGCATAAAGTGCCATTTTATTGCACGTACGTGGGAAGGCGACCTCATCGAACGGCATCTGAGAGAACTCACGTCTGAAGTTTTCTACGAACTTCCTGAGCTCTCGCTCGTCAGACGACATGATGATCTTGAGTGCCTTCTTAATGTTGTCCTTACACGAGGCCGGAGTAGAGGACCTGATTGCCTCGATGCCCATCATCTTTAGCTTGGGCTCAGTGAAGGCCACGCCCTCTTGGTCATACACGTTTAGGATGTAGCGCTTCTTCGCTGTCCAGATACCCTTGTTAGCGATGTTCTCGCGCTTCATCCTCATCTTTTGGGAGTAGGCATTAACGCGTCGGCCAAGGCGCTCGTAAGCATCATCAATAAACGGTTCAAGTTTAGCCTGACAGAATTTATCAATGATGGAGACGATCTTAAGAGTCTCAGGTTTGTCTTTACCAAGTTGACCGACAAGCGCGTCAAGAGTAATATAGATTGAATCCGTATCGCTCGCAATGACATAGTCTTTCTCCTTGGTATTGAGCAACTTGTTGAGATACTCGTTGATCTCATTCTCTATGTATCTAATCGCGAGCTGACCGGAGGTAGTGATAGCCTCGGCGTGCTTGAGGTCGAACCAGCGAAAGTACTTGTTGCCGAGTGCGCCGTAGGCTGAGTTGAGCTGGATCTTCTTAACGAACTGCATGTTGTGGTAGCGAGAGATGAGCTTCTCAAGATCCTTGGTGGGAGTCTTCTCGTACTGCTTCTTCGCCTCAATCATCTTGTTCTTGTACTCGACGCGGTCGTTGTACATCTTCTCCATGATCTCAGGGAGGAAGCCGTGACGCTCCTTGGTGTAGGCACAGCCGTTGGCGGCTACGCAGACGTTATGTTCCTTCATCTCCTTTTGAAAGGAGTCATGGACACCCTTCAGGCTCGACTCGATGGAGAAGCCCTCTAGCTTTCCTACGTACGTCTCGGGAGAGATGTTGTACTGCATGATCAAGTGAGGGTAGAGAGAGTTCAAGTCGAACGAGACTACCCACTGGTGCATTCCGTTCTGAGGGTCCTTGACGTACCCCCCGACTAAGTCGAAGTCCTCGCTCGAGTCTAACCGCTGCGGAATGACGATCTTTCTGTCCATCAGGTAGTTGTGGATGATGACGTCCCACGGACGCACCGTTGTCATCGTGTCCATATAGTTCACCTTGGCGTCGTACGCTAGAGCGAACACCTGCTTGATAAAGCCGAGCTTGTCCTCGAGTCTGTCGACGAGAACGACGTCGTGAATGTTGTAGTCCACGAACCGCTCGTAGTCTTTCTTGTAGAACTCATACAGGCTGTTGAACTCAGAGTAGTCCAGCTTCTCTTGATCGAGAACTACCTTAGCTATGTGATTAAGGGAGTAGCTCTCCTGGTTGGAGAAAGAGAACTTCTTGTACAGCTCCATGTAGTCAAGAGACGATACACCACGTATTTCATAAAACGCTTCAATTCTGTCATCAATTCCTTTGCCACCGCGAGAAGCAGACTTGCCACGAATAATCTCTCGTTGCTCAACGTAACCCCACGGGGAGAGCTTGCGACCTTCTCGCTCACCGAGAACACGCTCTAACCGGTTGTACAGATATGGAATGTCGAACCCATCGATGTTCCACCCGGTCACGACGTCAGGCTTCCACTCATCGCTGTGCCACAGGACGATGAAGCGACTGAGCAGGTCGTGCTCGTCCTTACACATGACGTAGTGAACGTTGTCGAGCTTAGGCTTGTAGTACTCGCAGCCAAAGACCACGATCTTGCCGTTCTTAGATACTGTGATGTTGCTGATGGGGACATTGGCGACGTGCGGGTCTGGAAAGCCAGAGTCAGTCGGAGTCTCGATGTCGATGCTGACGACGGAGATTAACGACGGATCGTAGTCGATCTCGCCCTGATACTCGTCGTAGATGAAGGTGTAGAGGAAGTTGTTGAGACCGTACCACGAGAAGTTAGAGACCTCGCTGTACTTCTTGATGAAGTCGCGCGCCTCTGAAGCCGACTCAAACTCGATCTTGTCGACCGCTACCCCGTCGAGAGTCTTGTACGGCCCGTCCTTCTTAGGAAGGAAGAGGTAGGGACGGTACGGCATTCGCTCTTGAATGCGCTTGCCGTTCTGATAGCCCCTGAGCAAGATCTCGTTTCGGACGAGATCGACGTGTGTGTAGAACCTTGACATGATCACCTGTGCTGAGAATACTATACCAATATATCAAGGATCTAAAAAATTGTCAACCGATTATAGATCTGATCTTCTTGTAGTGCTTCTTTCGGTCGTCGAGGCCGTTGACGCCACCGTTGATCTTTCTAGTCGACGCTTCGACGTCTTCGGCGTCAGCAGACTCGTTGAGCTTATTGACGTCCCAGAACCAACCAGCAGACATGATGGCTCCCTCTGGAGTCTCGAGGTAGGCGGGAACGTCTTCTAACTTCATTCCCATCGACTTCGCGAATCGACCGTAGTTGTCTTTTCCGGTCAGCTGTATGGCTCCGCGCCCCCTGTACTTCCAACCGTCCCCAGACTCCTCAGGACCGTTTCCCATCCTGTTGGCGTAGACTCGGTTGGCTATCTTCTCTGGGTTCCGAGCGTATGAAGTCGCGCTGACGTTTCTAAAGTACTTAGGAAACACCTGAATCAATCTCTCTGCCGAGTAATTCAGGTTCTCCTTGACGGTCTTAAGGCCGGCAGACTCGTGACCAACTTGAGCGAGAAACATTGCGATTCTCTCTGAGGTGTTGATCTCGAATCTGTCGAAGCACTTGATCAGCGGAACTAGATACTTCTCTAGAATTGACTTATCAGTCTCAAAGCATCGAGACAGCTGTTCCATAGTTAACATCGCACTCTCCTATAAAGGTTCTGCGATATTTATTTTGCCTTGCGAATGTACTGCCTGGTAGCTACAGACTTGATCTCAGACCTCGAGATGCCGATGTCCTTGAGGTCCTTGTCAGAAAGAGCAGACAGCTCGTCGACGGTCTTGGCATATAGCTTGTAGTTCTTGTATTTCTTGAGCATGTTTTTAAGTATCTTAGGCATTGTTATTATTCTTTCTAGTACGCGTGTGAAATGAGTAAGTGGCCGGGAGTTACCCAGCCACTCTTTTATCATAACAAAGTTTGAGATTACTCGGTGAGGAGCTGCTTCTTCGTCTTCTTAGCAGGTTCTACTGAGTCAGCGATGTCAATCTTCTTAGGCTTCTTGTCTTCTGGAATGATGTGCTCAAGCCAGATCTTCAAGATTCCGTTCATCATGGCAGCGTTGTTGACTACTACGTTGTCTGCTAGAGAGAAGGTGCGAGTGAACGCTCGGTCGGCAATACCCTTGTGAAGGTACTGGACGTTAATACCATCATCGGTGAGGGTCTCGACCGTAGTCTGGCCCTTGATGACTAACTTGTTGTCCTCGAGAGTAAGCTCGACGTCTTGCTTGCCGAAGCCAGCAACCGCCATCTCGATGACGTAGGTATTGTCGTCAGTCTTCTTGAGATTGAAAGGTGGGAAGGTAGAGCCGGCTGTCTTAGCGATGTGCTCGACGGTCTCTGTGACCTTTTGAACCAGCTTGTCGGAGCCGACGAAGAACTTGTTGAACTTGTCAAGATCCGCAAAAGTGTGGTCAAACTTGTATGTACGCCAGTCTGTCATGTTTTTCTCCTATTAAGCGAGACATAGATTCGTAGCCCCATTAGGCGACTACTCTTATAATATAGTATCTCTTCCTAGAGATGTCAACCCTTCTTTTTACCGATAGTGTACTTTGCTTCTAGAGTCCAGTTGTTCTTCTCTTTGAACGGAATAATCTTGATCTGACTGAGACTGGTCTGAGGCTCCTGGATGCGACTCGGGTCGACTATGTCCAGAAGGTCCCACTCAGCTAGAAGCTTAGCTATCGTGTTTCTCCTGCCTATATCACTCTCAGACAGATCTGCTGTCTTTCCATCAAGGAGAAACAGCTCCTTGAAGTGAACGATGTAGTACCTAGACTGCTTGTGAAGTATGTGGCAGGACTGGTAGAGAGTGTTGTCTTTCTTAGAAGCGACGCCGATCCTAGTCAGCGTCTCCTTTATCTTTAGAAAGTCTTCCTTCTCCTTGAGTCTCACCTCAACGAAGTTCTCAATCATCAACCACCTTTTATTATTCTTTTTCTCAGGTCGGCCAACTGTTCCGCCGATAAGACTCTTAGATACTGCTTAGCGATCTCAGGCCCTACCCCGTAGTACTCCTTTATAAGGTCTATCTCTTCGGAGTCAGGCTTGTACCACTTAGAAAATCTCTTACGCTTTCTGACAGTATTTATAAGATAGTCATATTGAAGCAGACGGTCTGCCCAGTGGTTAACGTTCATCTCGTTGGCGAACATGACGGTGTCTGGGTGGTAAGACAGGGCTATGTTAGCCATGTAGGGGTTGTAGCCCTTCTCGGCCGCCTCTCGTGAGTCGGACTCTCTGATGATGTCCTTCCCAGCGTTGATGGCGTTGACGTAATCAAACGGGTTCATCAGGTCCCTCCACGAAGTCGCTAAAGTCCTCTATACAGGTAGTACAGAGGAAGATATTCATGAGGCGCACGACGTTAGATCCGTCCTCAAGCGTGAACTTGACGTTCATGTAGCGAGTGCCCTTTATGAACTCACAGTCACACCCGTCGCACTTCTTAGCTGAGTCTTTCTCTCCAGCCAAGCACCAGGCTGAGTAGTACATTAGACAAACTCCACGTCGGCCATGACGTGTGTCAGAGCCGCCGCGAGGTTAATCTCCTGGTTTGCAGCGAACGCCGCCTTGTACTGATAGTCCGAGAGAATGAGGACCAGCTGAGGGATACTGTTAGGCTTGATTAGATCGTAGGCTTGATCGTAGAGACGTCGAAACAAGATGCTCGAGTCGGTGTCAGAGTTCTCACCTACCCACTTGCGCATCGAGTTGAAGTCTTTCTTCTTAAGCGTAGACACGAGGGCCGAGAATGACTCGTCCTCTAGTCGCGACAAGATTCCGCTGTCGATCTTGCCGGTAGCCGAGTAGCGCTGTAACTCGTTGAGTACTCGTCGCCAGTCAGGAAAGTGGTTCTGAATGACCTCGGCTAGCACCGCGCGGTCGTACTCTACTCGCTCGGTCTCTAGAATCGTCTGTGCTCGCTTCATGAACTGAGAGGCGAGCTTAGGCATGTCCTTCTTACTGATCTTAAACTCGATGACCGAGCAGCGAGAGTGGAGCGGCTCGATGATGCGGTTCTTGAAGTTACACGTAAGAATGAAGCCGCAGTTGCTGGAGAACTCCTCCATGAAGTTACGAAGGGCTGGCTGAGTAGAGTTGGCGTTGAGATAGTCAGCCTCGTCGATGATGACGTACTTTCTTCCTCCCTTGAAGGAGACAGTAGAGGCGAACGACTGGATCTCGACGCGAAGGGTGTCGATGTTACCGTTCATCGAGCCGTTGATGACGATGTAGTTACAGCCGAGCTGCTCGAGCATGGCCCTGGCTACAGTCGTCTTACCGACGCCGGCAGACCCGCTAAGAAGTAAGTTAGGGATGTTACCCTGATCAACGAACTGTTGAAAAGTGTTCTTCAGGTCTGCCGGCAGGACGGCATCTTCGATAGTCTTGGGCCGATACTTTTCGACCCAGAGAAATTCTTCACGTACGTTCATAATATAGACTCCAAATGATCAAGCGGTGACGAAGGTGATGTCCTCTATAGAGTCAATCCTAAACGACCTCCATCCATTCTTATCGAGGTCCCACACCGCGAGGTACTCCTTGTTAGGAGCCGAGGCGTGTTCCTCTATGTCGGTCTGCTCAGGGAGGGCTTCTCCCCTGAGCGTGCACTTCATCGTTCTAAGTGAGCCGTCTCGCTTCTTGAAGCTGACGACTCCGTTCATGGTCTTAAGATATAGTTTGATAGTATCATAATCGTAAGACATTGTCAACCCTCGTACGTTGAAGTAGCCTCCGTCACCACGAAGTAAGTTAGCTTGTCGTTCGAGAACTTGCTGAGACCGCGAGACGATACTGAGACGTGATAGTCTGAGTTGATGAGCTTCAGGTTCTCGATCTTAAAGATCATGCGAAACGTCTTGTTAGTCTCACCTACCGCAATTGAGTAAGTGTCGGCCGTTGGGTTCTTGTTGTCGATGGCCTCGAGCAAGATACTGCCACCGTTGCCGGTGATAGCCACCTCAGGAAGCTGCATCACAGTCGCAGCCTTGAGAATGTTGAGAAGGTCGGTGCCGGCCAGCTTGAACTCTACCTCGGGCTCAGGAAAGTTGATGTCGCCAGCAGGAGGTGTGACGATCATTCCTGGAGCGGCGTAAGTGATCGACGTCTTCTTCTTTCCGCTGCGAATCGTGACCGCGGTGTCGCTGAAGTCGAAGTCAGGATCTTCAAACAGAGACACGACGCCTAGGAATCGAGGAAGCTCGTAGATGCAGAACTGCGTCGGAAACTCCTCCTCGACCTTGGCCGATGCAATGATAGTCTCGGAGGGAGACATCGTGCTGATCTTCGACCCCGGTCGAACCATGATGGACTGGTTGATGACCGAGAAGCTCTTGAGAGTGTTAATTGTGTTTTCACTGATCTTCATAATTTACCTCTTACCTTCTTCCTTTGAACTTCTGTTTCTTCTTTAGGTTCTTACCTAACTTAGCCTCATCGACTGTAGGAGACGCGCCGATAGAAGCGATGGCGGCTAGGCTACCTCCGAAGATGTACATTCCAACGTGCTGCAGCTTCATCCACGGGCAGAGCCAAACCTTAAGTCCGATCTTGCGAGCGTTCTGGCAGAACAGGTAGTCCTCTGACAGGTATCGCCTGCTCTCCGGGTCGATGTCAGCCTGGAAGTACATCAAGATCTCTCGTGAGCCGTCGAACGACTCTGAGCGAGCGTGGTCAGGACGATAGCTGTGTTGTGGGTAAGCCTCCGCGTACTTCTCGAGAGTCTTCCTACGAATCATCATAAATCCGGTGCCGGTCTCAAGAACCTCTGCAGGCTCACCGATCGGGATCTCTTTCTTGTCTCCGACTGGATTGAAGACGTAGTCGCCGACGAAGTTCTCTAGGTAGCTAGGATCCTTGTCTGCCGCACCAACGTTGACGGCATGCTTGATCTTCTCCCAAGAGATAGTCTTCTTAGGATAGGGCGCGCCCAGAACGTCGTACTCAGACTCCGGCGTCATGAGCGCCAGCATGGCGAGAACGTCCTGAGGATTGAAGCCGATGTCGGAGTCAATGAAGAGCATGTGGGTAGCGTCGCTGCGAAGAAACTCGTCGACGCAGTAGTTACGAGCTCGAGTGATGAGAGACTCGTTGAAGAGATAGTAAGCCCGCATATCGATACCATACTTAACGCACATGGTCGTTAAGTCGCACATCGACTTGTTGTACATGCCGGCGCACTGACCGCCGTACATAGGTGTAGCTACGAACAGCTTAAGCTTCCTAATCTGCTCTAGGTCGATCTTAATTTCCATCAGCGGTTTCCTTGTCATGAATGTAGAGGGCTAGGATCCCGTAGTGAAGGATCTTTAGGAGGTCGGCTCGGTTGCGGCCGTTCTTCTTGCCGTAGCGAGAGGCGTACTTGATGATGTCACCGATGGTGAAGCCCATGCCGTGACCTGCAGCCGAGATCAGCTCAAAGGCCTGGATGTTATCCCTACCGATGTAGTGCTGTGTGTATGTATTAGCGATGTAAGCGTGTAGCTCATTGAGGAGGTTTTCCTCATTAAACTTATAGGAAGGAGGAGATTTTTCTCGAGCCATCTTGTATGTCACCGAACTCATGTGTCTTTGTTCCATTATATTGATAGACGTAGTTTGAATTGAACTCTTCGCGCTCACCGTTCAACCAACCTAGAATCTCAGTAGCCATGTCACGGGCCGTCTGAACTGGTACGTTCTGGCACATGTGGTTGGCGCTGTCCTTAGGATCCAATAGTTCAAATGTATCAGGAAGTCCCATAATTGTCAACCCCTCTCGATACGTAATGTAGCGATCCTCGATCGGATGCGTGAGGGAGACTGGATAGTGGCCGACGAAGGCCCCGATGTAGTCCTTAGGGACGACAGTTCCGCGACGCATGATCGAGCCGCCGGACTTAAGCTTCTCGTACTTTCGCATGCAGCTCGCAGCCTCTCGCTCGTATCCGTTGGCAGTCATCCACTCAGAGACCTTGTCGTAGGTGATCCCCTGCTTCTCGATGTAAGAGAACGTGTCGTTCCCTCTGGCCCGAGAAGGCTCGACCTGAGCTGAGAACTCGCGGTGAGTCATTCCGCCGTTGATGTGCTCTAGGATGTAGCGGTAGTATGGATCCTGTGACGGGGTCTTCTTGTTGATCGGCTCCTGCAGCGTGTTGCCTCGAGCGTCTAGGATGGTCTGCTCGATGCTCTTGTGTGGGGTGTTGTAGTAGTTCAGCTTGGGAGTCTTGTCAGACTGCCAGAAGAAGTAGAACGACCTCTCTCGGATCTGAGGCACGCCGTGGAAGAGAGACTTGGTTCTATACACCGTGAACGTGTACCCGTTCTCTCGACCGATGTTGTACATCTGGGTTCGGATGTTCTTACCCACCTTGCCGGCGAAGCCCGGAGCGTTCTCGCCCCAGAACACCTTAGGTTTCATCTCACCGAGAACGAACTTAGCCGTCTCGATCATCCACCGGTTGTTAGCGTTGTCGTCGCCGTAGCCGTGAGAAAGCATGCTGAGGCCAGCGCACGGGCAGACTGACCCGATGACGTCGACCTTCTTGTCTGGCTTCTCGTTCTTGTCTAGAACGTAGTAGGGAATCTCGCCGCGGTAGTGGTTGACGAGGTGTCGGTCGTTTGCCCAGAAAGGCTCGTACGACATAAGGTACTCGGGAGGGCGACCGAAGGCTTGCTCGGTGCCGAGAGTCTCGCCGCCGATGAGGGGAACGATTGATGCGTGTGTGAAGGTCACTTGTAATCCATCGCGATTCTAAGGGCGGAGTTGACCGCCTGGTGCATATCAATGTAGACGTACTGCCCGCAGCGGCCGATGAACGTAACTTTATCGTTCTTGATAGATGCGTACTTGGCGTACCTGTCCTTATTTATATCATCAGAGATAGGATAGTATCGCTCGTAGTTGTTATCTTTATAGTCGCACGGTTCTTCCGCAGTAAGAGTCGTGAAGTACGGGTTGTTTCCGTGACGCGGCAGGTTCTTCCATTCGGTCACTCGCGTAAGTGGACCGTCGTTAGTAAAGTTGACTGTAGTAGCTGGAAGAGCTTTAGGAATAGGTGCAGTCGTAGTGTGAAACTTGATTGATCGATACTCGAGCTCACCAAACTGATAGCCGTAGTACTCGTCGATCGCCATGCTGTTGAACACGTGATCATACGAGTCTTCCATGTGCTTCTTAAATGGGTATGCTAGCCAGACTCTAATGTTTTGATGATCTAGCATGTTTTCGACCATCTTAGTGTACCCTTCTACGGGCATGAAGCAGTACTTGTCATTAGGAAAGTATCTGTCCTCCATGTCGTCGCGACCGGGAACGCGGTCTAATATCTTTGGAGCGACTTCCTCAAGCTCCTTTCCCCACATCTTCTTGGTGTACGGCCGATAGAAGGTATCTACTACGTTTTCTGCTCCAACGATCTCCTTGGTCTCTTTGTTAGGAGGAAAAGTTACGTAGCGTCCGTCTTCAAGAAGAGCCTTTACGCGGTGGTCATACTCGACCCACTCTGTAAAGCGACTAAGATACTCAAATACTTTCTCGTTGTTAGTATGAAATAGATGGGGTCCGTACTTGTGTACCCTAATACCGTACTCGTTGGTCTCATCGTACGCGTTACCGGCGATATGAGTTCGAGAGTCTATCACTATTACCGTGTGACCGGCATCAGCAAGCTCTCGGGCGATGGTAGCACCCGAGAGACCAGCTCCAACTACGAGATACTTAGCCATCACTTAGACTCCAGGATGGCACTAATCTCCATCTTGGTGACTGCCTTAGTCAGAGGGTGCTTCTCGTACAAGCACTCTTTCTGATAGCGCGCGGTCTTGATAAGATCCTCCAGCGTCATGCCTTCCACCTTGTCGGCAGTAAGACCGGTGTAGGCCTCGCCGTAGACTGAACCCTCACGATCGTCGCACACGAGGATAGATCCGGCGTCGGCTACCTGAAGAGGCCGAGCTCGCCACCAACCGGACCCAGAGTGAAAGTAGCCCGGCATCAAGCAGCCCCACTGAGAGTTATAGACTCGGCACATCTCAGACTCGGTGAGACGCTGCTGCTTTACTTCCTCGCCGCGCCGAGCGCCGTAGAAGTTGATGTCCCACTTGTTGATGTTCTGCTGCTTGAGCCACTTCTGAGTCTTCTTCTGAACGAGCGACGCGAAGTTCCAGACTCTCAGCTTAGAGGCAGGGTTGACGTCGTTGTTGCCGGCAAAAGAAAGAATAGATCCAGGCTCGCCGTAATTGTTGTCCGGTCGACGGTTGAGATGGTACGGGTTAGGGTTGAACTGGAACACCTTGTTCTCGTTCCACTGTAGCTTCAGAAGCGACAGGTCTCCTCCGGCGAAAGCCGACACGAGCAGACGACTGTTTTTGCGAAGGACTAGCTCACAACCTTGAACGTACACGTCGTGGTACTTCTTGATGTCTTCAAGAGACTCCTTGCCCTGATAGAGCTCGAGCAGATACTCGCGATACGCCTTCTGAGGATCGTCACGAAGGTCGTCCATGTAGTTTCTAAAGCTGGTATAGATCTGGTCTACCTGCCAGTCGTCAAAGGCTAAGATACAGTCTTGTCGCGCGCCCATGGCATATAGACCGCCGAAGAGACGCTGACAAAAAGCTTGGATGCTGTGCATGTAAACGATGACCTCGTCGTATCCAGAGAGATCCTCGCCAAGTAAGATAGGTCGTTGCTCGACTTGGTATCCCATATCTTCCAGCACTCGGATAAGAGCGTAGTGAGACGGAACTACCTGAAGTTCCTGCTGCAAGAAGTAATCTTTCTTGCACTGAGCAGCGTTCATTCCAGTTATAAGGATCTTTTTCATTCTGACTCCGCAATAAGATAAGCGCTTCTGCACATGTCTTCTAGTGTATATTTGCTCTCTACAAGAGAACTGACCTCATTTGGTCTTAGAGCTAGAAACGCCGGATCACCGGTTCGTCGTCCACGTTCTACCACCTCAAAGTCCTGACCACTTACTTTCTTCATCATGTTTATGACTTCTCGATTGGTGTACCCTTTACCGTTACCGAGACACTCATATTTAGTATTCTTTGGATTGTAAATTGCTTTAACAATACTGTCAACTAGATCTGATACGTGAATGTAGTCGCGGATACATGTTCCGTCCGAAGTATCATAGTCAGTACCATAGAGGTCCATACTGTTCCACTTTCCGGCGGCGGTCTCGGCGGCGATGCGAACTAGATGAGTCGAGTCACCAATCTGTCGATTTACACCGTCAGATCCAGCAACGTTAAAGAAGCGAAAGATGGTGTACTCATGAGCATACTGACGAATGATGCTCTCAGCTAAGATCTTTGTTTGGGCATATGGATTGATAGGATCAAACGCTCCGGCCGTTGAGGCAAAGATAAAGTTTCTAGGGTTGAACCACTCGAGCACGTTGATTGTGCCATTGACGTTTGTTAAAGTATACTCGGTCGGTTTATTCGTTGACTCGGCGACTGAGATGAGTCCAGCCAAGTGCACCACGCAGTCATACTCCGGCAGACTGGCCATAGTAAGAGACCAGTCATTTCTGACATCAGCCTTGAAGTACTTCTCAACATACTGTTGACTCTGGTTAACCGACTCGACTAGGTCAGTTCCATGCACACATATATTGTCTTTGTGATTAAGATGAATCTCACGAGCGAGAGTCGAACCAATGTAACCTTGCACGCCAGTGATTAGAACTTTAAGCCTCGATGTACTCACGGCACTCCTCCAGAATCTTTGTCTCGTAAGACTTGTCATTTAACTTTCTATTTAGCCCAGACGGATGAGGCAGCATGAAGTGCTCGACTTCGATCTTCGAGAGAGCCATCGACGGAAAGTTTCCAAGAGCTATTACTTTCTTATAGCCTTTCACACACTCTTGCAGCATCTCGTAGTCGACGTCGGACTCTCGGTAGGGTCCTGGTCGCGAGATACAGTTTACGAAAGAGAAGAAAGTTAAGCCGAGAGACTCAGTCCACTTACAGAGTCTCTTGATGGACTGGCTAACTCGGGTAGGGTCCGAGCCAGATGGGTTGATTCCCACTATCAGTACGCGCTTTTCGCTTCGTGTCATGGAGAACATTGCCTTCATTGTCATAACAAACTGCCTCAACGCCGGCCTCTACGAACATCGACTCGGTGTGCATGTAAGACTCGTGCCAGCTCGGTGCTATCACAGTGGGCTGACAGATAAACACACGCTTCACACCGACCTGAATGACTCCTTTGGCACAATCTGAGCAAACCGGAAGTCCATGAACGTAGAGGTCAGCGTTATTTAGACTTATTCCATTCAGCGTGGCATTATATATGCAGTTCATCTCTGCATGAACCACATACTTATACTTCTTCTCTCGATTGTAGAGACGGTCGGACGAGTCCTCGATGCCGCGAGGAAACCCATTGTAACCTTGAGACAGGATCTGGCCATGGTTACCCACAGCCACTGCTCCTATCTTTGAGCTTGGATCCTTAGACCAGCTGGAAATGTGCTTCGCTAGATTTAGATACTTCTGAGTCCACGACCAGCTTGAAGTGTCGCTCATATACGTGCAAGCTCCCTGCGTTCCAATAGATAGTTCCGGGCTCGACGTCAAGCTCTCTAGCTAGATGAGAGAGCACGTACTGTTGCCAGGCATAGTCATTCTTGTAGCCAAAGACAGCATCGTTAGATCGCATCTGAACGACGGCATTGAGCTTACCATTGCGGATGAGATACTGAACCGCGTTGGTGCACATAAAGTCGGACATTCCGTCCTTATTGTAGTCGTTCCACATGCTAGGACGCGTGTAGATCATCACCGCTCGCCGTGAGTACGGGTTCTTTCGAAGCTCTTCTAGAACCCGATTGTACTGACGACCATTAGCATCAGACCAGATACACCAACCGTAGTTAGAGTTGATGAAGCCGCGACTGTCAGCTACCTCTTTCCAGATAGTAGGAGGACCACCGGGAATGTCATTGACGTTACGCGAGAGAGATCGGTACCACTCGAGCTCTCGCTGGACGTAGTTCTCATTGACAGTGCCAAAGATAGAAGTTTCATCAGCGATGAAACTAGCGTTGACGATCTCGATCATCTTAGCGCCAGTCTTATCAATAACGTAGTCTTCTGACTCGTGCATGAACCGGAAGATAGAACGGATGCGCTGAATGGAAAGGGTCATACTTACGAGCCCATGTTGATGGTATAAGCCCCGGTCTCATGATTGAACTTAACCGTATTGTCAGCAGGGCGATAAGTACCAGACTGAGTTACAGAGTCAGTGATCTGACTATTGATGCTGTAGGTCGACTTCTTTCGATTGAAGATGTCGCGCTCTTTGTCTTGGCCGGGAACGCCGTAGCGAAGCCACGCGACTGCGAACGAGGCGTAGTTGATAAGATCCTTGTAGGTATCTTCAAGGGACTCGAAGTTAGCAGAGTCAGCACGACCAGACTCGATTAGTGACTGGGCTCGATAGAGCTTGCCTTGAAGGATGTCATGGATCGAGTCGATGCCGCGACGATAGTGCATGGCCTGAACTACGTTAGAGTTCGGGTTCTGGTAGTCTTGAGACTTCTTGAGCTGCAGGTCGATGCACTCGCGGAGTACCTTGACAGACTCGCGTTCATGATTCGGTTGAATTGTAAACATTAGTTGCTCCATAGGTCGATGCAGTCGCCGTTCTTGATGGCCCGCACGTGGTCAAAGCGATACGGGCTGTACCCAGTGTTATTCTTTACAATATATCCTGAAAGCTTATTGCTGTCAACTAGATAACGCGGGCGATAGCGGTACTTCAGCGGTTGGACCTCCTCGTAGGCCACGATCAGAAAGAACTGGTTGAAGCGAGTTGAGTAGTTGACTGACTCGACTTGACCGTTGCTAATGTACCAGTAAGGGTACTTAGCATTCATAGTCTTAACCTCGCCGTTCTTACCCTCGCAAATCACGTCGGTCTTTCTCTGAGCGAAAGTGAGATCTTTGGCGTCTTCGGTGATAGGTGAAGATTGCTTGAAGAAGCCAGTTGATTGAACTGCAATCTCGGCACCTAGACCGGTAGCCGTATTTCTTTTAACTACGTCGTAAGACCTGGGGCCTTTACGTAGCATCTCGCGCTTCCAGTTAGTCGCGACCATCATGTCTAGGTCGGCCTTATGCTCTCTCATATCGACAACTTTATTTAAGCTTGACAAAGTTGCAATGACTTCACCGCTGAAGTCTAACATGGTTTTCTCTCCTTATTCAACCATCTTAGTTAAGAGTCCGTGATTGCCGGCGTGGCTAGGTGCTGTCCAGCCTTCAGGCTTGATGAGGTCTGGAAGACCGAGGGGGTTAGGACGGGTGGCCTTCACGCCCGGAGTCTTGTTCATGTTAGCCTCGAGAACTGCGTCCCAAGCCGCGTGTGAGTCAACTGCAAAGCCGTCGAGGGTACCGATGGCTACGACGCATAGGTCGATGAGGGCGTCGACGATCTCTTCAGGGTTATCCTTGTTAGCCTTTAGCTCGTCCAGCTCTTCCTGAAGGAAGTTAACGCGAAACTCAAGAAACTTCTTGAGAGTGTCTGCGTCCATGCTCTCGACTACGGGATGTACGCCGTAGTGTTTGTGCATTCTCCAAATATCTTTTACCCAGTCACGACTCATTATTATTTCCCATCATAGTTGCTGTTGCTGCTCGAGCAGCCCAAGACATCTTGCTTGGACATTGATTATGATTACAGACATATCCCCAGACCTTATTGGCAAAGTCCATTCCACATACGTGGCATTTAGTGTCTACTGTAGGCGGCTGAGGAGTTACAACTCCGCTTACGCGTGCAGCCATAAACCCGTCATAGAACCCCTCGAGATAGTCCTTGCTCTTCTTCATGCTGCAATCCACTCCGGAGGTTGTCGCTTGGTCCACTTATGCATGGATGATTTACCAAACTTATAATAGTTACGATAATTTGTCAACGGGTCTGATCCGACCTTGTACTCGTCAGCCATAGCTGAAGGCATGGGACTACCCTCGTGCAGGCGCATGTTGTGCGGAGGCGACTGAAGCGTGTAGGCTAAGTCGTAGCACTTGTGACGCTTGCCGTAGCGGTAGGTATACTCGTCAAGAAGAGCGTAGAAGTGCTCGACCAGCCAGAGATAGTTCTCGACTGAGTAGCGACACCATACAGCTGAAGGATGGTTGATGTGTGTAGCTTGATACAGGATAGAGTCTCGGCTGTCACCGAGGGCCCATACTTTTTTCTTGCGACCGGTCTTAGACAGAGCAGTCGACTCGACTCCGTCCAAAACTCGGTGAGCAGTGGATAGAAGCTGAGCCGACTCAAGAATCATCTTGACGACGTGCTTATCGACGAGGGCCTGAGCTGCCTTGACCGGGTCCTCGTCTACATAGAATATGTTCATATATCACCTTAGTAGTCACCATTGTCTATAATCAATGATATACGGATTGGCAATATTTGTAAACAGAAAAAGTGACATCCCGGATCTATCTCATTCGGACGGTCATAGAAGGCCCGAAGCTTCCAGAAGACCGGGTTCAAGTTGATACTGATGTTTATGTTAGAATAGTATAAGTAGTTCAATACCTTAAACATGCTCATTACTTCGCTATATAAGTCCTGTTAAGCATAGTGTGGTTTTCATCTGTAGGACCCCAGTCTCCATCTGGATGGAAAGCTATGATCTTCATGACATCTCCAGAGGCAGAAGTTCTGAACCGATGAAGCTCTTTCTCTTCAAGAGCAAACATGACTCCTGGAACCAGGTCGATCTCTTTGTCACGAAGACTCGACTTACCAGAACCCTGAATGACACAGCCGATTCGGATGCTCGGATGAGTATGGAACGACTGGTCGATGCCCGGTGGAAAGTAGAGGTAGTTGAGTGACGGGTCTCCAAGACGAGGTGGAAACGCTAGAAGCGAGTCAGAGCATCCGTCGATGTAAGACAGACGACCTAGCTCGTCCCGGTGGCGACCGTACGCCTCCATTCCATTGAAGCCTAGCTTAAACACAGCGAAGCACTCGTCGCTCTCGATAGTCACGTCGTTTCCACGAACTGGAATACAGAAGTAACTATTCTTCTTAAGTACGATCTCTTCGAAGTCACGACTCTCATCAGTGAGGCATATCCTCGCACCTTTAGTCGTAAACCCGTAGACGGTCGAGTGCTTATGCTCGAACGACTGAAGTTCACCGCGAACCATATAGGCCACACATGGGTACATGGTATGCGTAAGGTCGATTCTCTCGTTTGTCTTTCCGGTTTTAATAATCATCTTTTCACCTACCTATGAACTCTAGGCTTTGATACTTGGTAAGCTCGCTAAAGTCATCTGCCACACCATAGCAAAACTCTTTGTTATACCAGAGCATTCTAAGACTAGATTCTTTCTTCTTTTTTACGTATGACTTATGACCACTCTCGTCTATTACAAAAGAGCGTATCGTGTGCTTGTAGTCTTTTATGTTAGTCACTACTTTCAAGTCGTGATTGTCCAGGCTCCACTTCTGCCACTCTGGTGTGTCAAAGAAGTGAACGACGTTCTTATATGTTTTCTTTGGATTCTTCCATGGCTTATAACCTAGAAACTTGTATCTGGCATGCTGCCACTTATTAGTGAAGCCGAACCACCACACCCAGTCAAATGCAGTGACTATCGGGAAAGGGCACTCACACGTAGTCTCTCCGTACACATCAATGAAATTTCTAGCGGTCTCTGCACCGAACTGAGCCGTATATATGGGGAGCATCGCGTCTCTCCACGGCATAGTTATTCCTTCGTTTCCGTGCGTGTTATACACTCTCCTGATGTTATCGGACCCAAGAAGATGGTCTGCGTGTTGACCCGTTATAACTACACCATCGGTCGCCAAGTCTTCCATATTAGCATACGAACTGATGATCCTACCAGCAAACTGATAGTGTATCTCAGTCCACAACTCTGGAAACTCTAGCATGCTATGGTGAGAAGCCACGATATAGAGCTTCTCAAGGTCTTGTTTTGACATCATCTTTCTAAATGAAAGAAGAGCAGCGGCGCTGTCCATTCCACCACTATAGTACAAGTACATTTTTTTGTCAATGGTCTTGTTTAAGCGGTCGGCTGTCTCAAAGCACATCTCTGAGAACGTCTTCTTCGACTGGGGTAGGCTCTTGATCTCTACTATGCTCTCGCACAGGTTAGTGTACTCGAACGGATCTAGACCAGTTCGGACGCGGTTCACTGACTGCGTGTACGGATACACGGTAGGACACCATGGTCTCTCGAACCTGAGAGTCTTATCTTTGAACGGATAAGTGTAGAGGATGATCCCCATCAGAGCATTCTTTTCTCGAACTCTGCGTTCAATAGCTGGTTAGCGAGAGAGAACTTCTTCTTCTTGATAAGCTTTTTTACCGTTCTCTCAAACTTATAGAGATACGCCATCTGGTAGTTCAGATCCTCATAGCGCTGCTTTATGAAGCCGACGTATACGTCCATGTTGGTGAACTTTTTGTTCTCCTTGTACATTGACTGGAGGAGAGGGCTTATCTTACCACTCTTCTCGTACTCTCCGACGTCGTATATGATGAGGGCGTCGTAAATGTCCTCATCGATGATCGGTCGTATGAACGCGCTTTTATACATGTGCTTGACGTTCTCAAGCTTCTCTAGATAGCTAATCATGATCTTCTTCAACACCAGTCTCTGTTCGGTCGTCTCATCTATTGGACCTCCTACGTACTTCAATCCTTCTCGCACGTCATAGGTGTAGTAACTTGGGTTCTCCATGCAGTCGCGACTTATCTCACCAAGATAGACGTATGTCGCCACACCGGTCATTAAGACCTTGGCTTTCCTATATTCCATAGGAACTACGCGAATGATTCTTTTCTTTGAGCCGGTATCTGCGTATATCAACACACCATAGAAAGAGTCCGATTCACTTACCATCTCGTCTTACCTCTCTCCTTGGTGATGAAGAACGAGGCCTCATCATACTTTTCTTTCTTAATTAGTTTTCGTACCTTAGCTTCTACAGAGTTAAGATAAGATAACATGTTTTTCACGTCTTGTCTCTTCATCGACTCACGATCTACGACATCGTCAATGCTATAACTGTCATCAATGTCTTTAAGCGATGTTAAGATTGGACCTACTACTCCAGTCTTCTTATACTCATCTATCTCTTCATAGAGAAAGAAGTTCATGTACCTTGACACGTAGTTAGTCTCGTACGCCCTCATGTAGAAGCGAGAGAAGTCATTCATGTCTTCAAGTATACGAATTATGTTTCTCTGACTCTCAGTCACCTTTAGAATATGATCAGTAATGTCGAGTCTCTTCATATAGGTGTTCTTTCCGTCTTTCTTTATGACGGAGTAGTCGTATATGTCCATTGTGGGAGGTAAAGAGTCCATGTAGTAGTACAGAATCTTCTCGTATACTATTGGAACATAGATAGAAGTGTTGTGCGCGGCGTGAACTATTCTATTGTCATGCCCAACGTAGACCACATACTCATTGATCATTGTTAACGAACTCCAAGCATCTCTCAAGAGGCATTATATCTAGATTAGTATCTATGCCGTCTGGAGACATAAAGTTAGACTTGACGTACTGAAGGCTTCCGACCTTAGGCTTATTAATGTAGTCTATGAAGCCAGTCTTGTCTACAATAAACTTCTTCGCTGCATATTTATAAGACAACATCGTACCCTTGATCTTAAGGTGATGGTTGTCCATACTCCACCTCTGCCAAGATGGTGTATCATAGAAGTTTATGATCTTGCTAAAGTGTAACTTAGCATCGCTGTGTTGCTTAGTAGCAAGAAGTCTATATTTGACGAACTGCCACTTGTTTACAAAGTTAAACCACCAAACCCAGTCGTAGCACGATCTTATAGGAACTGGAGAGTGCTTTATTCCTTGGCAGTGTCTGTCGATGAAGTCGGATATGTGCGGAGCAAATGGGATCCCAAACATACGACGATACACCATGTCTATGTTATTCTTCCACTTCATGTGGATACCGGCTTCTCCGTAAGTATCGACCACCTTAAACAATACGTCGCTCCCAAAGATCTGGTCTCCATGCTCTCCAGTCACGACGTATCCTCTCTTGTAGTACTCCTCAGTGTCAGCTAAGGAGTTATGTATTCTTCCCTTGAACTTAGAGTTTATGAGAGGCCACATCTCTGGAAACTCGTCGATCGACCTATACGACATCGCTATGTGAAGTCTCTCTAGGTCGTCGCCCCACGTCTCCATGAAAGACACTAGAGCAGAAGTGCTGTCTATGCCTCCACTGTACATGAGATAGACCCTAGAGTCTCCCGTCTTTCTCTTGATGTCAAGGGCTGTAGAGAACGCTTGCTCCTCGAAAGTCTTGTTGTTCTGAGGCTCGTCCCTAAGGATCTCTTCTATAGTCTCACAAGATATTGTGTAGTTGAACGCGTCGGTGATCTTACCGAGTTCATGGTTTATTCTATTGACACTTCTCTCCCACGGATACTTGCGAGGTATCCATAGAGGAAGTCCTATGTCAGTTATATTGAGCTTCTTACTAGTAAATAGAACTAGTCCAGGTTCTTCACTCACGTGGCAATCCTCGAGAAGTTCTTATGCTTCTCAAACTTTAAGACATTAGTAAACTTATCGTAGAGCTGGTCGGTCTTATGACTGATGACGTAGGTGTTAGTGTCTGTCACTAGACCGGCTAAGATCTTTAGAAACTCATCCGTGCCATTGCTGTCAAGAGAGCCGTCGAGTACTTCATCCATAATAAGAAGGTTAGTAGAAGCGCTGTTTCGAAGCTTACTGATCGCGCGCCATGTAAAGAGGATAGCCAGATTAATGCGCATCTTCTCGCCCTCAGAGAAAGATGCGTAAGAGAACTCGTCTCTAAAGCGTGACTTGATAGTCTCATTGAAGTTCTCATCCAATTCAAAGTTGACGAAGAAGTCCATAGCAGCTAAATACTTATTGATGAACTTATTTATTATCGGTACGTACTGACGAATGATCCTGGCCTTGATACCGTCGTCTCGCATCAGCGCAGCCGCCACGTTGAATACCTTACCGTCCTCTACCAGCTCGTTATAAGCTCTGACCGCCTCGTCAAGATCAGACTGTAGCTGCTCAATCTTCTTGAGCTCGTCCTCTACGTTGTCGGCTGACGCGGTCTGCTTTATCTCCCTCTCGAGCATCTCCTTGTAGTTCAAGAGAGAGTTAACCTGCGTCATATGCTTGTGAAGCTCCATCTTCTTGGAGTTGACTGCGGTCTTCACCTTAAGAACTTCTTCGAAGCGCTTCTTGGTCTCGTCGTACTCAAGAGCGAGCTTAGAGATACCGTCGTTGAGCTCAACTAGCTTCTCGCTCTTCTCCCCGACCATGGCAGCCTTGTGTGTCTCTAGGATGAGCTGCTTGCAGGTTGGACACTCATCGTTGTTAGTAAAGAACTCGAGGTCACCGCTGATGATCTTTACACGTGCTTCTATCTGGTGTCTGAGCGACTCCAGCTTGCTGGCTTTCTTTGATAGAGAGTACTCCTCGTCAAGTCCGACCTCTAGAGACTGGATCTCTTCTTCGACGTCATGGTAGATCGACGAGTACTTCTGTATCTCTTTGTCTGTCTGCTCTATTCTATCCAACTTCTCTTGCACTAGCTTCTCGTTGCTCTCTTGCATCTTCTTGATGTGCTCCTTAGAGACATCGATAAGGCGCTCGAGACCGTCCTTGCTAGAGTCTTGTCTGATGATCTTCTCGTTGTTCTCAGTTATCTTCTTCTTGAGCACCGAGTTCATCTGAGAGAATATCTGAAGGTCGAGAAGGTCCTCGATGATCTCTCGTCTAGAGCCGGTCGGAAGCTGCATGAACGGAACGAACGACGCCGATCCTAGGATCACTACCTGACAGAAAGACTTGAAGTTAAGCTTCAAGATCTGCTTCTCAAGCACGTCTTGATAGTCGCGCTTGTCTGCGTCCTGATTGACCATAGCTCCGTCTAGATAGATCTCAAAAGTGTTCGGCTTCAAGCCGCGCACAATCTTGTAGTTCTTCTTTCCTACGGAGAACTCGATCTCGACTACGGCGTCTTTACCGTTGATTGTGTTTATCAGCTGAGGCTTGTTGATCTTTCTGAACGGCTTGTTAAACAGCGAGAAGCAGAGAGCGTCGAGGATGGTCGACTTCCCTGCCCCGTTGTCTCCAACTATGAGAGTGAGGTTAGACGCGTTAAAGTCAACCTCAGTAAACGTGTTTCCGGTGGAAAGAAAGTTCTTCCACCTTATCTTCTTAAATAAGATCATATGTCACTTTAACTCAAGAGCTTCGGCGTAGACCTCTGTAATGGTCTTGTTCAGCTTCTCTTTGCTGACGTCTATAGTCATATTATTAACATACTTTCTAAAAATTGTCAACGTATCTTCTGCCTCATCGACTATATCCTCGTCCTCGACTAGACCGAGGTTGAGGTGGTCCTCGACGATCTGGAGATCTGCCGGGTTTACTTTCTCTAGTCGGTCGATGAACATGTCGAACATATAAGGATTGGTCTTGTTCTTGATGACGACCTTGAGACACATTCCCCTGTACATGTCAAAGTCACGAGAGTTAATCTCATCTATGCTCATCTCAGAGTCGTCGTAGAAGATCTTCTCGAACATCCTATAAGGGTTCTCGATGAACTCTAGTTCTCTCGTCTCGGTGTCGAGGATGTGGAACCCCCGAGCATCATTGTAATCGCTCCATGTAAACTCAGCATGAGAGCCAAGATAATGAATGCTACCAGAAGAGGAGCGATGATGGTAATGCCCAGAACAAACAAGATCAAAGCGATCAAAGAGACCAGGATCGTCACCGTGACTGACCATGCTTCCTCTATACATCTCAAAACCTTGTAGCTCAAGGTGTCCCATAGCGACTTGCGCCTTGGTTCTTTTGATAGCATCGAGAGTCTCCTTCCTGTTCTCGTCGCAGATCCACGGTAGAAGCAAGATGTCCAGACCGCCGATGTTTATCTCTACTGGGTTAGCGTCGTAGATGTTGATCTTCTCGTAGCCGTGTGTCAGCTCGCGGAGGGCGTTGATCTCGTTCGTGTTCTTATAGTAGGTGTCGTGGTTACCGGCTATGATGTGCACCTCCTTAATGTCGCCCCTTGAATTAAGGGGCTCAAGGAAGTCGTGGCGAAGTCTTCTAGCCGTATTGAAGTTGATGTACTTACGGCGGTCGACCAGGTCTCCGAGGTGGATGACGTGCTGGATTCCTTCTTCCATCAGCTTAGGAAAGAAGATGTCGTTCATGAAGCGACGGTTGGCTTCTAGAAAGACCTGACTGTCGTTGCGAACACCCCAGTGTGTGTCTGTTATAAGAGCTACCTTCATTACTTTCTCTTGACTGCAGAGATCGACTTGGCTGCTTTCTCTCTAGCTATCACGTACTCGCAGAAGTCTTTGATAGCTTCAATTCTAGCCATGTACATCTCGCGTGAGTTCGGGTTACCATTGTCTTTAATGGACTCCGCCACATCAATGATCACTTGCGGCACCAGGTGCATCTTACTCTTTATCATAGAACTTTCTCATCACTGTCTTAGGTTTAACTTCTTTCTTTACCTTCATCTTGCTCTCGATGGATCTAACTAGGTTATCCATGTACTCGTTGTTAGCTGATATGAAGTCAACGCTCTTGGCGTCGTCAGCGTCGCCTTGAGCCGCCAGCATTCCCATTACGTGAAGGTTCTGAAGGGTCTTGTACTTGACGTACAGCTGACGCTTCTCCTTGTGGATGCGTCGAAGAAAGGCGTAGTATATGATCTGAGTAAAGTATGAGAACGGGTTACTCGTCTTCTCAGGATTAAAGTTATCAAAGTACTGAAGACAGTTCTCGATACCGTCGGACACCATCTCCTCCCTGAAGGGATAGTTAACGAAGTTGGGTCTCGTCGAGAGACGGTTGGCGATGTTAAGAAGACACTCTCCGACGTAGTTAGGAATCCGAGGCTTCTCAAGGCCGTGCTCCTCGGCGTGCTTGACGTCCTGCTTGTACTTTATGATAGCGGTGTAGAACTTCTTATTGTCTACGTAGTGTCTAGGTACTTTCTTCATGGGAGCTTCCATCAGTGGTATCTCCCTTTCTGCTTGGCTAGAAGTTCTACGGCCTCGCTCAGGTCTTCTGAGTCAAGCTGCGCTTTCTCTTCTTGCTCTTCTGGTTCAGCTATTAACTTTGTGTAGTACTTCATAACTTTTTCTGTAGGAGTTCCAAAGGCTATGACGTGATCAGCGTTGAGAGTAATTTGCTGCTGATCTACGAACGGCATCCAGAGTCTTCCATAGAATACGTAAGACTCTTCGGAGGACATAGACATTATTATCTCAATTGGATTCTTTAATGTCAAGGCTTTTTTTCCGGAGCTCGATTCCTCGATCTCTCCCATGATCATAGTCCCATCGGACAGGTGCATTATGGTTGCCATTAGAGCTCTCTGTTTATTACCACGTAGTCGAACTTTTCTTCGTCATATATCTTCACCCTCTCCATAAAGTGCTTCATAGTGTGGTTGACGTGTGACTTATAGATCAAGTCGTCGGCGAAGTCGTATAGCTTTGCAGTCTTCTTGGTGTCAGTTATTCTTAGGCCGCGACCGATGGACTGAAGAGACCTCACCCTAGACTTAGTCGGAGAGGCGAACACCACGTTATGAAGGTTCTTAATGTTGACACCGGTAGAGAACGTCCCGTAGCTAGCTATGATGATCGCGCTGCTATCAGCCTCGACGATAGCTCTTATCTGCTCTCGCTCCTCGGCCTCAACTCCTCCATGGATAAAGTACACCTTCCTCTTGTCTCCCACGGCGGCACTTATCTTATCATACAATACTTTGCCATGTTTGTCAACATATTGAAACAGCACAAGAGTATTTTCTTTTAGACCATACTTTACCATGTTCGTTATGAAGTCGTTTCGACGCTCGTGTCTAACCAGCCAGTCTATCTCATCTTGATAGGAAGCTCCCTTCAGAAGCTTTCTCTCCTCGTCCGTGTACTTTAGACGTATGACGCTGATGCTGAGAGTCGACAGATGCTCGTCGTCCATAAGCTGCTTGGTAGACGTGACCTTATGAACCGGACCAAACAGACCCTCTAGGATCATCTTGTTTGTCAGAGCGCCGTCGAGCGTTCCCGTGAATCCAAACCTGTGCGGGCAGTCTACCAGCTTGGTCATGATGTCGGTGAGAGACTTGGCCTTGAAGAGATGAGCCTCGTCACCGATGACTACGTTGAACCTCTCGAACCACTCCATCGGCATCTTAAAGATCGACTGCCACGTGGTGATGGTGATGTCGGACTGAGTATCTTTCTCGTGACCTGACATGATGATGTGAATGTCGAGGTCCTTACCGTTGTTGTAGTCGATGAAGTCAGACCTCATCTGGTGAACCAGCGACGTCGTAGGAACCACGACGAGTACTCGCTTGTTCTCAAGCATGTAGTGACGCGTCAGCAGGTAGATTATGAGAGACTTACCTGATCCCGTAGGAGAGAGAAGAACTGAGCGGTTGTTATTGACGGCGTGTATGAAGGCCTCTCGCTGGTAGTCGCGAGGCTCGTGCTTTACCTTCAGCTCCTTGATGAGGTCGTTGAGGTAGTCGTCGTCCACTGAGAACTGGATCTGCAGGTCTGGGTCGACCTCGCACGTGTAGCTTCTCAGCTCGCAGAACTTCACTATCTCGGAGGTCAGTCCGGCGTATATCGTCTTGTTCATCATATTAAAGAGGCGAATCTTACCGTCCCAGAACTTGTTACGAACCTGGGGCATGAACTTTGCACCAGGAACCATGAACGTAAACAAGTCGCTGAGCTCTTGAGCTATCCCAGTGTCAGAGATAACCTTGCAGTAGACGTCGTTGAGCTTCTTTATTATAACGTCAGTCATCACGCCCCATTAGTAAACTTGTACCAGTCTATGTAGTTCTTTATGAGGAAGCCTCGGTTGTTCAGAGTCTTGACGATCGCTTCTAACAGATCGACTTTCTCTCTTATGTATGCGGTCTTGAGGTTGGACTTTATGATGTCCTGATCCGAGTCTAGGTGCATCGGAATGTCGGAGCGAAGGATCTTGAGAGGGTTCGGTCTCCATCCGTTCTCGGAGAGAGTCTCCTCGTCAAGCGTGCCGCCATAGTACTCCCACTTCAGTCGGACGAGCTCCTTGTGTCCCTGCTCCATCTTCTTGAGAGTCAGCTTCTCAGTCGTGTAGAGACGCATGTACTTGGCGTGAAGCTGTGGGATTATGAGGCTCGCGGTCCCTAGGTCGGTTGGATCTATCTTAGAGTCTTGATCCCACAAGTCGTGAATTTCCGCGATGTCCATGTCAAAGTCTCCATAGGTCTACTCTTTAATATAACAAACTCTGTAAAAAAAGTAAACTGATATTAGAGCTTTTCTATGGAGAACTTCTTGTAGCGGAAAGTTACGGTAGCCTCTAGTGTCTCGACGTCCGTATCCTCGTAGCTGAAGCTCAGCTCTGACAGCAGGATCGGAAACATGTCCTGGAACGTGACTACTAGGTTGGGATTGTGCTTGCTCGACATGACCATCAGAGTTCCGTCCGAGTAGTTCTTGTCTGTCGGAGAGACGCGGCCTGCGGTGTACTGAGTGAACGAGTCTGGGAAGCCGAGCTGGATCAGCCAGTCGTATATCTCAAAGTAGTTCTTCATGTCCTCGTCGACCTTGAACGTTAAGTTGAAGTCTCCGAAGGTCAGGTTGATTCCTGGGTTCGGAAGCCTGACGAACGGAGTGTTCACGTCGATGTATCCAAGATCGATCGTCGGGAGGGTGGCTCTCGTGGCAAAGAAGTTAACGTTTGGTGTCCTGGACAGGTTGAACTGAAACCCTGCTCCAGTCAGAAAGTTCGGATTCGTAGGCTGCTTCTCTATGATTGCCATGGTCGGTCCTCCTGTGCTATTTATGCCGTTCTATTCGGTTGACATTATTTCCAGAGCTCTTATAATAGGTTATAACGACAACACATAAAAAGCCCATTAACCTTCTGTTAACCATTCCAGAGGATCTGGTTGACATTATTTGTGAAATGGACTACTATAAGAATATAAGGAAAGGTAAGAGGTTAACATGTACCATATCGATTCTCCCGAGTTTCAGCGAGTCTGGTTCTGGCTGGTGATCGGTTTCTTTCTGGCTGGGATGGTTCTGGTCGGCTCCCTAGAGACCCCTCACTAATCTAGTTGACATTATTTTCATAATGGCTTACTTTAATAATACGGTCAGCTAAGACCGCACACATGTGAAACGAACTAAGAGGTTTTAGAATGTCTAATGCACAGCGCGTACTGAATGCCTTCATGAACGGCGAGGAGCTCACCAAGGCTCAGATCGAGTCTCGTTACGGGGTGGCCAACGTCACCGCCACGATCTCGTCTCTCCGCATGCAGGGCTACCCGATCTACCTCAACGAGCGTAAGACCAAGGAAGGTATCACTATGAAGTACCGCCTCGGCACGCCGTCGCGAGAAGTGATCGCCGCCGGCTACCGAGCTCTGGCTCAACAGTCGGTCTAAGCATAAATGATCAGGGGGTGCGATCCCCTGGTCTATAGGGCGTGTAGCTTAAAGGTGAAGCCGGCCGCTCATAACGGTCTGAGTGTAGGTTCGAGTCCTACCGCGCCCACCAATTGCCCGCGTAGCCCAACCGGCAGAGGCAAGAGCTTTAAACCCTCCTAAGTGTAGGTTCGAGTCCTACCGCGGGCACCATCACTATTTGGAGACTATTTGTTATGAACGGTAAGATCAAGGTGAAGGCCACCATGAACGTGGAGCTCGAGCCTGAGAGCTTGGACAAGGTGCTGCGAGACGTACTGTCCCAGGACTACCTGTTACTGTGTGAGCAGATCGGTAACGCGCGTGAGACAGAGGCGGTCGATCCAGTCAAGAGCTCATACCTAGCTGAGAACATGAACGACCAGATCAAGTTTCGAGACTCTATCATAGCTGCTCTAGAGTACTACATGGTACCAAACGAGCATCGAAAGCTACGAGAGACTGGCAAGAAGATCTCTAGGGAATAAAAAAGGGGGGCCGAAGCCCCCCTTAGTCTTATCGGGTGAACCCCGATCTTGATTATTACATGATGTTGTTAACAACGATCCTGCGATAGTAGACGTTCTGAGCGGTGAGAATGGTGCCGTCAGAAGCGGTAGCTCCGCGTGAGAACGGGTTAGCGACCATGCCGTAGCGGGTCTTGAATCCGATCTTCGGCTGGAAGCTGTTCTCACCAACCGCGCGAACCATCTGCAGCGGAACGTACGGGCAGTAGAAGAGGCCGGCGTCGAATGCCGAGGCGCCCTTGTAACCGACAGTAGCGTAGTTGCCAGTGGTGTACGGATCGATGTAGACCTTGAAGCGACCGTTGAGAACGCCGGCGAAGGTGTTGCCAGTGTCGTCTACGTTCAGCGAGTTGCTGTTGAGAGCCGGGGTGTAGTCAAGAACACCAGCCATCTGGAGGGCAGACGCGACGTCTGACGAGCAGAGGATGATGTTACCCTTGCCGCGACGGGTGTCCTTGGCAAGTTGGTTAGCTTCACGCTCGAGCTGGAACATGAGGCCCTTGAACTTTTCAACCGACCAGCGGCCGTTTGAGTCGGTGTCGAGGTCGAAGATACCGGCAGTGGTTGTACCAGTGTTCGCGCCGCGGACGGCCGATACGTTGATGGTACGAACTACTTCGCGGTTGATTTCGGCCAGGATCTCGGTGCTGAGGATGTTGGCTAGTTCGGTCTCAGCGTCCAGTCCGTGGATCGCCTTGAGGTCCTGAGCCAGTTCCATGGTGTACTCAGCCTTGAGGGCGCGGCTCTTAGCAGTGACGGTAACCTTCTCGATCGAGAAAGCCATCTCAGCGAAGGCAGCGTTGGCAACGTCGCCGAGCTGCTCAGCCTGAGCGGTCGACATACCCTGTGCGTAGTTGTAGGCGCTCGCGAGGCCGTCACCAGCCGAACCGAGGTAACCGGTCTGGGTGCCAGGAGCGGTGCCGACCTGCTGGCTGCCAGGAGCAGCTACAGAGCCGTTGTAACCGACCGAGGCGAACTCAGTGTTGGCTTCGTTGTAGAAGGCCTCAGTGCCGACCTGGTTGGCGTAGCGTGAGCGCATAGCGAAGATGAGGCCGGTAGGACCGGTCATCGGCTGAACGCCGCAGAGGTCGTAGGCGATCAGGTTCGGAGCCGCGCGACGAACGAGCGAGATGAGAACCGGATCGTAGGTGTCGATAGCGCCGTCAGATGCAGTCGATGAAGACGCACCCATCTGGTTAGCCGGACCGGCTTCCAGGAGGCTCTGAGGAGCCCAACCACGCTGAGCAGCCGATTCCTTCTCGGTGTTCTCGAGGAGGACCGCGGTAACCGAGCGGCGGTGAGTGTCCTTAATCGGAGAAAGCGACTCGTGGTCGAGGACCGCCTTCCACTTGTTTTGAACTTCTTCGTTTAGAAACATTATAGTGCTCCTTGTTGTTTCTTAGATTTATTTATAACCAATTATTTCTTGATGGTTCGCGACAGAGCGGTAACGTACCTCGATACTCTCGGATCGACGGTCTGCTCGTTGAGAGGCTCAACAGCGTCAGAGATGAGCTCATCTTCCTTACCGGTCACCTTCTCTGAGGCCTTGAAGTACGACTCCTTGAGGATCTCAAGTTTCTTCCTGAGCTCGTCGTTGTCGGCGTATTCAATGTTCTCGGCAAGAGTGCGGAACTTCTCTTTCTGAGTCTCAGCGAGTCCTTCAGTCAGTTCGTCAAGGATCTTCTGAGCCTGCATCTCCTCGATGGTCTTTCTCATGGCTACCTTGGAGTCGATCTCCTCGTTGAGCTTTGCTTCGAGCTCCTCGATCTTCTCGGCTAGGGTTTCCACAACCTCCACTTTTTCGTCTGGGATCTCTACGTAGTGCTCTTCAAGGAGCGACTTGAGACCAGCGAGGAAGCTCTCTGTCATTTCAGTGCGGAGTCCGGCCTCAACCTCGAGGGCGTTTTCCTTCATCCACTCTTCTGCGATGTAAGTGACGTACTGGTCAACCTTCTCGGTCATCTCGGCGAGATGCTTCTCGGTCTCTTCGGTCAGCTTGGCATTAAACTCTTCTTCGAGACGAGCTAGCTCAGTCTCTACCTTAGTCGACACTGCAGCCTCAAAGATCGTCGAAGCCTTGTCGATGAACTCTTCAGTCAACTCGCTGCCGAACAGTTCGGTGATGTCTTCCTTGACCATCTCGTTGACGGTCTTCTTCTTAGTGCCAGGTCCGCACATCTCGTTGACCTTGCTGTGAATCGAGGAGAGGTTCTCCTTGTTCATCTTAGAAGCCGCGGCCATGATGTCGGCGAGGATCTGGTACTTGGTCAGCTTTGGCATAGCCTTCTCGCCCTCGGTCTTGTCGGCCGGACGATTAGCGTGGGGGTTGCCTCCGGCGACCGGATCGGCTACCATCGAGTTCTCCCCGGTAGCCTTGAACTCAACGAGTTCCTCTTGCTTTTTATCTTTAGACATTTACTACTCCTTTGAAGCGCTTCTTTTTATTTATAAAAAAGCTTAATTCTTACCCTCGGACAGAAGCTTCATGAACTGAGAGAAGACTTGAACCTTCTTCTCGGCCAACTCATTGGACGAGGCGTTCTTTATAGTCCTCTTAGCGTCGTCGATGAACTGCTCTATCCAACCCTTTCCCTCGACGTAGACCCAGTCGGCGCTCTCCATTACCGCGCTAACGTACGCGTCAGGGGCAGAAGGATCCGCGACGATGTCGGCTGCCGTGGCGAGGTGGAAGTCTTCTTGTACCTCCATCACTCCGTTCTTCGGCTTCAGGCTTCCCATCGCTCTTGAAGAGACTCCTAGGGAGGCTCCCTCGTCCATGAGGTTCTTGACGATGTTTCCCATCGGGGTGTCCATGATCTTGGCGCGTCCGATGATGTTTGACCCGTCCACTCTCAGCTCCTTGATCATGTGAGACACGCGGTCAAGGTTGATGGTAGGGCCCGATGGGTGACCTAGCTCACCGTAGGCGCGATTCTTGTCGACGCTCTCGGTGCAGTACCTGTTTACTTCCTTGAGCATGACTCCCATCGGGTAGACGCGACCGTTGCGATTTACTCGCTCGGCCTGCATGAACACTCCCTCGATGTAGTAGTCCTTGCCCTTGCTCTCGTTCGCCTCTTTGACGAACTTAACTTCTTCTACGATCTCTCTAATGAGCTTCATTAGATCAGTTCCTGTAAGCTACTGGTGTGCCTAGCATGCTAGATCCGGCCAGTGTGTCTGTCTTACCCTTCTCAACGATGATAGACTCGTTGGGACCTAGGGTGGTGTTAGCGTAGGTTGTTCCGTTGGCGTACGCTACGGTAAGAACTCCCGCCGTAGCGCTGTTGTTGATGACTCTGATTAGTCCGCTCGAGTTAACGTTGTTAGCTGAGCTGAGAGCTACCTGAGTACCTAGAAACTTGTAGACAGTACTCATTTCTTACCTGCGAACTTGGCAAGAGTGATCTTAGGCTTCTTAGGCTCAGCAGGCTTGCCGGAGATAGCATCCTTAAAGCTGCCGTGAGACTTAGCGAGTCTAGCAGCAAAGTCCTGCTTGTCCTCAGCCTTCTTCATCGAGTCGTGCATGTCGAGAGCTTTCTTAGCATGATCGACTGGAACCTGATGCTTCTCACCGCTGTTGAACTCGACGTGCTTCTGACCGCGAAGGTTGATGGCCTTGCGAAGCTGAATCACAATGTGCTCGCGACCACCCTCGTCCTCACCGGATGAAGATCCGTCTTTGCGAGGACGACCGCGCTTTGCCTCGTCTAGCTCAACTTCTTCTTTGGTTAACTTATCTGTAGCTTTGCGAATACCTTCAATACGCTTATAAGAATCCATACCATGCTTAGCAGCATTTTCTGGCTTATCTTTAGCAGCCATGAAAGACGACTTATGAACTTTTTCTGCAGACTTCTTAATGTAAGAACCTAGAGTCTTCTTTGAGAGCTCGTCAATCTGCTCGACCTCTTCCTTGGCTAGCTTCTTAGTAGCCGTCACGATACCTTTGTGACGCTTATCGGACTCTTTGCCAAGTTGCTTGATACTAAAGTCACTTTTTCCAGCAGCCGACGTAGAATATGGCTTGTTGCTCTCAGCGCCGTGCGCGCGATCAGTTCTTCTCTTGTCTCTTAAAGCTTTATCAACGTAGCTAAGCATGGTCTTCTTTGAGAGCTCATTGATCGACTCGACCTCTTCCTTGACTGGCTCTTTGGAGCGCATCTCGTACTCAGAGGTCCTGATTCGACGCTTGTGCTCGTCCTCTATGTCCTTGTTAGAATGAGAGCCGTGCGGCATCTTTCTATACTTGTCTAGCTTGGCCTTCGACCAATCCTGTAGCTTGTGGCTATCGTCCTTGCGCTCGTGAGCGTATACGTCGACCACACCTTCTTCGAGCTCGACTTCTTCCTTGACGTTCTTCTTCTTACCACGAGAATAGATGTCTACCCTAGAAGCGTGCTCAGGCTTGACGTCTTGAGACGAAGAGCGATAGAGCTCACCACCGCGCTTATACTTGTCTTTATGCTCTGGCTTTGGTGCTCGACCGCGAATTCTTACTACGTGATCTTTTCTATAAGCCGCAATCTTCTTGTCGTAGTCTGGGTCGTCCTTATGAACGGTACCGAGATAGTCCTCGCTGCGACGAGCCTCGTCCATCTCGACCGACTCGTTGCGCTGCTTAGCGTAGTAAGCCGCGAGAGCCTGCTTCATCCTCTGCT